>Ga0307409_100001291_pt1 | contig 12134 bp, 17 predicted proteins | sample 322Ometagenome_2_FD_203888 | JGI IMG/M metagenome (GOLD analysis project Ga0307409, IMG submission 203888) | Maize rhizosphere microbial communities from greenhouse at UC Davis, California, United States - 322HYB-O-2 | ecosystem: Host-associated > Plants > Roots > Rhizosphere > Soil | place...
ACAAGCAGATGAATCCACATCGGCTGCACCAGATTTTCCAAGCGAGGAATATCCGTGGAATCCTGCTGCCGCCGCACGGCCCCTATCAGCCGGACTGGAAGGATTTCCCATGGGAAGAATACTCGGTGGCGCGCTTCGGCCGCTCGCTGAAATTCCCCTCGGCCCATCTGGTCACCGCCGACCAGCTCACCAATACCTTCGTCGCGGTGAGCAAGATGCGCGAGCGCGGCTACCGGCGCATCGGCCTGGTCACCTTCGAGACCGACCTCGATCCGCGGGGGCCGCATTTCACGGCTGGCTTCCTGAGCGCCCGCGAGCTGTTAGGTGATGCCAACTCGCTGCCAATCTTCCGCATCGAGGAACCGGCCACCAAGGATCTCGGCGATCGCTTTCACGAGTGGATGAAGCGGGAGAAACCCGACGCGCTGCTCAGCACGGTGGAGCACAAGATCCTGCTGCACCATGCCGGACTCCGCGTTCCTGAGGACATCGCGGTGGCGGCCACCAGCATCCTCGATGGCGGGGTGGACAGCGGCATGGACCAGAACGCGGAGGAAATCGGCCGGGTCGGTTTCCTGCTGCTGAATTCGCTGATCAACGACGGCTCGCGCGGCATCCCCACGATCTTCCGCCAGATCCTGGTGGAAGGAAGCTGGGTGGACGGAACCAGCCTGCCGGATCGGCGACATTGACTTCCCCATCCCGCGTGATCTGGCGGAAAAAAGGCCTGCCAACAGTCCGTAGGTATGAGCAACTATCAAATCGCCACGGCATTCCATGACCCGCCCTACCATCACCCGCCGCGAAGCTCTCAAGACCACCCTTCTCTTCAGTTCGAACTTCCTCGTCGGCGGGCTGGCCGGAAAACTCGGCGCCGCGGAACCGGAGACGAGCTTCTCACCAGGCGGGATCGATTTGCTCGCAGTCGGCGACTACGGGACGAACAACGACAAGCAACGCCAGGTGGCCAAGCAGATGGCGAGCTTCACCAAGTCGCTCGGCCGACCGCTCTCGTGCGTGCTCGCGCTGGGAGATAATTTCTACGGGCAGTTCACGCCGGAGCAATTCGCCACGCGGTTCTCGGACATGTATCCGAAGAAGGATTTCGATTGCCCCTTCTACGCGCTGTTAGGAAATCACGACTACGGCCCGCAGTACGATTCGAAGCAGGGGCGCACCAAGGCCGACTACCAACTCGCCCACACGCGGACCAGTCCCGGATCGCGATGGAAGATGCCGGCGAAGTGGTATTCCTTCGAGCTCGGCCCGAAGGCCAAGCCACTGGTGAAGGTGATCTACCTCGACGGCAACAATTTCGAGGGCGCACTCACGCCGCAGGAAAAGATCGCGCAAAAGCGCTGGCTGGAAGCCGAGATGGCGAAACCGACGTCTGCGAAGTGGCTGTGGATGGTCTCGCACTTCCCGGTCTTCTCCGAAACCAAGGACCGCGGCGACAAGGCCGGCGCGAAGTTGCTCGCACAATGGGAGCCGTATCTGCGCGACAAGCGCGTCTCCCTCTACATCTCCGGGCACGATCACAACCTCCAGCACCTCCAAGTGGATGGCTTCTCACCGGACTTCGTGGTCTCCGGCGGTGGCGGCGCGAGCCGCTACGAAGTGATCGGCCAGGATCGCGGCTTCTGCATGCAGACCCGTGGCTTCAATCACATCCACGTCACCGAGCAGAAGATGACCGTGCAGTTCATCAATCCCGACGGCCAGCGCATCCACGCGTATGAGCGGGATCTGTTAGGGAAGACGACGGTGTTGAAGGGGTGATTGCGGCGACCGGAGAGTAGGAAACCTGAGGAGGGACGACACTCCTGTCGTCCTATCTTTCCCGAAGCGGCAAACGGGGATGCCCCTCCCCTTAATCTTTCCGCCGCCCCCATTGCCACCAGCGCAGCGCGAAGAGGAACATCATGCCAAAGACGACCTCAGCCGCCAGGATCTCCAGAAGCGACTCCCCCTTCTTCCAAGAGCCCAAGGCGAGAAGCATGAAAACTGGAGTCGCGAGGACCAAGAGCGCCCCGTTGATCCGCGCAACGGCCTTCATGTTGTCGTAACGACGACGATCCGAGTATTTCCAAGTTTCCAGACTTTCGAAGAACGACTTCACCCGGGATTGATCGTAGCACGTTCCGGAAACCGCACAAGACGAAGGGACGGGCCAGAAGGCACCGCCACGCCACAGCACACCACTTTCCGAGCAATTAAGTCGTCGGCGGCAAAGCGTCGCGGCGCCGGCCGCTACGAAGTGATGGGCCAGGATCGCAGTTTCTGCATGCAGACCCGCGGCTTCAATCACATCCACGTCGCCGAGCAGAAGATGACCGTGCAGTTCATCAATCCCGACGGCCAACGCATTCACGCCTATGAGCGTGATCTGTCAGGGAAGACGACGGTGCTGAAGGCGTGAGATTCACGTCGAGGTATCCACCTCTGAATACACCTCATCCCACCCCTGCAGCCAGTTTATCGCCTGGTGGCGTTCGGCCGCGATGCTTCGGCACTGCCAGAATCGTTCTTCAGGTGCCTTGGCGATGGGGACGTCATCAATCGCAAGATCGTCCTCGACCAAAGGAATACCCTCGATACGGAGCGGACCGAACCATGCGGTCTCGGCGAATTTGCGGAAGTCCATGGCCTGCTGCTGAAGCGAGAAGTCCCGGATCCGCCAGTGCAGGGCAAACTGGGTCTCTGAGAAGACACCAAGTTCCTCGGCCGACCGGAGCTTCAAATCCTCCGTGGCCTGCAGAGCGTCGTCTGACAAGAAGTGGATCGAGTTGGCGACCTCCGCAGGATCGACCAACTGATCATGCTGCGGGATATTCGTGACACCCAGCGCCCACGCAAGGACGACGAGCCCCTCGGACCGCCACGTTCCATGGATCAACGCCTTCTGATCAAGCGATCCTAGCTCGGTCTCCACCACCGCGAGTTCCTCAGCCTCGAACTCCGAACGAATGCCCGTTGCATCGATCCAGCTCAGGATGCGGGAGTGCAAGACCGCAGCTTCCGCAGTATCCTCGAAGTTCTCAATAAACGCCCGACAAACCACGGAGCTGAGCGCCCATGCGCGCCGCAATACACGATCCCCGCTCGGCGGATTGAGCTCCCTATCTTCATCCTGATCCTCGTCGGTCATGATCTCTATCAACTACAGCGGCACCCGATCCCCGGAAAGTTGAAATACGGAGAGAGGACGGCGGATGACACGAACCACTCTTCCGAACTTTCCCGTCCTCTCAGAACGGATGCCCCATTTCCTTACACGCAGCCGCGAAATCCTCGCGGAACCGCTGCGCATCTAACCCACCGAGCTTCTTCTGCTTTTCGATCAGGACGGAGGTCGATTCATGAATCCGCGACAGCACGTAGGACACGACTTGATCCAGCGGCAACGCGAGCAGGACATCGAAATCCGGGCGGACACTGTAGTGCCCCACGTGCTCATACATCGTCGTTCTCATGCCAGTGAGACGGCAAATGCCCCCACCCACCTTCTTCTGAAAGCGGAAGGGATAAGGGGGCCGCAGTTCGCAGTGATCCCGGATCAGTTCAAAGTCGATCCACAGGTGCTGCATCGTCCCCCCGTAGTCGCGGCTGAGCGCCCCGCCGAGGTCACGAAGCGGTTGGTGGAGCGCGTCTGCGATCTTGCGTGTCGCCTGATCGCACATGTTGGCGTGGAACCGGACTTCCATGGATTCAGGTTAGAAGTTTAACCGGAGCCTTCGTCCCGCAGTCTTCGAGGGAGACGATCGAACCGGTTGACCCACTCACGCGCTGAGATGCTCGTCGAAGGGCGGAGAATAGAGCATCCAGTGCAACAACGCGAGGACGCAGGCATACATCACGACGAAAACAGTCAGGAAGGGATACGGGTTCGCGAAGGCGGGAAGATCGGAGCGGAGGATCTGGACGTGGACGACGGAGCTGCCGATGAGAAGGAGAGCGAGGAAAATGTAGAGGATCGAGAAGACCACCGTGGCGGCGATGCGGGAGCCGGGTACGGCCATGAAAAGCGCGAGGGAGACGGGAAGGAAGAGGATGAGCAGATTGAGATACCAGCGTCCTTGCGAGAAGCTCGCCACGGTCTCGTAGCCGCCCATTAGACCGAGAAGCAGCAGTACGGTGCAGGTGAAGATCACACGCTTGGACATGGTGTTGGGTGAGGGCTTTCTGTGGGATAGCTTGGAGGAAACGGAAGAGGAATCAATCACGAGTCCATCGAGCGCGGCCGGATGATCGCGGCGCAGCCGGAGCAGCAAATGAGCCGCCAGCAGGTGATACCGGGGAACGACGCCGTCACCAGCGCCGCACCCATTTGGTCTCGCAGGATCCGGCCCAGGGGCAGGCTGTTCGGGGGCTGATACCCGACCTCCCGCGATTCGGGATACGTCATCCTCGCGTGGATCGCCGCAAACCAGAAACCGCCACAGACCAGTAGCCCGAGGTAAAACAGCAATCTTCCTTTCGACATCCGGCGAGCAGGATACCACGCGCGAGGATGGAGGAAATCCGAATCCATCCGGCGCGAGGCATTCACTCACTCCGCCGGTACCTCTCCTGCAGCTTCTGGCCCTTGATCAGGCCGCGCTGGCAGTAGGGGCAGGGGCAGGGCTTGCGGTCGTCTGCGTGGGACTCGGGATAGTATCTCCAGCCGGTGATTTGCTCCGGCGTGTAAGTGCGCGTGATGGAGGATGCCGGGATCGAGAAGGCGAAAATGACTTCGAGTCCCATGCCGGTGTCATGCTCCATGAAAATCCTGACGGCTTCCGCAGCGGTGACATCGAGATGCTCGCCATTGAAGCGACCGACGGAGACGGGCGCATCATCGTCCACACGGAATTGCACCGCAGAGATGACCTTGATACCGCGCCGGCGGAGTTCGCGGATCCACTGGTGGGAGCGGTAGTAGTCCTGCAGCACGGGCGTCGCATAGACGACCCTCGATTCGGCACCGTAGATCTCGCGCGCCTTGATCCCGTTCTTACGGATCATCGCGATCTCCCGGTCATCGGCGAGGTGGATGAATTGGGGCATGGGGAAGATCGCTGGAGGTAAAAGTCGGTCGGACTATTGATGCACCCTGTCTTCGCCCCAATCGACAACCAAGGATCCCACGAGCGCGAACAGATCCTTGGTATCCCGATAGTATCGGCCGTGAACATCGTCCAGATCCTCATCCATCCTCCTCCAAGGCACGCTGTCGGTGTGCATGGCGGAATCGGGATTCCGCCAGTAGCGATACGCTTGCTCAATGATCTCCGCGCTCTGGGGCAGCCCGATCAAACTGAATCCCTCCATGATTTCCCGGATGAGGCTGTCCCCGGAGTAGCCGTAGAAAGAGAAGGCATCGGGCATTCCATCGCCGCGAACGCCAACGTCGAAGCAGAGTGGCAAATAAAGCCGCCGGGCATTGGTCGGGAGCGCGAAGACGTCATCGTGAAACTCCTGCCAAGTATCCTCTCTGATCTGGTCCCCGATGTAGGAAAGATACTTCACCCCGCGATCCTCAGGAATTGGCGAGGCCAGCACGGCCGCAAATTGTGACTGATCGAGCGGAGGCTTCATCGCTTGAGAACTAGACGGTAGAGGCCGATTTCGTCCAGAAGGAAGCCGCGAAGGATCGCAGCCGCGCGAGGACCCTCGGGCGTACACAAAGCGGCACCGGGAGCTGCTAGTGACCGGTGCCGCCGCTCCTCTTTTCAGCCTGATCATTCACGAGCCCGGTCACGAACGCCGCGAGTTCGGGCGTGTAGTCATCGCGCCGGACGCGTACCGTGTTTCCCTCGCGGCTCGCCGAATAGGTCACCCACTTCAAGTCGGGATACTTCGCCCCCAATGCCTGCTGGCTCTCGCGGCTCATGTGATGGCTCACGGGGATCCGGACAGACCCGTGGTCGAGCAGCGCCACCGGATAGCCAACCACAAAATTACCCAGCAAGGTCACCGCCGCGAATGAAAGCCAACTCTTCCGTGGCGTCTTGATCCTGTGGATCACGACTACCGCCAGCACGTAAGCCACCAACGCCGCCCAAGCCACCCAAGGAATGAGCACCGAGCCAGGAAGCTCCAGTCGCTGTGCCCAACGCCCATGAATCGCCGCAAACGAGCTTCCATTCAGAAGAATGGACCACGCGAATAACAAGGCGAGGACGATCATCATGCCGCAGCACCCTGAGCATGGAGCAGAGTCGGACGACTTGGGAAGTGAGAAGCTGGGGATAACACCTCACTCGGCCCCCGCAAACCGTCCTACTCCCCCTTCGCCTTTCTCCGGAGTAGATCACCATCATAGAGGCTCACCCCACTGAACAAATACCAAGCGAGCGCGTTGATCAGCTCGATGGCATCCCCATACTCCTCCTCCGGAATAGGATCGTATCGACATTTGATCCGCTCCACCCCCTGGTTCCCAGCGCCCGTCGCTCGCAAAAAACCTCACTCGCTCTCCTCCTTTTCGGACTCCGCGCCTTGGAAATAAAGCCACAGCACGCGAGCCCTCTGGTTCTCCAAATCCTTCAGGGCATCGTCGCGCTTCTTCGATGGCTTGCGCCCGGAGTAGTGCTTTACCTGCCGGTCAATCTCGCGAAGGCGATACTCACCACAAGACCGGATGTACCTTTCCCGACATGGCCGCTGGCGGGCAACCATTTCGCGCAGCTCCTTCCACGCCTTCACGTCGGTGCTCTTCGGAATGCGCCATCTGTGACTGAGCTCCCACAGTGGCCCGCTACAGAACCGGCACCTCAGGCCCGTCTGCAATCCTCCCGTGGACGGCGCACGCCGCGCCGTTCGGCAATCCGTGCAGATGTAAGTCCTATTGGACACGGGATTTCGTACTTTCGTCCGGCGGTTTTGTGAATCGCTTCGTGAAGCGTTAGGATTCCTTCGACTGGAATAGGATCTTTCGACCCTCTGCCACGGAGAAGCTCAAGCTCCGCGCGCTTTCTGTCCGGCGAGGCAAGAGCTACCTTTGCGACTCGCGATCGGCTTCGCCTGATCGGAATAGCACTTCCTTGCCATCCTTCACTTCGAAGCGGTCGAACGACTCGCTGGTAGGTGAGGCAGACGGCATCGCAGGCTCATCTGGTAAACTAGGCTCATCCGAGGTTCTGCCAAGGAGAACATCGCCGATCTGCCTCCGAGAAAGTGTGATGTCATACGCGGTGATCGTGAGGTCGGCAGGGTGCTGCCACGTTTCTGAGGAAGACACCCTGCGACCGCGAATCGTTACATCGTGACGCTCCCCCGGCTGATTCCCCAGACCAAGCGTGGCCATCAAGGTGGCGCGAGGAACGGGAAACTCGTGGATCGAGCCGGCCCTTGCGATCACGGCCTCCTTCTCCGACGAGAGGCCGCACGACGAAAGCGAAACGGCCGCCAGCGCGGCAACCAGACTCCATGGGTTCATCATGCAGCGAGTGTTAAGATGGAATCGAAGAAGCTCCAGCAGGAACACCACGCGGCCCCCTCACCCCTCGTCACCCTCCTGAAGCGGCGAGTGCTTCCAGCCCGGCGATGAAGCCAGCTCACGCTCCATTGCATCGAACTCGCGGTGATAGCAGTGGCCATGCGGCACGGGGAAATCGAGGTCCCCGGCTTCCGCGAATCCTTCCGCTTCCAAGAGAGCCGCAAATTCATCCAGCGGGCCGTAGGCATAGATCACATCGTGCTGGTCATAGACCAGCGTGGCCCGATCCGTCGCGGAGTGGAGCCAGACATGATGCCGCCCATCCTGCTCCCAGAAATCCGCACAGCGTTCGAACAGCTCGGTCACCTCCTCACGACTTAGCCACGAGCTCTGATAGCGGCCCGCCTCACTGCCCCCACGCGGGACCAGCAGCACGTAAAGGATCGCAAAGGGCTCACTCAGCAGTGAGGCGAGCCGGTGCATCAGCTGCGCACCGTTGTTAGAGGCGGCGATCTTCAATCGGCCCGCCCCCGTGGTTTCCTCACGGCAGAAGACCGCAGGATAGCGGTGGGACAGCCAGTCATTGCCGGACTGGGCTTCGAATTTGGTGAGGCCGGTGGTCATAAAACACGTGGTCGGGTGCCGGGGATTTTAACCCCGACGAAGTGAATCCAAATCACTCATGCTAACAGGTTACATCAACACCCGATGGAAAAGAAAAGAGAGCAGGTGCCGCGACGAGGAATCGAACCTCGGCTTCCGCCTTCGTAGAGCGGCGCGCTATCCACTACACCAGCGCGGCATGGCAAAGATTGGTCCGGAGCGACGGGAATCGAACCCGCATTGCCTGGGTCACAGCCAGGGATCTTGCCGTTAGAACACGCCCGGGATTGGAAAAAGGAGAGAGGAAATTACGAATGGGCACAGTTATGCATTTCGATACCTCCCACGGGGAATCGATAAGCCGAAAACAGATAAATGAACGATGGCGATCGCGGCGGGACTCGAACCCGCATCGGCGGGATGAAAGCCCACCATGCTGACCTTTACACCACGCGATCGATTCAGGACCGGATGGGCGCGACGATCAGCGGAGAGAGACCGGGTGCAGCCGAATCCCGCTTGGGAGAAGGATTCGAGCGGATTCAGGAGAATCCAGACGGACGGAAGCCGCCCTTGTCACACCGCACTACATTTCACCACGAAGCCAAGCAATGGCCTCACCGCTGATGTCGCGGTCGCTCTCGGAGCACAGTGATGGAATGTCGAAGGTTCATCGGAACGGCGAAAGGAATCCCATAACTCACCCGCGGAGTCAACCGGGAATTTTCGAAAGAGAGATAATAGTCGATTGAGCCCCTCCATCAGCGGTGAACGCTGCGTTACTGCACCTCTCCATGGTAGCCCGCCCCATGGCCGCGGCGCAGCCGCCTTTGGACTGCTGCGATTCTTCGCAGCTTTCGAGTGAAGGATGAGGCGAGCGGCTTTGGTGGGTGGAAGCGGGCCTTCCGGTTCGCTTCAGTCCACATGAGCAGCGGACCGCACCATTCATTCAAAAGCTGCGAAGAATCGCAGCAGTCCGAGGGCCTCCGGCTTTCATCGGATGGCAACACAGGATCCATTCGCTGCCTGTCCGACTCGATCGATTCCATGCCGAAGAGCAGGATCGCGGAGCGCTTCTTCATCAAACGATCCCATCACGGCTTCTTCACCGGCACCGCCTTCTCGATCTGATGCTTGTCGAGGAAAGCATCGAAGACAGCCGCTGCGTGGCGGCTCACATGAAAATTGGAATACCCCGCATCTCTGTCCGTCTCGTGGGGTGCGTCCACTCCTTCACCAAAGGCAAGACCTCCTTCGAGGTCGAACCAGATCAAGAACTCCTGTTTCACCTCGCCCTTCGTGAAGACGATCGCGTGCGGCGGCGTGTGGGCGCGGGAAGTTGGCAGGCCCACATAGTAGCCTCCGGGCATCGTATTCCGGCCTTCGCGGATCGAACGGGCGAACGCTTCCACCAGCTCCTGTCTCTCACGGTTATCCAGCACCCGGGTGCGACCGAGGACAGTGTATTCGTAGAAGGATTCCGGAGAATTGTTGATCCACCGAGGTTTTCCCTGGGACGGTGGCACCCACGAGTCCGTGGGAGGCCCCAAGGAAATCACCTCTATCACCGCGCCCCCCAGATCCAATGCTTCCAAACGCGAAGCGACCGATCCCCAGTGCATGAGATCCGAAGTGATCCCGGGCTGAAGTCCTCCAACGTCCTTGACGGTGGAGGAATCCCATTTCCCCCTCACCTTGGAAAAGCTCCAGAGCTGGGCGCCATCCGCCGCCCACAGACCGCTGCCCTGTTCCTCCGTGATCGAGACCGGACGCATGGTCTTGCGATCCCATGGATGGGAGAGATTCCAGAAGGCATCCGACCAGGTGAGTTTCAAGGCCGGCGGATAGCCGGACGTCTGAGCCCACTCTTTCACCGCCTTTCGCCCATCCGCTGAAATGGACGCATCCAGATAAAGATCGGGCGCACAATAAAAGGGCCGCAAGCACCACGCGAAGTAGCCGACAATGCCGCAGAGCAGTGCGCCGGAGACGAGGATGGCGGTGTGCTTTTTCATTCGATCTACTCCTCAGGAACCGGTGCTAACACCGCCCCGGCCTACTTGCGCGGATCGTAGCCGAACTCGATCATCGTATCATGCCACGGCGCTCGCTCGGCATTCTCCGGAAACCGGTTGGCGGCGTCGGCGAGGGTTGCTTTCGCTTCGTCCGTGTTGCCATCGCGGAATTCCATCGCGGCCTTCGTGTAGGCGGCGAGAAGCGTATCGAGGTCGGTCAAATTCTCCGCGGCGCGGCGGTCAAACTCCGCGGCATTCCCCCGCCCTTCCTCGCAGAGCATCAGCTTGAAATCCACGAGCGCGCTGACGGTTCCCTTGACCGCCCCCTGCGATTGCAAGACCTGGAATCCTTTGCTCGCTTCATCCCATTCGCGCAGCACGAAGCTGATCTCGGCGATATTGAACCGGATCGAAGGATCTCCCGGCTTGTTCTTCGCGGCTTCCTTGAAGTCCTCAAGAGCGGCCTTGAAGTCCCTCTTCTCAGTATAACAGGCACCCCGGAGCGTGAGGAAACCCGGATCGGCTCTGAACTCTTCCGGAACCTCATCCAAGGTCTTCAATGCCGCCGCGAGGTCACGCCTCGCGAAGGACTCGTGCGCTGACTTGAGCGTCACGGAGAAGTCTTCGCGCAAAGCTCGATCCCCGACCTTTGCCTGCTTGGCTTCCTCTTGATCTTGGGCAGCCTTGATCTCGCCGGAGGGCGTTGCCGCAGTGCCCTTTTCAGGAGCACTGGCGGAGGACGGAGCAGCCCCAGTCTCCGGCTTCTTGCAAGCCGGCACCATGAGGACGAGGGCGATGCCGCCAATGAGAAGGGATTTCATTCAGCGATGAGTTATGCGGGGCGGCCTCCGCAGTGAAACCACGAAATGACCGGGAAAGATGAAATTTCGGTGAAGCCGGAAATGTGCCGCGTCAGCCCGACACCTCGCCACCGCAATCCGGCGGCGTGACAAGTTCCACACGATGACCATCGGGGTCCGCGACGACGGCGCGGCGGCCCCACTCGCTATCGACGGGTGCTTGGACAATCGTGCCGCCGGCCTCGACGAGTTGGTCCAGGTAGACATCCACCGCATCCATGCTGAAGCCGATGCGAACGCCGGTGGTCGAGCCTGCCTTGGCGCTGGCGGGATAGATCTCGAAGACGTAGCCGCCAGCGTGGGGCTGGGCAGCGAGGTGCTCGGGACCAGTGCCGTGCCGGTGGCGTTCGAAGTGAAGGCCGAGCGCCCGATAGAAGCGCTCCGCGCGATCGAGATCCGCAGAACGGACGACAATGAGATTCAGCAGTGGCGGTGGTGCGGACACGTTTCGGACGGGATCTTAGTAGGAAGGCATGGCTGCGGAAAGCGCGGACTCAAGCCAGACAGCTTGGCGGAAGCAGGCTCGACGGTCACCGCAGGCCACGAAAGCAGACGGCCTAACCGTGCATTCGGGCCGCGTAGAATCCCAGCATTCCCAAGGCGGCTGCGTCGCGGCCATAGGCCGGCCTGCCCCCATTTTGATACTTTTTTTACGCCATCGTCCGGGAGTTTGACTTCCCGGTTTCGGCAGCCGTGGAAGGATGCCGCTGCGTGAGCGACACGCCAGCCACACGGCCTAGCTCTCCGGTGGCGCGGCGGGCGTTCCCGTGCCAGACTCACCGTTCACCGTCCCTTTCTCCTTCACTTTCATTTTCAACCGCGACGCGATCTTCGCATGAAACGTCTGCTCTTTTCCTTCATCGCCGGCCTGCTGCTCGCCAGCATTGCCGCGGTCTGGTGGTTCACCGGGCGCGGACGGGATGGCGAGCCGCCGATCCCGGACGAAAAGCGCGTGGCCATGATCGAGCTGGAGAACCAGCAATCCGGCCCGGGGTATTTCCACGCGGAAGCCGGCACGCAGCCCGATGAGGAAGGTGTCCGCTGGATCGAGCCGGACAAGGCGGCGGCCCAGATCGACCGGGTGCTGCGCGAGCGCAAGCTGGAGGAAGGCGACCGCGAGAAGCTGACGAAGCTGATCGACGAGGTCTCCGAGCCGCATCCCTCGCGGACGATCGGCGGGAACCGCGTGAACCTCGCACGCCTGAATGTCGCACTCGATGCGAATGCGCGGTGACG
>Ga0307409_100001292_pt1 | contig 12133 bp, 12 predicted proteins | sample 322Ometagenome_2_FD_203888 | JGI IMG/M metagenome (GOLD analysis project Ga0307409, IMG submission 203888) | Maize rhizosphere microbial communities from greenhouse at UC Davis, California, United States - 322HYB-O-2 | ecosystem: Host-associated > Plants > Roots > Rhizosphere > Soil | place...
AACGTGCGCTGGCGCGTCTCTTGCGACCTGCCAGGTCGGAGGATTCGATGGCCCAGGACACGCTCGCACAGATTTCTGAAGGCACTGACAAGGTCCCGGCGATCCCGAAAATGATCAGCCCGGGGGCCCACGCCGTGCTCGACTACGGCGTCGTTTCGACCTACTTCGCGCTGTGGGCGAAGATGCGCGGCGAGCACGACGCTGCAGCCACTCTCGCGTGCATCAATGGCACGATGGTGCTCGCGGCTTCGTTGATGACGAATTATCCCGGCGGCGTCTTCCGCACCATGAGCTTCAAGGCGCACCGGACGATGGACTGGATCCAGGCGGCGACGGCGGCGTTCGGCCCCGTGCTGATGGGATTTGCGGGCGACCCGGAGGCCGCGCCCTTCTACACGCAGGCGCTGAGCGAAGTCGGCGTCATCGCCGCGACCGACTGGGACGCGGTTCCTCAGGTGTAGGGAGCCGCTGTCCGCTCTCCGCTGTCCGGATGCGGATCGCGGATGGCGGATAGCGGATCTACTTCACCTCTACAGCGACGATCCGCGGCGCGCCGGCGACGACCTCTTCCCGGTGAACGCGGCCGCGCGGGTTGAACCGCACGTCGCCGAACTTCCATGCCGTCGTGCTCGGTTCGCCGCGCTGCGGCGTCGACCGCGTGGTCCCGGCCTCGATTCCGACCACGACGACATCGCTGGCGTGGAAGTGCGTCGGCGCCGATCCGCCCGGCCAGGTCACGTTCCAGACCGTCACGCGCTCGTTCTCGAGGAGCTTTGTCGCGCCATCGCGTGGAAACGCAGGCGGGACGCCGGCCGGCGCGGCCGCGGCTTCCCCCGGCGTGCCTTTCAACTCCACGATCACGGCGCGCGCCGGAGTGGCCGAGCGCCCCTCCTCGACGTGCGTGAACCCGGCGGGCGCGAACACCGCCTGCCCCGGTTCCGTGAACGTCGTCTCGCGCACGGTCCCGTCTCCGAGCGTCATCGTCAACGCACCCGGATCGAGGACGACGCCAACGGTGGGGAAGGGGTGGCGATGCATCGGCGTCTTCACGCCGCGCGGCCATGTCACCTCCCAGACGGTCACGCGCTCGTTGTCAATCAGCTTCTTCGCGCCGTCGCGCGGAAACGGCGGCGGCAGGGTCGCGGCCTGTGCGGCCAGAAGCGCGGCGAGGAGCATCCGGGTCATGGCGGCCGAATTATAGCCGCCGCGCCGTGGTCCCTAGTCCGTGGTTCGTGAACGCGCTTCATCGTAGGCCGGAACGTTATCCGGCGGTATGGCAATGCCGCAGCTGAAGATGCGGCCTACGTACGATGATTGACCGCGGACTACAGAAAAGAAAAAGGGCCGCGCCCCCGAAGATGCGCGGCCCTCTACCGATCTACGATCTACGACCTACGTCGCAGGTCGCAGTTACCAGTCGAACTTGACGCCGAACTTGGCGATGCGCGGCGCGAGCACCGTAGTCGGCTTCTCGAACGACGCACCTGACCGCCAATTGAGGTTCACAGGGGTGTTCGAGTTGAGTGCGTTGAACAGGTCGAAGAACAGGCCGAAACGCGCCCGGTCCTGGAACCGGATCTGCTTCTCCACGCGGAAGTTCACGATCGTGACCGTGTCCTGCCGCCGTGTGCCGATCGGCTCGGCGAGGAAGAGCTGCGCCGGGTTGTAGTTCGTCGGCAGCGACACGATGCGACCGTACGGCGCACCGCTCTGCGCCTGCACGACCGGCGTGACGCGCAGACCCCACCCGGCATCGACCGTCGCGCTGAACTTCGCGTTCCAGTTGGTGAACTCGTTGAGCGTGTGCTCGTTCGGGTTCGTCGGAAAGGCGCCGAACAGCGAGAAGTTGCTCACCGCCGTCGCGAATACGTTGCCGAAGTAGGTGCGGCCGTACTCCTCTGTCCACGTGTACGAGAACGACGCGTTCATCGACCAGCGGTTCGAGTAGCGCTTGTTCGACGAGATTTCGAACGTCTTGTAGTCGCCTTCGTACCCTTCGACGTTCGTCACCAGATTGGTGACCGGACGCCCGGCGGGGTTGTCCAGGTTGAGGATCTGGAACTGCTGTCCGGTGGTCGACTCGGTGACCGTCGTCGGGACGTTGAAGGCGTCGAACGGACGGTTTGGCGCGATCTGCTGCCACCCGTTGTTGTCCTTCTTGTAGACGAACCCGACTCTGACCCCGAGGTCGGTGATCACTTCGCGCTCCACGAAGAACGAAGTCTCGTCGGTGTAGGAGTTCTCGAGCTCCGGATCGATCGACGAGCTCGCCACACCGGTGAAGCGGAAGTTCGTGCTCGGCGGTCCTACCTCTTCACCCTCCTGGTAGACGCGGTCACCGTTCACGTCGTTCCACCCGTAGTCCGCGTACTGGTTCGACGTATTCGGGTTCACCGCGTCGGCCAGATTCACGCCGGGGTTGAAGTAGAAGCGGCCCCAGTTGGCCTTGAGCACCGTCTTGCCATCGCCCATCAGGTCGTAGATGGCGCCGAGGCGCGGCACGAGATGTGTGAACACGAGAACCTTGGACACCTTGGGCAGCGTCACCGCGACGGGGTTGAAGCGGCTCTCCGGCACGGTCTGCTCCGGCAGCCAGGGCCGATAGCGATCGAAACGTGCACCAAGGTTCAGCGTGAGGCGATTGATCGTCCACGAATCGGTGACGAAGAAGCTCGTGGTCGCAAGCGCATTCAGACTGCTCGACGGGTTGTGGAGCCTCACGCCGCTCGGTGTAGTCCCCGACAGCGGGCCGGTCAGCGACCCGTTGACAAAGTGGATCACCTGGTCGCGGTAATACTCGTTCCAGATGATGTTGCCCGACTCGTCGAGGTACTCGCCGCCCAACTTGAAGTTATGCGAGCCGCCCACGAGGTTGTCCTTGAACAAGCTGACCGAGCCGGTGAACTGATTCCTGCGGCGCTTATTCATCCAGTCGCGCCCGCCGCCGACGATCTCGTTCGTGGTCAGCGACTCGTAGCGGATGTCGTTGGTGTTGCTGACGAGGCCGAAGTTATACCCGAACTGCCCGGCCCGGAACTCGGCAAACGCATTCTGGCCGAGCGTGCCGTTCCACTCGCCTTTGTAGACCCAGCTCGGTGAGTCCTGCAGCACGGTCGAGGACGCATCGAGATGAACGGGGTTCCCGAGCCGGTTGCTGCTGTCGGTCCGGTTCGGCTGCTGCTTCGTGCCGTGCTGGATGTACCCGAAGAACTTGTTGTTCTGGGTCATCTGATAGGTGACCTTGCCGGTGTAGTTGAACAGCTTGGTGCGGAACACGGTGCCGTCCTGGATGACGCCGGCGGGCGGATTCGCGACCTTGTTCTGCTGATTGAGGTAGCCGCCGAAGAACCACACCTTGTCGCGGACGATTGGTCCGCCGACGCCGAGGTTCAGGTTGTAGTAGCCGGCGAGGCGGTTGCCGTCGTCGGCGATGGTGCGGCCCGCACGCTGCGCCGGCGGCGTGCCGATCGGGTACGCCTGATCCTCGGTGAGATTGCGGCCCTGGATGTTCTCGTTCTCGTAGTCGTAGTAGACATTGGCGGAGAAGTTGTTGCCGCCGCTCTTCGACACGAACTGGGTGATCACGCCGGGGTTCGGCATCTCGGCGGAGTTGCCCGCCGCGCCGATGAAGACTTCTTCGAAGGAACCGTAATCGAGATAGAAGCCTGCGGCCGCCGTGCCTTCGGTCGTGTTGATGCCTTCGATGAGCGGACGGTTCTGACCGGAGTAGCCGTAGGCGAAGTACGTTCCCTGCGTGCCCGCCGTGTTGCCGCCGACGTCTACGCGGTTCAGCGTGACCGAGGGCGTCGTTGCCAGCAGCGACCACATGTCGCGCGCGTTCGGCAGCGACGCGAGCTTCTCCTGGTCGTAGTTGGTCTGAATACGGGTCGCCGTGGTGTCGATCGTCGGCGACTCACCGGAGACCGTGACCGTTTCCTGCAGCGTGGCGACGCCGAGCTTCACGTTGACCGCGGCGTTGAAGCCGAGGGTGACGCGGATGTCTTCACGGACGAGGGTGCTGAAGCCGGCGAGCTCGAACTGGATCTTGTACGAGCCGGGCGGGACGGAGGGGAAGCGGAACATCCCTTCCTCGTTCGTCACGGCGCTGAGCGTGCCCATCTGCGCCGGTGAGGTGGCGGTAACGGTCACGCCCGGCAGAACGCCGCCGCTGTCGTCGACCACCTGCCCGCTGATGCTCCCCGTCGAACTCGCGCCGCCGCCCTGGGCGAACGCGGGACTCGACGCAGCGAGCGCCAGCACCAGGGCTGTTACGAGAGTGCCCCAACGGTTCATGTATGCCTCCTGAGACTGCTGTCTTGCAAAGAGAAACTGCGCGCGGGTGCGCGCGAAGCGTACTGCAAGCAGCAAGGGCAGTGCCCGGGGGACCGTCCCGGAGTCGGGCAGCAGCGCCGGGTGTTTATCCTGTGAATCTGGCGTTTCGTCCCTTGCGTCCCGGGAGCGAACAGCGTGCCGAACGCGAGCCGCTCCAAGGATCCGGATTGGATCCGATTTCCCGGAGCGCCAGTCTCCACGGTCAGCGGCGCCGTTGAGCGGCGCCGTTCGAGGTCAGGGCGCGAGGCGGAGCGTATAGATGAACGTCCACAGGACGGCGAGCAGCGAGACCGAGAGGCAGACGACCGCCGCCACGAGGTGATCGACGCGCTCCGCCTTCAGCGGATCGAGCAGCCGCGCGGCGAGATAGCCGCCGGCAAAGCCGCCGGCGTGCGCCCAGTTGTCGACGCCCGGCATGATGAAGCCGAAGAGGCCGAGCATCAGCGCGTACTGCAGCCCGGTGGAGCCGACCTGCCGGCTGCCCGTGCGCCGGCCGTAGTACACGAGCGCGCCGAGCAGACCGAACAACGAGGCCGACGCGCCGACCGTGACGTAGCTGCCGCCGATGAACGGGATGGCCGGCAGGTACGCGCCGGCGAGCGAGGTGAGCGCGAACCCGAACACGCTCGCGGCGACGTAGATGATCACCATGCGTCCCGGGCCGTACAGCTCCGCGGTCACCGGCGCGAGGTCGCGCACCCACAACATGTTGAACAGAATGTGCAGCGCGCTGCCGTGCAGCCAGCCGGCGGAGAGCACCGTCCACCACATGCCGACCTCGAATACCGGTATCTCGCCGCTCGCGCCGAAGCGCAGCAGGCTCGTCGTGTTCGGCGCGAGCATTCCCATGAGGCCGCGCATCCCGATGTTGCCCTGCGAGGCGACGAGCGTCAGCACGTAGAAGAAGAAGCAGGCGCCGATGACGAACGGCACGAACCCGAGGTCGCGCCCGAGCGCCCGGAAAGCGGCGGCATAGCCCCACAGGCCGGGATTGCGCCGCCCGCAGTTGTAGCAGCGATCGTCGTTGACCCCCACCAGCACGCCGCATGACGCGCAGATCACCGATCCGGTTCGCTGTCGCTTGAACACCCTGCGGATGTTACCCTACGCATCTGGAGGAGTGTCCGTCGACGCACCAGGACGTGGGCACCAGTTCGATGATTCGCCTCGACCCCATCTCGCTCGCGCACGCGCCGGCCGTCCAGGCGCTCGCCTCCAACCCGCTCATCGCGGACACGTCGAACGTCCCGCACCCGTATCCGGCTGACGGCGCGGTGGCCTGGATCCGGTACACGCTGGCGCTGCGCGATCAGCGTCGCGAGGTGAACTTCGCGATGATCGAGCCGGCGTCGAACACGCTCGTCGGCGTGTGCGGCGTGCTCAACATCGAGGGGACGCCGCGGCGCGGCGAGCTGGGTTACTGGGTGGGCGTGCCGTACTGGCGGCGCGGCTATGCCAGTGCGGCGGCGCGCGAACTGGTGCGCATCGTGTTCACCGATCACCGACTCGAGGAGCTCTACTCGTCCTGCCTCGTCCGTAATCCCGCGTCGCGACGCGTCCTCGAGAAGACCGGGTTCCGGCACGTCGGCTACGGGACCCATCCCAACTCGAAGTGGGGCCCGCACGACCGGTTCGCGCTGTTCGAGCTGACCAAGGCCGAATGGCAGCAGCGGCCCCACCCTGACGCGCAGATGACGTGATGCGCATCATCGTTGCCATCACCGGGGCGACCGGCGCCATCTACGGCGTGCGGCTGCTCGAGCGGCTGCGCGACGCTCACGTCGAGACGCATCTCGTCATCAGCCGCTGGGGCGCGCGCACGCTGCTGCACGAGACGCGCTACACGCGCGAGCAGGTCGACGCGATGGCGCACGCCGTGTACAAGCCGGACGATCTCGGCGCCGCGATCTCGAGCGGATCGTTCCAGACCGCGGGCATGATCGTCGCGCCGTGCAGCGCGAAGTCGCTCGCCGCCATCGCGCACGGGTACGGCGACTCGCTGGTACACCGCGCCGCGGACGTCGTCCTCAAGGAGCGGCGGCGGTTGCTGCTCGCGGTCCGCGAAGCGCCGCTGAGCGACCTGCACCTCGAGAACATGCTGCGCCTGTCGCGCATGGGCGCCGTGATCCTGCCGCCCGTGCCCGCCTTCTACAACAACCCTCAGACCCTCGACGACATCGTCGACCACACGGTGTCGCGCATGCTCGATCACTTCGGCATCAACGTGCCGGATGCGGTGCGCTGGGACGGAGACATGGGAGTGAAGCGATGACGAGCCAGACCAGCATCCAGAGCCTTCCCGTCATCGACAAGTTCACCGGGGAGGTGATCGCCGAACTGCCGTTTCACGGGCCGTCCGAAGTGCAGGCTGCGGTCGCGCGCGCACAGGCGGCGTTCCCTGCGTGGGCCGACACGCCCGCGCATCGGCGTTCGACGATACTCGCCGGCGTCGCCGCGGGCCTCGACCGGCGCCGCGACGAACTGGCCACGCTGATCTGCCGGGAAGCGGGCAAGGCGTGGAAGTACTCGTTGGGCGAGGTGCAGCGCGGCATCGAAACCTTTCAGTTCGCGGCCGAGGAAGCAAAGCGGCTGCATGGCGAAACGATCCCGATGGATGCGTCACCGGCAGGCGAAGGGCGGATCGGCTTCTACCTGCGCACGCCGCTCGGCGTCGTCTCCGCCATCACGCCGTTCAACTTCCCGCTGAATCTGGTGGCGCACAAAGTGGCGCCGGCGCTCGCGGCGGGGAACACGCTCGTGCTCAAGCCCGCCGAGGAGACGCCGCTCACCGCGAAGGTTCTCGGCGAGACGCTGACGGACGCCGGCGTGCCCGACGGAGTGTTCAACCTCGTCTACGGCGACGGCCCGATCACCGGCGAGGCGCTCGTGACCGACCCGCGCCCGGCGAAGGTGTCGTTCACCGGGAGCCCGCCCGTCGGCGCGCGCATCCTGAAGATGGCCGGCCTCAAGCGCGTGACGCTGGAGCTTGGCAACAACTCCGGCACGATCATCGAGCCCGACGCCGACCTCGATCGCGCGGTGCCGCGCTGCGTGATGTCGGCATTCGCGAACTCCGGGCAGGTGTGCATCAGCCTGCAGCGGTTGTACCTGCACGAGGCGATTGCGCCGCGGTTCCTCGAGGGGTTCCTCGCCGCCACGGCCGCTCTCAAGGTCGGCAACCCGCTCGATCGCGACTGTGACGTCGGCCCGATGATCTCCGATGAGGCCGCCGACCGCGCCGAGTCGTGGATCAACGACGCGGTCAAGGAAGGCGCCACGCTTCTCGCCGGCGGCCGCCGCGAGGGTCGGCTGATCTGGCCGACCGTGCTCGGCGACACGCGGCCCGAGATGAAGGTGATGTGCCAGGAGGCGTTCGCGCCGCTCGTCTCCGTCGTGATCTATCGCCGCTACGAGGATGCGCTGGCGATGCTCGCCGATTCGCCCTACGGGCTGCAGGCGGGCGTCTACACGCGCGACATCCAGAAGGCGTTTGCCGCGGTCAAGCGGCTCGACGTCGGCGGCGTGATGGTGAACGACACGTCGATCTTTCGCGTCGATCACATGCCGTACGGCGGCAACCGGATGAGCGGCATCGGGCGGGAAGGCGTCCGCTTTGCGGTCGAGGAGATGACGAACCTGCGCATGGTCTGCTTCAACCTTGAGTAGGTTCAGAAATGAAAATCCGTCCGCCGACCGCAATCTGCGCGACGTGCTGCGGTGGGCGACGACGAGGCGGCCGCAGCCGTGGCCGAAGTGGATCGAGACCGGCGTCCGCTACGAGCCGCGCTCGCCCGGAGCTGACGAAGTCCTGCTGACCTTCGTCAATCATTCGACGTTCCTGCTGCAGTGGCGTGAGGTCGCGGTGCTGACGGATCCTGTCTGGTCACTTCGCGTGAGCCCGGTGCAGTGGTCCGGCCCGGCCCGCGTCCACGCCCCCGGCATAGCGTTCGACCACCTCCCGAACGTCGATGTCGTCCTGGTGAGTCACAACCACTACGACCACATGGACCTGGCCACGCTGCGCCGGCTGCAGCAGCGTTCTGCGTGCCAGATCGTGACGACGCTGGGCAACAGGGCGTATCTCGAGGCGCGCGGGCTTCGCCACGTGATGGAGCTCGGATGGTGGCAGACCGCGCAGGCGCGCGGCCTCCAGATCACCGCGACGCCGGCACAGCACTTCTCGGCGCGGACGCCGTTCGACCGCAACCGCACGCTCTGGGCCGGCTTCGTGCTCGCAACGGCAACGCGGCGGGTGTTCTACACGGGCGACAGCGGCTACCACACGCACTTCGCGGACATCCGCCGGCGGCTCGGCCCTGTCGACGCGGCGCTGATCCCGATTGGCGCGTATGACCCGCGCTGGTTCATGAGCGTGAACCATATGAATCCTGAAGAAGCCGTCCGGGCGCATCTCGATCTAGGATCGCCCCTCAGCGTGGCGATGCACTTCGGCTGCTTTCAATTGACCGACGAGCCGATCGACGAGCCGGTGCGCGAGCTCGCCCGTGCGCGCGACGCGCACGGCGTTGCCGCGACGGCGTTCCGGGTCCTCGAGCCGGGAGAGACACTGGCGATATGAGAGCGCTCACACTGGTCTTCACGCTCATGGCGGCGACAGCGTCCGCGCAGACCGTCGACGAGCTCGTCGCCAAGAACGTCGAAGCGCGCGGCGGCGCGGCGCGGCTGAAGGCGATCGAGTCGGTGCGCATCGAGCGCACGGTCGCCACGCTCTTCAACGACATCGAGATCGTGATCTACAAGAAGCGCCCCAACCTCTATCGCAGCGAGCAGCGGTCGAAAGCGAACCCCAATGTGATCGCCCGCGGCTTCGCCGACACCGCCTGGGAGAGCGCGAACGGCAAGACGACGGTGCGCGAGGGCGCCGGGCCGGCGGAGCAGCGCGAGGTGGACGCCGACTTCGACGGGTTCCTCGTCGACTATCGCGACAAGGGCCACGCCATCGCGCTCGAGGGCAAGGCACGGGTCGCCGGCGCCGACGCCTACAAGCTCAAGGTGACGATGAAGAGCGGCGCGGTGAGGTATGTGTATCTGGATGCGGCGACGCTCCTCGAGCGGCGGCACGAGACGACAATCGAGCTCGCGCCGGGGCGCCGCGTGGCGACGACCATCGACTACAGCGACTGGCGCGAGGTGAGCGGCGTGAAGTTCCCGTTCGCCATCGAGGAAGAGCGCGATGCACCCGGCCAGACCTTTGTTCACTACACGAAGCGCATCGAGGTGAACGTGCCGCTCGATGACGCGATGTTCAGGATGCCGTCATGAAGACCGTCGCCTTGAGCCGCGTGCCGGAGCGGGAGCTCTTCCCCGGCTACCGCGCGCGCCTCGTCCACTCCGAGCGCATGACCTTCTCGTATGTCGACGTGGATGCCGGCGCCAGCTTTGCCGAGCACGACCACCCGCACGAGCAGGTGATTCACCTGCTCGCCGGCGACTTCGAAGTAACCGTCGACGGCGAAACGCGCGTCATGCACGCGGGGGAAGTGGCCGTCGTCCCACCGCACGCGCGGCATCGCGGCACGGCGATCACGGCCTGCCGGATCCTGGATGCGTTCGCACCGGCGAGAGACGACTACCGCTGATCAGGGATCAGGGATCAGTCAATCTCTTCGACCGCCTTGCGCGCGCGCTCGACTTCGCGCTCGGCGTCGGTCACCGCCTGCGCCGCTTCTTCGGCGCTCTCCGCCACCTTGCGCGCTTCCTTTGATGCTTCCTGCCACTCGGCCTGCACCTTCTCGTAGCGCGCGTCGATCTCGTCTTTCTCCTTCTGCGCCGCCTTCGCGCGCGCGGCGGCTTTCTTGAGCGCCGCCTCGGCGCGTTCCGCCTCGCGCTGCGCTTCGCGCAGGCCCTTCTCGGCTTCGGTGAGCGCCTCGCGTGCTTTCGCGCGGGCGGCAGCCTGATCCTCGGCTGACTTGTCCTTGCCCCGGCGTGCGCGCTGCTGCTGCGTGAACGGCAGCACGCGCGTCGGCTCGGAGGCGCGCTTGCCGCCGCCGTCGCGTGGGACGAGCGCGGCGAGCGCTTCGAAGCCCGGCGGATCGAGATCGTCGGTGAGCCGCCCGGCGCGCGGCGCGCCCGGCGTGTCGCCCCACGCGGCCAGCGCTTCGAGCGTGGTCGCGATGCGCCGCGTCGTGTCGGGAGAGGGACTGTGCCCTGAGTCGCGCAGGATGACGGCCGCTTCCTTCATCAGTGCGGACAGTGCGTCGCGCCGCTCGTTGAGGAGCGCGTGCATGTCGGCCGCCTTGCCCGCCAGCTGCGCCGCCTGCGCCTTGCGGAAGCGCTCGCCGACGGCGAGCAGGTTGTCGACGTCTTTCCGGTGCCGCCACGCCAGCTGGTTGACCGCCCACGCCGACACCGGCGGCTTCTGCATCCCCTTGATGGTCTCCGCTTCCTCCGCGCGTCCTTCCTTTTTGAGGCGCGCCGCGAGGGCGTTGCGGGACGAGGTGAATTCGGTGAGCGGAAGCTGAAAGAGCGCGTCGATATCGGGCTCGACGTCGGCCGTGCGTTTCACCATGTCTCGTGACCTAGTCTGTCATACCGCCCTTCTAGACTGTCCTCAGGCCGGAGCCGGCCGTCGTGCCGGCAGACGAAGGAGAGGATGATGGCAGCACACGCACTCGCAACCAACGACGTCCACCAGGAGCGCGCCGACGCGGCGCAGATCGAGCTCTACGAAGCGGAGGCGGCGCCGCGCCGCGCGCTGCGCCGGCGCCCGGCGACCAAAGTGTGCGCCGGCTGCCGCGCGAAGGAAGCGCGCTACGGGTTCCAGGGCGAGGCGGGCGAGGAGCGGCCGAACACGCTGTGCTTCGAGTGCTTCCGGATGGAAATCGATCGTCGTCAGCGCGTCGCGGCGCAGCTCGCCCGCGGCTGGAACGCGGAGCAGGCACGGCTGCCGCTGGCCGACACGCTCGACGAGCTCACTCGCCGCCGCCGCCGCGCCCAGATTGCCGCGCGTCACGCGATTGGGGCCTGACGGCCGCGAAGTGCTTCTTGTACCAGGCGATGGAGCGCTCAATCGAGTCGGCGACGTGCCTGGTCTCGCGAATGCCGTGGCCTTCGCGCGGGTAGCGGATCATCTGTGTTTCCACCCCGACGTCCATCAGCGCGATGAAGAACTGCTCGGCCTCGGCAATCGGCACGTCGTTGTCGTGTTCGCCGTGCAGGAAGAGCGTCGGCGTTGCCACGCGCTGCACGTAGCGGATGGGTGAGCGCTCCCACAGCAGGTCCATCAGCCCCTGCTCGTGCGGGAACGCGCCGAACTCCACGGCGAGGTAGTCGTGGTAGTAGGCCATGTAGTTGAAGCTCACGAGGTTGGCAATGCCGGCCGTGGGGATCGCCGCCCGGAAGCGCGGCGTCTGCGTGATCAACCAGTTCGCGAGCTGGCCCCCATAGCTGCCGCCCTCAATCCCCAGGCGGTTGCCGTCGAGCCACGGGTACTTCGCAAGCGCCGCATCCACGCCCGCCAGCACGTCTTTCGCCTCGCCGCCGTTCTGGTCCTTGAAGATCGCGTCGGCCAGCTTCTGCCCGTACCCGGTCGAGCCGCGGTAGTTCACCATCAGCGTGGCGAACCCTTCCGCGGCGTACACCTGCGCCTTCGCATTGAACGTCGGTCCCTGCTGCCCGTGCGGGCCGCCGTGCAGCATCACGATCATCGGCGTCGCTGCCGCAGCTGCCGCGCTGCTGGCTGCCTCTCGAGAGAGAGGCATCGTCAGGAAGGCTTCTATCGGCGTGCCGTCGAAGCTCTTGAACATGAATGCTTCCACCGGCGCCACCGTCCGGCGGGCCA
>Ga0307409_100001293_pt1 | contig 12132 bp, 11 predicted proteins | sample 322Ometagenome_2_FD_203888 | JGI IMG/M metagenome (GOLD analysis project Ga0307409, IMG submission 203888) | Maize rhizosphere microbial communities from greenhouse at UC Davis, California, United States - 322HYB-O-2 | ecosystem: Host-associated > Plants > Roots > Rhizosphere > Soil | place...
CCGCACAAGCTCCGCCCGCTGAAAGTCGTCTGCCGGTCCGGTCAGGACAAGCGTTCGGCCGAGGGGGTTACGCTGAACCACGGCGCGCACCTGCCCCATCTCGAAGTCGACCAGCACTTGTCGCGTCTGCTTTTCGGCGGCCGTGGCAAAGCGGTTGCCGATGCCGACGGGGGCGTGCCAGATCCAGCTGGCGGCGAGGACGAAGCCCAGCCCTGCCACCAACGCCAGGCGACCGCGCTTCTTCCTTCGAAAGCCGAACGCGCCGGCTATCACGCCTGCGACGGCTGCGGCTACGATGAGAGGCCAGTAGAGGTCCCAGAGGAGATTCATTGGTCGGCCATTGCTCCGCTACGCTCCAATTCTCGCCAGCCAATGTCCTTGCGATGAAAGCCGTCGACGAAGTCGATCTGGTCCACCGCCCGGTACGCCCGGGCGCGGGCGTTGGCGAAGGTATCCGCAACCGCGGTGACGGCGAGCACACGGCCGCCTTTCGCGACGAGGCCATCGTCAGAGCGAGCCGTACCGGCGTGAAAGACCGTGACGCCAGGCACTTGCTCGGCCGCGTCGATCTCGCTGATCAGGCCGCCGCTTTTGGGGGTTCCGGGGTAGCCGCTGGCGGCGACGATGACGGTCACGGCGGACTGGGTTGAAAGCTGGAGGCGAACGTCGGCCAGACGGCCGGTCGCCACCGCTTGAAGCAACTCCGCGAAGTCGCCTTCGACACGCGGCATGATGGCCTCGCATTCAGGGTCACCGAAACGGACATTATATTCGATGAGCTTGGGGCCGTCGGATGTCAGCATCAGGCCAGCGAAGAGCACTCCCGAAAAGGGTGTGCCCGCGGCCGCCATAGCTCTCGCGGTCGGAAGCACGATCTCCGCCATCGCCCGATCTTCGAGTTCCGGCGTCAGGACCGGCGCGGGCGTGTAGGCACCCATGCCGCCGGTGTTCGGGCCGGTATCGCCTTCGCCCACCCTCTTGTGGTCCTGCGCCGACGCGAGCACGACCGCGCTTTCACCGTCGACCAACGCGAACAGGCTAGCTTCTTCGCCTTCCAAAAATTCCTCGATGACCATCGGACCGTCGCCAGAAGCGTCGATGGCCGCTTCGGCTTCCTCGCGGGTCATGGCGACGGTCACGCCCTTTCCGGCCGCAAGCCCGTCGGCCTTGATCACAACCGGGATGCTGAACTGCTTGAGCGCTTCACGGGCCGCGGCGGTTGTTCCGACTCTGACGTATCCAGCCGTTGGAATGCCGTTCGCGGCGCACAGGTCCTTGGTAAAGCCCTTCGAGCCTTCGAGCTGTGCTGCCGCGGCATCAGGCCCAAACACTGCGATTCCTGCCGCTCTCAGAGTGTCGGCCACGCCCGCCACCAAAGGCGCCTCTGGTCCAACGACGACGAGATCGATCGTCCGCTCTCTCGCCAGCGCTGTCACAGCCGCCGGATCGCAAGGGTCCAGGGCAACGCATTCCGCCCATCGCGCGATGCCCGGATTTCCCGGCGCGGCGACGAGCGTTTCGCAGCTCGGCGATTGCCTCAGCCGCCAGGCGAGAGCATCTTCACGGCCACCCGAACCCAAAAGCAGGATGTTCATGGATCTCCCCGAAGACAGCGGAAGCGGCTTGTTAGCCGACGCCAAGGCCGGCGACAACGCGCCTGCGTTGACGGTGACCGAGCTGTCGATGTCGCTCAAGCGGACGATCGAGACGTCCTACGGGCGGGTACGCCTTCGCGGCGAGATTTCTGGCTTCAAGCGGCACGCCTCTGGTCACTGCTATTTCTCGCTCAAGGATGAAGGCGCCTGCATGGATGCCGTCGTCTGGCGCAGCAGCGCGCAGACCCTTGCGTTTCGGCCGGAAGATGGCGCGGAAGTGATCGCGACCGGCAAGCTGACGACCTACCCGGGCCGATCCAAGTACCAGATCGTGGTCGAGCGGATGGAACTGGCGGGCGAGGGCGCGCTGATGGCGCTGCTCGACAAGCGCCGACGGACCTTGGCGGCAGAAGGGCTCTTCGACGCGGGCCGAAAGCGGAAGCTGCCGTACCTTCCGCAGGTGATCGGCGTCGTGACGTCACCGACCGGCGCCGTCATCCGCGATATTCTCCACCGTCTGGAAGATCGCTGTCCGACCCACGTCATCGTCTGGCCGGTGCCAGTCCAGGGTGAGGGTGCTTCGGCCAAGGTAGCGCAGGCCATTCGCGGCTTTGGTGCGCTCCAGGCCGGCGGGGCCGTTCCGCGTCCCGACCTGCTGATCGTCGCTCGCGGCGGCGGGTCGATCGAGGATTTGTGGGCTTTCAATGAGGAAGAAGTCGTGCGCGCCGCGGCAGAATCGCCGATCCCGCTCATCTCGGCCGTGGGGCATGAAACGGACACGACGCTGATCGATTTCGCGTCCGACATGCGCGCACCGACGCCGACGGCTGCGGCCGAATTGGCGGTGCCCGTGCGCGCCGAATTGTTGGCCCTTGTCGACGATCTCGGTCGCCGATCCGCTTCCTGCCTGACGGTTCATGCGCGACGCGCCCGGGAGAGGCTCGACCTGACGGCCCATCGCTGGCCGCGACCTGAAACCCTGTTTGCCCCGGTGACGCAACGGATCGACGATCTCGTCGGACGCCTACCCCGGGCGCTCGGTGCGCGAGCGGCGCATGCTCGGGCGGACCTCAGCGCTGTCGCTCCTCGACTGAGGGGCGAGCTGCTGTCGGATCGCGTCGCTCGCGCCCAGGATCGCCTCGAGTCGCTTTGGCGGCTTGCCGAGCTTGCGCATCCGGATCGACCGCTCAAGCGAGGTTTTGCGCGGGTGACCGATCGGGAGGGCAGGACATTGACCCACGCGGCAGAGGCGGAGGCGGCGGGTGAACTGAAGCTGCACTTCGGCGACGGGACGGTCGATGCAACGACCGGCTCTCCCGCCACACCTGCCCCGCGGGTTGAGCGTCCGCGCCGCGCATCCTATGTCGCACCGCAGCGGGGGCTGTTCGATGAGCCTGAGGAATAAATTATGCTGATGAGTGGAGCCGGACGCGCTGCGCGCCTTCACTATCTTCCCGGGACCTTTCGAGTCCTGTCCAACGGCGACCATGTGATCTGCGCGGTCACTGGCGTGCGTATCCCCTTGCACGAGTTGCGCTACTGGAGCGTCGAGCGCCAGGAAGCCTATGTGGACGCCGACACCAGCGTCGAGGCGGAAAAGCGCACCGGGAGTTTCTAGGCCGTTCGTCGAAAGGGCATTGCGCCGTGCTCCGGCATGACCGCAAATGCCTGAAAGCAGTAAGGGAGTGGCTCATGTCTATCCGTCTGTTCGCAGTGGCCTTGGCCCTCAGCCTGCCCGCCGCAAGCCCGGTTCAAGCTATGGCGGGAGAGCAAAAAGCTCCGCAGGCCTCCGGCGAAGATCCCAACGAGAAGATTTGCGAAAACATCACATTGGTCGGTAGCCGCCTAGCGAAGAAGCGAGTGTGCGCGACCCGCGCCGAATGGGCTGATCGCAAGCTTCAGGACCGTCAGGCCGTCGAAAAGGCGCAGACCAGTCCCTGCATGCTCCAGACGACGGGCGGTAACGGCAAACCTAGTTGCTGAGGAGCGCCTACGAGGAGGCGCTTATGAAGGCGCAGATCGGTCCCGGTGTTAAACGGGCGGGTTGTTGAGGCCTATTCCGCGGCTTCCCTGACGGCCTCCTCTGCGGGCGTGATGACCAGCCCACCGTCGCCTTCGTCCACCCGCACCGTCTGACCGTCCTTCAGCTGACCGGCGATGATCATGTCGGCCAGCGGATCCTGCAGATACTTCTGGATCGCCCGCTTTAGGGGCCGCGCGCCGTAGACCGGATCGTAGCCGACACGTCCGAGCCAGGCGCGGGCGGCGTCGGTCAGTTCGATGCGGATTTTGCGGTCCTCGAGCAGCTTCTGCAGCCGCTTGACCTGGATATCGACGATCGGGCCCATGTGGGCGGCGCTCAGGCGGTGGAACAGGATGATCTCATCCAGCCGGTTCAGGAACTCGGGTCGGAAATGCGCGCGGACGACTTCCATGACCTGCGGCTCGACCTTTTCGGCCGGCTCGTCTTCGCCGAGCGAGGCCAAATACTGCGAGCCGAGGTTCGAGGTCAGGATGATGATCGTGTTCGAGAAGTCGACCGTGCGACCCTGACCGTCGGTCAGGCGACCGTCGTCGAGCACTTGCAGCAAGACGTTGAAAACGTCGGCGTGCGCCTTCTCGACCTCGTCGAACAGCACGACCTGATAGGGGCGGCGACGGACCGCTTCGGTCAGAACACCGCCTTCCTCATAGCCGACATAGCCCGGAGGAGCGCCGATCAGCCGCGCGACCGCGTGCTTCTCCATGAACTCCGACATGTCGATCCGGACCATCGCGTGCGGATCGTCGAACAGGAATTCGGCCAGCGCCTTGGTCAGCTCGGTCTTGCCGACGCCCGTGGGGCCGAGGAACAGGAAGGAGCCGAGCGGCCGGTTGGGATCCTGCAGGCCGGCTCGTGAGCGGCGAACGGCCGCAGAAACGGCCTTCACCGCATCGTCCTGCCCGATCACGCGGGCGCCGAGCAGCTTCTCCATCTGGAGCAGCTTCTCGCGCTCGCCTTCCAGCATCCGTTCGACAGGAACGCCGGTCCAACGGCTGACCACGCCCGCAATGTCCTCGGCCGTGACCTCCTCGCGAAGCATTGCGCCCTTGACCGCGGCCTGCGCCTCGGCGAGCTGACGCTCCAGGTCGGGGATGCGCCCGTACTGCAGCTCGCCCGCCTTCGCGAGGTCGCCGTTCCTCTGCGCCTGCTCAAGCTCGATGCGAGCAGCGTCGAGCTGCTCCTTGATCTTGGCCTCGGCGGTGATCTTTTCCTTCTCGGCCTGCCAGCGTTGCGTCAGCTCAGCCGACTGCTGTTCCAGGTTCGCAAGCTCTTCCTCCAGCGCCTTCAGCCGCTCCTTCGAAGCCGCGTCATTCTCCTTCTTCAGCGCTTCCCGCTCGATCTTGAGCTGGATGATGCGCCGGTCGAGGTTCTCGATCTCTTCGGGCTTGGACTCCACCTCCATGCGGATGCGGCTCGCGGCCTCGTCCATGAGGTCGATCGCCTTGTCGGGCAGGAAGCGGTCGGTGATGTAGCGGTTGCTGAGCGTCGCGGCGGCCACCAGCGCGCCATCGGTGATGCGCACGCCGTGATGAAGCTCGTACTTCTCCTTGAGTCCGCGCAGGATCGAGATGGTGTCGGGAACACTCGGCTCGCCGACGAACACCGGCTGGAAGCGCCGCTCCAGCGCCGCATCCTTCTCGATATATTTGCGATATTCGTCGAGGGTCGTCGCGCCGATGCAGTGGAGTTCTCCGCGTGCAAGTGAAGGCTTCAGCAGGTTGCCCGCGTCCATCGCGCCCTCGGCTTTGCCTGCGCCGACGAGCGTGTGCATCTCGTCGATAAAGAGGATAATCTCACCGGCGGCCTGCTTCACCTCGTCGAGCACGCCCTTCAGGCGCTCCTCGAACTCGCCGCGATACTTCGCGCCGGCGATCAGCGAGCCCATGTCGAGCGAGAGCAGGCGCTTGTCCTTGATACCGTCGGGCACGTCGCCGTTGGTGATTCGCAGTGCGAGGCCTTCGGCGATGGCCGTCTTGCCGACGCCCGGCTCGCCGATCAGGACGGGATTGTTCTTGGTCCGGCGGGCCAACACTTGGATCGTACGGCGAATCTCCTCGTCGCGGCCGATGACCGGATCGAGCTTCCCCTTGCGAGCTGCTTCGGTGAGATCGCGCGCATATTTCTTCAGCGCGTCGTAGCGGTCCTCAGCGCCCTGGGTGTCGGCAGTACGACCGCCGCGAAGTTTCTCGATCGCTGCGTTGAGGTTCTGCGGGGTGACGCCTGCCTTCTGCAGCGCTGTGCCGACATCGGTGCCCTTCGCCAGCGCCATGGCCATCAGTAAGCGCTCGACGGTCACGTAGCTGTCGCCGGCCTTCTGAGCGACCTGCTCGGCCTGATCGAGAATGCGGATGGTATCGCCGTCGAGTGCCGGCGCCTGAGTGGCGCCGCTCCCTGTCACGGCGGGAATCTTCGCCACGAGCGCATCGACTTCGAGCTTGGCTGCTTTGGCATCTCCGCCCGCTGCCTCGATCAGGCCTGCGGCCATGCCCTGCTCGTCGTCGAGCAAGGCCTTCAACAGGTGAGCGGGAGCGATCCGCTGATGATGCTCGCGGACGGCAATCGTCTGCGCCGCCTGAAGGAAGCCGCGAGCGCGATCGGTGAGTTTCTCAAGGTCCATCGAATACCCCTTTGCCTTGGGGCGGATATGGTGTGGCCCTTAGACCACACAAGGGCAGCCGTCACCGCTGTTGAGGCTGCGGTTCGGGTGCTGGCGGTACGGTTAAGACCGGGCCGTAAACGGAAATGGGTGCCGCTGCTACGGGCGCGAGCAGGTCAGTTGAGGGCACGGCCTGCGTCGCGACTGTCGATGCCGCTTGAGTCTGCGGGGGCATCGCCACGCTCGCGACATCCGCCGGCCGGACAATCGCCGGACAGCTAGCGACGTTGGGGTCTGCGCCCCAGCGCCGGTACTTGGTCGTGTCCACATGGAAGCGGATGAAGGCGTAGAAGCCGAGGCCGACCGAATAGTCTGTCCCGCGGCGGGCGTGGACCGCGCAAAGCCTGCGCATAAGATCTTCGCGCGTGGTCTGGCGCAGCGGCACCAGGTCGACCGCCGAGTAGTGCTTGTGCGCGCTTTCCGGAGCGCCGCCGGCGCAGCTGTTGAGATGCGGATTGCGATAGGCGGATACGGGTTCGACCGGTCCGACCGTCGGGATCACATAGTCGTGGATGTAGCGCAGCGTCTGAACGATGTTCGGCCATTCCGCGAGGGGCGGGACTTCGAACGGTGCCCCGCCGCAACGCTGCCATGACGTCGCGGTGCGCAGCAGCTGCCAGGTCGGGACGATCCCCGAGACGCCGTACTGCGCGAGATAGTCGTTGAAGCCCTTTACACCCGCTGCGTGCCGGAGGCTCGCGCTATACCAGTTGCGATAGCCGGGCTCGTCCTGTCCGATCGTGATGTAGGGTGCCGCCGGGCTCCACACGGCCGGCTGGGGAGCAGGCATGACGGGCGCGACCTGGGCGAATGAAGGGGCGGCCGCGAACAGCAATAAGCTCGAAATCCAACGCATTGCGGCTATGATACTCGCAGGACCCAGCTTGCAAAGCGCTGAATGGCGCACCACTGTCGCAGCAATGGAACGCCCCATCGAAGTCGATCTGCCGCACAAGCTGGGTCGTGAAGAGGCCCGGCGGCGTATCGCCGGCAATGTGCACAAGCTGACCGATCACATTCCCGGCGGCGCCGCGGACGTGAAGTCGAATTGGGTCGGCGATCAGCTCAACCTCGACATTACCGCCATGGGCCAGACGGTCGCGGCGCAGATCGACGTCCAAGAAGCGAAGGTGCGGTGCCGCGTCATGCTGCCCGGGATGCTGGCCCTTTTCGCAGGACCGATCGAAGCGGCTCTCAATCGAAAAGGCAGCGATCTTCTACTCGAAGACCGGAGCAAGACGCGCTGATGCGTCACTTCGCCGTCGTCGGATCGGGGCCCGCGGGCTTCTACACGGCGGAGGCGCTTGAAAAGGCGTATGGCGAGAATGCGCGCATCGACATCCTCGATCGATACGCCGTCCCCTACGGGCTGATCCGCTTCGGTGTGGCGCCGGACCATCAGTCGCTCAAGGCGGTCAGCAAGCGCTACGACAAGGTCGCCGAGAGCGCGGGCGTCGATTTCATCGGCAACGTGACCGTCGGCAAGGACGTCTCGGTTGCGGAGCTGCTCAACCTGTACGACGCGGTCATCCTGGCCATTGGCGCGCCGCACGACCGAAAGCTGGGCATTCCCGGCGAAGACCTTCCCGGCGTCGTAGGCTCCGCCGAATTTGTCGGCTGGTACAACGGCCATCCTGAATTCGCTGATCTCGCCCCGCCCCTGAACGGAACGCACGCGGCGGTGATCGGAAACGGCAATGTTGCGCTCGATTGCGCGCGCATTTTGTCCAAGACGCAGGGCGAATTCGAAGGGTCGGATATCGTCGGGCACGCGCTCGAGGCGCTGGATCGGTCGTCGATCCGGACGGTCACAATTCTCGGGCGGCGCGGGCCGCATCAGATCGCCATGACGCCCAAGGAGCTCGGTGAACTCGGTCATCTTGCAGATGCATCGCCGGTCGTCGAAGCGGGCGACTTCCCGCCGGTGGCGGCCGATGATGCGCTGGAGCCGGGGCAACGCAAGTCGATCACCATTCTTCGGGAATTCGCCGCGACGGCCGCTGACGAGTCCAAGCCGAAGCGCATGGTGTTCGACTTTTTCGCCAAGCCGTTACGCATCGAGGGCGACGGGAAAGCGGAGCGCATCATCGTCGAGCGCACCGAGCTGGACGAGAATGGCGCTGCACGCGGCACAGGCGAGACCTACGAAGTGCCCGCCTCCCTGATCGTGAGCGCGATCGGCTATTCGACTCCGCCCATCGAAGGCGTGCCTTACGATGAACGCGGCGGAAAATTCCTGAACGAACGCGGCGTGATCGGCGACCGCCTGTACGCCGTCGGCTGGGCTCGGCGAGGCCCGAGCGGAACGATCGGTACGAACCGTCCGGACGGCTATGAAGTCGCGGAGCAAGTGGCGGCAGCCATGCCGGCCGGGACTGCGGGTGATCGGCAAGGGGCCGAGGGCCTGAAGCGCCTGCTCGCCGAGCGTGGTGTGATGGCGACGGACTACGATGATTGGCGAAAGATCGAGGAAACGGAGGTCGGGCGTGCCCGCCCGGGAAGCCCGCGCGAGAAGTTCGTTCGGGTCGAGGATTGGCTTGCTGCCCTCAGCCGCTGATGGCTTGCGCCGCAGTCCAAGGACGTGGGTTGCCTTCCTGCAAACCCCCATCTATCTAGCCGCGGCCTTGGCTCCCGCCGCGACCGCAAGTCGCGACGCAAGCGGGTTCCGGTCGGGGAGTAGCTCAGCCTGGTAGAGCACTGTCTTCGGGAGGCAGGGGCCGGAGGTTCGAATCCTCTCTCCCCGACCACTTTCGCTTTCGGGCGCGCCTGAGTGCGGACGCTTTGCGATCCCTGCCATGCGCTCGATCGCGGCTTGGCGGCGATCCGCGAGCAGTTTCAGATCCCGAATTCCTTTCCGGAACCGGTGCTCGCCGCGGCGGACCTGGCGGCCGCTCGAAAACCCTCTGACCATGTTGATCGCACGGACCTGCCGTTCGTGACGCTCGATCCCGCCAGTTCCACCGACCTCGACCAGGCTTTTGCCATCGAGCGCTGCGGCAATGACCTGCTCTTGCGCTACGCGATCGCCGACGTCGCCTGGTTCGTGGAGGATGGCGACCCGCTCGACGTTGAAGCGTGGGTTCGTGGGCAGACGCTCTATCTCCCCGACGGCAAGTCCAGCCTCTATCCGCCGGTTATCAGCGAAGGCGCAGCGAGCTTGCTGCCCGATGTCGATCGACCGGCCGTGATCTTCACGGTTCGCGTCGCGACTGACGGTGAGACGTCGTTGGACGGCGCGGAACGAGCCGTGATCAGGAGCCGTGCAAAACTGGCTTACGACAGCGTCCGCGAACAGGATCTGCCCGAAGGCTTCGCGGAGCTTTCGAGCCGGATGGAGCAGGCGGACAGGTTGAGGGGCGCGGCGCGGGTCGACCCGCCCGAGCAGGAAGTCGTCGACCTCGGCCATGGGAGGTACCAGCTTTCGTTTCGTCCACGTCTGGTGTCCGAAGACCGCAATGCGGCCCTCTCGCTTGCCTCGAACCTTGCGATTGCAAAAGCATTGCTGGCGCATCGAACCGGATTGTTCAGGGTCATGCCCGAACCGAACAAGAGAGCGGTCAAGCGCCTGCGGCACACTGCGAAGGCGTTCGGCATTCCATGGCCGGCAGACATCAAGCTGACCGAGTTCGAGCCTATTCTGGACCCCAACGACGCGAAGCATGCCGCTTTCATGCTCGCCATTCGCCGAGCGACGCTTGGCGCGGGGTTCGAGCCCTTTCGCGATGAAGTTGCGCCGTGGCACTCGGCGGTCGCAGCACCCTATGCCCAGGCCACGGCCCCGCTGCGTCGCTTGGCCGACCGTTATGTCATCCGGGCCGCACTGGCGGTGGCAAATGGGGAGCCGGTGCCGGAGATCGTGACGGACGCCTTCCAGAAGCTCTCGAAGGTCATGGCGCGCGCCGAAGCTCGCGCGAACCAGATCACCCGGGCAGCAATCGACCTCGCAGAAGCTGTGATGCTTCACGACCGTATCGAAGAGATCTTCCCTGCCGTCGTCACCGACGTGGATGAGCGCGGCTCGCGGATGCAGCTGAAGGACCTGCCGGTCGTCGCGCGGGTCGATGCGGACGGCACCGTTCCGGGTGACGATCTCAATGTGCGGCTGCTGTCTGCCGATCCTGTACGTCGTGAGGTGAGATTCGAGCGATCGGCCTAGCTGGCGAAGCTTGGATCGAGACGATAGGCCTTTCGCTTCAGTGCCGGCCAAGCAAGCAGGTTTGCGGCGAGCGCTACGCCGATCTGGCCCTGTTGCGCGGTGATCTCCGGAGAGCCCTGCGGCGGATGGTTGACGCTGTTGCCGGCGGACAGCGCCATGATCTGAGCCTGGCACGCGCGCTCGAGGAAATAGAGGCGGACGAAGCATTCGCCGACGCTCTTGCCGACCGCGAGAGTCCCGTGATTGCGCAGGATCATCGCGTTTTTGGTGCCCAGGTCTGCGACCAGCCGTTCCCGCTCGCTGAGGTCGACGGCGACGCCTTCGTAGTCGTGGAAAGACACGTCACCCCGAATGAGCATCGCCGTCTGCGTCAGCGGAAGGAGACCTTCCTGATGCGCGGACACCGCCTGACCGGCAGGCGTGTGCAGGTGCATCACTGCATGCGCATCGTCCCGCGCCATGTGGATCGCGGAGTGGATCGTGAAGCCTGCGGGGTTGGTGATGAAGGGCGTCCGGTCGACCGGGTTGCCGCTTTCATCGACCTTTACGAGGGACGACGCCGTCACTTCTTCGAACATGAGCTGGTACGGGTTGAGCAGGAAATGATGCTCCGGACCCGGGATGCGGGCGGAGAGGTGGGTAAAGACGAGGTCGTCCCAGCCGTAATAGGCGACCATCCGGTAGGCGGCCGCCAGATCTTCGCGGATCGCCCATTCCTCGTCGCTGACCTTGCCCTTCAGTGACGGGATCTCGACCGAATCCAGCGCCTTCGTTTCGTCCATCCCACGATTGATGGCGTCGACACGGTTCATTTCGGTTGCTCCTGCCTGTCCGGATGCGCTGCCACGAACGCCTCGATCTTAGCCGCATTCTCGTCCGCGCGCAGCAATGTCGGATAGGCATCAAGCGGGACATTGAAACGGCGGGCATTGTGGAGCTGAGGCACCAGGCAGATGTCGGCGGCAGTTGGGGCGTCTCCGACCAGGAACTTCCCGGCCTTCGGAGCGGCCATGGCTTCGAGCGCGGGCAGGCCCTCGCTGATCCAGTGCGCATACCACTCGTCGCGCTGCTCCTGGCTGAGGCCGAGCGTCCCGCCGAGATATTTGAGCACGCGGAGGTTGTTCAGCGGGTGGATGTCGCAGGCCACGGCCATCGACAATGCGACGACATGCGCTCGCTCTGCGGCCGGTGAAGGCAGGAGTGGCTGATTCTGAAAACGCAGATCGAGGTAATTGAGGATGGCGAGACTTTGGACCAGGCGGTGCCCGTCGATTTCGAGCATCGGCACGAAGCCCTGAGGATTGAGCGCGCGAAACTCGTCCGACTTCTGCTCGCCTTCGATCAGGTTTACCTGCCGGCTCTCGTAATCGATGCCCTTGAGGTTCAGGCCGATGCGGACCCGATAGGCGGCGGACGACCTGTAATAGTCGTAAAGGATCGGGCGGGTCATGTGACGCGGGCTTAGCGCTTGCGAAGCCGATGCGGCAAGGTGGCGCCCTGACGCGTTACGGCCTCATGCCGTCCAGCGTCATCCGCCGCTTCATGTACGTCCCCGACAGCAGGGAGCTGACCGTCGAATTCGTGTCCGGGCGGCGTTACGTCTATTCGGAAGTGCCGGCGGAAGACGTCGAAGCCTTCCGCTCGGCCTTCTCCAAAGGCTCTCACTTCAACCGGCACATCC
>Ga0307409_100001296_pt1 | contig 12122 bp, 13 predicted proteins | sample 322Ometagenome_2_FD_203888 | JGI IMG/M metagenome (GOLD analysis project Ga0307409, IMG submission 203888) | Maize rhizosphere microbial communities from greenhouse at UC Davis, California, United States - 322HYB-O-2 | ecosystem: Host-associated > Plants > Roots > Rhizosphere > Soil | place...
ACGGCTTGTCGGTCACCACCTCGTAGGTGATCGTTTCGGCGTCCGGCAGCGGGTATTCGGCGCGGACTCGGTCGCGCAGTGCGCTCGAGAATGCGTGGATGCATTCCTCCAGGCGTTCGGGCGGCACCTCCTCACCAGCGCGATAAGCCGTCATCCGCTCGGCCAGTGAGCCGCTACCGCCCAGTGCCTCATCGAGCTTGGCGTGCGCCTGCCGGTATTGCTCGGGCTCGCCCTTGGCGATGCGCACATCGAAATAGGCCTCGACCTCGTCGACGAAGCCGACATCCTGGCCCGCGAATTTGCGACCGGCGCAGGCCAGCGCGCGCAGGTGGGCGCCGATGAACTCGGCACGGCCCGGTTCCAGCTCAGTGCCGGCGTTCAGCTCGACCAGCAGCCGTTCGGCCTGGCGCGCGAGGTCCGCTGGCTCCGGCGACGGCTCGTCGGCGACGATGCGGCGCAGTTCGGGGTCTCCGGTGAAGGAGTCGACGTAGCCGTCCTCGACCCGGTCGAAGCGCAACCCGAGCAACAGATAGTCACGGACGACCGGAATTGAGGTGCTGGCGTTCATGTGTTCAACGCTAGCTGCAAGACTGGGCGTATGCCGCGGCTGAGCGAGCCGAGCCCCTACGTGGAGTTCGACCGGACCGAGTGGCGTTCGTTGCGCATGTCGACGCCGTTGAAGTTGACCGAAGACGAGCTGCAACGGTTGCGCGGCCTCGGTGAGAAGCTCGACCTGCTCGAGGTCGAAGAGGTCTACCTACCGTTGGCCCGGCTGATTCACTTACAGGTCGCGGCCCGGCAGGCGTTGTTCGCGACGACCGCGCAGTTTCTCGGCGAGCCCCAGCAGAATCCGGACCGACCGGTGCCGTTCATCATCGGCGTTGCGGGCAGCGTCGCCGTCGGCAAGTCGACCACCGCGCGTGTGTTGCAGGCGCTGTTGGCCCGCTGGGAGCACCACCCCCGCGTCGACCTGGTCACGACGGATGGCTTCCTGTATCCGAATGACGAGCTGGCTCGACGAAACCTGATGCATCGCAAGGGCTTTCCGGAGAGCTACGACCGTCGTGCACTGATGCGCTTCGTCACCACGGTGAAGTCCGGCTCGGACGCGACATGCGTACCGGTCTACTCGCACCTGCTCTACGACATCGTCCCCGGCGAGAAGCAGATGATCCGGCATCCGGACATCCTGATCCTCGAGGGTCTCAATGTGCTGCAAACCGGTCCGGCCCTTATGGTTTCGGATCTCTTCGATTTCTCGGTATATGTCGATGCGCGCATCGAGGACATCGAGCAGTGGTACATCTCGCGGTTCCTGTCGATGCGCGCCGGCGCGTTCGCCGATCCGGCCTCACACTTCCACCATTACTCGACTCTGACCGACGATCAGGCCGTGTTCGCCGCGCGCGACATCTGGCATTCGATCAACCGGCCCAACCTGATCGAGAACATTCTGCCGACACGGCCGCGCGCCACGCTGGTGTTGCGCAAGGACGCCGATCACGCGATCAACCGGCTGCGTCTGAGGAAGCTATAGGAATCCGACAACAACGTCGGCCTGAGAGCGTCACCGCGTACATATAGCCGCGAAGACGCTCTCAGCGCGACATTGTGCCCCGCAGCCTCTACTTCTTGATGCGCCGCACGCCCTGGTATTGCAGTTCGGCCATGATCAGGGTGTAGACGCCGGTGGCCAAGGTCAGCACCACACCGGTGGTGGTCAACGGAAGGACGCCGGCAAGCACGAAGACGACGGATGCCACGGTGTAGACCGCGTTGCCCACAGCAATCACGATGCCGGCTTGTTTCACCGATGGGCGTGCAGCTAGTAAGAAAACACCAATCGCGAAAGCGATGAAGAAGGCGCCCATCGAATACTCGAAGGCTTTGGACGTGCCCGAGATTTCGGCAAGCCACCCCGCGAGCGGAATGGCAGCGATCCCCATGAGTCCGCTGCAGGTCGCGTCGAGGCGTAGGGCGAAGCGCAGGAACGAGTCGTTGGCTACTCGCAACTTGGGTGTGGTGGTGGCGGTCATGCGATTTCCTGCTCTCTCTTGAAATGGGTGGGTGGTTTGGACCGTTCCGGAGCCGACGACGCAACCTCTTACGGCGGCGGCTCCGGACCAGTCATGTGGAGGTCACGCCAGTCGACGCACCCCGAGGTACTGCACGTAGGCGAAGGCCAATGTGACGGTGGTGAATGCGATGGTCGCGATCACGCCGAGTTCGGTCAGCGGCAGCCAACCCGCGACGAGCACGACGGTCACGAGGATTGCGAAGGCGATGTTTCCGGCGAGCACGCCGACGCCGACACGGCGCACATCGGGCACCCCTGCGAGTAGATACAGCGTGGCGCCATAGGCGACGAGCGCCGCGCCTGCAGTCCACTCGGAGGTGGGTGACAGCCCCGACAGCTTCGATAAGGGATCGGCGGCCATGGCGATCAGCAGACCGAGACCGGCGCACAGGGTCGCGTCGGCTCGGAGGGCGAACCGCAACAGTGAGCTTTCAGCCGCGCCTGCGGCGGTATCAGATCGGCGTTCCCGGACGGGCCGGGTGGTGATGGCGGTCATGGCATGGATGTTTCGCGCAGACCACTGCCAGATCGACACCAGACGCTGCCAACTGCTGCCAACCGCAGCTCAGGGGCGTGAAGCTAATCTTGCGCGGCCACCAGGTTGCCGCGCAGATCGGCGGCGATCAGGCGGGCGGCCGAGTTCTGCCAGTTGTGCAAAGACCGCTGCGGCACCTCGGTGACGAACCACTGCCAGGCCTGACGCGCGATAGGGTCGAGCCCGGCCGCAGTTGCGTTCTGGGCGTAGGCGCGGACACCGACGACGTACGGGAAATACAGCGAGTTGTAGTACCGCCACTGCTCGGTTGTGCCGAACTCACCGCCGTCCCGCGGCTTGAGGCGGGCGATGCGATCGGCGAGCAGCGCCTTGAGTTCGTTGGCCCGTTCCAGCGGCTGATCGGGAGCGCCGCGCGCGGCAAGACGCTCGTCGATGGTCGGCAGCGCCGTGAGCGGGCTGGCGACGAGCTTGGACAGATCGCCGTAGTGGCCGAGGGCGCGACGGGTGAGCCGGACGAAGGTTTCGTCGTCGACGGCGTCGAGGGGGTTGGCCGATCGCAGCGGAAGCGCGGCACCGGTGCTCCGCAACGCGGCACGGTCGGCCCGCAGCCCCGGGGAGCGCGAGAACGCCAGCCGGTCCAGCACGCCGGCCAGCGGATCGGCCAACACGTTGATGGCGATCGCGATGGCCAGGCTGGTGAACAGCAGTACCGTGAGCGGGGTCTGGGAGCCGGTGACAGCCAGCCCGATCAACGCCTGTCCGCCGAACAGCAGCGCCACCACACCCGTCGCGACGAACGACCGCAGCATGTCGGCGCGCAGAGCCTGACCCTCGTCGAAGGCGTCCCACATCGCGACTGCGACACCGAGCAGAACGACATCGAAACCCGTGGACGCCAACGCGAGCCAGCTCGGGACCAGTCCGAGCGGGATGACGATGATCGCGTTGCCGAGTGCGAAGAACAGCGTCGCGACGATGACGTAGCCCACGACCGGTCTGGGTTGCCACGGCCCGAAGACCGCACGCAGCATCGCGCCGAGCGACGACACCGAGATGACGGCGAACATCACCCAGTGGCCCAGCCGCACCGGGCCGTCGACGTTTCCCGCCATCGCTGCGCCTACGAGCGCTCCCACCGCTACGCAGGCGACGGCAATGAATTCGGTCGCCCTGCTTCGCCAGGTGTCGCGGGGGCGGGACAACTCGAGGAGCACTGCGAACCATGCGATACCCGGCACGGTGACGAGATAGATCTCGATGCTGCTCAGGACATCCGAGCCGCTCTGGGTGCGAACGGCGTCCAGCGCCACTACCGTGGCGAAGCTCGTGAGCCCGATCGCGGCAAGCACCAGAACGGGTTTGCGCGGGTCACGGGCCAGTAGGTACAAGCCCAGCCACCAGCTGAGCGAGAAGACGAGCGCGGAGAGCGCAGCCATGACTCAAGTGTCGCAGGGATGAGCGCTTGCGCGAAGACCAGGTCGCGGGCATGAGCGCTTGCGCGAAGACCAGGTCGCGGGGATGAGCGCTTGCGCGAAGACCAGATGGCCCCTACATGCCGTAGCGGCGGTGACGGGCGGTGTAATCGCGCAGCGCCCGCAGGAAGTCGACCCGCCGAAACTCCGGCCAGTACGCCTCGGTGAACCACATCTCCGAGTAGGCGCTCTGCCACAGCAGAAAGCCCGACAACCGCTGCTCGCCCGACGTGCGGATCACCAGATCAGGGTCAGGCTGGCCCGAGGTGTAGAGGTTCTCGGAGATCGCTTCCTCGGTGACGGCGTCGATGAGCTGATCGCCCGTCGCGCCGTTGGCGAGCTCCTTGCCGAGCAGGGCGCGTACCGCGTCGACGATCTCCTGGCGGCCGCCGTATCCGACCGCGACGTTGACATGGAACAACCCGGCGGTGGTCTCCGACTGCGTCGACTCGACGGCCTCACGCAACCGCCGGGCGGGCTCCTCGCCGATCAACTCGAGGTCCCCGACAGTGCGCACGGTCCACCGGTTGGCGGGTGCGCAGATCTCCTCGACGACGTCGGTGATGATCCCGATCAAAGTCGCCAATTCGGCGGGTTCGCGCTGCAGGTTCTCGGTGGAAAGCAGGTAGACCGTGGCCATCTCGACGCCGGCCTCCTGGCACCAGCGCAGCATCTCGGCGATCTTCTGCGCACCCATCCGGTACCCGTAGCTGACGTCATCGTGACCAGCGTCACGAGCCCAGCGCCGATTCCCGTCGCACAGCACCGCGATGTGCCGTGGGAGCTCGGATTTCGAAGAAGCCAGGCCTTGGCGCAACCGCATCTCGTAGACGCGGTACATCGGTTCCTTGAGTCGCGAAGGAATGATGGCCACCGAATCAGACTACTGTGGCGTTCGAATCCCCCAAGGCCTAAGCGGAGGTGAACATGGTGCAGGTAGATGCCGACGAAGCTCAGCAGCCACCGGTGCGCGTCTACGCGGAGGATTTTCCCGAAGCGGTGGTCGACGGTGTCGCGAACTTCTTCCACAAGCCGCGGTTGCGCGGCTGGATCCACGTCTACGCCGCAGTCGTCGCGTTCATCGCCGGAGCGGCGTTGGTGTCGGTCTCATGGTCAGTGGTGTCCACCCGCGCGGGCCTCGCCACCCTGGTTTACACGCTGACGATCGTGGCGATGTTCGCCGTGAGCGGCGCGTACCACCGCATCAACTGGAAGTCGGGCACCGCCCGCAAATGGATGAAGCGCCTCGATCACTCGATGATCTTCATCTTCATCGCCGGCAGCTATACGCCGTTCGCGGTGCTGGCGCTGCCGGAGTCCGACGGTCTGGTCCTGTTGGCGATCGTCTGGGCCGGGGCGCTCGCCGGGGTGCTGCTCAAGATGTTCTGGCCGTCGGCGCCGCGCTGGGTCGGGGTGCCGCTCTACCTGTTGTTGGGCTGGGTGGCGGCGTGGTTCGTCGGGCCGATCATGCACGGCGCGGGCGTCGCGGCGTTGGTGCTGCTGATCGTCGGCGGTGCGCTGTACAGCATCGGCGGAGTGCTCTACGGCCTCAAGTGGCCGAATCCGTGGCCCTCGACGTTCGGCCATCATGAGTTCTTCCACGCGTGCACGGCGGTCGCCGCGATCTGCCACTACATCGCGATGTGGTTCGCCGTCTTCTAGAGCCGGACAATTGCTCCGCGAGCGTGCGGTCTGCGTACGACCCGCCGCCAGACGTCGGCACGTTGCGCACGCTCGGTGCCCCGCGAGTGCCGACGTCAGCAGGTTCTACGACAAGGAAGCTCGAGCCTTCGAGCCAGTTCAGATCAGTAATCCAGTCGCACAAAGCATTCCAGTTCTCGCCGGGATGCTCGCTGAAGTATGTTCCATATTTGTTGCGGAGATAGGCGCCAGCCACCCACAAATTCTCGCGAGGGTTTCTGGATTACGGCCAGACCGGCGTTTGGATGTCCTTGTTGCTGGCCGAGCTATCTGTCAGGCCGCGCCTCTGCGGATTCGTCGCCGTTCAATTGTGACTTCCACACAGCGAGCTTTCCACCTGCTGTGCTGACGACCAGCGCACCGCCCGGGCCCGAAACGCTCCATGCTTCATAGCCTGGGTCAGGCTCGACCGTGAGGCGTGCGCCGCACTCAAAGATCACATGCAATGCGCCCGCTGCGTCGGCCATGGCGTCTTCGACCGTGTGGCCGACCAGTTGGCGTAACGCTTGGAGGGCGTCGTCACCCGCCTTTTCGGGTGACAGCGCGAAGCTGTCTTCATGGATGTCCAATCTGAACGGCGATTCGATCACGATGAAATGCACATCCGAAAGCTGCATTCTGACGGTGTATTCAAGCAGCACAGCCTGCAGATTCGTTCCGCGTAGTCCTAAATCCATCACGGCCAGCCTTTCGGTATCGGAAACGATCCGTCGGGGTTACGAGGAATGTGTGTCTCAGCGCGTGTGCCCGGCTGCCCATCGAGATTGATCGGTTGATTGTGTTCGTTCGTGAACCTTACGTACCCGTACGGGTAGCGTGGGTCTGCGCCGGGCTCCATGATTCGTACCGAATTGCTATTTCCCACCGCTTCGGGCTGCTGGTACAGCATTCCCATGCCGTTGTCTGCGGGTCGGCCTATCCAACCAACAGGGACGCCAGGAAGAGTCGGCAGGAGTGGAATTTCGGGTATATCGGCCTCACCGGCAATCGGCGGACACGGCACCATCGGGTCGCCAAGCCGTGTCAGTGCGTTACTGACGGAGGCGTGGTACTGCTCGGCGGTCTCCACTGCCGTCGCGGCAAGAGCGGCCTTCATCACGTCTGAATCGGCAGCATCGAACTCATCTGGTGTCGGGGTGTCCTGCTTCGCGATCTCGAAAGCATGCGCCACCGCTTCTGCCGCAACCGAAAGCCGTTCCGCCCACCTGGCGGCCGAGTCCAGCCACGTCGCGTGGTTACTGATGTTGTTGGCTGCCGGGTCGCCGCTAGACCAATGCTCGCTGACCGCCATGAACACCGCCGCAGTGTCATCGGCCGTCTGGGTTATGTCTTGGCTGTAGTTGTGCCACGCGCGCGAGAAGTCTCTCAGATCACTTGAGCCAGGACCGGAATGTAAGTCGACAGAGAACTGTTCGCCGCCGATCGACGGCAGCGCCGGCAGTTCGGGAATGCTCGCGATCGGAGGCTGACGTGGTATGGGTGGTAACGACGGCATCTGCAGCGGTCCAGAGGACGACGCGATCGGTGGTGCATTAGTGTCGTTGACGCGGTGGATCGACTCCGCACCCGCTCGATCCGCCCGTTCAAATGCCAGGGCAGCAGATCTGACAACGGCGCCGCCGTACTGGCGGACCCGAGTTGCGTAATTCAGCACCTCAATCAGCGCAGACTCGTGCGCGTTGAGCGCCTTCGCGGCGCCAAGTGACACTGGGTCAGCACCCGGTGGTGCGCAGTTCGACAGCATTAGCGCATCCCCGAGCGACTCAAGGCGCCGGCCGTCGGCGTTCAGCGCATCGATGTCAACCTCGAGGATCGGCCCCGTCATACAATCAAGCCCCTCTGAAGTCGACGTAGGACCGGGGACAAATGATATTGCCCGCGGCAGTCAACCCACCGCAGCAATCAGGCCGGGCGCTATAGCGCGACCACGGGATGCGATTGATCGGCCGAACTTATCGGTGATCGACCACTGTCATTGAGCCGACGGGTTCCGCAACGCTGGTGTCGCTAAGAGGCGGGCAAGTCAGCCCTTACCGCCATCGGTTCGGTGAAGCACGTCTACACGGAAGTCATGTTCTCCGGGGTCCAGTAGGCCTTCATCGACGCGATCTTTCCGTCTGCGTTGAACGTCATGACGCTGATGATGTCGATGCGCATCTTGGCTTCACCCATATTGATCGTCAGCGCCCAGAAGAAGGCAACCTCGTTGCCCAGCGCCCGCAGCGTAACGACGTCGGTCCCGTTGTCGCCCTGCGGAATGGCCGAGTAGAAGCCGCGGATCGCCTGGCGCCCGATGTGCACCTCGCTGCCGACGGGATCCTCGACGGTGGCGTCGTCGGCGTAGAGCTCGACGATTTCGTCAACCTTTCCCTTCGCGGCGTACTCGAGATAGCGGTTGACGGTCGCGGCGTTGGCCTCAGGCGTTGGCATGCGCCGAAGGCTACACGGACACGCCCAGAGCGGCCGCGAGATCCCCGGCAGTGGTGACCGGCAGGTCGCAGGTCCGTCCTCGACACACATAGGCAGCGTCGGCCCCGGCCACCCGGTCGCGGTCGGCAAGCAGTTCCGAGGAGTTGACTGCACCGCCGACGACGATCGCACCTCCGGGGGCCAGCGTGCGCGCGGATGCCAGCAGTTCCGAACTCATGGGATCGCAGGCCACGGCGATCTGAATCGGCCCCCGCACAGCAGCTTCGGCGACGGCCAGCCAATGTCCACCCGAACGCGCCAAACGCGCCAGGATGGGTGCGGCGCTTGCCAGCGTGGCCTCGGCCGCCGACGCGTACACGTCGGCGCGCTGCGCCGGAGCCAGGTGTGCCGCCGACAACAGCGCCTCGGCGATCAAGGAGGCGCCGGACGGCGTCGCTCCGTCGAGCGGGTCGGCCGGACGAACCATGAGCGCCTCCGCGTCATCCGCCGTGTCGAACCAGCGGCCGGCGATCTGCGCGTCGGCGAAATGATCCAGCGCGATGTCGAGCAACGACGTGGCAGCACTGCGCCAAGACGGCTCACCCGTCAGTTGATACAGCGTCAACAGACCGGTGGCCAGCGCCGCGTGGTCCTCCAGAATGCCCGCGCTGTCGCCGACACGACCGCCGAGGCTCGCACGACGCAGTCGGCCGTCCACGATGTGCAGATCGATGATGCTCTGCGCACATTGCGTTGCGGCCAGCAGGAATTCGGGTTCGTCGAGTGCCACTGCAGCCTCGGCGAGGGCGGTGATCGCCAGTCCGTTCCACGCGGTGACGACCTTGTCGTCGCGGCCGGGTTGAGGCCGCAGGTGCCGGGCGGTCAGCAGCGCGGTCCGCACGCGCTCGAAACGATCCGCATCGTCGGGGTCATGCGGCAGCTGCAGCACCGAGCTGCCATGTTCGAAGGTTCCGGCGTCGGTGACATGGAAAAGCTCTGCGGCCCAACGACCGTCATCCTCACCCAGCACCTCGCACAACTCGCCGGGCGTCCACACATACGTCAGGCCCTCGCGACCGTCGGAGTCGGCGTCCAGCGACGAGGTGAACATGCCATCGGCGCCGAGGTCGTCGATCAGGAACACTGCAATTTCACGGGCCACCCTGCGCGCCAACGAGTTCGACGTGCGTCGGGCCCAGTGTGCGTACGCACGCAGCAGCAGTGCGTTGTCGTAGAGCATCTTCTCGAAGTGGGGCACGACCCACGACGCGTCGACGCTGTAGCGCGCAAAACCCCCGGCCAGCTGGTCGTAGATGCCGCCACGCGCCATCGCCGTACAGGTTCGCTCGAGGGCCTCCAGCGGCATCACGTCGTGCGTACGTTCGTGACTGCGCAGCAGCGCCTCCAATAGTGCCGATGGCGGAAACTTGGGGGCCCCAGACTGATTGGTGATGAATCCACCATTCACGGGATCCTCGCTCTGGAGGATCGCGGCGACAGCGTGGTCACAGAGCGCCGGATCAACCGGTGGCCCACCACCGGGCATGCCCGACGTCATCGAGCGCAGCTCGGCACTGATGCGGTCGGAGGCCTCCTCGACCTCGCTGCGGCGCGAACGCCAGGTGTCCGTGACCGCGGCGAGCAGCTGCAGGAAATTGGCCTTGGAGTAATACGTGCCGCAGAAGAACGGCCGGCCGTCCGGAGTCAGGAAACACGTCATGGGCCAGCCGCCCTGACCCGTCAGTGCGACAGTGGCATTCATGTAGACGGCATCGATGTCGGGCCGTTCCTCACGGTCGACCTTGATGTTGACGAAGCCGGCGTTCATCGCGGCGGCAACCTGCTCGTCCTCGAACGACTCGTGCGCCATCACATGGCACCAGTGACAGGCCGCGTACCCGACCGATAGCAGGATCGGCACGTCCCGCGATGCGGCCTCAGCCAGCGCCTGCGGTGTCCACTGCTGCCAGTGCACGGGGTTGTCGGCGTGCTGGCGCAGATAGGGGCTGGTGGCCGCCGCCAGGGTGTTTCGCCCCGGGGATTCAGCCCGGCTCACGCTTGCTTTCGTCGTCACCGGACTGCTCATCGGGCTGCTCGCCGGGTTCATCGAAGGACTTCGGCAGCTTGCGTAGATGCCGATTCATCGACCAGACCAGGCCGAAAGTGCCAACCAGCAGCAGCACGATGACGAGTAGCCCGAATGGACTCGCCTTGCCGAAGTCCGGGCCGGTCTGGCGCGGTGGATCCTGCGCCAGCAGGCCGATGATGGTCAATGCGACGTCGTTCATTCGTCGATCTCGATCCCGGCGAACAGATCCGTCTCCGGCAAGGACACGTTGACGCGGGAGCGGGCCAACTCGAATTCCTCCGTCGGCCAGAGTCGCTGCTGCCATTCGATCGGCGCGCGGAAGAAGTCGCCATTGGGGTCAATCTGGGTCGCGTGCGCGCGCAACGCGTCATCGCGCTTTGCGAAGTACTTCGCGCATTCGACACGGGTGGTCACCCGCTTCTCGAAGATGTCGTGGTCGGCTTCCCAGTGCTTCAGCCATTTCTCGAACGGGCCCACTTCACCGTGTTTCGCGAACTCGTCCTGAATCAATTGCATCCGTTTCCGCAGGAAGCCGTGGTTGTAGTACAGCTTCTGGACGTTCCACGGTTCACCGGCGTCGGGGAACAGCAGGTAATCGCCCGCTGCCTCGTACGCGGCGACCGACACCTGGTGGCATCGGATGTGATCCGGGTGTGGGTAGCCGCCGTTCTCGTCATAGGTGGTCAGCACATGGGGCCGAAACTTGCGGATGACACGGACCAGCGACTCGGTGGGTTCTTCGAGTGGCACCGCGGCGAAACAACCGTCCGGCAGTGGCGGCGGCGGATCGCCCTCCGGCAGACCTGAGTCGACGAAGCCGAGCCAGTGGTGTTCGACTCCGAGAATCTCGGCGGCCTTGGCCATCTCATCGCGTCGGATCTCGGTCATCCGGCCGTGCACCTCGGGCAGATCCATGGCCGGGTTGAGGATGTCGCCGCGCTCGCCTCCGGTGAGTGTCACCACCATGACGCGCGCGCCCTCATCCGCGTACCGTGCCATGGCGGCCGCACCCTTGCTGGACTCGTCGTCCGGGTGGGCGTGCACCGCCATCAACCGCAGTTCACTCAACCTGTTCTGCCTCATCTATGTCCCCAGAACGTCGCCAGCCGACATTCTCCGAGAGATTTCAACCACTACGAATAGCCCTATAGTTCCAGTTCTGTAGATTCATCCGACCGACGGGCATGAAACTAGATGATCGAGCGTCCCAGCGCGCGCTACGGGCGGCAGCGGCTGACCCGCCGTCAGCGCCGCCTGATCGCCGCTGGGCTGACCGCGCTGGTCCTGGTAGCCGGGGTGACGATCGCGGTCGTCGCCTCGGGGCGGTTCGGCGGTGCGGTAGAGGGCGAACTGGGCGGCTACCGTCTGGTCGACGACGAGACCGTCGAGGTCACCATCACCGTCACCCGCGAGGATCCCGCCCAGCCGGTGGCGTGCATCGTGCGGGCCCGTTCGATCGACGGCAGCGAAACCGGCCGCCGCGAGGTGCTGGTGCCGCCGTCGACCCAGAAAACGGTGCAGGTGACGACCGCGGTCAAGACCAACCGGCCGCCGGTGGTAGGCGACGTGTACGGCTGCGGCACCAACGTACCTCCCTACCTTGTGGCCCCTTAAAACGCACCGCGAGGCAAATACAACAAACGCCGAACTGCGAATACGTGAAAATCCGCTGCCGTCGCGGTGCTACCATTGATCGATACACGGTTCCCCGCTGGGACCGTGTATTGCTGCATTTAGTGCGCTGATTAGGCGTCGACGACGGCGGCAATACACGTAGAGCTCCCGGCGCCGAAACATGAGACTTCTTACGCGAAAAAGCGCGAGAGCAACGACGAAGGAGCGCGACATCATGACCGACACGCAGGTCACGTGGCTGAC
>Ga0307409_100001298_pt1 | contig 12110 bp, 10 predicted proteins | sample 322Ometagenome_2_FD_203888 | JGI IMG/M metagenome (GOLD analysis project Ga0307409, IMG submission 203888) | Maize rhizosphere microbial communities from greenhouse at UC Davis, California, United States - 322HYB-O-2 | ecosystem: Host-associated > Plants > Roots > Rhizosphere > Soil | place...
GCCCTCGATGGTGAGGTTGTCCCGCAGGTCCAGGTCGCCGGTCGCCGCCGCCTCCTCGATGCCGGTGAGGGTGAGGCGGTAGTCGCCGCTCGAACGGAGGTGGATGACGTCGTTCGTCGTGAGCGCGTTGGTCTCCTGGACGGCGGCGCGCAGCGAACACCGGTTGGCGGCGTCGGCGCAGCGGCCGTCGCCGGGCGTCTGGTCGACCGTGTCGGTGGTCTCGTCGGCGTACACGGGCGGCTGGCGCTCGAAGGCGCCGATGTCGCAGGGCGCGCCCGGCTGGTGCGCCCGCGGGTTCGTCAGCTGGTCGTCGAGCCCGTCGGCGCAGCCCGCGGTGCCGAAGGGCACCGCGTCGATGGCGGCGCTCGAGTCGGCCAGGCGGTGCGTCGGCGTGGGCCCGCCGTTCGCAGCGAGGTTCGGCGCCCCGGCACCGGTCAGGACGAAGTTGGCCGGGGTCGACGGCTTGTCACCGGCGGCGCTGAGCGAGCAGGAACCGTCGCTGGCGAGGTTGTGGCCGCCACTCGTGATCGTCCCGCCGCCGGCCGGCGCCGAGCAGTTCGTGGCCGGGCTGACCGGGCTGGCGATGATCGAGCCGCGCAGGGTCGTGACGCCGCTTGCGGCCTGCACGCCCGGCGCGCCGGCGTTGTTGGCGATGGTCGAGCCGGCGACGGTGAGGGTCCCCTTCGAGGTGATGCCGCCGCCGGCCGTGTTGCCGGAGACCGTGCTGGCCGTGATCGTGCCGGTCGTGCCGGCCTCGAGGTGGATGCCGGCTCCGGAAGGGGCGGTGTTGCCCCGGACCGTGCTGCGCTCGAGGGCGAGGGTGCCGCTCGTGACGGCGATGCCTCCGCCGTTGGTGGCGGGCTTGCCTCCGGCGATCTCGAGCTCGCGGATGGTCGCCGTCCCGCCGCGGATCTCGAACACCCGCTCGGTCCCCGCCCCCTGGGTGACCGTCGCGCCCTTGCCCTCGATCGTGACCGGCTGGGTGATGTCGAGGTCGCCCGTGGCCGCGGCGGCATCGTCCCCGGCGATGGTGAGGTTGTAGGCCACGTCCGCCTGGAGGACGACGACATCGAGGGCCGGAGTGGCGTTCGCCTCCTGGATCGCGGCGCGCAGCGTGCACTGGCCGGCGGCCGTCGCGCACAGGCCGTTGCCCGGGTTGGCGTCGACCGCATCACCGGCGAACGTGACGTTGTACGGCCCCGCGGCGGCGACCGGCGAGGTCGTGACCACGAGCAGGGCCGCGCCGGTGGCCACGACCACCAGCCAGGTCCCGACCCGCTCGCGGCACCCACGGATCACCGACCGATGGTCGACGTTCATCAGCTTCCCCCCGCCAAAGTTGTGAACAGCTTGGGAACCTACATGGCCGACGGGTCGCCGGGTGCCGAGTTCCGGGAGGGCCGCAGTGCCGGGCGTCCTGGTCGGACCGCCCGCCCTTCGGTGAACGAGGCAGGTCGGGCCGTCCGTGGCCCGCGAAACTTAGCGGTCGTTCGCCTAGTTCACGTCCGCGGTACGCTCGCGCCGTGGTCGAACCGAGCGCACAGCGCACCCGGCCCGGTCGCGTGTCGCTCATGCGCACGGCGGTCGGGCTCATGGCCGAACAGGGGTACGAGGGCACCTCCACCCGCGACATCGCCAGTGCCGCCGGCGTCAGCGTCGCCGCGCTCTACTACCACTTCCCGGCGAAGCTCGACCTGCTGCGTGAGTTCCTCCACGAGGCCCACGACATCGTGCTCGCCCGCCTGGGCCGCGACCTCGACGCCGCCGGGGACGACCCCCGGGCCCGGCTCGACGCCGCCGTCGCCACGCTCATCTGGTCGAACCTGCACGACGAGTGGGCCCAGCAGGCCGCCCGGGTGGCGTGGCGGGAGCACGGCCGGCTCGACGAGCCCGACCGCAAGGCGATCGTCGGGAAGATCGAGCAGATGGTCGACCTGGTGGAGGGCGTCGTGCGCGACGGGATGGCGTCCGGTGCCTTCGCCACCACCGAACCCCGGGACGTCGCCCGCGCCGTGCTGACGCTGTGCATCTCGGTCGTCGACCCGTTCCCCGCCGTCGACCGGTCGATGGCGAGGGTGGTCGAGCAGCACCAGCGCTTCGCCGCCGCCCTGGCCGACACCGCGCCACGGCCGCCGGGCCCGGTCCGAGCCGTGCGGAGATCACGATGAGCGCCATCCGCTACGAGGTGGACGACCACATCGCCACCATCACCATCGACCGGCCCGAGAAGCGCAACGCCATGGACTGGGAGGTGCTCGCCGACTTCCACGACGCCGTCGAGCGCGCCGGTCAGGACGGCGACGCCCGGGCCGTGATCGTGACCGGCGCCGGCGGCGCGTTCTGCGCAGGCACGGACCTCGCCGCCCTCGCCGGCACGGCGCCGGGCGAGCGGATGGGCCGCGGCGTCACCGGCGCGCCCCGCGCCGCCTGGCCGCTGGTGGCCTGCCCGAAGCCGGTCGTGGCCGCGGTCGACGGTCCCGCCGTCGGCATGGGGGCCGAGTTCGCCACCCAGGCCGACGTCCGGATCGCGTCGACCACCGCCCGCTTCGCCTGGAACTTCGTCCGCCGGGGTCTCATCGCCGACACCGGCGCCGGCACGTTCCTGCTGCCGCGGATCATCGGCCACACCGAGGCCCTGCGCCTCCTGTACTCGGGCGAGTTCCTCGACGCCGAGCGGGCGCTGCGGCTCCGGTTCGTCACCACCGTCGTCGAGCCCGGCGACCTGCTGGCGGCGGCCCGGGCCGAGGCCGAGCGCTACCTCGCCGGGTCACCGTTCGCCGTCTCCCGCACGAAGCGCCTCGTCTACGAGGCGATGGCGGGGGAGGTGGCGGGCCACGACGCCCGCACGGCCGCGGCGCTGCGAGAGTGCTTCACCAGCGACGACCACCGCGAGGGCGTCGCCGCGTTCCTCGAACGCCGGGAGGCCCGCTTCACCGGAACCTGAACTGCAACGAGTTCGGGGTCAGCGGCGGGGGTCGGGGAGGCCGACGTAGCGGGGGTTGGCGACGGCCAGCTTCGTGCCGACGCGGGGCACGAGGGCGGCGGCGACCTCGTCGAGGCGGTCGTCGAGCGAGCCGCCCCGCACCAGCGCGGCCAGCTCGGCGTCGTCGGCCGCACCGAACGGGACGGGCGGCTCCTGCCCGGCGGCGAGCAGCTCGCGCTCGACGATGGCGACCACGTTGGCCGCCACCCGGGCGTGGAACGAGAGGCGGCCCTCGGTGCCCGGCAGCACGTCCTCGCGCAGGAACCCGCGCACCGCCTCCAGCAGCTCGACCGCGGTCGGCCGGCCGTGGAGCCCCGGCGGTGGCGGGCGCTCCTCGACCGCCGACGCCGAGATGTCCTCGCCGGCGAGGAGCAGCAGCAGGTCCCACTCCTGCTCGCACACCCGGCGCCCGATGGCCGCCAGCTCGACCGACCGGACCGCGCCGCTGAGGTGGGCGCCGGCCTGGCCCATGCAGCCGATGCCCCACTTGAGGCTGCCCATCACCTCCCACCACCGCAGCGCCTCCGGCTCGACGTGCGGCCCGCCGGCGGCCTCGTAGGCGGCGACCAGCTCGTCCCGGGTGGCGAAGCCGCCGACCGGCAGCGGCGCGCCGAAGCGCCAGGCCTTCGTGCACAGCCAGCCGAGGTCCTCGAGCGGGTCGCCCTCGTGCAGCAGCTCCCAGTCGAGCACGGCCCGCAGCCCTTCGGGCCCGACGATCAGGTTCCCGAGGCGGAGATCGCCGTGCACGATCGACCGGCCGGCCGGCTCGGGACGGTGGCGCTCCAGCCAGCGGAAGGCCAGCTCGAAGGTCGGGCTCGGCTCGCCGACGAGGTCCAGGTTGCGGCGGTAGGCCGCCACCGGGTCGTCGGCCGGGAGGCCCGGGACGACGGCCGGATCGAGGGCGTGGAGCCCGGCCAGGAAGCGGCCGCAGTCCGCGGCCAGCCGGTCCCGTGCCTCGGCGTAGGTGTCGTCGCGCAGGATCCGGCGGGCCAGCGTCTCGCCGTCGATGCGGGTCATGACGATGCCGTCGGGGAGCTCCGCGACCACGGTGGGCACGGCCAGGCCGGCGGCGGTGCAGGCCCGCATGGCAGCGGCCTCCCGGGCCATCCCGCCCGGTGGGCTGGGCCGCCCGGGCGGGTCGCGCCGGAGGATGAGCTCGTGGCCGGTGCCGGCGTCGTCGACGGCGTCGAAGCGCCACGTCTCCCGGGACGCGCCGCCGGACAGCCGCTCCAGACCCTTGATCCGGACGGGACCGAGCGGTCCTTCGAGCACGTTCCTGAGCGTGTCTTCCACGGCGCAGAACTTAGCGAGCGTTCGGCAAGCTACGCTCGCCCGCCGAGGAGGGAACGCCCATGGACTTCGACATCCCGGAAGACATCCGAGCCACGCTCGCCGACCTCGACGCCTTCATCGAGGCCGAGATCAAGCCGCTGGAGGAGAAGGACGACAACATCCGCTTCTTCGACCACCGGCGGGAGTGGGCACGGACCGACTTCGAGAACGGGGGCGTGCCCCGCCAGGAGTGGGAGGACCTGCTCCGCGAGATGCGGCGGGCGGCCGACGCCGCCGGGTGGCTGCGGCTGGCCCTTCCCTCCGAGTTCGGCGGGCGTGACGCGAGCAACCTCGAGATGGCGATCATCCGCGAGCACCTTGCCACCCGTGGCCTCGGCCTGCACAACGACCTCCAGAACGAGAGCTCGATCGTCGGCAACTTCCCGACCGTGCTGATGATGCGGGACTTCGGCACCGACGAGCAGAAGGCCGAGTGGATGCCCGGCTTCCTCGACGGCACCCGCCGCCTCGCCTTCGGCCTCACCGAGCCGAACCACGGCTCCGACGCCACCTACCTCGAGACGACGGCGGTGGCCGACGGCGACGAGTGGGTCATCAACGGCATGAAGCGGTGGAACAGCGGCCTCCACCACGCCACCCACGACATCATCTTCGCCCGGACCTCGGGCGAGCCCGGCTCGCCGGTCGGCATCTCCGCCTTCCTCGTCCCGACCGACTCGCCGGGGTTCAAGGTCGAGTTCTTCTGGTGGACGTTCAACATGCCGACCGACCACGCCGAGGTCTCGATGGCCGACGTGCGGGTGCCGGGCACGGCACTGTTCGGCCGGCTCGACCACGGCCTCGAGCTGGCCCAGCTCTTCGTGCACGAGAACCGGATCCGCCAGGCGGCGTCGTCGCTCGGCGCCGCCCAGCACTGCATCGACGTGGCCGTCGAGTACGCCAACGGCCGGACGACGTGGGGCAAGCGCCTGTCGTCCAACCAGGGCATCCAGTTCCCCCTCGTCGAGCTGCACACCGAGGCGGCGATGCTGCGCCAGCTCATCCGGTCGACGGCCTGGCAGATGGACCAGAAGCACCACATGGAGGTCACCCACCTCGTCGCCATGTGCAACTACCGGGCCAACCGGCTGGCGTGCGAGGCGGCCGACCGGGCCATGCAGACCTGCGGCGGCGTCGGCTACAGCCGGCACATGCCGTTCGAACACATCTACCGGCACCATCGCAGGTACCGGATCACCGAGGGAGCGGAGGAGATCCAGATGCGCAAGGTGGGTCAGCACCTGTTCGGGTTCGGGAAGGCGGGACGGTGAGCGCGCCGGCCGCCCGCGCCCTCGCCGGGGCCCTCGAACCGTTCACCGGCCAGGTCTACTTCTCGCCCGAGTGCCACGCCGGCTACGAGGCGCTCGGCTTCGCGCCCAGCCCGGGGAAGATGGGCGCGGTGGCGCTGCCCGACGGCTCCGCCTACTTCTGCAGCCGGGGCTCGGTGATGGGCCAGGTGCCCGGCGAGGTCGTCGCCGCCGCCTTCGGCGTGTTCAACCCGGCCGTCGTCGTGCCCGCCGTGGCCCACGGCTGGACGCGGGTCGACGCGGCCACGATCTGCCAGGCCCGGACCGACGGCGCCGTCGGCCAGCTGCGGCGCGTCCTCGGCGAGGCCCCCGAGGGCATCGGGCGCGGCGTCGAGCTGCTCCGGCGGGCGACCGACGGCCTCCGGCCCGAGGGCAAGCCGCTCTTCGCCGGCCTCGTCGCCCAGGGCCTGCCGGGCGAGCCGCTGGCCGACGCCTGGCGCCTCGCCGACCAGCTGCGGGAGTTCCGCGGCGACGTGCACGTCAACGCCTGGGCCTCGGCCGGGTTCGACGCCACCGAGATCGGCCTCCTCACCGAGCTGTACTGGGGGCTGCCGATGCGCTCCTACGTGCGGTCGCGGGCGTGGAGCGACGCCGAGCTGGACGCCGCCGAGGCGCGCCTCATGATCCGTGGCCTCGTCGCCGACGGCGGGTTCACCGACGAGGGGCGCGCCGCCCGCGAGTCGATCGAGGTGGCCACCGACGAGGGCTGCCGGCCGATCACCGACCGGCTCGGCGACGACGTCGACGAGCTGGTCCGCCTGCTCGGCGGATGGTCGAAGGCGGTCCAGGACGCCGGCGGGTACCCCGGTGCCGGGCCGCACGAACTGGCCGGGCTCGCCCGCCGGTAGGGGTCAGGACCGGACCGGCCGCCGGTAGGGGCGCCGGCAGGCCGGCCGGTCCGGCTCCGGTCGGGCGGACGGGCGTGTCAGTCCGACCAGAGCTGGTCGGTGTAGCGGTCCGTGCCGGGCACCGTGCCCCGGTACGGCGCCACGAACACGAGCCGCCCGAGGCCCTCGCGCTCGAAGTCCTCGCCGAGCCGGGCGAAGTGCTCGTCCCAGACCTCGGTGATCTCCCGGTCGACGAACCAGAGCTGGGTGAAGCGGTTCCCGGCCTCGTCACGCGGGACGTCGCTGGGCGCGCCGGCGTGCATGGGCACGGGCAGGAACTCGGCCACGACCTCGGCGACGGCGGGGCGGGCGGCGAACCACTCGTCGACCCGGTCCATGGAGACGCCGTCCGCCGGTTCGCCCACGACCATGACGACGTAGGGGCTGCGGTGGTCGAGGGCCAGCTCCACGGGGACGGTGGGGGAGTGGGCCGTGCGGTACTTGTACATCAACGTGTGGACGTGGTCGCGGTGCGGGAACATGCGGTCCTGGTCGATCAGCCACTTGACCTGGTCCGTGCCCCACTGGATCCACTCACCGAACTTGCCGGCCAGGATCCAGTAGACGGACAGGTAGGAGCCGCCCTGGGGATCGGGGCACACGGGGGAGTCGGCCGGGTAGCGGAGCGCCTTCAGGTCGCTGGTGGCCACGAACCGGGCGCCGGCGATGGTCCAGGCGCCGATCATGCAGCCGGCGTAGAAGTGGTCCTGCTCGTACCAGCGGTTGTAGGCGACCTCGTGGCCCCGGTGGGGCTCCACGATCGTCACCAGCGCGCCGCCCAGCGGCACCGGCCGATCCGCCGTGCTCTTCCCGGTCCCGACCTCTTGCACGGCCATCACTCGTCTCCCACGTCGGCGCCCGAAACTAGAACAGGTTCCAGTATGGCCCACCGGGGGCGGAACGCTCAGACGACCGTCCGCGGGGTGGCGGTGAACGAGATCGTCAGGCGGTCGACGTCGAGGAAGTTGGCCATGTCGGCGTTCATCGCCTCGGCGCCGGGCTCGGCCAGGAACGCCAGGAAGGTCTCCCACGAGGCGAAGCGCTGCACGGTCACGCCGTCGGGCTGGTCGGGGCCGATGCCGCCGGAGGCGGGCAGGCGGGGGTGCTGCTCGTAGCCGAGCAGGTGCCGGGTCAGCTCGGGCCGGCCGGCGATGAGCGGCCCGTGGGTGCCGTGCCAGTACTCGAGGAACTGCTCGTGGGTCAGGTCGGCGCGGCGGTACAGGACCGCGTGGAGGGTCACCATCGTCGGGCTGTCATCCGATCCAGTGGCCACAGTTCACCGCCAGTGCCTGCCCGGTGATCGGCTTGGCCAGCGGCGAGGCGAAGAACACCACGGCCCCCGCGACCTCGGCCGACGGAGGCAGGTAACCGAGGCAGGTCTCGCCGGCGAGCTCGTCGTAGACCTCCTGGAACGTGATGCCGCGCTTCCCGGCCAGGTGGTTCAGGTACCACTCGACCGAGTCGCCGTAGATGTAGCCGGGGTGGACGCCGTTGACCCGGATGCCCCTCGGGCCGAGCTCCAGCGCCAGCGTCCGGGTGGCGGTGGCCAGCGCCCCCTTCGACGCCGCGTAGGCGCCGTACTTCGGCTGGATCCGCTGGGTCGACATCGTGTTGACCATGACGATGCGGCCGTCGCCCGAGGCCTCCAGCGCCGGTACCAGCGCCTTGGTCATCGCCAGCGTGCCGAACAGGTTCACGTCCATGGTCCGGCGCCACTCCTCCAGGTCGGCCTCCATGAACGACCGGAAGTCACCGCCGTGGAAGGCGTTGTTGACCAGCACGTCGACCCGGCCGAGCTCGTCGAGCGCCCGCTCCGCCACCGCCTCGCAGCGCTGCGGATCGGTGATGTCGCACGGGACCTCGACGACCCGGCGGCCGAGCGCGGTCACCTCGGCGGCCACCTTGGCCAGCGCGTCGGGCCGCCGTGCGGCCAGCACCACGTCGGCCCCCTCGGCGGCCATGCCGAGGGCGATGTCGCGCCCGAGCCCGGGTCCGGCGCCCGACACGACCGCCACCTTTCCTTCCAACAGCACGGCTCTTCTCCTGTTCAGCCGTCGTGACCGGGCAGCAGGGGTGCCACCTCGGTGCCGAAGGCGGCGATCTGGTCGAGCAGCTCGGCGACGGACCTCGCCCGCAGCCGCACCTGCACCTGGCCCACCCCGAGGGTGTGGAGCTTGGACACGATGTGGGCGATCTTGCCCGGCGGTCCGGAGAGGCAGCGCGGGCCGACGTCCCAGGCCGGGGTCCCGACGTGGACCTCGCCGACGATGGCACCGATGTCGATCGGCTCGTCGCCGCGGACCGCCCGGCGGTGCTGCCGGATGAAGTCCACGATCTCGGCGGTGACCGGGCCCTGCGGGAGCCAGCCGTCGCCCCGCTCGGCGGCCCGGCGCAGCGCCGGCTTCGAGCTGCCCCCGACCCAGATCGGCGGGCCACCCGGCCGGGCCGGCCGCGGCCGCTGGCCGACCTCCCGGCCGCTGCCGTCCAGGTCGGTGAACTCGGCCCCGAACGCGGTGCGGAGGTCGTCGATCGCCTCGTCGAGCAGGGCGCCGCGCCGGGAGAAGTCGAGACCGAGCAGGTCGAACTCCGCCTCGACGTGACCGGCGCCGACGCCCATGACGACCCGCCCGCCCGAGATGGCGTCGAGCGTGGAGAAGGCCTTGGCCACGGCCAGCGGGTGGCGGTAGGCCGGGACGTAGACGTGGCTGAGGAGGTGCGTGCGGCTGGTGATGCCGGCCAGCCAGCCGAGCGTCGCCACCGTGTCCCACCAGGTCGTCCCCATGACCGTCGCCCGGTCCTTGGGGATGGCGACGTGGTCGCACACCGCCAGGTACCAGAAGCCGGCGTCGTCGGCCGCCCGCGCGATCGCGCCGAGCTCGTCGGGGCCGGCCTCGGCCTCCCACGGCTCGACGAAGATGGTGCTCTGGGCCTGGACCGGGAGTTGCATCCCGTACACGAGGCGCCCGGCAGGCAGGACGGCGGCCATATCTGACACCCTGTCAGATGTCGGGGTGCCGGGCAAGGAGCCGCCCATCGGCGTGGATGGGCCCGGGACGGCGGCGGCTAGCGTGGCGTGGCCGGGGCGAGACGTTCCTGCGGGCGCTTAGCTCAGTTGGCTAGAGCACCGCCCTTACAAGGCGGGAGTCGGGGGTTCGAGTCCCTCAGCGCCCACCACAGCCGGTCGGTCAGGTGCCAGTGAGCCTGGCCACCACCGGGGCCATGGCCTCCATGGCATCGCCCTGCACGACCAGGTACGACACGCCCCAGCGCTCGCGCCGCTCGACGAGGTCGTCGCAGATCTGGTCGACGGTGCCGACCCAGGCGTGGGGGTACTGGCCCACCGCGTCGGGATCGAGGCCGAACATCGGGGCCATCAGCTCGATCGTGCCCTTGCGGTCGTCGGTGACGATGGCGGCGAAGATCAGCATGTTGAGCTCGAGGTCGTCGAAGCGGTCGCCGGCCGCCTCCTGCACCCACTTCAGCTTCTGGTCGGTCTCCTCCGCGGACCCGCTGCGGGCGGCGTCGGCGTCGACCGCGCCGCTGCGGATGGACGGGTTGATGCCGACGATGTCCGCCTCGCGGGCGGCGATCGAGAGCACCCGCCGGGCGCCGCCGCCGATGAGCAGCGGGGGACCGGGCTTCTGCACCGGCTTCGGCAGGCCCTCCATGGCGGTGATCGTGTAGTGCTCGCCGGCGAACGAGAACGGCCCGTCGGCGAACAGGCCCCGCATGACCGCCACCCCCTCCTCCATGCGCGAGATGCGCACGCCGGCCGGGTCCTTGGCGATGCCCGACTGCTCGTAGTCGGTGTTCAGCCAGCCGGCGCCGATGCCGAGCTCGAGCCGGCCGCCGCTGAGCAGGTCGATGGTGGCGGCCTCCTTGGCCAGCACCACCGGGTGCTTGTAGTCGTTGTCGAAGACGAGCCCGCCGATCCGCAGGGTCGAGGTGGCGGCCGCCGCCGCCACGAGGGCCGGGACCGGCGCGAGCTGGTCGCCGAAGTGGTCGGGCACGAAGAGCGTGGCGTAGCCCAGCTCCTCGGCCCGGCGGGCGGCCGCGGCCCACTCCTCGCCGGTCGCCGCGGTGTGGAGCTGGACGCCGAATCGGAACTTGCGGGAATGGGCCATGTCGTCCTCTTCGTCGGGGGCGCCTTCGGCGCTCGTCGCTGCGCCGGAAGCCGCGAGCTGTCAGCTGGATGTACCGGAAATTCGCACCCTAACCGGGCCGGCCGACCGCGGTGGATGGGTCGCGGACCGGTAGTCTGCCGCCGTGCGGATTCTGCGGCTCGTCCGCTTTCTGGTGATCATGGTGGCGTCGATCGCGACGCTCACGGGTGCACTTGCGTTCAGTGCCCCGCACGTCGGTTCGTTCTTCAGTGCCCACATCTCCGAGCACCAGCAGATCGACCTCAACCGGCTGTCCGAGCGGTCCTACGTCTACGACCGCTACGGCAACAAGATGGCGACGCTGTACTACGACCAGAACCGGGTGGCCGTTCCGCTCGAGAACGTGCCCGAGACCGTCCGCGGGCCCATCCTGGCCGCGGAGGACAACAACTTCTTCAACCACAAGGGCGTCAACGTCAAGTCGGTGGTCCGGGCGTTCAACGCCAACCTCGAGAGCGGCGGCGTCGAGCAGGGCGGGTCGACCATCACCCAGCAGCTGGTCAAGAACTCGATCACCGGCAACGACCAGGACGTCAGCCGCAAGGTCCGGGAGGCGACGCTCGCCGTCGAGCTCGAGAAGCAGATGTCGAAGGACGAGATCCTCGAGCGCTACCTCAACACGGTGTACTTCGGCAACGGCGCCTACGGCGTGCAGGCGGCCGCCGAGGCGTACTTCAACAAGGACGTCGGCGCGCTGACCTGGGCCGAGGGCTCCATGCTGGCCGCCCTCATCCGCAGCCCGAACGACTACGACCCGATCACCAACCCCGAGCTGGCGGCCGAGCGACGCCGCCTGGTCCTGCGGCGCCTGGTCGAGACGAAGCGGCTCGACCAGCAGACCGCCGACCTGTCGAACCTCGAGCCGCTCCCGACCCGGCCGTTCCTGCCGGTCCGCCCGAACGACTACTTCGTGAACCGGGTGCAGCGCCAGCTCCGCGACGATCCGCGCATCGGCCCCCGCCGCCTGTTCGAGGGCGGGCTGCGCATCTACACGACGTTCGACCCGCTGGCCCAGGAGACCGCCAAGAACGCCCGCAACGCGACCATGCCCAACGCCAAGCCCGACGGCACGTTCGACCTCCCGCCCGACCCCGAGACCGGCCAGCCGCGGTACGGCACCGCCGCCGTGGCCTCGGTCGAGCCGGCCACCGGCGCGGTCCGGGTGCTGGTCGGCGGGCCGGAGTACAGCGAGGCGACCTCGGCCGGCAAACTCGACCTGACCAGCGAGGGCACGGGCTTCCAGGCCGGCTCCTCGTTCAAGACGTTCGTGCTGGCCGCGGCCATGGAGGCGGGGTACACCCCGAACGACACAATCGACGGCACCGGCCCCTGCCCCGAGATCCCGGGCTACGAGAAGTCGGGTGTCGTTCCCGACAACTACGGCGGCAGCGGCGGCAGCGTGAACACGCTCGCGTACCAGACGATCACGTCGTCGAAC
>Ga0307409_100001299_pt1 | contig 12109 bp, 8 predicted proteins | sample 322Ometagenome_2_FD_203888 | JGI IMG/M metagenome (GOLD analysis project Ga0307409, IMG submission 203888) | Maize rhizosphere microbial communities from greenhouse at UC Davis, California, United States - 322HYB-O-2 | ecosystem: Host-associated > Plants > Roots > Rhizosphere > Soil | place...
GCCCTTGAGCCCGACGTCGATCATCCGGTTGACGGCGTTGACTCCACCACCACCGATGCCCACGACCTTGATGATGGCCAGGTAGTTCTGTGCTGCTGCCACGGCGGATTCGCCTCTCGCTGATCGTGTCCGGTTGGCCCGGACCCAGGTCGGTTGCTGTGTCGTTTGCTGTGTCGTGGGGAAGCGACGGGATCGAGAACCCTGACCCTCAACCTGAGGGTTATAGTTATGTCAACCTCGCCGTGGTGAAGACAGTAGGCAGGGACCGACCGGGAATCGGGGACGACACGCCCGCGTGTCGCGATGTCGCGGCATTTTCCGGACGCGGAAGCGCCCGAGCGAAGCCGCGGCGTCAGGGCGTGCCAGCGGTGGTCGGCTGGGAGGGGACGCTGAGGTCGTACGTCTTCGCCGGCTGGCGCAGCAGGACCGCCAGCACCTTCGCCTTGAGGCCGGACTCGTCCGCGCTCCCCCACACCACGGTCCGCCCGTCGCGCAGCGCCAGCGAGATCTGGTCGACGGTCTGCACCTCGACGTGGTCGACGAGGCGGGACACCTCGGCGGGCAGCGCGTCGACGACCCGGGCGGCCTCCTCCAGCGCGTCGCTGCGGGTGTCGGTGGTCGTGCGCACGCGCGGCAGCCCGGCGGGTGCCCGGGGGTAGTCGCGGAAGACCACGCCGGAGGAGTCCATGCCGCGGATCCGGCCGCCGATCTCGACGACCGCGACGGGCACGCGCTCCTCGACGGTGACCACGACGTGGTCGGGCCACTCCCGCGTGACGTCGGCGGACTTCACGGTCGCGAGGGCCTCCACGCGGGCGCGGACCTTGTCCAGGTCGACGCGTGCCAGCGGCTCCCCGGTCGACACGGCGGCCGCCGAGCGCACGTCGCCGGCGCTCAGCGTCGAGGCGCCGGCGACCTCGACGCCCCGGACGGCCAGCCACGAGGAGAAGAAGACCGCCCAGAAGCCGCCCGCGACCAGCGCCAGGAGCAGCAGCACGGCGACGACCGGCTTCCACGCCAGCCAGCGCCGGCGCCACTGCCGTCGCGCGAACCGCTTGCGGGTGCGCAGCGTGGTGCGGTCGACGGCCGGGACCGCTGCGGTGTCCTCCCCGGCACGGCGCAGGGAGCTAGGCATCGTCGGCACCGGCGAGCAGCTCCAGGACCCGCGGGCCGACCTCGGTGACGTTGCCCGCCCCCAGCGTCAGCACCAGGTCACCCGGCCGCGCCCGGGCGACGAGCTCGCCGGGGACCGCGGCGAGGTCGGGGACGAACGCCACCGACCCGGGCGGGAGCGGCACGGCGTCCGCCACCAGCGCCCCGGTCACCTCGGGGTCGGCGTCCTCCCGGGCCAGGTAGACGTCGAGCACCACGACCTCGTCGGCGGCCCCGAGCGCCTCGCCCATCGCGGTGCCGAAGATCCGGGTCCGCGACACCAGGTGCGGCTGGAAGGCCACGACCAGGCGGCCCTCCCCCGCCACGGCGCGCCCCGCCTGCAGGTCGCCGGCGATCTCGACCGGGTGGTGGGCGTAGCTGTCGTAGACCCGGACCCCGCCGGCCTCACCCTTGCGCTCCATCCGCCGGCGGGTGCCGGTGAACCCCTCGAGGCCGGCGCGCAGCCCGTCGAAGGGATGGCCGAGCCGGAGCCCGGCGGCGAGCGCCGCCAGCGCGTCGAGCACGTAGTGCCGGCCGGGGATCTGCAGGGTGATCTCGCCGAGGACCGCGTCGCCGTCGTGGACGGTGAACGTCGAGGTGGTGCCGGCGAAGCTCAGGTCGGTGGCCCGCACGTCGGCGTCCTCCGACTCCCCCACGCCGACCACGGTCAGCCCACGGTCCCGGGCGATCCGCGCCAGCTCGGCGGCGCCGGGGTCGTCGACGACGCAGACCAGCAATCCCGCGGGGTCGATCCGGTCGACGAACTCGGCGAACGCCGCGCGGTAGTTCTCCTCGGTGCCCCAGTTGTCGAGGTGGTCGGCCTCGACGTTGGTGACGACGGCGGCGTACGGCGAGTAGACGAGGAAGGCGCCGTCGCTCTCGTCGGCCTCGGCGACGAACAGGTCGCCGCCGCCCTCGTGGGCGTTGCGGCCGGTCTGGGCGAGGTCGCCCCCGACGGCGTACGTCGGGTCGGCCCCGGCCGCCTGCAGGGCGACCGTCAGCAGCGAGGTCGTGGTGGTCTTGCCGTGCGTGCCGGCGACCGCGACCACCCGGCGCCCCGCCATCAGCGCCGCGAGCGCCGCCGAGCGCGGCAGCACCCGCAGGCCCTGGCGCACGGCCTCGAGGTACTCCGGGTTGTCCTCGCGGACCGCGGTCGAGACGACCAGCGTGTCGACGTCGCGGACGTGGCCGGCGTCGTGACCGACGTCGACGCGGGCCCCGAGCTCGCGCAGCGCATCCAGCGTGGGCGTGTCGGCGCCGTCGCTGCCGCTGACCAGGATGCCGCGGGCCAGCATGATCCGGGCGATGCCCGACAGACCGGCGCCGCCGATGCCGACGAAGTGGATCCGGCCCAGCCGGTCGGCGGGCAGGATCTCGTCGGGGACCGGGACCTTCATCGGGCGGACTCCAGCACGATCCGGGCCAGCTTCTCGTCGGCGTCGCGCGGGATGAGGCCGGCGGCCGCCGCACCCATCCGGGCGAGCCGCTCGGGGTCGGTGGCGAGGGCGGGCACGGTCGCGGAGACCCACGCGGTGGTCAGCGCGTCGTCGGCGACCAGGAGGCCGCCGCCGGCGTCCACGACCGGGCGGGCGTTGTGCTCCTGCTCCCCGTTGCCGATCGGCAGCGGGACGAAGACCGCCGGCAGGCCGACCGCCGCCGCCTCGGTGACGCTGGACGCGCCCGCCCGGCAGACGACGAGGTCGGCGGCGGCATAAGCGAGGTCCATCCGGTCGACGAAGTTCCGCACGACGTACGGCACGCCGGTGGTCTCGGGCGCGGCCTCGCCGTTCGGGCCGACGACGTGCAGCACCTGCACGCCGGCGTCGGCCAGCGCCCGGGCGGCGCCGGAGACGGCCTGGTTGAGCCGACGGGCGCCCTGGGAGCCGCCGGTCACCAGCAGGGTCCGCCGCTCGGGGTCGAGGCCGAAGAACGCGCGGGCCTCGGCGCGGGCCGCGGCCCGGTCCAGCTGCGAGATCATCCGGCGGATCGGCAGACCGACGTACTCCGCTCGGCGCAGCGGGGTGCCGGGGAAGCTGACCGCTACACGCGCGGCCACCCGGGCACCGACCCGGTTGGCCAGGCCGGGCACGGCGTTCTGCTCGTGTACCACGAGCGGCAGCCGGCGGCGCCGGGCGGCGAGGTACGCCGGCATCGAGACGTAGCCGCCGTAGCCGACGACCACGTCGGGGCGCACCCGGTCGAGGACCGCGAGGGTCTCGCGCACCGCCCCGGCCAGCCGGGCGGGCACCCGGAGCAGGTCGGCGTCGGGGCGTCGCGGCAGCGGGACCGGCGGGATCAGCTCCAGCGGGTAGCCGGCCTCGGGCACGACGCGGTTCTCGAGGCCGCGGGGGGTGCCGAGGCAGGTGACCTCGAGGGTGGGGTCCAGGCGGCGCAGGGCGTCGGCCGTGGCGAGCAGGGGGGACGTGTGGCCGGCGGTGCCGCCGCCGGCGAGGAGTACGCGCATCGAGGCAAACCTAGCCGTGGACCTAGAGCCCGCGGCCGGTGACCCGACCCGCGGAGAGGCCGGCCGAGCGGACGCGGCGGCGCTGGGCCAGCGCGCGGGCCGCCTCGGGCTCGCGGCGGGCGAAGCCGATCACGAGGCCGAGGGCGACCAGCGTCGGCACCAGCGAGGAGCCGCCGTACGACACGAGCGGGAGCGGGATGCCGATCACCGGCATCAGCGCGAGCACCATGCCGACGTTGATGATCATCTGGCCGAGCAGCCAGACGACGATGCCGAACGTGGTGTAGCGGACGAACGGGTCGCGGGTCTCGCGGGCCACCCGCAGCGCGGCGTAGGCGATCGTGAGGAACAGCGCGATCACCAGCAGCGTCCCCACCAGGCCGAGCTCCTCGCCGAGCACGGCGAAGATGAAGTCGGTGTGCGCCTCCGGGAGGTCACCCCACTTCTGCTGGCTGGCGCCGATGCCCTGCCCGAACCACCCGCCCGTCGACAGCGCGTAGAGCCCGTGCGCCGGCTGCCAGCCGGTGTCGTGGAAGTCCTTGAACGGGTCCGCGAAGTTCGTGATGCGGGCCAGCCGCTCGGAGCTTGTCGAGGCCAGGAAGATCGCGCCGACGCTCACCAGCGAGATGCAGAACACGAAGAACCGGGCCGGGGCGCCGACCACCCACAGCATCCCGAGCAGGATCGCGAACAGCACCAGCGCGGTGCCGAGGTCCCGGCCGAAGACGACCAGTCCGGTCGCGAACAGCAGCCCCGGCACCACCGGCATCATCACCTGGTGAAGGCTGCCGAGGCGGCGGTCCTTGTGCGCGTAGACGTGGGCCGCCCACAGGATCAGGGCCAGCTTGGCGATCTCCGAGGGCTGGATCACGATGGGGCCGAGCGCCAGCCAGTTCTGGTTTCCGTTGCGGGACACGCCGAGGAACGCGGTCAGCAGGAGCAGCACCAGCGAGAAGAAGTAGCCGGGCCAGGCGAGCCGCCGGATCCAGCGCTGGGAGAGCCTGCTGGCGATCCAGGCGCAGGGCAGCGCCAGCACGACCCACATCAGCTGGCGCCGGACCACCGCGTAGGAGTCCCCGTCGTGCTCCTTGAAGGAGTACACGCTGGAGGCGCTCAGCACCATGATCACGCCGATGGTGAGCAGCAGCGCGGAGGCGCCCAGCAGCAGGTAGTAGGCGGTCAGCGGCCGGTCGAGCGCGTCGCGCACCGCGGCGTACCAGCTCGCGGGGCCGTAGGACTGTCGAGATTCGGGGTTCGCGGTGGTCATCGCTCTCCCCTCTCGTTCAGTCGGTCGGCCCGCTCCTGCGACGTACCGCCGCGGCGAAGGCGTCGCCCCGCGCGGCGTAGTTGGCGAACATGTCCATGGAGGCGCATCCCGGAGCGAGCAACACCGTGTCGCCGGGTCGGGCCAACGTGGCGGCCGCGTCCACGACGCGCTCCATGGAGGCATGTCCGGAACCAGTCTCGCCGCCGTCGACCACGAGAACGGGAACATCGGGCGCGTGTCGCGAAAGCGCGTCCGCGATCACACCACGGTCCTGCCCGAGGAGTACGACGCCACGCAACCGGTCGCGCACCGCGAGCACCAGGTCGTCGAACCGGGCACCCTTCGCGAGGCCGCCGGCGACCCAGACCACGGGATCGTAGGCCTGCAGCGAGGACTTCGCGGCGTGCGGGTTCGTGGCCTTCGAGTCGTCGACCCAGGTCACCCCGTCCACCTCGGCGACGGTCGCGATCCGGTGGCCGTCCGGGCGGAAGGACCGCAGCCCGTCGCGGACGGCGGCCTGGGAGACGCCGTGGGCGCGGGCCAGCGCGGCCGCGGCGAGGGCGTTCGCGACGAAGTGCGGTGCCGGGGAGGCGAGGTCGGCGATCGTGCACAGCTCGGCCGCGCTGGAGCTGCGCTCCTCGATGAACGCCCGGTCGGCCAGGATGTCCTCGACCAGCCCGACCATGCCGACCCCGGGCATGCCGACCGTGAAGCCGATCGCCCGGGCGCCCTCCGTCACGTCGGCCTCGCGGACCAGCCGCTCGGTCTCGGGGTCCTCGACGTTGTACACGCAGGCGCGCTGGACCCGCTCGTAGATCCGGCCCTTGTCGGCGGCGTAGTCGGCCATCGAGTCGTACCAGTCCAGGTGGTCCTCGGCGACGTTGAGCACGGCCGCGGACTCGGCGCTCATCGACTCCGTGTAGTGCAGCTGGAAGCTGGAGAGCTCGACCGCGAGCACGTCGTACGGCTCGGGGTCCATGACGGCCTCGGTGAGCGGGAGGCCGACGTTGCCCGCCGCGACGCTGCGCAGGCCGGCGGCGCGCAGGATCGCGTCGAGCATCTGCACGGTGGTGGTCTTGCCGTTGGTGCCCGTGACGCAGAGCCAGGGAGCCGGGTGGTGCGGGTCGCGCAACCGCCAGGCCAGCTCGACCTCGCCCCAGATCGGGATCTCCCGCTCGCGCGCCTGGACGAGCAGCGGCGACGAGGGCTTCCAGCCCGGGGAGACGATCAGCAGGTCGACGTCGTCGGGCAGGGTCGCGGTCGCGCCCGGGCCGAGGCGGATGTCGGCGCCGAGGACCTCGAGCAGCTCGGCCTTCTCGACGCGGTCGCTGCCGGGCCCGCCGTCGGACTCGTCGAGCGCGATCACGCTGGCGCCGAGGTGGTTGAGGTTGTCGGCGGCGGCGAAGCCGGAGACGCCGAACCCGGCGACGACCGCGCGGACGCCGGCCCAGGAGTCGTGCCGGCCGAGCTTGCGAGGGTCCATCAGCTTCCGGCCACCCATTCCGCGTAGAAGACCCCCAGGCCGGTGGCGACCGCGAGGCCGGTGATGATCCAGAACCGGATCACGACCGTCACCTGCTCCCAGCCGAGCATCTCGAAGTGGTGGTGCAGCGGCGCCATCCGGAAGATCCGCCGGCCCTTGCTCATCTTGAAGAAGCCGACCTGCAGCATCACGGACAGCGTCTCGACGAGGAACAGCCCGCCCAGGATCACCAGCAGCAGCTCGGTGCGGGTCAGGATCGCGAAGCCGGCGAGCGCGGCGCCCAGGGCCAGCGAGCCGGTGTCGCCCATGAAGATCGCGGCGGGCGCGGCGTTCCACCAGAGGAACCCGAAGCAGGCCCCGGTGATCGCGGCCGCGATCACCGCCAGGTCGAGCGGGTCCCGCACCTCGTAGCAGGTGCCGCTCGGGGAGATCCGGCAGGACTGGTTGTTCTGCCAGATGTTCACCAGCGTGTAGGCGGCGAACACCATCACGCAGGCGCCGGTGGCGAGCCCGTCGAGGCCGTCGGTGAGGTTCACGGCGTTGCTGGTGGCCGTGATGATCAGCCAGATCAGCACGATCACGACGACGGCCGGCAGCGCGAAGCTGTCGAAGTCGCGGATGAAGGAGAGATGGAGGGAGGCCGGCGTCTTCGCCCGGTCGTCCTCGAGCGCCGGCGACACCGCCAGGACGCCGAACACCAGGCCGACGACCGTCTGGCCCACCATCTTGGCCTTGCTGCGCAGCCCCAGGCTGCGTTGCTTGGAGATCTTGATGAAGTCGTCGAGGAACCCGACCAGCCCCATGCCGACGAAGAGGAACAGCAGCAGCAGCGCGGACGCCGAGGGCATGCTCATCGTGATCAGCTTGGCGGCGAAGTAGCCGATGACGGTGGCCAGGATGATGACCACGCCGCCCATCGTGGGCGTGCCGCGCTTGGTGTGGTGGCTGGTGGGTCCGTCGTCACGGATCTCCTGGCCGTAGCCCCACCTCGTGAACACGCTGATGGCGAAACGGGTGCCGATCAGGGAGATCAGCAGGGCCAGACCACCACCGAGCAGGATGGCTCTCATGGTGTGTGTCCCTCTCCCTCGAGCAGTCCGTCGGCGATCTTCTCCAGCGCGGCGCCCCGGGACGCCTTGACCAGGACGACGTCCTCGGCCGCGACATTCTCGCGCACCCAGGCCACCGCCTGGTCGCGCCCCGCCGTGAGCACCGCGCGCCCCGTCCACCGCTCGGTGGCCCGGGCGCCCTCGGCGATGCCGCGGGCCGGCTCTCCCACCGCGACCACCAGGTCGACCCCGGCCGCGGCTGCGAGCCGGCCCACCTCGCGGTGCGCCTCGAGCGCCTCGTCGCCGAGCTCCTTCATCTCGCCGAGCACGGCCACGGTGCGCCGCCGGCGGCGGCTGCCGATCGCCACCAGCGCGTCGATCGCGGCGGCCATCGAGGCGGGATTGGCGTTGTAGGCGTCGTTGACGACCAGCAGCCCGTCCGCCCGCTCGGTCAGCTCCATCCGCCACCGCGACGCCGAGCGGGCCGCGCCCAGGGACTCGGCGACGTCCGCCAGCGGCAGGCCCGCGGCCAGCGCCATCGCCGCGGCGGCCGCGGCGTTGGCGACCTGGTGCCGCCCGCTCTGGGCGAGCCGCACCGGGTGCCAGGCGCCGGCGTGCCCGAGCTCGAAGGACGGCCGGCCCAGGTCGTCGAGCTCGACGCCGCGCCAGGCGACGTCCCCGGCCTCGCCGAAGGTCAGCGGTCGGGCCGCGGTGCGGGCAGTCATCGCGGCGGTCAGCGGGTCGTCGGCGTTCAGGACCGCGGTGCCGTCGGCGGGCAGCGCCTCGACGAGCTCGCCCTTGGCCACGGCAATCGCCTCGCGACTGCCGAACTCGCCCAGGTGCGCGGTGCCGACGTTGATCACGGCCCCCACCCGTGGCGGCGCGATCCGGCACAGGTACCCGATGTGACCCAGGCCCCGTGCTCCCATCTCGACGACGAGGTACGCCGTCGTGGCGTCCGCGCGCAGCACCGTGAGCGGCACGCCGAGCTCGTTGTTGAAGTTGGACACGGTCGCGACCGTGGGTGCCGCGGCACCGAGGACCGAGGCCAGGTAGTCCTTGGTGCCGGTCTTGCCCTGCGACCCGGTGAGCGCCAGCACGGTGACATCGAGCGTGTCGAGGAGGTGGCGGGCGAGCAGGCCGAGCGCGGCGACGGGGTCCTCGACGAGCACGGCGGGGACGCCGGTGGGGCGGCTGCCGAGGACGGCCGCGGCCCCGGCCCCGACGGCGCCGGCGGCGTACTCGTGGCCGTCGACGTGCTCGCCGGCCACGGCGACGAAGAGGCCGCCCGGCACCGGGTCGCGGCTGTCGACGAACGCGGCGCCGTCGACCACGACCGCGGGGTCACCGTCGACGGTGCCCCCGACCACGGCCGCGATCTCGCGCAGGCTCAGCGGGATCATCGCGCGGCCAGCTCCTCGCGGATGCTGGCCCGGGCGACCTCGCGGTCGTCGAACGGGTGCAGCACGCCCGCGACCTCCTGGCCGGTCTCGTGCCCCTTGCCCGCGATCAGCACGATGTCGCCGGGACGGGCCCGGCGTACCGCCTCGCGGATCGCGGCGCGCCGGTCGCCGATCTCGAGCACCTCGGCGCCGCCCGGCGCCACCCCGGCCAGGACCGCGGCCCGGATGGCCGCGGGGTCCTCGGTGCGGGGGTTGTCGTCGGTGACCACGAGGACGTCGGCGAGCCGCGCGGCGATCTCGCCCATGATCGGGCGCTTGCCGGGGTCGCGGTCGCCGCCGGCCCCGATCACGACGAGAACGCGGCCGTCGGTCAGCGGCCGGAGCGTGCGGACCGCAGCCTCGACCGCGTCGGGCTTGTGGGCGTAGTCGACGACGACGACGAAGTCCTGCCCGGCGTCGACCCGCTCGAGGCGTCCGGGGACCCCGCCCCCGGCGGCGATGCCGGCCGCCACCCGGGCCGTGTCGAAGCCGGCCTCGGCGGCGGCGGCGATCGCGGCGAGCGCGTTCGCGACGTTGAAGTCGCCCGGCAGCGGCACGCCGGCGTCGACGGCGATGCCGTCGGGACCGAGGACCGTGAACGTCGAGCCGGTGGCCGTCAGCTCGACGTCCACCGCCTGCCAGTCGGCCTCGCGACCGGTCGGCGAGAACGTGCGCAGGGGGATCGTCGCCTCGGCCAGCAGGCGACGGCCGTGCTCGTCGTCGACGTTGACGAGGCCGAGCCGGGCCCGCGCGGGGGTGAACAGCGAGGCCTTGGCCCGGTAGTACTCCTCGACGTCGGCGTGGAAGTCGAGGTGGTCGCGGCCGAGGTTGGTGAACACGGCGACGTCGAAGACCACCCCGTCGACGCGGCCCATGACCAGCGCGTGGCTCGACACCTCCATCGCGCAGGCGACCACCCCGCGCTCGCGCATCATCGCGAACAGGCCGTGCAGGTCGGGAGCCTCCGGCGTCGTCAGCGCGGTCCTCAGGTCCGTGCCCGCCACCCGGGTGCCGACCGTGCCGATGACCGCGGACGGGACGCCTGCGCGCTGCAGCCCGCTCTCGGCCAGCCGGGTCGTCGTGGTCTTGCCCTGCGTGCCGGTGACGCCGATCATCCGCAGCGCCGTCGCCGGGTCGCCGTGGACGTGGGCGGCGAGGCGACCCAGCAGGTCCCGCGGCCGCGGGACCACGAGGAGGGGTACGTCGAGCCCGGCGCCCGCGGCCCCGTCGTGGTCGGTGAGGACCGCGACGGCGCCCGCGGCGACCGCGTCCGGAGCGAACGCGATGCCGTGCACGCGGGCGCCCGGGAGCGCGGCGTACAGGTCGCCGGGTCGGATCCGCTGCGAGCTCAACGAGAGCCCGGTGATCTCACCGGTTGCCAGATCTCCGCGGATGGACACCTCGGTGCCCTGCCCCCGGAGCCAGGCCACGAGGTCGGGAAGCGAGGTCGACACGGGGTGCCTCGGCCGGGTCCCCAGGTCGCTCACCACGCGGCGAGGCTATCGCCCGGCCCGGGGCCGGCAGGCACCCGGGAGTCGCTCGGGGCGGTCACCACTCGACGGGGAGCCGGGACGGCCTGGTGCCCGTGGGCGGCACGGCGTACCGGCGCAGGGCGTAGCCCATGACCTTGGCGAACGCCGGTCCGGCGACCGATCCGCCACCGCCGCCGTTGCGGGGGTTCTGCACCACGACGTAGACCGTGAACCGGGGGTCGTCGGCCGGGGCGAACCCGGCGAACGAGACCGTGAAGCTGCCGTCGTAGCAGCCGCACTCGGCGCCGACGCGCTGCGCCGTGCCCGTCTTGCCGGCGATGCGGTAGCCCGGCACGTTGGCGCCCGGGGCGACGCCGACCTCCGGGTCCACGACCCGCTCCATCATCAGCGTGGTCTGCCGCGCCGCCCGCTCGCTGACCACGCGGCGGGTGGTCGTGGTGTCGGTCCCGACCCGCCGGCCCTCGTCGGTGGTCGCGGTGCCCCGGACCAGGCTCGGGGAGACGCGCACGCCCCCGTTGGCCAGCGTGTTGACCGCGGCGGCCATCTGCACGGCGTTCACCGAGAGCGACTGCCCGAACGCGATCCGGTCCTGGGTCTGGGAGGTCCAGATGCTGGGGTCGGGCAGGATGCCGGACGTCTCGCCGCGCACGCCGATGTTGGTCGCCTGGCCGAGCCCGAACCGGGAGAGGTAGTCCCGCAGCTGGCCGTCGGCGAACTTGTCGGCCGCCAGCACGGTCCCGATGTTGGAGGACTTCGCCACCACGCCGGCGAGGGTCAGCCGGATCAGGCCATGGTCGAACCAGTCACCGATCACCCGGTCCTGCCGGGCCAGGGAGCCGGGGACCTTCAGCCGGGTTCGCGGGGTGACCTTGCCGGCGTCGATCAGGCCGCTGACCGTGAGCACCTTCTCGACCGAGCCGGGCTCGTAGACGTCGCTCATCGCGCGCGACCCGAGGTCCGCCTCGGGCGAGGCCAGCGGGCGGTTCGCGTCGAACGTCGGGTGGTCGGCCAGGGCGAGGAGCTCCCCGGTCCGGGTGTCCATCACGACCGCGAAGCCCGAGTCGCCCCGGGAGTCCTCGACCGTCTGGCGCAGGACCCGCTGGGTGAACCACTGCAGGTCCTGGTCGATCGTGGTCCGCAGGTCCTGGCCGTCCACGGCCCGCTTGATCGTGCTCTCCCCCAGCGGGAGCCGGTTCCCGCCACCGATCTCGTAGCGGGCCGAGCCGTCGGTGCCGGACAGCTGCGTGTCGAAGGTCCGCTCGAGACCGCCGAGCGGCTCGTCGGTGCCCATGAAGCCGATGAGGTTCGCGGCCACGTCGCCGGCCGGGTAGTCGCGGATCGGGTCCGGCCGCGTGGCGATGCCCTCGAAGCCCGCCTCGCGGGTCGCGGTCACCACGTCGGTGGCCACGGTGGAGGGCACCCGGCGGGCGATGAACTCGAACCGGCTGCCCTTCTCGCGCAGCCGGTTCAGGGTCCGGAAGTAGTCGACGTCGAGCCGGTTGGCGAGGAACTTAGCCAGCTCGGGGGCCCGGTCCTGGGTCATGTAGGGGTCCGCCACGACCATAAGGCCGTCGACGGACGCGGCGAGCGGCTCGCCGTTGCGGTCGAGGATGTCGCCGCGGGCCGCCGGGAGCGTCACCTCCACCAGGCCCTCCGCCGCGGCCATCGCGGCGTACGACTTGGGGTCGATGCCCTGCAGCTGGACCAGGCGGGCGCCGAAGATCGACAGCACCATCGCGATCACGAGGAAGCCGAGGCG
>Ga0307409_100001300_pt1 | contig 12107 bp, 11 predicted proteins | sample 322Ometagenome_2_FD_203888 | JGI IMG/M metagenome (GOLD analysis project Ga0307409, IMG submission 203888) | Maize rhizosphere microbial communities from greenhouse at UC Davis, California, United States - 322HYB-O-2 | ecosystem: Host-associated > Plants > Roots > Rhizosphere > Soil | place...
CCTCAGCGAGTCTGCGGATCCGCTCAACGACATCAACGCGCTTGCGGAAGTCTGCGAGCCGGGAACGATCGTGATCGCATCGGGCGCCGTCAATGACGTCCGCCTTTATCGCGACCTGGTTGCCAGCGGCATCCACGATTACCTGCTGAAGCCGTTCACGGTGGACCAGCTGCGCGACACTTTCGCGCATGCGCAGATGATCTTGTCCGGACCGCGCGGCGAGGCTGCGGCCGACAAGCCGCACGTCATGGCCGCCGTCATCGGTGTTCGTGGCGGCGTTGGCGCGTCGACGATCGCGACGTCGCTAGCTTGGCTATTCGGTGAGAAGTCGCGTCGTAGCACGGCGCTGCTCGATCTCGACGTGCACTTCGGGACGGGCGCGCTGGCGCTCGACCTTGAGCCCGGCCGCGGCCTGACCGACGCCATCGAAAATCCGAGCCGCATCGATGGCTTGTTCATCGAGCGTGCGATGGTTCGTGCGAACGAGCGCCTGTCGGTGCTGTCGGCGGAAGCGCCGATCCACCAGCCGCTGGTGACCGACGGAACCGCTTTCTTCCAGCTTCAGGAAGAGATGCGGAACGCGTTTGAATCGACGGTCCTGGATCTGCCGCGCCACATGCTGATCCAGTATCCGCACCTGGTGCACGACGCGCACGTCGCTGTGGTTGTCGCCGAGCTCACGCTCGCTGGCACGCGCGACACGATCCGCGTGCTCGCCTGGCTGAAGTCGAATGCACCCCAGACCAAGGTGATCGTCATTGCCAACGGCGTTCCCTCAGGCGGTGCGCTGGAGATCAGCCGCAAGGACTTCGAGCAGTCAATCGAACGCAACGTCGACGTCGTCTTCCCCTATGACGCGAAAGTGGCCGCGCAGGCTGCCAAGCTCGGGAAGCCGATGGCGGAGGTCGCGTCCGGCAAACTCGCGGTGCCGTTCAACACCCTCTCCGGCATGGTGCTCAACCACGCCACCGAGGAAGGCAATTCCGCGGACGCCGGCAACACTGGTGGCAGCAAGTCACTGGTCGGCAATCTGAAGTCGATGCTCTCGAAGCCGAAAGACAAGGCTGCGTAAGCACCGGGATGTTCCGGCGCCTCCACGGCGCCGGGAAAATCAAGTGAGAGGCGAAGGCTGGTATGCTCTTGTGGCTACTCATCATCGGCGGCGCTGGCGCGCTATTCCTCGCCTTTATGGCCTTCCAGGGGCCGTCGGCGTCGAAAAGCGTGAAACGCCGTGTGGAGCTCATCAAGGAGCGCCACGGGGACGCGATCACCGGAAATGCGCAGGCGCAGATCCGCAAGCTCTTCGCGGGACGGTCGAGCAAGCTTGAAGGCTATGCGTCGAGCCTGATCCCGCGCCCCGCCCTGCTTCGCCAGCGGCTGGAGCAAACGGGCAAGGACATCACGCTTGGCAAATATGCCATCGTGTGTCTCGGCATCCTTGCACTCGTCGCCGCCGGCATGATGATCAAGGGCGCACCGCTGCTTTTGTCAGTCTTGCTCGGTCTCTTTCTCGGCATCGGAGCCCCGTACTTCATCGTCGGGCGGATGATTAAGCGCCGGATCGCCAAGTTCAATTCGAACTTCCCTGACGCGATCGAGCTGATGGTCCGCGGGCTGCGTTCTGGTCTTCCGGTCACCGAAACGCTCGGCATCGTCGCGGGCGAAATCTCCGGGCCAGTCGGAGTCGAGTTCCGCATGGTTTCGGACAAGATGAAAATCGGCCGCACCATGGAGGCTGCGCTGCAGGAAACAGCCGATCGGCTCGGGACTGCCGAATTCCAGTTCTTCGTCATCACGCTCGCTATTCAGCGCGAGACCGGCGGCAACCTGGCTGAAACGCTCTCAAATCTGGCCGACGTGCTCCGCAAGCGGGCGCAGATGAAGCTCAAGATCCGCGCGATGAGCTCGGAATCGAAAGCTTCCGCCTACATCATCGGTGCCCTGCCCTTCACCGTGTTCGGCCTCGTTTACATGATCAACCCCACGTACATGGGCAACTTTTTCACGGACGAGCGACTGATTGTGGCCGGTATCGGCGGCATGGTCTGGATGGGCATTGGTGCCCTGATCATGGCCAAGATGATCAACTTCGAGATTTAAGGAGGCAAGTAGTACCATGCAAATCGTGCCTCCCCCGTCCGGACCGACGATCCTCGGCTTCGACGTCATCTGGATTGCGACGATGCTCAGCGCCGTCGCGACCTTCGCCGTCATGCTGGCCGTTTATGCTGCGACGACTGTCAAGGATCCGATGGCCCGCCGAGTCAAAGCGCTCAACGAGCGCCGCGAGCAGCTGAAGGCTGGCATCGTTGCATCGACCAACAAGCGCAAGAAGCTCACGAACCGCAACCAGGCGGCGGACAACGTCCGCCAGGTCCTGTCGCAGTTCAAGATGCTTCAGGACGACCAGGTCAAGAAGACGCAGCTCCGCTTGATGCAGGCCGGTATCCGCACCAAGGATCTTGCCTTCTTCATCATCTTCGCACGCTTCGTCCTGCCGGTGATCATAGGCATTACCGCAGTCGTGATGCTCTATGGCATGGGTTACTTCCCGGATTGGTCGTGGTTCCGCCGCTATGGCACCGTCGCTGGCCTGCTAATCGGCAGCTACAAGGCCCCGGACATCTGGCTGAAGAACAAGGTCACCAAGCGCAGTCACGCAATCCGCAAGGGCTTGCCGGACGCGCTCGACCTCCTCGTTATCTGCGCCGAAGCAGGTCTTACCGTTGACGCTGCTTTCAACCGCGTCGCGAAAGAGCTCGGCAAGGCTTACCCGGAGCTGGGCGACGAGTTCGGCCTGACCGCCATTGAGCTGGGCTTCCTCAGCGAGCGCCGCCAGGCGTTTGAAAACCTCGCGCAGCGCGTGGATCTCGAGGCCGTGCGCGGGGTGGTCACGACCATGATCCAGACCGAAAAATACGGCACGCCGCTTGCCAGCGCACTGCGCGTGTTGTCGGCCGAATTCCGCCACCAGCGAATGATGCGGGCGGAAGAAAAGGCGGCGCGTTTGCCGGCGATCATGACCGTTCCGCTGATCCTCTTCATCCTGCCGACGCTGTTCGTGGTTATCCTCGGCCCGGCCAGCTGCTCGATCAACGACAACTTCCTACACGGCAAATGATTGGCATCCGCCCGGCTCGTCCGGGCGGATCGTCATTGGGCCCCGGCCTGGTTCGTCGGGTGATGTGGTTGGAACGCGGTGGCGCGCTCACGCGTAGTCGCCGCATTCTTACCACTGTTGGGGAAGCGCAATGAACATCACGACCGATCCGAATCTGTTGACGATCTGCGCGCTGGTCTTTCTGCTCGGCCTGCTGATTGGCGTGTTCCTAACCGCGGGTGGGCGACGTAAGTGGAAGACGCGCTACGACGGAGAGGTCGTGAGACGCCGCGAACTCGAGAAAACGCATGCTGACCGCGAGCAGCACTGGACCGACCAGGAGCGGGAATGGCGCGAGCGCGACAGTTTGCGCGGTGCAGCAGTCAGATCGCCCGCCGACGACCGTCCGCTGTAGCTAGCCTTCGATCCGCGAGAAGTCGGCGACGCGGTTCACCGCGTCTCGGAAGCGCATGAGGAGATTGAGTCGGCGGGCCCGCGTGGGCAGGTCGGGATCGTTGACCGTAACCTTGTCGAAAAAGGCATCGATGGGCGCACGCAGCCCGGCCAGAGCCGTCATAGCATCGACGAACCTTTCCGCCTCGACCGATGCCGCTGCAGTCGCCGCAACCCCTACGACGGCCTTCTCAAGCACTTCCTCTTCGGGTGCGAGATCGCCGCAGCTGGCGTCTTCCGGACCCCACTGCTCCTTCTTCAGGATGTTTGCCGTGCGCTTGTAAGCGGTCAGCAGGTCGGCACCATCGTTGGTCTCCACGAATTCCTGTAGCGCCTCAACGCGAGCTAGGAGCCGGACGAGGTCATCCTCTCCGCCGAGCGCAAACACCGCATCGATCAGGTCGTGCCGCACGCCGGCTTCGCGCTGCTGGACCTTTAGCCGGTCCGCGAAAAACTCGAGCAACTCATCAGCTGTCGCATCGAGCTTGTGGGTGGGGGCCATTTCCCCTGTCTGCCCCGCGCGGTTCGCAAGTGCGCCTCGGAGCGCGTGCGTCAGGCTCAACCGTAATCCATTGCCCACGATGATCTCGATCGACGCGATCGCAGCGCGGCGAAGCGCGAACGGGTCCTTTGAGCCAGTCGGCTTCAGGTCGACGCTGAAGAAGGCGCAGATCGTATCGAGCTTGTCGGCGAGCGCGACGGCAATCGACGTGGGCGAGGATGGCGCCCCATAATGATCACGAACCGCATCGGCGATCGCCGGTGGCTCCCCTTGTGCAGCGGCCAGATAGCCGCCGATGACGCCCTGCAGCTCTGGAAATTCACCAACCATGCCAGTCACAAGGTCCGCCTTGGCTAAGCGCGCCGCCCGCTCTGCCTGATCCGCGTCCGCCTGCACGGCTCCGCCCTCAGCCAGCCAACGAGCCAGCTTGGCCACGCGCTCGACTCGGTCGGCGACGGTGCCGAGCTTTTCATGAAAGACAATTCCGTCCAGCTTCTTCGCTTGAGCTTCTAACGGAACTTTGAGGTCCTGCTCCCAGAAGAAGCGTGCGTCCGACAGTCGCGCGGCGAGCACTCGCCGGTTGCCTTCAACGATCGCTCCGCCACCGTCGTTTGCAGCAACATTGGCGACGCAGACGAACGCTGGTGCCAGGAGCCCCTCATCATTGGTGCAGGCAAAATATTTCTGGTTCGTTCGCATCGTGAGCACGATCACTTCGCGCGGCACGTCCAGGAACTCGGCGTCAAAGCGGCCGAGCATCGGCACCGGCCATTCGGTCAGCCCTGCATTCTCGACGACCAGTCCTTCGTCGACCAGCAGCGACAGGCCAGCCTTCTTCGCGGCGACGGCGGCGCCGTCGCGAATGCAAGCTTCGCGCTCCTCATGGTCGACGATCACGTGGCAGGCGCGCAGCTTCTCGGCATAATCCGCCGCGCCGCCAAAGGTAATTGGACCGGGATGGTGGAAACGGTGCCCGACCGTCGTTGCCCCGCTTGATATGCCCTCGATCTCCACCGGCACGATCTCCTCGCCAAGCAAGGCGACAATCCCGTGCAGAGGCCGCACCCAGCGCATTGAGCCCGAGCCCCAGCGCATCGACTTCGGCCAGGGGAAATCCGCGACGATCCGCTTGATCGTATTGGCAAGGATCTCGATCGACGGGCGCCCTGCTCGTTCGACGACCGCGAAGTACACACCGTCGCGCTCCTCAAGCTGCTCTTCGCTCAAGCCCGTCTTGCGCAAGAAGCCTTCCAGCGCTTGCGGCGGCGCGGAGCTACGCGGGCCCTTCAACTCCTCGCGGTTGGCCTCGCTGGTGTCGGCTACATCGCGTGCGATCAGCACCAGCCGCCGCGGAGTCGAAAAGACGTCGATCGCTCCCGTCGACAGCCCCGCTTCGCTTGTGCACTCCGCAAACAACCGCGACAGATCATTGCGGGCCTTCGCCTGCATCCGCGCGGGGATTTCCTCCGAACGAAGTTCCAGCAGAAAGTCGGCCATCAGGCGGCTCGCTCAAGCCACGCGGCGCAGGCCGCTTTCGCAAGGTCACGCACCCGCCCGATATAAGCCTGCCGCTCGGCGACGCTGATCACCCCCCTCGCCTGTAGCGTGTTGAAAACGTGGCTCGCCTTGATCGCCTGCTCATACGCGGGGATCGGCAGCTTCGCCTCCAGGCAGCGCTCGCATTCGCTCGCCGCCTTGCGGAACAGATCGAAGAGGGCCTCGGTGTCGGCGACTTCGAAGCTATAGGCAGACATCTGCCGCTCGTTCTCAAGGAATACGTCGCCGTATGTCACGCCGGCATCGTTGAACCGGAGGTCGAAAACATTGTCGACGCCCTGGATGTACATCGCCAGCCGTTCGAGCCCGTAGGTCAACTCGCCGGTGACCGGTCGGCATTCGAACCCGCCGACCTGCTGGAAATAGGTGAACTGGGTCACCTCCATCCCATCGCACCAGACTTCCCAGCCAAGGCCCCAGGCGCCGAGTGTCGGACTTTCCCAATCATCCTCGACGAACCGGATGTCGTGCTTCAGCGGATCGATCCCGATCTCCGTCAGGCTGCCCAGATAGAGCGCCTGCAGGTCGTCAGGGTTGGGCTTCAGCACCACTTGATACTGGTAATATGCCCCGAGCCGGTTGGGGTTCTCGCCATAGCGCCCGTCGGTCGGTCGCCGGCATGGTTGCACATAAGCCGCTTTCCAGCTCTCGGGGCCAAGCGCTCGAAGGACAGTCGCGGGGTGGAAAGTGCCCGCCCCCATCTCCATGTCATATGGCTGAAGGATGACACAGCCTTGCGCGCCCCAGTAACGGTGGAGCGTAAGGATCAGGTCCTGGAAACTCAGGCTCAACGTTTGCCCCGCAAATACATGCTCGGCGCTTTGGCCGATGCTTCACAGGGGAGCAAGTCAGCGTTCAGCTTGTCGGGCTAGGCCCGCCATGAAAGCGAATTCGGGAGGGTGTTGAAGATGATCAAGCAATTGTGGCGGCGTATCGGCGCGGCGCTCGGCCTATCCCTCCTTGTCGGCAGTGTGCCGGCGGAAGCGCGCGCGCCGCAACCGGCTCGGCCGGCACTGTGGCAAGTATCGGACGCCGACACGACCATCTTTTTGTTCGGCACGATTCATCTACTCCCCGCCAATTATCAGTGGCGTACGGCTAAATTCGATCAGGCGATGGCAAGTTCGCACGAGCTGGTGGTCGAAACGATCGTCGACGAGAAGGATCCGACCAAATTGATGTCGGCGCTGACCGGCCTCGCCTTCAATACTCCAAATCTGCCGCCTTTGTTGTCCCGTGTGCCGTCCGGAAAGCGCGCGGCGCTGGCCGACGCAGTGAAGAAGAGCGGGATGCCCATGCAGGCCCTCGACCGTATGGAGACCTGGGCCGCAGCTTTCATCCTGCTCGGCAACAAGTTCCGGGAAATCGGACTTTCCGGCGGCGTCGAAGGCGTGCTTCGCAACGACTTCTCGACCAAGGGGAAACAGGTCGGCGAGCTTGAAAGCAATGTCGAGCAGTTGGCCTTCTTCGACAAGCTTCCGGAAGCCGCCCAGCGCTCGCTCCTCGAAGGTGCGATCGAAGATACGAAGGAAATGGATACCTACTTTGCCGGGATGCTGCGGGCGTGGTCGCGCGGCGACGTCCGCGGAATTGCCCGCACCTTCGACCGCGACCTGTCTAGCTCGCCCGATTTGCAGAAGGCGCTGATACGCCAGCGCAATGCCAATTGGAGCAAGTGGATCGAGCAGCGCATGAGCAAGCCCGGCGCAGTGATGATCGCGGTCGGTGCAGGCCATCTCGCGGGGAAAGATTCGGTGCTCGAGCTGCTGCAGAAGGGCGGTTACAAGGTCCGGCGCTTGCAGTAGCGGCGACGGGCCGTCCTGCGGCAGTGGCTATCCACCGATAAATGTTCACATTTCCGGGAAATCGCTAGACATTTCTTAAACCTTTGGTGACCATCCTCAGCGGGTATCGGGCTGGGGGGTCTGATGCGTCGGATGGCCGCGTTGCGGGTGTTGATGCGCAACTGCCGGGGTTTGCCCGGATGGCTTCCGAACATCGGTCAATCCAGCACCATTTCGCATCTGGAGGGTGATGGATGGTGAACTTGATCGTCGCTGCCGCGCTGGCCGTCGCATCGCCGACTATTGCGCCGGCGGAAACGCCGGTCGCACCCGCGCCTGCAGAACCGGCGATGTTCATGGTCGGCGATGCGGACACCACGGTCTACATTTTCGGAACATTCCATGCGCTCGACGGCCAGACCAGATGGTTCGGCGACAAGGTTCGCAACGCGTTTGATCAATCGGGCGAGCTGGTTCTCGAAACAGTCATTCCTGAGCGTCTCGACCAGCCGATCGCAGCGACGCCGGGCTTCCGGCCGCCGTCGGTTACGCCCTCGGCCTCATTCCTCGCAACAACGCGCATGGCGATCAAGGCCGGGCGTGCGCAGGGCATGCATGTCGACAATGGCGCGGACATGGTCCTGCGCCACGCCGCGGAAGCGGAAGGTAAGTCGGTGCAGGGATTGGAGACGCTCCAGTTCCAGATCGACATGTTCAATCGCATGCCGGGCGCCATGGCAGCGCGGGCGCCTTCGGCACGCTCGGGCTCTCCCGCTGCGAGTCCGATGCAGAGCCTCTCCAAGGCGATGGTCGACATGCAGGCCGCCTGGAAACGCGGCGACCAGGCCGTGTTCGTGAGCATGCTCAGCCAGCTTAAGGCTGCGTCGCCCGACACCTATCGGATGATGTTCACCGATCGGAACGATCGCTGGGCGGACTGGGTCCGCGCGCGATTGCAGGCGCCAGGCACGGTTTTCGTGGCGGTGGGCGCCGGTCACCTCGCGGGACAGGACAGCCTGCTGGTCAGGCTGGCAGAACGCGGCATCGCTTCGCGCCGCGTCCACTAGACGCCCCGAGCTTGCTTTTTTGAGCCGCCTCTCCTAGGCGCGCGCTCTCCCGACCATGGTCATCCCTGGAGGCGTGGCGGGACGTTTACTCTATCAAGGAATACGCAACATGAGCGATCAGCTGACGCTGCCCGCCGAGACGCGCGAACGGAATGGCAAGGGAGCCTCCCGTGAACTGCGTCGTGAAGGCCGGGTCCCCGCCGTCGTGTACGGCCAGAAGACGGACGCACTCTCGATTCACGTCGAAGAGAAGCTCCTGACCAAAATGCTCCAGTCGGGGCACTTCATGAATTCCGTCGTCATGGTGGAAGTCGGCGGCAAGCCGACGCGGACGCTGCCGAAGGCCGTGGACTTCCACCCGGTCAGCAGCCGCCCGATCCACGTCGACTTCCTGCGCATCAGCGAGCACACCAAGGTGCACGTCGCTGTCCCGATGCGCTTCGACAACGAAGACGCCTCGCCGGGCCTGAAGCGTGGCGGCGTTCTCAACGTCGTCGTCCACGAGCTCGACATCGTCTGCGACGCGGCTCACATCCCGAGCGAGATCCACATCCCGCTCGACGGGCTGGAGATCGGCGATTCGATCCACATCAGCGCTGTGAAACTGCCTGACGGCGTGCTTCCGACAAACACCGACGAGGACTTCACGGTCGCCACCATCGTCGCTCCGTCGGCGATGAAGTCGGAAGAAGAAGAGACTGCGGCTGCTGGCGAGGTGCCGACCGTCGAAGGTGGCGCCGAGGAAGGCGAGACCGACGACACGGCTCAGGAAGAGAGCGGCGAATAAGCCCCTACCCTTCGTACGGAACAAAAGAACCGCTCGCCCTTCCCGGCGGGCGGTTTCTTTTTGAACAAAGTCGACGCTAGTTGGGGCGAATGCAAATCTGGGTCGGCCTCGGTAATCCCGGCGCGCGATATGCGCTGCACCGGCATAATGTCGGCTTCATGGCGGGCGACATCATTGCCGACGTGCACAACTTTTCGCCCTGGTCGAAAAAATTCCGCAGCTTGGTCGCCGAAGGGCGCATTGGCCGGCAGCGCGTGCTGCTGCTGAAGCCGCAGACCTTCATGAACGACAGCGGCGACGCGGTTCAGCAGGCGCTTCACTTCTACAAGCTCGACGAAGAGGCGCTGACCGTCTTCCATGACGAGCTCGACCTCGCGCCGTTCAAGGTGAAGGTGCGCGTGGGCGGCGGATTGGCGGGCCACAACGGCCTACGGTCGATCAATGCCAGCCTGGGTCCCGACTTCCGCCGCGTCCGCATTGGCATCGGCCACCCGGGACCCGGGCAGAAGGAAAAGGTCACTCCGCACGTCCTTGGCAACTATGCCAAAAGCGAGATGGAGCCGCTTTCCAACATGCTCGGTGCGATCGCCAGTCAGGCCGAATGGCTCGCCGACGGTAATGATCCCCGCTTCATGAGCGAAGTCGCGCTCAGGCTGCAGTCCGAGTGACGCGCTCCCTCTTCCCTACCAAGCTCTATGAAGCCGAGATCGCCGACGAGACGCTGCTAGCGGCGGTCTGCCACTCCATCCGCAGCCTTGCCGAGGACGACACCGCGGGCCGGCGTTGGTCGCGGGAGCACAACTACGCCGGCTACACCAGCTACGCTTCGCTGAACGACCTGCCGCGGCGAGATCCGACAATTGCCGAACTGGCGAAGCACCTCACCCGTCATGCGGCGACGTTCGCCAAGGAATGCGCCTTCGAGCTTCAACGCAAGCCGAAGCTCGACAGCCTGTGGGTCAATTTGTTGAAATCCGGTGGACACCACAGTGGGCACATTCACCCACACAGCATCATTTCCGGGACTTACTACGTCGAAGTCCCACGCGGCTCGGGCGCAATCCGCTTCGAAGATCCGCGTCTGCCGCTGATGATGACCGCACCGGCTCGGGCAGGCACGTTCGTCACTGTCGAGCCCCGGCCCGGACTGCTGCTCATGTGGGAAAGCTGGCTTCGTCACGAGGTCCTGCCCGGCGCCGGCAAGGGCGAGCGGTTGAGCATTTCATTCAATTTCGCCTAAAGGGCGCCAACTCCTCACCAAATTGGGAAAATCATGGGCTTCCGCTGCGGCATCGTGGGCTTGCCGAACGTCGGCAAATCGACGCTTTTCAATGCCTTGACCGAAACTGCTGCCGCGCAGGCGGCGAACTATCCGTTCTGCACGATCGAGCCGAACGTCGGCCGCGTCGCGGTGCCCGACGAGCGCCTCGACAAGATCCGGGCGATCGCTGCCTCTGCGCAGGAGATCGAGACTCAAATCGAGTTCGTTGACATCGCGGGATTGGTCCGCGGCGCCAGCCAGGGCGAAGGCCTTGGCAACCAGTTCCTCGGCAACATCCGCGAGGTCGACGCCATCGTCCACGTCCTCCGCTGCTTCGAGGGTGGCGACGTCACCCATGTCGAGGGCCGCGTTGACCCGATCGCCGACGCCGAGACGGTCGAGACCGAGCTGATGCTGGCCGACCTCGACAGCCTTGAGCGGCGCGTGCCCAACCTCGTCAAGAAAGCGCAACAGGGCGACAAGGAAGCGAAGATCGAAGCTTCCGTGCTCACCCAGGCGCTCGATCTACTCCGCGATTCCAAGCCGGCGCGGCTCACCAAGCCGAAGGATGCCGAGGAAGAGAAGGCCTTGCAGCGCGCGCAACTGCTGACCGCCAAGCCCGTCCTCTACGTCTGCAATGTCGACGAGAGTGAAGCCGCGAACGGCAATGCTCACAGCGAGCGGGTGTTTGCGAAGGCCGCGTCCGAAGGCGCCAGGGCAGTGGTCGTGTCCGCGAACATCGAGGCGGAAATCGCGACGCTCCCATCCGAGGAGCGCGAGGCGTTCCTCTCTGATCTGGGGCTTCATGAAACCGGCCTCGCCCGCGTCATCCGCGCCGGCTACGAGTTGCTCGGCCTGATCACCTTCTTCACCGCCGGACCGAAGGAGTCCCGCGCCTGGACCGTCCGCAGGGGCGCCAAGGCTCCCGAAGCGGCCGGCGCGATCCACAGCGATTTCGAGCGCGGCTTCATCCGCGCCGAAACCATCGCATACAACGACTATTTAGCCTGCAACGGCGAAGCTGGAGCCCGCGATGCCGGGAAGCTTCGCGCCGAGGGCAAGGAATATGTCGTACAGGACGGCGACGTGCTGCTGTTCCGCTTCAACGTCTAGCGCTTGTCCTCGACGAAACGCTGCGCGAGGCGGAGCGTCAGCAGCACCCACAGCATTCCGAACGCCCAGCCACCCGCGACGTCACTCGGCCAGTGCACGCCAAGCATGACCCGGCTGAGTCCCACGAGCAGCGCCAGGAGGATCGCCAACGCAACCGCGACATCCCGCCAGCGCGTTCCCTGCGTAAGAATCAGGGCAATCGTCAGGTAGAAGATCATCGCACTATTGGCATGGCCGCTAGGAAAGGACGATGTCTTCACGACTACAAGGTGCGCTTCGAGGTCCGGCCGGGCTCGGGCGATCCAATATTTCTGAAGCTCGCTCGCCCCTCGCCCGAACATGGTGATTGCGACGAACACGAACGGTAAATGCCGGTGGCCTTTCAGCCAAAGCCAGATCGCGGCGACGAGACTGGCGGCGATGAGAACGGTGGGTTCGCCGAGCATCGTGAAGAACCGCCCGACCGCAACAATCATCGGGTCG
>Ga0307409_100001301_pt1 | contig 12106 bp, 9 predicted proteins | sample 322Ometagenome_2_FD_203888 | JGI IMG/M metagenome (GOLD analysis project Ga0307409, IMG submission 203888) | Maize rhizosphere microbial communities from greenhouse at UC Davis, California, United States - 322HYB-O-2 | ecosystem: Host-associated > Plants > Roots > Rhizosphere > Soil | place...
CGTTCTCGTGTGGGGCCGCCTACCCCATCCGTTCATCATGACTCTGGCCATGCTCAGCATCGCCCGCGGTCTGGCCCTGTGGCTCTCCGGTGGCCAGCCGATCAGCGGGATGCCGGAGTCGGTCCAGAGGATCGGCGGGGAGGCGATCGGTTGGCTGCCGTACTCGGCCTTCCTGGTCGCCGGCCTCGCGCTGCTGACGCTGCTCCTCACGAAGGCCGTGGTGTGGGGCCGTTGGATCTTCGCGGTGGGTGGCAACCCGGACGCCGCCCGGCGCGCCGCCGTACCGGTCAACAGCGTCGTGGTCTCGGTCTACGTCCTCAGTGGACTGGCGGCCGGCATCGGCGCGGTCATCAACGCGGGCCGGCTCAACGGTGGGTCGCCCACCTTCGGAGAACTGGCCGAGCTGGACGCGATCGCCGCGGTGGTCATCGGCGGAGCCAGCTTCCACGGCGGCCGCGGTCACGTCGGCAACGCGCTCGTCGGAGCGCTCATGATCGGCGTGATCCGCAACGCCATGAACCTGCTCAACGTGAACGCGTTCCTGCAACCCATCGTCATCGGGGTCGTCATCGTGCTCGCGGTCGAACTCGACGTGCTGCGGGAACGGTTGGAGGAGAGGTTGCGAATCATTCAGGCGGCCCACTCATGACCGCGTCAGGCCCGCCCGCCCTGGGAGTACGGGGCGCCACCAAGCGCTTCGGCGCGGTCGTGGCGCTGGACGATGTGGACATCGACGCGCGTCGGGGCGAGGTGCTGGCCCTCCTGGGCGACAACGGCGCCGGCAAGTCGACCCTCATCAAGTGCATCAGCGGGGTCCACCGGCTCGACGCCGGAACGGTCGAGATGGATGGCGTTGCGGTCGATCCGGGTTCGCCGGCCGCCGCGCGGAGCCTCGGTATCGAGACGGTGTACCAGGACCTGGCCCTGTTCGACAATCTCGACCCGGCGGCCAACTTCTACGCCGGACGCGAAATGACGGCGCCGCGCTGGCTGCCCCGCGGCCTACGGTTGGTCCGCCGGCGCGCCATGGTCGAGGCCACCGCGGCCGTGCTGCGCCGGCTCGAGGTCGGAGTCGCCGACCTCGGCACCGCGGTCGGCCTCCTGTCGGGCGGGCAGCGCCAGGCCATCGCCGTCGCGCGGGCCGCCGCCTTCGCCACCAACATCGTGATCCTCGACGAGCCCACCGCCGCCCTCGGGGTGCGGGAATCCCGCCACGTCCTCGACCTCATCCTGCGCCTGCGGGACGAGGGGCTCGCCGTCATCGTCGTGTCCCATGCCATGGACCACGTGATGGAGATAGCGAATCGGGCCGTGGTGATGCGCCGCGGCCGTACGGTCGGAGAGCTCATCCCCCGGCCGGAGACCAGACAGCAGATCGTTTCGCTGATCGTGGGAGGTGACGGCTGACTTCCCCAGAAACCGCGACGAGGCCGCTTCGCTTCCACGAGGCGGACCCGTCTCGGACGACGTGCTCTTGAAATGGAGAAACCATGCGACGTAGAACGAGGTTGATCGCGATCCTCGCCGCCCTGCCGCTGGCCCTGGCCGCCTGCAACAGCAATTCCAACCAGGGCAACGGCGGCGGCACCCAGGTACTCAAGGTTGGTTTCATTACGAAGTTCCCAGTCGACTTCTACGACATCATGGTCGACGCCGTGAAGAAGTACGACACCGAGCACGCCGACGTCGAGGTCATCTTCGGTCAGGGCAAGAGCGGGACGGACGACGAAGGTGTCATCAACACGATCGAGAACATGATCGCCCAGAACGTCAAGGCCATCGCCGTCACGCCCACCAGCCCGGCGGTGCAGGGCGCCCTGGACAAGGCGGTCAAGGCCGGCATCAAGGTGGTCCTGGTCGACAACGACATCCCCGGCTGGTCGGGCAAGAGCTCCGTGGTGGCCACCGACAACCTGGCCGGCGGCAAGCTGGCCGGCACGTGGCTCGCGTCGCACCTGCCGTCCGGGGCGACCATCGGCATCCTGCAGGGCCGGGTCGGCAACCCCTCCCTCGACGATCGGGTCAAGGGTCTGAAGGAGACCCTCGGCGACAAGGCGAGGGTCGTCGGCGAGCCGGCCACCGACTGCGACCAGACCAAAGGCCTGAACGCGGCCCAGGACCTGCTCACCGCCAACCCGGGCCTGACCGCCATCTACGGCGCGTGTGGCCCGCCGATCATCGGCGCCCTGCAGGCCATCAAGAGTGCCGGCAAGAAGCCGGGCGACCTCATCGTCATCGGATTCGACGCCTCCCCCGACGAGCTGAACGCCATCAAGTCCGGCGAGCAGACCGGGTCGGTGGCCCAGTTCCCGGCCAAGATGGGCTCGCTGGGCATCGAGACGGCGGTGGCCGCCGCTCGCGGGCAGACGGTGCAGCCCAATGTGGACACCGGCACCGAGATGGTCACCAAGGACAACGTGGCCCAGTTCGGCTGACCCCTCTCACAGGCGGGTGCCCCCTGCTGGCGGGGGTAGGCACCCGGGCCCGGTGCCCGTCGAGCGTCCGACCATGCCTCGGTCGGCGACCTCGACGGGCACCGGTTCAGCCGGCCTGGGCGGCCGGGCCCCGGTCCGGCACGACCGTCACGGCCCGGATGACCTCGGTACAGGCGTCCCGCTCCAACGGGCGAAAGAGGTGATAGCCCTGGCCGAGATGACATCCCAACCGCCGTAGTGCGCGCATTTGGGCCTCGTTCTCGATGCCCTCGGCCACGACCTCCAGGTGCAGTGCCAGACCGAGCTGGATGATGGCCTTGACCACGGCCCTGTCCTCGGTGGACCGGCTGACCCCAGCGACGAAGCCGCGGTCGATCTTCACCTGGTCGACCGGGAACTGACGCAGGTACGACAGGGAGGAGTACCCGGTTCCGAAATCGTCGACGGCCACCCGCACGCCCACGTCCTTCAGCGATCGAAGGTTGCGCAGAGCCGCGGACGGGTCCGTCATCAACGCGGTCTCGGTGAGCTCGATCGTCAGGGCGTCGCCCGGCAGGGCGGCGGCGTCCAGTGCCGCGGTGACTCGCCGGACGTAGTGCTTGTCCACGATCTCGCAGGGTGAGGCGTTGATGCTCACGGTCAAGTCAGGGTTCGACCGGCGCCACTCGGCCAGCTGCCGTATGCCCTCGGTGAGCACCCAGCCCCCGATCTCGTTGATGAGACCGAGCTCCTCGGCGGCGGCCACGAGCACGTCCGGCGGCACCGACCCGCGGTCCGGGTGCTGCCACCGCAGCAGCGCCTCCACGCCGTGCAATTGGCCGGTACCCAGACTGACCAACGGTTGGTAGACGAGACGAAACTGCTCACCGGCCAACGCGTGCGTCAGGTCGACCTGGAACTCCAGCCGGGTCACGACCTCCGTATGCATGGACGGTTCGAACAGAACGACCTGCCCCGAGCGGGCCTTCTTCGCCCTGTACATCGCCACGTCGGCGTTGCCCAGGAGTTCCGCGGCGTCCTCCACCGACTGGTCACAAGCCGCGATGCCTATGCTCGAGCCGATGTAGACCGTGCGATCGGCGATCCGAAAGGGTTCCGCGACGGAAGCCGCGATACGCTCGGCCACCCCGCGGGCGTCCTCGACGGAGGCGTTCTCCAGCAGGACGGCGAACTCGTCACCACCAAGCCGGGCGGCGATATCGTTGCCGCGCAAACAGGCCCTGATCCGATCGCTGACCTGACCGAGCAGCTCATCACCGGCCCGGTGCCCAAGCGAGTCGTTCACCGACTTGAACCGGTCGAGGTCGATGAAGAGGACCACGAGCGAACCGCGGCCGGCCTGGCTGAGCGCCTGTTCGAGCCGGTCCAGGAAGAGCTTCCGGTTGGGCAGGCCGGTGAGCGAGTCCCGGTATGCCTCCCGGACCGCCTCGACCGTCCGGGCATCGGTGAGCGCGATGCTGATCTGCTGGGCGAAGGCCGAGAGAAGATCCGCCAGGTCCCCCTCGGACGTCGACACATCGGACAGCCCGGCCACGAGGCTGCCCGCGATCGCGCCGCTGACGTGCACCGGGGCCGCGCGCAACCGGCCGACGCCGTCATCCGGTACGGGATGCACGACGGTGCCGGAGGCCTCCATCGAGGCGGCCGCCGCGGCGAGCGCCGCACTGGTCATGGACCCCGGCGCCGACCAGCGTGACGTCGACGCGATGATCAGGCTGCTCGGTTCCGCCGGATCCGCCAGCACCAGGGCAATGGCGGCCGCCCCCAGCAACTCCGACGCGCCCGCCGTGATCGCGTCAAGGACCGACTGCAACGGCTCACGATGCGAGATGGCGCGCTGGATGGCGAGCAGTGTCTCCAGCAGCGCCTGGCGCGCGCGCACCACCTCCAGCAGCTCCAGCCGGCGGGCCGCCTCGCGCTCGCCCTCCTCGCGCAACGAGCGCTCGATGGCCAGCATGCGAAGGTTGCGCAGGGCCAGACCCAGTACCTGCGACATGCCGTGCAACATCTGCCGTTCCTCGGCGCCCAGACCCTCGTCGAGCCGAGCGACGATCAGACCCCCACCGATGGCACTGCCCAGCGCCGCGTGGGCGGCGTACGCTCCGCCGACGCCCGGCAGTGCGATGTGCGGCGACCCGTCCACCGCCGGCCGGAGCGCCGCCACGCCCAGGCCCGGCAGCCCGACCAGACCGCGCGGCACATCGTCGCCATCGAGCACCACGGCGCCGATCTCGGCGTCGAGGGCCTCCACGGCCCGCTCGACCGCGGTGCGAATGGTCGCCTCCTCGTCCGACGAGGCGCTGACGGCGGCGAAGTACTCGGTGAGCTGATGCGTCGACCAGTGAAAATCCATCACTGGCCTGCCGGTCAGGCCAGAGCCAGTGTCACGACGGTCAGATGGTGCATCCCACGCGATCCGTGGGTACGGGCGACCTCGCCGTAGGTGTAGAAGCCTCCGAACGGCGCGTCTCCCACGACCTCCGCCATCGCCGACACCTCGCGTTCGACACCGTCGCGTCCGAGCATGACCTTCCGCGCGCCACAGTCGAAGACGAGCATGCCGATGGGCGCGGCGCCACCGAGCTGTTCCACCGCCTGCGCGCACGAGGACGCACCCGCCGCGACCAACGCGTCGGCATCGGACTCCATCACCCAGGCCAGGGCGCCCCGGGGGACGTCGGCCAGGCACAGCAGGGAACCGTCGCCCGTGTCGGCGTCGTGCACCACCCGGATGTCCTCGCTGGCCCTTCGCGACATGCCCAGCGGGTTGCCGAACGCGGTCGCACGGAACGCCTTGGTGTCCTCGACCAGGGTGCGGTCGGCACCGATCCGGCCGAGATAGGTGTCCAGCGCGGGTGCGTCGTCGAGCCGGAAGAGACGTCCACCGCTGCTGCTCGTCACCACCATCGGCTCGCCGACCTTGCGCCATCCGTGGGCGATGCCCACGCCGAGCGGAGCGTCGGAGCCGAGCGCCACGCCGACCACGGCGTCGGTCAGGATCTCCACGCCGTCACGATCGCCAATGAATTGCAGGGTCCGGTTGTAGGCGAGGTCGTCGCCGGCGCAACCGCCCACGAGCGGAACGGTCACCCCGAGCACGGAGTAGGCACCCCGGACCACCTCGTGCTGCTCACCGACGAGTCCGTCGCACAGCATCAGGCAGAGGCGGTGCTCCTTCGTCAGGGAAGCCACGCTGGCGGCCGCCTCGGCCCCCGCCTCGCGCCGCTGGGTCGACACCTCGCGCCCCACCCGGGCCCGGACCTCGAGGCCGGGTCCGCCGAGGGCGGCGACGACGACGCCGTCGGCCATGGGGTCCGGGCGCCCCCGGGCGACCTGTCCGAGCGTCGTGCAGCCCACGATCACCGTGTCGACGCCGGCGTGTCCGCGCACGGCGTCCAGCATGCGGGGCAGGTCATAGCCGACCGAGGTGAACACGATCAGCAGGGCGGGGTCGCGGCCGGAGACCGCCTGGGCCGCGGCCCGGGAACCGGCCGTGGTCGCGTCGGCATCATCGCTGTATCCAACGCCCATCCAGCGGGCCGGTGTAGTCGTCTCGCTCATGCCCAGGCCTATCGGCACGGGCAGGCCCGAGTTGAGGCACCGGTTGACCCCGAGCGTTCACCCGACCCTGGTACTCACGGTGCCTCTGGTCACGGTGGTGCTGGGGCCCCGGCGGCGGTGCGCAGCCGTCAGGCGCGAGCCCAGCGTTGGTTGGCGGCACCGTGGCAGGTCCAGACGATGACGGCCGATCCGTTGGCGGTGGCGGCGCCGTTGACGTCCAGGCACAGCGTGGGGGATCGCACGCTGCTGATCGTCGCGTTGGCGTTGAACGTCCACTGCTGGTTGGTAGCGCCGCTGCAGTCCCAGATCTGCACCCGGGTGCCGGCCGTGGCCGTGGTCGGTATGTCCAGGCACTTGCCCAGGACCTGAAGCGCCTGCCCGCTCTGGGTGAACTGCTGGTTGGCCCCGCTGTGGCAGTCCCAGATCAGCATCTGGGTGCCGTTGGCCGAGGAGCCCTGGTTGACGTCCAGGCAGCGGCCCGACGCCTCGCCGCGCAGCCGGAACGTGGTCGGAGGTGTCGCGGTGCCGCCGCCACTGACCCGGTACACCACGGTGCCGTGTCCGGGCACCGACGCCGAGATCGCCCCCGTGGTGGTGGAGGTGGCGTTGGTCCAGGCCTCGCGGAGGGTGAACGAACTGCCGGCCTTCCCGATCGCCGCCGCCGTGGTGGCGACGGTGGTGGTCGACGAGCCCTGGTTGAACAGCGCGACGGCCACGTCCCCATTGGACAGCCGCTTGGCCAGCACCCGCCGGGTGCCGTCGTTGGACACCTGCACCGCCTGCAGGCCCAGGGAATCCTGGTTGATCGCGATCAGATTCTGGTTGCGCAGGATGGTCAGCGTCGCCGCCGAAGCGCTGCGCAGATCGTTACCGGCGATCAGCGGAGCCGCCATGATGGCCCACAGCGCGAAGTGGGAGCGCATCTCGGTGTCGGTCATCCCACCGCGGCCGACCTCCATCATGTCGGGGTCGTTGAACGCACCAGGCTGGGCGTACGACGCCAACGGCACGTTGACGTTGACGATGTTCTGGATCCCCATCGGGAAGCCGTTGGTCTGCCCCGTGTCCCAGGCGTTGGTGATGTCCTCCGTGGTGCGCCACATGTTGGCCACATCGCCCCAGTTGCGCAGCGGACCGGTCTTCTCGTGGATGCTGTTCGAGTTGATGCTGTAGACGATCGGCCGGCCGGTGGCCGCCAACGCGTCCCGCATCCGGGCGAACGACACCACCTGATCGTTGATGGTCCCGTTCGGCGAACACCAGTCGTACTTGAGGAAGTCCACCCCCCAGGCGGCGAACTGGCGGGCGTCGGCCGCCTCGTGGCCGAGACTGCCGGTGGCGCCCGGGTAGCTGTTGAAGAACTGCGCGCACGTCTCCGCGGCCGGCACCTGGTAGATGCCGAACAGCAGTCCCCGGGCGTGCAGGTAGTCACCCAGCGCCCGCATCCCGCTGGGGAACCGGGCCGGGTCGCCCTGCAGATTGCCCGCCGAGTCACGGTTCGGGTTGAACCAGCAGTCGTCCACCACGATGTACCGGTAACCCAGATCCCGCATACCGTTGGCCACGATCGCGTCGGCCATCTGCCGGATCAATGTCTCGTTGATGTTGCACCCGAACGTGTTCCAGGTGTTCCACCCCATCGGCGGCGTCCGCGCCACTCCGTTGTTCAACGCCTGCGCCGGCGCGGCCGCCCGCACCGCGGCCACCGCGCCCAGCCCGGCGACCAACGCCCCCAGGGCACAAAGGGCCATCCAGCGCCCGGTCCGGGCGGCCGGCTGAAACACGCGCCTCATTCGGTCCTCCTCATGGTGGTCGGGTGTGGTGGGGCCGTGGGTCATCAGACGCGAACGAGTTGCCACTGCTGGTTGGCCCCGCCCCAGTCGGCGAACTGGACCACGCGTCCTCCGTCGGCGGTGGACGCGTTCTGCACCTCGACCGCCTTGTTGCTGTGGCGACTGATCAGCCGGATGTAGCCGTCGGGCGAGCTGGCCGGCCGGAACTGCTGGTTGTTGCCGCCATGGTCGGTCCACTGGATGATCGCGGCGCCATCCGCGGTCGACCAGTTGGACACGTCGAGCACCTTGCCCGAGTGCCGGGCCCGCAGCCGGTAGTAACCACCACCGGAATCGACGAACTGCCACTGCTGGTTCTGCCCACCCGACCGGGCGTACTGCTGGATGCAGGCACCGTCCGCCGTGGACACCCCGCACACATCCAGCGCCTTGCCGCTGTTGCGGTTGACCAGGACGTACCAGGCGGTCGGGTCGATGCCCGTCGGCGGCTGCGAGGTCGTGGGTGACCGCGTGGCCGTGGTCGGTGGCCGCGTGGTGGTCGGCGGGTTGCTCGTACCGGGGCCGTTCAGTACGGACAACACCGCGTCGTAGGCGGGCTTCTTGTTGCCGTTGTTGTCGAACAGCAGCGGGTTGGCACCGGTGCGCCACGAGTCGCTGTCACGCACACCCCATACCGTGATGCCGTTGCAGCGGGGCACGTTCAGGCACGCCCTGACCGTGTTGGCGTAGGCGGTGCTCGGCGCGTTCTGGATGTCGAGCTCGGTGATCTGAACGTCCACGCCGAGGGCGGCGAAGCTCGACAGCGTGGTCTGGAAACTGCTGGGCGGACCGCCCGTGCCGAAATGGGCCTGCAACCCGACACAGTCGATCGGCACGCCACGGTTCCGGAAGTCCTGGACCATGCGGTACACGCCCTGCGTCTTGGCCGCGTTCCAGTCCTCGATGTTGTAGTCGTTGTAGCACAGCTTGGCCGTCCCGTCGGCGGTGCGGGCGGTGCGGAACGCGACCTCGATCCAGTCGTTGCCGGTCCGCTGCAGGTTGGAGTCGCGACGGCCACCGCCGCCTCCATCGGCGAACGCCTCGTTCACCACGTCCCAGGCATAGATCCGGCCCCGGTAGTGGGCCATCACGCCGTTGATGTGGTTGATCATCGCCTGCCGCAGATCGCTGCCGCTCAGGTTCTGCATCCAACCCGGCTGCTGCGAATGCCAGGCCAGCGTGTGCCCGCGCACCCGCTTGCCGTTCTGGACGGCCCAGTTGAAGATGCGGTCGGCGTTGGTGAAGCTGAACACGCCCCGGCTGGGCTCGGTGGCGTCCATCTTCATCTCGTTCTCGGCCGTCACCATGTTGAACTCGCGATTGGAGATGGTGGTGTAGGTCGAGTCACCCATCCGGCCCGCGGCCAGCGCGGTGCCGAAGTACCGGCCGGTCTGGGCCGCCGCCGCACCCAGGGTGGTCTCGGCGGCCTCGGCCAGGTTCGGCACCAGCGCCGCGGCGGTGGCCACGGCGACCGCCGCGGCGGCGGACGCCACGACGAGGCGGTACCGACGGTTGCGGGGACGGGTCGGGGACTTCATGAGTGCTCCTCGTGGGGGTGCGCCACGCCGGCCGGGCCCGGATCAGCCGGCCAGCGGGCCTCTGCGGGTCAGCCGGGGCCGGCCGCGGCGGCTCCGGCGATGTTAACGTTCACATCAAAATGTGTGGTCGGATTCTGTTTCGTTCAGTTGTGAGTAGCTGGCAAGTGCCCCGGCGGAGACCACACATCGGGATTGATTGAAATGATTGCCCGATCTGTTTCGGAACGTCAAGGGGCTAACCAGCGCCTGATCCGCGCTCAGGCGCGTATGCGCAGGTAGCGGTGCGGGGACGGCGCCGGAGGCACCGTGAAAGATCGGTGAAAGTTCCATGTGCGACTCGCGGCCCATCGCGGCCATAACGCTTTTCGAAGCCGAACTTTTGCCGTCACCGCAGGGAAATCGGTCGGCGATTTAGTGTTACGTGGCCGGTATCGTCGTTGTCGTTCCACCCGCGGCCCCGGCGTGCCGCGGCCCGCCGATGGAAACCGCGCCAACCCGCCAACGGTCCCTACCAGATGCCTGGTAGGAGTATGACTGTGACCGAAACGCCCGCCCGCCTGGCTGGTGACGCTCGCCCGGTCGGTTCGCCGTTCGACACCGCCCGCCGCTCACGGCCACTCGTGCCGTGGCCGGTGCTGGCCGCCGTCTCGGCCGGGGGGATGGCCGGCGCGCTGGCCCGTTACGGCCTCGGAACGGCATTCGCGCCGTCCCCGACCGGGTTCCCCTGGGCCACCTTCGGGATCAACGTGTCCGGTTGCCTGCTCATCGGCGTACTCATGGTGCTCGTCGCCGACGTATGGCCGTCCCGACGGCTGCTGCGTCCGTTCCTGGGCACGGGCCTGCTCGGCGGTTACACGACCTTCTCCACGTACATCGTGGAGATCGAGCGCCTGCTGGCCGCGGGGGCGGCCCGTACCGCGTTGACGTACCTGGCCGGAACCCTGCTCGCGGCGCTGGCCGCGACGTACCTCGGCGTGAGCACGGCCCGCCTGACCGTCAATCGGATCCGACACCACAGGGGTACGCGATGAAACTCGAAGGTCCCGCGCTGCGACTGACCATCTTCGTCGGCGAGGACGACCAGTGGCACCACAAGCCGCTGTACACCGAGATCGTGCACCGAGCCCACAAGGCCGGACTGGCCGGTGCCAGCGTCATCCGCGGCATCGAGGGCTACGGCGCCTCCTCCCGCATCCACACCACCCGGCTGCTGTCGCTGTCGGAAGACCTGCCGGTCGCCGTGATCATCGTCGACGCCGATGAGCGCGTCCGAGCGTTCATTCCCCAACTGGACGAGCTGGTCACCGAGGGTCTGGTCATCATCGACCCGGTCGAGGTCATTCGCTACGTCGGTCGTCGGAGCGCCTGATGCTCGTGCTACTGGTGGCGCTCGGCGCGGCCGTCGGCGCACCGTTGCGCTACCTCGTCGATCGGGCCGTGCAGGCCCACCACGACTCGTTGTTCCCATGGGGCACCTTCGCGGTCAACGCCGCCGGATCGTTTGTCCTCGGCGGGCTCGCCACCACGACTGTGCATACGCCGGCACCGGTGATGGCTGCGATCGGCACCGGGCTGTGCGGGGCGCTGACCACCTACTCCACCTTCGGCTACGAAACCGTGCGGCTGTTGCAGGAGCGGGCGCGGCTGCTGGCCGTCCTGAACGCCGTCGCGAGCATCGTCGCCGGGCTGGGCGCCGCCGCCGTCGGCGCCGCCCTCGCCCAATCGCTGACCGCCTGACCGACCCAGGACCGGCACGGTGATCGGTGTTTCGTACGGCCAACGCCGTGCCCGGATCACCCGCGGAAGGGTGATCCGGGCACAGCCCAGCTCTTGAACCGGAGGCCGCGGCTACAAGGCCAGAGGCTTGCAGCTCGGGTCCCTGGCCAACACCGAGGCGGAGGCAACGGAGACCGGATCGTAGCCAGTGGCGTGAGCCGTCACGACAACCCGCAGCGTGTGGTCGACGTCCGCGTTCTTTACCTTGTACGTGCGACCCGTCTCCTTCTTGATGTTGACGCCGTCGCGCTGCCACTGGTACGTGAAGGTCACGCCGGGAACGGACCACTGGCCGGGGTTCGCCCTGATGACGGAGCCCTTCACGGGCGAGCCCTCGATGCTCGGCGCCACGATGTTGACGATCGGGCGCGGGCCGATCAACCGACCCACACCCCAGCGGGCCGTGCTCTGGTAGCCGGTGCCTTCCTCCTCGGCCCAGTTGTGAATCGAGGTGCGAGCGCCGTTGGACGCGTCATTGACCTGGAAGTCCAAACCGTGGAACGTGCCGAGGCCGCCGTACTCGAGCAGGCTGATGGCCGCCTCGACGGTGTAGCCGGTTGTGGTCCGACTGGTCGCGCTGGTCAACCGGTTGCGCTGGAACGTCTCGTCGCCGGTGCCGAACGACACGCCGTTGTCCGCGTTGATTCGGATCTGGGTGTCGTCGAACCGGAACGGGCCGTTCTTGAAGTTGCCGCCGTCCACGTAGATCTCGACCGAGTCCTTGGTCCATGGGTCCGACCCGGTCAGGTCGACGATCGGGTCGGTGACCTCGGCGAGCACGTAGAGCGTCTGGTCCTTCCACAGGGTGCGGACGTTGGCCGTCGCCCCACCGGTACCTCTGACCTGCTTGCCCGTCGTGACCAGGCCGGCGTCGGCCCAGGTCGCGTCCACCGCCCCGTCGATGACCGGCACCCCGCGGGCCTGGTTGACCTCCAGATAGGACAGTGCCTCGACCAGCGAGAGC
>Ga0307409_100001302_pt1 | contig 12104 bp, 7 predicted proteins | sample 322Ometagenome_2_FD_203888 | JGI IMG/M metagenome (GOLD analysis project Ga0307409, IMG submission 203888) | Maize rhizosphere microbial communities from greenhouse at UC Davis, California, United States - 322HYB-O-2 | ecosystem: Host-associated > Plants > Roots > Rhizosphere > Soil | place...
GATCTGACCGACGGCAAGGCCATCACCGTCTATGGGCAAAACGAGGTAGTCAGGGATCTGATCGATGCGCGGCTTTCGACGGGCCGTCCGTTGTTCTTCGACGCGGAGCACGTGTCGATCAACGGCATGGATTCCCCCGCTCCGGCAATCCGCTTCCGGCACGCCGACACCGATCACGATATCCACTGCGATTTCATCGCCGGCTGCGACGGTTTTCATGGAATCTGCCGCCCCTCGATTCCCGATGGCGTTCTGAACATCTATGAACGGGTGTACCCGTTTGGGTGGCTCGGAATCCTGGCCGAAGCGGCACCCTCGTCCGACGAGCTGGTTTACACGTACCATGAGCGCGGATTCGCGCTGTTCAGCATGCGCTCGACGCACGTGACGAGGCTCTATCTGCAGGTGCCGCCGGACGAACCGATCGAGCACTGGCCCGACGACGCGATCTGGGCCGAGATGCTCGAACGAATGACCACTCGCGACGGCTGGCGCCCGAACGTCGGCCGCATCGTCCAGAAGAGCGTCACGCCGATGCGCAGCTTTGTCGCCACACCAATGCGTCATGGACGGCTCCTGCTGGCCGGCGACGCCGCGCATATCGTGCCGCCGACCGGGGCGAAGGGTTTGAACCTCGCAGCCTCGGACGTTCTCGTCCTGGCGCGGGCGATGAAGGAGTTCTATGCGTGCGGACACGCTGAATGGCTCGATCGGTACTCGGTCGTGTGCGTGCGGCGCGTCTGGAAAGCACAGCGGTTCTCCTGGTGGATGACGTCGACGCTGCACCGGTCACCTGACGAAACGGCATTCGATCATCAGCGCCAGATCGCGGACCTCGATTACCTCACCAGCTCGCGCGCCGCGATGACGAGTCTCGCCGAACAGTACGTCGGACTGCCGGCGGAGGTATCCTTCGAGTCGGCAGGATTGCGTAACCCGTAACGTGCCTTCCGCCTGAAGGCGGAAGCTACGCAATGGAGACCCGTTATGGTCAGCTCACTGGTCGTCATGGCTGCGGCCGCGCTTCTTCAGCAGCCGTGCGACGCTCTCAAGAGCACTTCCCTTCCACGGGTAACCATCACGGCGGCGGAATTCGTCGCCGCGGGAGCTGCCGCACCGGGGCGCGGCGGCCGCGGTGGACCGGCGGCTGCATTGCCTGCGCACTGCAGAGTTGCCGCCACGCTGGCGCCGTCGGCAGACTCGCATATCGAGATGGAGCTGTGGCTGCCGGCGGAGAACTGGAACGGCAGGTTCCTCGCCGTTGGCAACGGCGGATGGGCGGGCAACATCTCCTTCGACGCGATGGCCGCCGGACTGCGGCGCGGCTATGCGACGGCCTCCAACGACACCGGCCACAAGGGCGGGAGCGCGCAGTTTGCCGTCGGGCATCCCGAGAAGCTGATCGACTTTGGCTACCGTGCGATGCACGAGATGGCCGTGCACTCCAAGGCGTTGATCCAGGCGTTCTACAAGCGTGGTCCGCAGCTCTCGTACTACCAGGGCTGCTCCACCGGCGGGCGCCAGGGCCTGATGTCGGCGCAGCGCTTTCCGGACGATTTCGACGCCATCATCGCCGGAGCGCCCGTGCACAACATGGTGCACCTCAACGTGTCGCAGGTCGGCATCCAGGTGGAGATGCTCAAGAATCCCGCGCGCCTCGTTCCCGCGGACAAGAAGACGATGTTCGCAAACGCCGTCGTCGCCGCCTGCGACGAACGCGACGGCGTCAAGGACGGCATTGTCAGCGAGCCGCGCGCCTGCAAGTTCGATCCTGCCGTGCTGGCGTGCAAGACTGGCGACGCGGCTAACTGTCTGACTACCGCACAAGCGGAGAATGCGCGGAGCGCGTGGGCACCGCTCAGGAACAGGAGCGGCGCGGTCGTCTACCCTGGCCGCTCGCCCGGTTTCGAGTCGGGTTGGCGCATTCCGACTCCCGGCGCGCCGCTGAATCCGTTGTTCACCGACATGCCGCGCTTCGTCGGCCGGCAGGATCCGAACTGGGATCCGATGACGTTCGACCTCGAGAAGGATCTTGCCCTGGCGCTCAAGAACGGCGGATTCGTCGAAGCGACCGACCCTGATCTGTCGAAGTTCAAGGCGCGCGGCGGCAAGCTGCTCCTCTACCACGGCTGGGCGGATCCCGGCCCGGCGCCCGAGAACACCGTCAACTACTACGACGCCGTGACCAAGAAGCTGGGGAGCAGGCAGGACGACTGGATGCGTCTGTTCCTGATGCCGGGCGTTGGTCACTGCGGTGGCGGCGTCGGACCGGACCAGGCCGACTTCCTTGGCGCGATTGAGCGATGGCGCGAGAAGGGTGAGGCGCCGGCGCAGATTATCGCCACTCGACCGGCAGGCCGCGGCGCTGGAGCTGCGCCGGCTTCGGCCGGGGCTTCCGGAGAGCCAGGCCGTGCCATGTCGCGACCACTCTGCCCGCACCCCCAGGTGGCGCGTTACAAGGGATCGGGCAGCACGGACGACGCCGCTAACTTCTCCTGCGTCGCGCCCTGAGGCGCCGTGATCGTGGCTTCCGCCCTACACGGAATCGAAAACCGCACTAGAAGTTGACGGTTACGTCGGTTGGCTGGATCGCCTGGGCGTCTACATCAACGCTCCCTCTGCGTTTTCACCTAGAGACGCAGGGTGTAGACGATCTTCGCCGCGGCGCGCCCATCGAGCGTCTCGAACGAACGGCCCTCCGGCGCTGAGAACTCCTGCCAGTTCTGCGTGTAGACGAAGAACACGTCATTGCCGGGCCGCTGGATCCACCGGAACCGCATCTGCCATCCGAGCGAGCGGCTCACATCGTCATATTGAAGAGTGTTCTGCAGCGACAGCCAGGGACTGACCTGAGTGTTGGCAGTGGCGCGAACCACTGTCGTGGCGAAATCGCCTTCGGCAAGCCGGAGCACGTTGCGCTGGCCTTCGATGCCGAGTGACAGGCCCGGCCGCGGGCGCACGCGCACGTCGACCTGGTATTCGTCGTTCGTACCCGAGAAGAACGTGCCGCGGGTCATTTCCGCGCCCACCGAGATCGGATAGCGGTCGGACATCGAGCCGCCGATTTCGTGGCGGGTGAAGTTGTACGCCGCACCGGCAGGCAGCGTGACGCCGTCGGAGATCTCGAAGTCACGCTCGAGACGTTCGTAGGTCGGGTGCACCTCGTAGACGAACTCGCTGCCGTCCGCGAACACCACCGTCAGCGGCTTCAGCTGTTTCGTCTCGACGATCCGGCGGTTGTCCATGTCGTAGAGAACGTCCCAGTCGATCTCCACCTGCAGCGACTGCAGCCACGGATGCGCGCCGAAGCGCCACGTATAGCCGACTTCGGGGTTATACCGGCGAATGCCGCGGCGCTGCAGAAAACCAACGGCGGGGTCATAGTTCTCCTGCAGCTCGCGGTAGGAGAAGTCGAAGTAGAACGGGTCGTTGGGAAACGCGAGCCGGGAACCGCGGCCGATGTTTCCTCCAGTGTCGAGAGGATTCGTGGTCCACAAGAGCCAGTTGCTCCACTCGATGGTCTTCCGGCCGAGGAAGCGTGAGGTCCGCAGCACCGAATCGATGCCGGCCGTCTGCAGTACCTCGGCGGCTGCAAGCCGATCGTCGCGGCGGGTGTAGAGGATCCCCGCGTACGATTCCTGGCCGATGCGGCGGCGCACGCGAAGAACGCTGAAGTCCGCGCCCGGCTGGGCCGCCGTGTCGCGCGTCCGTACCTGCAGCGCGCCGATGTCGAACAGGCCGGCCTGACCGGTCAGCTTGGCACCGAAATCAATCGGTTGTGGCTGACCGCCGGCGAGTCCGATCCGCCTGCTGAAGAAGGGGCGCACCGAATCGCCGATCTCGCGCGCGAAGTCGAAGTAGTTCGCGCCCTGCAGGAAGAAGTCGCGCTTCTCCTCGAAAAACAACGGAAACTGCGTCAGGTTGACCTGCCGGTCGTCGACCTCGGTTTCGGCGAAGTCGGTGTTGACGCTCAACGTCGCGCGCAACGCCGGCGTCGCGTTATAGAGCACGTCGATGCCGACATCTCCCGTCGTCACCTGCCCCGGCGCGCCGCGGCCGGGCGCGCGCGTCAGATTGCCGACGATGTACGGCTTGATGTCGAGGCCAAGCCCCTGAGACATGCCGGTCAGGCCGTCGAGGCGGCCGGCGTTGGACATGTTGGCTACGCCCTCGTTGCGCAGGTGACCGGTCCACACGGCCTCTTCGGCCTTGCGTCGTATCGTGCGTTGAAAGTTGATGCCCCAGGACGTCAGCGCCGGATCGAAGTTCAGCGTGCTGAACGGGATTTCCATCTCGACGCTCCACCCGTCCGCGCCGCGGCGCACCCGGACCATCCAGATGCCGTCCCAGGATTGATTCAGGGCGGCGCCGAACACCCGCTGCGAGTCGTCATTGCTGTTGCTGCTGGCGGAGACCAACCCGTCGACGAGCGCACCCAGCGGGTTGGTCTGAAAGAGATAACCGTTGCGGCCGTCCCGGAAGGTGTCGAGCGTCACGATGAAGCGATCGTCGGCGCCAAACGACTGATCGCGCTGCATCTGATTGCCGAGGATGCCCTCGGGATCAGAGTCGTGCAGCGTGGCGCCGACGATCAGCCGGTTGTCATCGTAGAGCACGCGAACGTCGGTGCGTTCGGTCGCCGCAAGGCCGTTGTCGGGTTCGCGTTGCCGGAACCCCGTTGCCGGCCGCGCTGTCTGCCACACCGGTTCATCGAGACTGCCGTCGATTCGCAGCGACACGGACGACGGGATGCGCGCCGCCGCAATCGTGGCCGTCGCGGTGGGCTCCTGAGCCGACGCGTGGGTCGCGCAGACGAGCGACCAGCCGAGCCCTGCAAGGAACTGCGAACGGCGCCGTCTCACGATCGCGTCAGTTCGTTTTCCAGCCGGCCGACGAGCATGGCCAGCTCCTCGGACACGGCGCGCACGGTATCCGGCTGGCTCAGGTCGACGCCGGCGCGTGCAAGGAGGTTCATCGGATAGTCGCTTCCACCCGCCTCGAGAAGCGTGAGGTAGCGACCGACCGCTTCACCCGAGCGGACACGATCGGTCGAGCGCAGGTCCTGCATCAACCGCGCGGTCGAGGCGAAGCACGTGGCGTATTGATAGACGTAATACGGCGTGCTGAAGAAATGCGGGATGCGCGCCCAGGTCACCTGCGACAGCTGCTCCTCGTCGATGACGTCGCCATAGTAGTCGCGGAGCAAACCGGCGTAGATGCCGTTCAAGACGTCTGCAGTCACCGGCTGGTCCTGCTCGACGAGCCGGTGCGCCTGCAGTTCGAAATCGGCAAACATCACCTGGGTGTAGAACGTGCTGGCGATGCTGTCGATCGCATGTTGCAGGAGCACCGCCCGCTGGCCGCGGCCGTCGGCGCGTTCAAGCATGAAATCGAGGAACAGCGCCTCGCTCAGCGTCGAGGGTACTTCGGCGACGAAGATCGTGTACCCCGCATAGACGAACGGCTGCACTTGATGCGACAGCAGCGTATGCATCGAGTGCCCCATCTCGTGCGCGAGCGTGAACACGGCGTCGAGCGTTTCGTTGTAGTTCAACAGCATGTACGGGTGCGACCCGTACACCGGCGCGGAGTAGGCGCCGCTGCGCTTGCCCGCATTTTCAAAGACGTCGATCCAGCGCCCGTCGAACGCCTCGCGGACGCGCTCCTGATACGCCTTCCCCAGCGGTGCCACCGAGTCGGCGATCCAGGCGCCGACCTGATCGTACGGATAGCGCGCGTCGTGCTCGACGAGCGGAACGAAGATGTCGAACAGTTGATAACGGTCCAGCCCGAGGACGCGGCGGCGCAGCCGGTGGTAACGCCGCAGCGGTTCCACGCTCTGCTTAGCAACGGCGATGAGGTTCTCGACGACCGAGGTGGGAATGTTGTTGCCGTGGAGCGCCGCGTCCAGCGTGCTCTCGTAGCCGCGGGCGCGGGCGTGAAACCAGTCGCGCTGCAGGACGCCGTTGTAGAGCGCCGCGTAGGTGTTCTGGCTGTCGGCGTACGCCTGGTGGAAGGCCCGGTACGCCGACGCCCGATCCTCCTGCCGGCGGTTGGTTTCGAGAAGCGCCCGGTACTGCCCGTAGCTCAGCGTCACCCGCTCGCCGGTCGTCAGGGTGATCGCCGGGAACTTCATGTCCGCGGTGGTCAGCGCGGAGTAGCTGTCGTAGGGAACGCTGTTGAACCGGCCGGAATATGAGAGCAGCCGCTCCCCGCGCTCGTCGAGCACGTGCTCCTGCTCGTGGAACAGGCTTTCGATGGCAAAGCGGTAGACGGCGAGCGCCTCGTTGCCGGCCATCCAGGTCCGAATCGTGTCGAGCGGGATGGCCAGCAGTTCCGGGTTGAACCACGAGCTGGCCTGCTGCTGGCGCGCGAACAGGATCTGCACCTGCTGCCGGCGGGCGTTGATTTCGTTGTCGCGCTGGTCCTGGTCGTAGTGGAGCGAGGCGTAGTACCAGACGCGATAGCTCAGCGCGCCCATCTCGTCCATCGCCGTGAACGCAGACAGCAGCGCCTCGGGTCCCTTCGCCAGGGTGCCGCGGAATTGCATGAAAGCGGTAATCGCAGCGTCGAGCTTCGCGTAGCTGGCTGACCAGGTGGTCCAGTCGGCGCAGATCGCGCTGAGATCCCACGTGTAGCGCGCGGGGATATCGTCGCGCGCGGGCAGGTTGCCGGGTTCGGGACGATAGGTCATCGAAGAAGGAATTCTCGCAGCGTGGCGTAGTCGACGTGCATGGAAACGGAATGACGGGGTCGGCCGAGCGCGTCCTGGAGCGGACGCGGCAGCGGAACCGAGCGCCCGATCGCCGGCTCCACGACCTCGCGGAACTTGCCCGGATGCGCCGTGGCGACAAACACGCCGTCGGCGTCCGGCTGCGCCTTCAGCGCATCCTGCACGGCCAGCCAGGCGATCGCGCTATGAGGATCCAGCAGGTACTCGTGCCGGCGATACACACTGTCGATCTCTTCCAGGACCTGTGCATCCGTGTAGGCGCACCCCTCGATGTCGGCGCGGATCGCCTGGATGTTTCCACCATACAGCGCCTGTACCCGCTCCCAGTTGCTCGGTGCGCCGACGTCCATCGCGTTGGCGACTGTCCGGCGCGACGGCTTCGGCTGATATTCGCCGGTCCGGAGATACCGGGGCACCGTGTCGTTGAGGTTGGTGGCAGCAACGAACTTACGCACCGGAAGCCCGATTCGTTTCGCAATCAGCCCGGCGGTGAGATTGCCAAAGTTTCCGCTGGGGACCGAAACCACCGGGCCGCCGTTTCCTAGGCGGGCGAGGACGAAATAGTAGAAGACCTGCGGCAGCAGCCGGCCCAGATTGATGGAGTTTGCCGGGGTCAGCCACACGTGCGCTCGGAGGTCATCGTCCGCGAACGCCTGCTTCACCAGCTGCTGGCAGTCGTCGAAGGTGCCCCGCATCGCCAGCGCGGTGACGTTGTCGCCGAGCGACGCCATCTGCGCTTCCTGAACGTCGCTGACCTGCCCCTCCGGATACAGGACGAAGACGCGTGTGTCCGGCACACGATGAAACGCCTGGGCGACGGCGCTCCCGGTGTCGCCGGAGGTGGCGACCAGAATCGTCAGCGGCGTTCCGTCGGTAAAGTGGTGCAGCAGCCGGGCTTGAACGCGCGCCCCGACGTCCTTGAACGCCATCGTCGGACCGTGAAACAGCTCGAGCGCCCAGATGCGGTCGGTGACGCGAACCAGCGGAATCGGAAAGTCGAGCGCGGCCGCCACCAGCGGGCGGAGCGCCGCCGCGGTGATCTCGTCACGCAGCAGATGCGCGCCGATCCGCGTGCCGATTTCGACGATGCCGGCCCCGCGCAGCGATTCGACGGTTCCCGGCGGCAGCGGGTCCAGCCGTTCCGGCATGTAGAGACCGCCGTCGGGAGCCGTCCCGGCGAAGAGCGCGTCGATGAATGGAACCGGCGGTGATGCCCCGCGTGTGCTGACCCAGTTCATGGCCGATCGGTCGTTGGTGGTTGGTGGTTGGTGGTGGGTTCGCTGGCCAGCGGTTCGGGCCGGATCGGGATTGGTCGGCCCTGATCGTTCACCGCCACCAGCACCACCTCCGCCTCGGTCACTTTGACCACATCCCCGTGGCCCGTCATCCCCATCCGCGCTGGCGGCACCCCCCACCGTTCGGCCTCGACGGTCACCCGGATCGTCACCGAGGTGTGACCGACGCGCACCAGCTCGGTGTAAAAACAGACGATATCGCCAACAAAGACCGGCTCGTGGAACTCCACCTCGCGCATCGCTCGGGTGACGTAACGGTGAGCGGCGATCGTTCGCGCCTCGATGGCCGACGCCAGGTCGATGTGCGACAGGATCACGCCGCCGAAGATGGTGCCGTGCGCGTTGGTGTCCTTCGGCAGCAGGAGTACCTTGATGGCGGGAATCCGGACGGGCGTCACGACCCTTCATTGTTGATCACGAGCCGTGGCTTCCGCCTTCAGGCGGAAGAAGTTACGCGCCAGAGCGGACAAATCCGTTTATCATTCTCTCAGCATGAGTACCGCGACGAACGGGCGCGCTGCGCCGTCGACGACGGCTGCGACTTCACCGACGCGTGCGTGGAGCGTGCACGACGCGAGCGAGCTGTACGAGGTCTCGCGGTGGGGGAACGGCTACTTCTCGGTGAACTCGTCCGGGCACCTGGAGGTCCACCCGACGAGGGACCCTCAGCGCGCCATCGACCTCAAGCAGCTCGTTGACCGGCTGCAGCTTCGCGGCATCGGCCTTCCGGTCCTCGTCCGGTTCAGCGACATCCTCAAGCACCGCCTCGGAGAGATCTACGGCGCCTTCCAGGCGGCGATCGCCCAGAACACCTATCAGGGCCGCTACCACTGCGTCTATCCGATCAAGGTCAACCAGCAGCGGCAGGTCGTCGAGGAGGTTCTCAATTTCGGCAAGCCGTATCAGTTCGGCCTGGAAGCCGGCTCGAAGCCCGAGCTTCTGGCCGTTGTCGCCCTGGCGGACAACGAGACCCCGATCATCTGCAACGGGTTCAAGGACGCCGAATACATCGAGATGGCGATGCTGGCGCAGAAGATCGGCCGCAACATCATCCCGGTCATCGAAAAGTACACCGAGCTCGGGCTGATTCTCGAAGCCGCCGAGAAGGTCGGCGTCCGGCCGCAGATCGGCATGCGGGTGAAGCTGGCGTCGCGCGGCAGCGGCCGCTGGCAGTCGTCTGGCGGCTATCGATCCAAGTTCGGGCTGACGGTCACGGAGATCATGCGCGGGCTCGATGAGCTGAAGGCCCGCGGCATGCAGGACTGCCTGAAGCTGCTCCACTTCCACCTTGGCAGCCAGATCACCAATATCCGCATCGTCAAGGGCGCCTTGAACGAGGCGGCGAGGGTCTATACCGAGCTGGCAAAGCTCGGCGCGGGATTGCAATACCTGGACGTCGGCGGCGGACTGGGCGTGGATTACGACGGCTCGCAGACCAATTTCGAATCGAGCATGAACTACACGCTCCAGGAGTACGCGAACGACGTGATTTATCACGTCCAGACGGTCTGCGACGAGGCCAACGTGCCGCATCCGAACATCGTGTCGGAGAGCGGACGGGCGGTCGTCGCCTACCACAGCGTGCTGGTCTTCAACGTGCTCGGCGTATCGGGATTCGGCGAAGACAAGGTGCCGACCAGCGCCAATTCCGAATGGGAGCAGCCGCTGGCGGACCTGGTCGAAACGTATAACAACGTCACGGCGAGAAACGCGCTCGAGGCGTTCCACGACGCGCAGCAGGCGCTCGACATGTCGCTCAGCCTGTTCAATACCGGCTACCTGCCGCTCGAGCAGCGCAGCATGGCCGAGAACCTGTTCTGGGCGATTCTGCTGAAGCTGCGGCGCATCGTCTCGACGCTCGACGAGGTGCCGGAGGATCTGCAGACGCTCGACGAACAGCTGTCGGACACCTACTTCTGCAACTTTTCATTGTTCCAGTCGATTCCCGACAGCTGGGCGATCAAGCAGCTGTTCCCGGTGATGCCGATTCACCGGCTCAACGAGAAGCCGGGTGTGCATGCGGTCCTCGGTGACATCACCTGTGACTCGGACGGCAAGCTGGATCGATTCGTCGACCGGCGCGACGTCAAGAAGACACTGCCGCTGCACAGCCTCGGCGAGGACGCCTATTACCTCGGCGTGTTCCTGGTCGGCGCGTATCAGGAGATCCTCGGCGACCTCCACAACCTGTTCGGCGACACGCACGCCGTCCACGTCAGCCTCGATGAGAACGGCGGCCGCCTCGATACGCTGATCAAGGGCGATACCGTGCGCGAGGTGCTGGACTACGTCGAGTTCGACGCCGAGATGCTGCTCGGCAAGCTCCGCACGGACGTCGAGACTGCGGTCCGCGACGGCCGGATCGGGTACGAAGGCGCCGGGCAGCTGCTGCGCTTCTACGAAGACGGGCTGCACGGATACACCTACCTGGAAGGGTAGATGGGTAGCTGGGTAGATGGGTAGCTGGGTGGCTCGGTTGCCTGGGTAACCTGGGTTGCGATTCACTCGGCCGGCAGCGGAAGTCTCCATCGACATCCCTCTCGTCCGTGCTCTTCTCCTCGATCAACATCCCGATCTCGCCGATCTGCCGCTGACGCAGGTCGACGAGGGCTGGGATAACGCCGTCTTCCGGCTCGGCGACGAGCTCGCCATCCGTCTCCCCCGGCGCTCCGCGACCGCTGCGCTGATGGAGAATGAGCAGCGCTGGCTCCCCCAGCTTGCACCGCGGCTGCCGCTTCCGGTGCCGGCACCAGTCCGCCTCGGCCGTCCGGGCTCGGGGTTCCCATGGCCTTGGGTCATCGTCCGCTGGTTTCCCGGAATGGCGTCGTGTACTGCGCCTCCATTCGATCTGCGCGCGGCCGCGATTGCGCTCGGAGGTTTTCTTCGAGCCCTGCACCAGCCGGCGCCGGCTGACGCTCCGCGCAGTCCGTGGCGAAGCATCCCGCTCGACGCCAGGACTGTGCGACTGCATGAGCATCTCGACCAGCTCCACGATACGGTCAACCGCGAACGGATTCTCGCCTTGTGGGATCGCCTCGTTGTGACGCCCCGGTGGTCCGGGCCGCCGATGTGGATCCATGGCGACCTGCATCCAGCCAACCTGCTGATCGATCACGGCACCTTGTCCGCGGTGATCGATTTCGGGGACATGTCGTCTGGCGACCCAGCCACCGACTTCGCGGTGATGTGGATGCTGCTGCCGTCGGAACATCGTCAGACGCTGTTCGCGGCGGCGGGCCGCAACCGATCGAACCCCGCTGACGAGCAGATGTGGCATCGCGCCCGCGGCTGGGCCCTGTCGATAGGCGTGGCGGTCGTCGCGCTTGGCCAGCACGGCAACCCGCTGGCGGAGGTGGGGAAGAAAACGATCGCGTGTGCGTTAGCGGGCGGCCCTGAGTAGCGGATACAGATCGCCTAGTCGATCTTTCCCTGGTAACCGATATCCGCCCCGGCGGCCGCTCTTCAGGGTTTGCACGCGGTCGGATCCCACTTCGAGCCATCCGGCTCACGCCTGAAGTGGGTACTGGTCACGAACTCCTGATTCAAATACTTGGGATCGGTCACGACGGTCGTGATGACCAGCCACTGCTCACCGCCCGACGCCGCGAAGCGATCGAAGTACTCGGTCATGGTCGTCTGTTCGCTGTACGGAACGCCGTTCTTTCGCAGCCACCCGCCGCTCAAGTTCGTGGTGACCACCTTCAAGCTTCCACCGACGGCCGCGGAGCCGCGGCCTCCTCCTCGACCGGGTGGACCCGTGCCGCGCTCCCACTCTGCGAGCGAGAACCCCTGCAACGATTTGGAAGCAGGTGGCGATGTCGCTTTGTCGAACAGCAGGCGGCGCGTCTGCGTCCCTGCGTCGGTATCAACCTTCAACGCGGTCTCGGTTTCCCAGGTGATGTGGAGTCGGGTGGGTATCCTCATCAACCCGGCGGCACCATAGGCCAGGCACGATCCGTCCGTCGCTGGATCCCAGCTCTTGGCAATCTTGAGTCCCTCGGGACTGAGGGGCACGCTCGCGACGTCGCCCGTCCGCGGCGTCACCATCCGCCAGCGCCAGTCCTCGTTGACGATCG
>Ga0307409_100001304_pt1 | contig 12094 bp, 11 predicted proteins | sample 322Ometagenome_2_FD_203888 | JGI IMG/M metagenome (GOLD analysis project Ga0307409, IMG submission 203888) | Maize rhizosphere microbial communities from greenhouse at UC Davis, California, United States - 322HYB-O-2 | ecosystem: Host-associated > Plants > Roots > Rhizosphere > Soil | place...
GGATGGACGGCGACGATGTCTCCGTATTCGACCGCACGGTGGAGTGGGCGATCGAGCAGGGGATTGAAACCGCGACGTTCCACATTCTCACGCCGTACCCGGGAACGGCGCTGCATCGGCGGCTCGCGGTGCAGGGGCGGATCACGTGCGAGAACTGGGACCGGTACGACACGCGGCACACGGTCTTTCAACCAGCCAGGATGTCGGCAAACGAGCTCGAGCGCGGCTACCACCGGGCTTACCGGGAGTTCTACCGATGGACCTCGATCGTCCGCGGCGCGTCCGCGCACGCGGACCGGACGGCCGGCCTGCGCCATCTCGCGTACGCGGCGGGGTGGAAGAAGTTCGAGCCGTGCTGGGATGTGGTGATTCGCGCGAAACGCGCAGGACTGATGCTTCCGGTGCTCGAAAGCATTCTCGCCGAGTTCGGCAGACGTGCACCGCGGTTGGAGCGATCCGCCCGCGGCTGTGGAGAGGGGGGCGTGGGCCGGCCATTGGCCGGCCCGGTATCAACGGTATTAATGGCCCCAGATAACTGTCAGTGCTCGATAAATCAGCTCCCACATGGCGGGGCTCCTTGACGCCGTTCGGGCACACGTGTCCTGTTCCCGGTCGCAGGCGTTCTTAAAAAATGCTTTGGAGAAGAACAGCGCGTCTTGCGCCGGTCTCGCGGCTCCGTGCTGCACCCGCAATGCCAACCGGCTCGACCGTAAAAATCGGGCAGGAATTGCGCACGATCTGAGGGGAAACGGCTTGCGGCAGAGGTCGCGATGTGACGCGGCGTGTGCCACCTGAGCTGACTCGATTACAGATCTAGCAGGAGGGATTACAGGTTCGGTCGCGGACGCCGCACCGGTGACGATTCGGGTACCGCTGACGCCTGTGAAGTTGAAATCTTCGCGGTTGCCGGGAGCTCCACGACGAAGCGCGAACCGGTGTCCGGACCGTCACTGGAGCCGGACACGGTTCCGCCATGCGCTTCCACCAGGTGTCGCACGATGGCCAGCCCGAGGCCGAGGCCTTCGAACCGCCGGGTGTCGGATGAATCCGCCTGGCGAAACCGCTCGAACAGGAACGGCCGGAACTCCTGGGGGATGCCGCAGCCCGTATCGGCGACTTCCACGCGGATCGCCTCGCGAACCGCCGCCGCGGTAACGGAAATCGATCCGCCGGGCGGTGTGAACTTCACGGCGTTCGAGAGCAGGTTCCAGAACACCTGACGGAGGCGGTCGGCGTCGGCGTCGATATGGGGCAGATCGTCAGGCACGTTCACGCTGAGCCGCAGCGATTTGGCCTGCACGGCCGGGACGACGGTTTCAACCGTCTCTTTCAGCACCGTGCCCACGTCGGTCCGCCGGAGAGTGAGCCGCAGCGTGCCCCGCACAATCCGCGAGACGTCGAGCACGTCGTCGAGCACCGCCGCCTGTGCGCGAACCGTGCGATCGAGCGACGTCAGCGCCCTCTGCGCCCGTTCGCTGTCGAGCCGTCCTTCCTTGAGCAGGCGAATCCAGCCGGCAATCGCCATCACGGGCGTGCGGAGCTCGTGGGACAACGTGGCCAGGAATTCGTCCTTCGCGCGGCTTGCGGTGTCGGCTGCAATCCTCGCCTCCTGCTCGCGCCGCAGCAGCCCCTGTCGCTCGGCTTCGAGTGTCTTCCTGACAGTAATGTCGCGGAACGTCCGGATCGTCCCTTCGAGGGTGCCGTCTTCAGCCCGGATGTCGGCGTGCGTTTCCTCGATCGGGCACGTGCTTCCGTCTCGACGCACGAGCACGTACTCGCCCACGATGTTGCCGGCGTCCTGTCCCGGTGAGTGATCGTCGGGACGACGCGGATCGTAGCGGCGGAACACCATCGTCTCCGAGCGACCGCGTGCTTCGACCTGCGGCCAACCGGTGAGCCGCTCCGCCATCGCGTTCATGAACGTGACGCGCCCTTCACCATCGGTGAGGAGCACCGCGTCGGCGGTGCTACGCAGCGCCGCCGCGTAGGAACGGAGTTCATCGAACTCGGCGCTCCGCCGGCGGATGCGCTCGAGGCCGGTGCTGAACGCCATCACGATGATGATCCCGAGCGGCAGCGCGACGATGAGGGTCTCGACGTTGAAGAGGCCGGCGGTCATCGACAGCAGCAGGAGCCCCGCCATCGAAGTGCCGCTGAAGTGGGTGAGCCACAGCGGCGCGAAGTGCTCGCGCCAGACGCGCGGCAGCGAGGCGTCGCGGCCGACGGTGATCGCTCCCGCGACGAGCAGCGTGTTGAGCAGGAAGTAGACGGTCGCGAACACCGCGAGCGGGATGACGACCGACGCGAACGTCGGCGCATGGCTCTCGAACGGCCGCGAGCCGCTCATCCAGAAGAACAGATGCGCCGCGACCCACATGGCCAGGGCGGGCGCGGTGATGTTGAAGAGGACGGTCGTGAGGGTCCGGTGCGGGCGGCTCAAACGCATCGAACTGGCAGTGGCGTCGCAGGCGACGCAGAGCGCGCCAGCGCTCGGGCCGAAGAGCAGCGCCGCGGTGATCGTCAGCGCATCGGATGGCGACACGCTCACCGGCACACCGGGCATTCGCACGACCGCCCACCCGGAGACGCACGTCATCGCCAGCACCGCCAGCCAGGCGACACCCGGCGGATTCTGCAGTACGTCGACGATCGACGCCAGCAGGACGACGGCGCCGCCGCCCATGGCGCTGGCGAGGTAGACGGAGCGCACGAGCCGCCGGAACCTGCCCGGTTCGGCGATCACCCGTGATGCGTCCGCCGATGCCCCGCTCGGTCCGTCCATCGCCGTCATTGTATGCGTCGTGGGGAAGGAACGCTTGCACGTCCGGCACCGGACAGCGCCCGCCCACCACCGAACACATTCGGTGGGTTCGCACCTCGCCGGGCGACGCCAGTCACATTTTATCTGCCGTTCACACCAGAGCCACGTGGCGCCCGACTTGTAGCGCGCAGGGCATCCGCTGCGCGGAAGAGGTGCTCCCGACCGCGCGCGGGCCAGGAGTGCGCCATGGCCGGACGTCTGCTCGCGGCGGTCTTCGTCGTTCTCTCCTCCCCGTTCGCTGCGCATGCGGCGGCGCCGACCGAGCGTGAATGGCCGGCGTGGCCGCGCGAGCTCACGCTATCGATGGCGAGCGACTGCGGACCGTCGCACCGCGTGCTCGCGCTCGCCCGCGCCGAGGCCGTTCGCGTGTGGGCGCCCTCAGGCGTCGTCATCCGCTGGGTCGCGCCCGCGGAGCTGCCGTTCGCGGCGCCGCGGGAGGGATGGCTGGTAGTCCGATGCAATCCGGATCGATCGCCGCTGCGGCCCGGCACCGCGGGGCTCGCCGAAACGATCGCCTCGATCCGCTTCATCGGCGGCGATCCGACGAACACGATCATGCTGCGGGTGGCGAGCGCGTCGGCGCTCCTCGCCCGCGACACGCCTGCGGCACGTGCCCTCGACGAGCGGTTCCCGCCCCTGCGCGAGGAGCGCCTTGCGCGAGTCCTGGGCCGCGCCATCGCTCACGAGGTCGGCCATTTCCTCGCGCGGTCCGGCGACCACACGCGACGCGGCCTCATGAAGTCAAGCCATTCGGTCGAGTTGTTCGCCGGTCAGAGTCTCGAACCGTTCCGCGTCGACCTGGTCCCCACGATGGCGAGGCTGTCGCCGCTGGAGGAATCGCTCGAGCGTTAGCTGCGTGATTGCGGCGGGGAAGCCCCTCGCTCCGTCCTGGACGCCGTTACGGTCGCGGCGTCGAAGCGCGCGGCCAGATCGGCGAAGGCGGGAGTGGGACCCGTCCAGTGCAGCTGGTCGACGTTGTCGATCAGCTCGATGTCAGTGCGCAGCGTGGCCAGCGTACGGAACAGCACGGCGTCCTCGCGACGCTGCGCCAGCGTGAGCGCCAGCGCCGCGGGACTGGCCGCGTTGACGGCCCACTGTCTCCAGTCGCCGGGAATGGACTCGAGATGACCGAACCGCGCAAGGACCGCCGCGGCTGACTTTGCGCCCCAGCCAGGCAGGCCGGGGTACCCGTCGGCCGCATCGCCGACGAGCGCCAGGTAGTCTGGAATGGACTGCGGTGGGACGCCGAACTTCGCGATCACTCCCGCCTCGTCGCGAACGACTCGCGTGCGCCGGTTCAGCTGTACGACGCGTGTACCGCGGACGCACTGCGCGAGATCCTTGTCCGGCGTGCAGATGATGACGCGGTCCACCCGCGGGTCCCGCGCGGCGATGGCGGCGCCGGCGGCCAGCGCGTCGTCCGCTTCGAACTCGATCATCGGCCAGACGACGATGCCCGCGGCTCGGAGCGTATCTTCGAGCAGCGGGAACTGCGCGAGCAGGTCGGGCTCGACACCCGCACTCGTCTTGTAGCCTGGCCACAGCGAGTTGCGGAACGACTCGATCACATGGTCGGTTGCGACGGCGACATGCGTCGCCCCATGTGTGATGAGCGCGAAAAGGGAAGCGATGACGCCACGCACCGCGGCAACCTCGCGGCCCTCCCGGTCGCGGGCTGAAGGCAGCGCGTGATAGTGGCGGAACAGTTCGTAGGTGCCGTCGATGAGATGGACGTCCACGCCTGTGAAAACGGTAACACGGACAACCAGACCGCCGGGGAGCCTGCCGCCGGTCGCCCGCTCCCGACTTACAACGTCACAATCGTCACGCCATCGTTCCTCGAGTCGAGGCGGAAGTGACGCGCGACCGGCAGGGTCGACAACCAGCGATGCAGCGCGTCCCGAATGCGGCCGCCGCTCCTGCCGTGGATGAAGCGCAGTTCCGCGACATCGTCGAGGATCGCCTGATTCAACGCGCGCTCGGAACGCTCGAGCGCTTCGTCAACCGTGAGCCCGTGCAGGTCGACCTCGCGCGAGGTGCGCGCCGCTGGCGTCGCGGCTGGTGCCGCTTCGCTGCTCCGCGACGGGCGCTTTGCCGGCCGGCGTCGGCCTTCGTCGACGGACGTGATGGCATCCTCCTCGAGCGTGAGGCTGCGCCCCCCGACGTCAACGAGGACGCGCCGGTGATTGCGCACCTCACGGACGACGCCTTGCCGAACGGCGTCTGCACGGCGTCGCCGGGTGCGAATGCCACCTTCGGATTATCCAGCGGTCAGCGCAGCACAGCCGTTACCCTTGGCCACGCTCATGCATTCGCCGACGCGGGCTCGACGCCCGAAGGAGAGTTGCATATGGCGACTGCACGGATTGTCGGGACGATTCTCGTGGCTCTCGGGATTGTGGCGCTCGTCTGGGGCGGCATCTCGTGGACCCGTGAGAAAACCGTCGTCGATCTCGGTCCGCTCGAAGCCAAGGCAGAAACGCGCGAGACCATTCCGCTTCCGCCGGTGCTCGGAGGGATTGCGCTCGTCGCCGGAATCGTCCTGCTCGTGGTCCCGTCGCGGCGCCGCGTCTAGCAGGTTGCCGAGACGTCCAGTGGCGTGTCCTTCCCAGAACCGGACCGGCCGCTCCGATGTCGCGGCCGGCGATTCGCAGTCGAGGCCTGTCGTGCGCGGTACTACTTCAGTTGATACACACCGCTAGACCTGCAGCGTCCAGACCTACTGCGCGGCGAGGTTCGCGCGCCCGCTGCGCAGCACGTACTTCTGAATCTTGCCGGTGGCCGTCTTCGGCAGCTCCGTGACGAACGTGAAGCTGTGCGGGGTCTTGAAGTGCGCCAGGTGGGCGCGAGAGAACGCGCGCAGATCGTCGGCCGTGACCGTGGCGCCTGCCTTCACAACCACGAAGGCGTGCGGAGCCTCGCCCCATCGTGAGTCGGGCAGGCCGACGACGCCGGCTTCCTGGACGGCGGGATGGCGGAGCAGCATGGCTTCGACTTCGACGGAGGAGATGTTCTCTCCGCCGCTGATGATCACGTCCTTCAGCCGATCGCGGATCTCCACGTATCCATCGGGATGGACGACGGCTGCGTCGCCGGATCGGAACCACCCGTCGCCCATGCACGCCCGGGTTGCGTCCGGATCGGCGTAATACCCCTTCATGACGACGTTGCCGCGCACGACGATCTCGCCGAGCGTGAAGCCGTCGCGGGGAACATCCCGGCCGTCCTCGGTGATGACCCGCAGCTCCCCTGACGTGATGAGCTCAACGCCCTGGCGCGCCTTGATCACGCAACGCTCCTCGGGCGAGAGCGCCGCGTGCTCGGGGCGCGGCTCGCAGATGGTGATGAACGGGGCGGTTTCGGTCAGCCCGTAGACGTGCGTTACCGTCCAGCCGAGACCATTTTCAATGGCGTCGATCGTGGCCGCTGCCGGCGGCGCACCCGCCGTGATCACACGTACGCCGCTGGGGACGTGGGTGCGCTGCGCCGCCGGCGCGTTGGCGAGCGAAATGAGAACCGTGGGTGCAGCGCAGAGCATCGTGACGCCTTCGCGGCCGATCAGGTCGAAGACTTGTGCGGGATCCGGGCGGCGCAGGCAGACGTGGGTCCCCCCGGCGGCGGTGACGATCCACGTGAAGGTCCAGCCGTTCGCGTGGAACATCGGGAGCGTCCACAGATAACGATCTGCCGGCGTCATGTGCACGTGCACCAGCGTTCCGACGGCGTTCACCCACGCGTTGCGGTGCGTGATCATCACGCCTTTGGGACGCGAGGTCGTGCCGCTGGTGTAATTGATCGTGAGCAGGTCGTCTTCGCCGATCGCCGGCCGGATGAATTCGGGAGCGCTCCCGGCGAGCGCCGCTTCGTAGTCCATCCATCCCGGCCGGGCGCCTTCGAGCGCGACGTAGTGCTCGACGTTCTGCAACTCGGCGCGCATGCTGTCCACCTGCTCGGTGTGCGGCTCCGCCGCACACAGGACCCGGGCGCCGCTGTGGTTCAGGATGTAGACGAACTCCTCCGGGGCCAGCCGGTAGTTGATGGGCACCAGCACGGCGCCCATCTGCGGCACGGCGTAGAACGACTCGAGCTGCGCGTGCGTATTCGCGGCGATGTAGGCCACGCGGTCTCCGGCGCGAACGCCCAGCCGCTGCAATGCCGCCGACCAGCGGTCGGCGCGGGTCGCGAACTCCTCGTACGTCCATCGACGGCCGCCGTCCACAACGGCCGATCGCGATCCGTAAAGCGCCCGCGCGCGGCGCATGAAGTCGAGCGGGGTCAGCGGCACGTTCATGAGGCGCTCCCGTTTTACCGGACGCGCAGTATACCGGAACGTTTACAATGCCCGCCGTGGTTCTCGTCGTCGGCGGAACTGGCGAACTGGGCGGGGCGATCGTGCGGCGCCTCCTCGAGGCGGGCCGCCCGACCCGCGTGTTGACGCGGAACCCGGAGCGCGCGTCGCAGTGGCGAGAGCGCGGCGCGCAGATTGCCACGGGCGACCTGCGGGACCGCGAATCCCTGCGCCGCGCGTGCAACGGCGCGACACACGTCATCACCACCGCCCACGCGTTCACCGCCCGCGACGTCGCCGTCGACCGTGAAGGGAACCGCAACCTGATCGACGCCGCACGGGACGCGCGCGTGCGCCGGTTCGTCTTCACCTCGGCGCTGGTGCCGGACACGTTTCGCGCGATTGACTTCTTCGCGGCGAAGTTCGACACCGAGGACTACCTGCGCGGCAGCGGCTTACCGTGGACGATCCTGCGGCCCACCGCGTTCATGGAGAGCTGGGGCCAACTCCTCGGCGATCCGATCGTGCGCGGCGGCACGACGATGCTTTTCGGCCGCGGCGACGCGCCGGTGAACTTCGTCGCCATCGAGAACGTCGCGGAAATCGCGGTCATGACCCTCGACGATCCCGCGGCCGTGAACGCGGTGATTGAAATCGGCGGCCCGCAGAACCTGACGCTGATGCAGGTGACTGACCTCTTCGAACGCGTCGCGGAGCGGCGCGCCCGCCGCCGGCACATGCCGTTGGCCGTGATGCGTGTGCTGTCCGTGTTGCTTCGCCCCTTCAACCCGGTGATGGCGCGGCAGCTCAAGGCGGCGGTGCTCGGCGCCTCCACAGGACAGCCCTTCAATCCCGGACCGATGCTGGCGAGGTATCCGGTCCGACTCGTCACGCTCGAAGAGTGGGCGCGCGCCCGCTACGCGCGCGCCTGACCCATGCACATCGTCGTCGTCGGCGCGGGTGCGATCGGCACGTTGTACGCGGCGCGCCTGTCGCAGCACCATTCCGTCACCCTCGTGACCCGGACCGCGGAGCGGGCTGCCGCGATCCGCGAGACCGGGATCCGCGTCACGGGGCTCGACGAGGCCACGGCGCGCGTGGACGCGACCGCGCGTCCGACGGCCCTGGACCGCGACGCGCTGGTCCTGCTCACGACGAAGGTGTACGACAACGCGGCCGCGGTGCGCCCGCTCGTGCCGCTGCTGAGCGCCGGCAGTGTGATCCTGTGCCTGCAGAACGGGCTCAACGGTGAAGCGCTCGTCAGGGAAACCGTGAACGGCCGGTGCACCGTGCTGCGCGGCGTCACCACCTTCGGCGCGATCTTCGTCCGTCCGGGCGTCAGCAGCCTGCAGGCGCGCGGCGACACCGCCATCGAACAGCATCCGGCAAGCGCCACCTTGGCTGACGCGTTCTCGGCCTGCGACCTTGCCGGCCGCGTGTCTCCCGACATCAGCCGCGAGGTGTGGACGAAGCTCGTCGTGAACTGCGTGATCAACCCGTTGACCGCGATCACCGGGATGGAGGTCGGCTGGATCGCCGACCCGCGGCTGGACCCGATCAAGCAGCGCGTCATCGACGAGTGCCTCGCCGTCGCGCGCCGCGAGGGGGTGGTGCTCGAGGCGGACATCCTGCACCGCCTGAACGACACGTACCGGCCGTCACGCAACCTCTCGTCGATGCTGCAGGACGTCGCGAACGGCCGGCGGACGGAGATCGATTTCATGAACGGCGCCGTCGCCGATCTCGGCCGGCGTCACGGCGTCCCGTGCCCCGTCAATGACGGCCTGGCGGCCATCATCAGGGCGCTGGCGCCCCACGTCGAACAGGGTCGATAGCCGCGACCCTGCCGGGCGCGTGGCTTGCAGCCGCTCACCACGGAATCGCGATCGCTGCCGGAAACCCCGCGATTTCCCGGGACATTCGTATTCATGCCGGCGCCGAAAATCCGGCACTGGCGAGGAGAAATCCCCATGGACCGCGTCGAACGGGTGGTCCAGCTCGCCGAGCGGGGCGAGCTGACGAACCTCGATCTCGCCCACCTGCTCCCGAGCGCCCGCAGGCAGGAGTTCCTGGAGGCGTGCGCGACGATCGAGCGCCGCTACACCACGGCCTGCGCCGAAGCTGGCGATCCCTGTCTGGCGTCGGGCTGCTCGATGGATCGGGAGGCCGGCGAGGTGTGCCTGCAACCGACGTTGAACGCCGGCGCCGAGTACTACAAGGCGTGCGCCGCGGCGTGGCGGCGGCTCGCCAGCGCGGCGACGCTCGCGGCGAACTAGCGAGCGTCTCTGCGGACAGGGCAGCGAGCCGCTCGGTGAGTGGCCCGTGGACTCGGGTCGCGACGCGGAACGGATCTAGAGCAACGGCCGATTCAAGCCGCCGAACCCTTGCTCCAGACGCCGGCAGGCGCTGACGATCGCTGGATTGCGCGACGGCGCGAGAAGTAAGCGGGCCATGACGGCGGCACGGGCCGAGATGAGCGTCGTCGCGAGCGCGCGCTCGACCGCGTTCCGGGCGTTCGCGAGGGCGACCGCCGATTCCCAGGCGCTCTCACGAGCAACCTGCAGCGAGAATGCGCTGGCGATTTCATCGAGCGCGCCGGCGCATTCGTCCATCGACGTGAACCCGGGCGCGTAGAGTGCGGCCAGCCGCTCGGTCGCACGCTCGGTGACCGAGGCGAGCACCGCATTCACCGCATTGTGATCGCGGCGCCGGAGCTCGCGATCGGGATCGATCGAGACCTGCGTAAGGGCAAGCGGCAGGTCGTGGTTCACGTGCGCGTTGACGCCGAGCAGCATGTCCTGGAGCACGAGCCCCGCCGCGCTGCGCGCCGCGTCGAAGCACAGCCGCCAGGCCTTCGGTACCGCCTCCACACGCCCGCCGTCATACGCCTCGAGTGCCTCGCGATACAGGTTGGCGAACGCAACGGCGTAGCGATGCACCCACGCCGGGTCCTCGAACGCGCCGCGGGCGACCCGATCGCGCATCTCGCTGGAGACGACACCATACAAGGTCAGGAACACCGATCGTCGATCCTGCCGGTCGCGGAAGCCGCGCTCCCGCACCGCCAGATCGGTCACCACGTCATCGAGCGTGAGATAAACGGCGGCGGGCACCCGGCGATTATCGCCGGAGTTCAGTGCAGTCCGAGGTGCCTCGGTCCGGCGTCGTGCCCTGACGGCGGCGAATCTCCGTGCGTGGGCCCGTGTTGATCCGAGCGCAGCCCGCGCGCCGCGTGCCACTCGTCCGACAGGATCGACCACATCATCTGGTCGTAGCGGACGCCGTCGCGCCAGAACGACTTGCGCAGGCGAACCTCGTGGAACGCGCCCAGCTTCGACAGCGCGCCATGTCCGCGGCCGTTCGGCACGGCGGCGCGCGCCTCGAGGCGGTGGACGCCGATGGTGTCGAAGGCGAATTCGAGCACCAGCTTCGCGGCTGCCACGAAGATGCCCGTGCCCCAGAACGAATGAGCGAGGATGAAACCCCACTCCGCGACATCGAAATCGGGCTGGAGCTGCCGGATCTGGAAGATGCCCACCGGCTCGCTGAGCCCTTCGGGGACGACGCCGAAGCAGGCGTAGGTACCGGCCGAACGCTGCTCGACGGTCCAGTCGATGAACCGACCGAACCCCTCGGGACAGGTGGGCGGCGGCGAAATGAATTGCGCGACCTGATCGTCGCTCAGCAGGGTGAACAGCGTCGTCGCATCGGCTCGCCGGAGCTCCCGCAAGGTGACGCCATGGCCGATCAGCGTGGGCAGGCCGTGCTTCCAGTGGTTCATTGGGTCCCGGGGAGCCAGCTACGGCTGAGCAAAGCTATTGCCACACGCAGACAGCCAACAATTTCGAAGAATTGGGCGATTTTCCGCCGGTGACACCACTGCGCTCGTGTTCAAGACGTGGATCGGGTGAACCATGACGGAACAGCTGGCTGACACAATCGGACAAGAGCAGACAAACTTCGACAGGCCCGTGAGCAGTTCTTGAACAACGAAGGCCAAAGGGCTGCGCGGTTCGTGCCGATAATCACACAGCGTGACCACCAAGACGAAGCCGGCGCGGCCCGGAAGGCCCCGCAAGACGGTTAAACCAGAACCCATCGTCGAGATCATCGTCCGCCGCGGCGCCCTCCGCAGGTTCGACGTGCTGAAGCGGAAGACGGCCGATCTCCCCGTTGTCGTCAGCTGGGATCGACGCCTCGAGGAACGCCGGTCCTCGGCCGCGTCGACCGATGCCGATCGACGCAAGACCGACCGCCGCACGAAGCCGCCCTTCACCTGGGATCTGAGCGACTTCGTCGTCGTCTCGCCTCGCGGCACCACGGAAGAGACGCAGGCGCCCGCGAAGCCAAAAGGCAAGAAGCGCTGAACGACCCGGGTCCCGAGACCCCGGGTGTCGTTATCCCGTGTTCCTCATGCCAGCCGCGATGCCGTTGATCGTGATCCCGAGCGCGGCGCGCACGCGCTGATCGTCGCTCGCGCGCAGGCGCCGCAGCAGATCGATCTGCACGAGGTTGATCGGGTCGACGTACGGATTGCGGACCTCGATCGAGCGCTCCAGCACGGGGTTCGTTTCCAGCAGATCGGCATGGTCGCTGGCCTCGAGCACGCCGGCCGTCGCGCGCGCCAGCCGTGCACGAAGCTCGGCGCCGAGCGCATGAAGGCGGGGCGGTACGAGCCGGCGGTCGTACTCCTCCGCGATCCGCGCGTCGGCCTTGGCGAGCACCATCGCGAGCAGGTCGAGGGCCGATCGGAAGTGCGGCCACTCGCGGTACATCTCCCGGAGACGATCGCGCTCGCCACGCGCCAGCGCCTCTTCGAGCGCGTCTTCCGCCCCCAGCCAGGCTCCGAGCATCAGACGCGTCTGCGTCCACGCGAACTGCCATGGGATGGCCCGCAGGCTGGACACGTTGGTGCCCGGCTTGCGGCGCGCCGGTCGGCTGCCGATGTTCATCGCTCCCAGTTCGTCGGCGGGTGTGGCCGCGTG
>Ga0307409_100001306_pt1 | contig 12086 bp, 10 predicted proteins | sample 322Ometagenome_2_FD_203888 | JGI IMG/M metagenome (GOLD analysis project Ga0307409, IMG submission 203888) | Maize rhizosphere microbial communities from greenhouse at UC Davis, California, United States - 322HYB-O-2 | ecosystem: Host-associated > Plants > Roots > Rhizosphere > Soil | place...
TGGAGTTCACCTTGAAGCCGAGATAGTAGGTGAAGGCGCTGTAGAGCAGGCCGAGCGAGTGCGGGAAGCGGATCTCATGCTGCAGCTCGAGCTGGTTGCCGCGCCCGACGCCCTGCGTGGCCGTGGCCCACTCGCCCACCCCGTCGATGGTGAGGATCGCCGCCTCCTCGAAGGGCGACGGCAGGAAGGCCGAGGCGGCGTGGCTCTGGTGGTGCTCGGCGAAGAGCAGCTGGCCGGTGTAGCCGAGCTCGCGCTCGATCGACTTCGGTACGAACAGCTTCTCTTTCAGCCACAGCGGGATGGCCTTCGAGAACGAAGGCAGCGACCGCGGAAAGGTGGCGAGGTACGTCATCAGGATGCGCTCGAACTTGATCAGCGGCTTGTCGTAGAAGACGAGGTAGTCGACGTCGCCGATGGCGAGGCCCGCCTCGCGCAGGCAGTAGCTCACGGCCTGCCGGGGGATCGCCGAGTCGTGGCGCTTGCGGGTGAAGCGCTCCTCGTGCGCGGCGGCCACCAGGTCTCCGTCCCGGAGCAGGGCCGCGGCCGAGTCGTGGTAGAGGCAGGAGATGCCGAGGATGTTCATCCAGTCCGTTCCAACTCTAGAAGAGCCGCTTGGCGCGCTCGACGTCCGGCCGCGATGTCGAATCCGCGTCGGACCACGCGCTCGAAGCCGCCTCGAAGCCGCGCTTGGCGAGCAGGTCGCGGCCCGTGAGCGTGGCCAACACGGCCATTGGGCCGAGCACGAAGACGTACACGACGCAGACGATCAGCAGCGTCTGGATCTCGCCGAAGTGCGCCGCCAGCTCGAGCCAGCCGTGGTAGAGCCGCCGGCCGAGGCCGGGCGCCTCCCCCTGGGTACTGGTCGTCTCCACGCGTGCCGCCATCTCCGGTTTTGGACGTCGGTTTTCAGCCCTTGGGTGGCCTTAAGTGGGTTGCTCGGCGCAACGGAAAGGGGGCGCCGGGACACTCTCGTAATGCGAGAGGTTGCCCACCGCGCGGCAGTGAAACGCCCCGGGGGTAGTCCCGAGGGGAGTAACCCACGAATCCAACGTCAAAGGGGTTGAAACTCGGTTCCCGGGCAAGGAAGATGCGTTCCTTCTAGCACTCCGCATTCCCTCGCGAGGAAAAAATCTTCTCCGAGAGCTCGGGAGGACCGATCAGCATAGCGCCTCGCTGCCGTCGGCGGGGATCGGAAAAAAGAAGAACGCGAGGCGGGGAAACGGTGGAGCTGCGTCCTAGTGCGCAAGCAATCGCGCCGGAGGGTTCAATGGCGGTGGCAAACTCGTTCCGACTCCTGGTCATCGATGACGACCCGGGCGTGCGGGAGTACCTGCAGGCCTTGATGTCGAGGCGGGGCTACTCGGTCTTCACGGCCGAGAGCGGCGAGGAGGCGTTGTCCGGCCTCGCCAGCACGCGGCCCGATCTGATCACGCTGGATCTCGTGCTCGACGGCATGGACGGGCTCGAGACGCTGCGCCGCCTCAAGAAGCGGGTGCCGGACGTGCCGGTGGTGATGCTGTCCGGCCATGGCCAGGCGCGGCAGATCGTGGAGGCCATGCAGCTCGGGGCTGCCGATTTCCTCCGCAAGCCCTTCGAGGCCGAGGAGCTCCAGGTGGCCTTCCAGAAGGCGCTCGAGACGCGGGCGCTGCGCCAGGAGGTGGAGGAGCTGCGCGGCCAGGCGGGGCGCGGCACCGCCCACCTGGTGCTGGCCGACGACGACGAGAGCATGCGGGAGGTGCGCGACGTCATCGAGCAGGTCGCCGACACCGACATCACCGTGTTGATCCGCGGCGAGAGCGGCACGGGCAAGGAGCTGGTGGCGCGCACGCTGCACCGGCTCTCGGCGCGACGCGACAAGCCGTTCGTGAAGGTGAACTGCGCGGCGCTGCCGTCCGAGCTGCTGGAGAGCGAGCTGTTCGGTTTCGAGAAAGGCGCCTTTACCGGCGCACAGCGGCGCAAGCTGGGCAAGTTCGAGTTCGCCGATCGCGGCACGATCTTCCTGGACGAGATCGGCGAGATGAGCCCGGCGCTCCAGGCCAAGCTGCTCCAGGTGCTCCAGGACGGCGAGTTCTCCCGGCTCGGCGGCGAGAGCGACGTCCAGGTGGATACCCGCGTGATCGCCGCGACCAACCGCAACCTGGAGGAAGCCGTCGAGACGGGCGAGTTCCGCGAGGATCTCTACTACCGCCTCAACGTGGTCACCGTCCAGCTGCCGCCGCTGCGCGAGCGCCCCGGCGCCATCCCGTTATTGGTGGAGCACTTCTTGCAGAAGTTCGGCGCCGAATACAACCGGGAGCCGCGGGCGCTCTCGCGGGAGGCCGTGCAGACCTTCATGCGTTACCACTGGCCGGGCAACGTCCGCGAGCTCGAGAACATGGTGCGGCGGATGATCGTGCTCGGCAGCGAGCACGCCGTGCTCCAGGAGATCTCGCTGCGCGAGCGGCCCCCCGGCCGCAGCGACGGGTCCTTCCAGCTGGGCGAGCTCGATCTGCAGTTCGAGGACGGCGAGAGCGTCGACTTGAAGTCGATCGCGAGGGCTGCGGCGCGCGTGGCGGAGAAGCGCGTGATCGCGCGGATTCTCGACCAGACGCGGTGGAACCGGAAGGAAGCGGCCGAGCGTCTGCAGATCAGCTACAAGGCCCTGCTTTACAAAATGAAGGAGAGCGGGCTGTCCGACGAACCCGTGGCCCGCAGAGGGAGCGCATGACGGCGTTGCTTGTTCGCATCGGGGGCGCCTGCGCGGTGCTGGGCATGGTGCTCGGCTGCGGGACGCCCCAGCCGCCTCCGCCCGAGTTCGAGGCGGCCCCGAAGGAGGGCGTGTACATCATCGGCACCGCCGACCGGCTGCGCATCGACGTCTGGCAGAACGACAAACTGACGCTGGCCGAGGTGCCCGTGCGCCCCGACGGCAAGATCACCGTGCCTCTGGTCGACGACGTGCAGGCGGCCGGCCTGACGCCCGACGAGCTCAAGGCCTCGATCACGGAGAAGCTCACCGAGTACGTGCAGACCCCGACCGTCACGGTGGTCGTTCTCGCGCCGCTCAGCAAACGCGCCTACGTGCTCGGCGAGGTGCGAAACGCGGGCCCGGTCGGGCTCGGCTCGGACATGAGCGTGCTCGACGCGATCACCGCAGCCGGCGGATTCACGCCGTTCGCGAACAAGAGCCGTGTCCGCGTGCTCCGCCGCATCAACGGGAAGGAGCTCGACTACGTCTTCAATTACGACGCATTCGTGGCCGGCAGGGCGCCGGGCACGAACGTGCTGCTGCATCCCGGCGACACGGTGCTGGTTCCCTGAGGGGCTTCATGCGTGTCTGGCTCGGATGCATGACTGCGCTTCTGGTCCCCCTCGCCGCGGCTGCGACGGATCTGAATTCCGGGGTCCGCTCCGAGCTGCATTGGACGGACAACGTGTACTCGACGTCCATCAATGAGTTGGACGACTTCTCCGGGCGGGTCGCGCCGTGGGCGGAGGTCACCGACCCGGATGGCAACGTGACCTGGGGCGTTCGCTACGGGCCCGCCTACGAGTACTACCTCGACGAGAACGGCCTGCGCGGGTTCGATCACGACGCGGAGGGCCGCCTGGCATGGCGCGTCGGCCCGCGCACGACGCTTCGCATCGCGGACCGCTTCCAACGCTATCACTCGGTCAGCCGCTTCAACGAGCAGGCAGATCCGGGGCAGGACGTCGTCGCGGCCGGTGAGCGCGCTCGTTACAAGACGAACCTGGCGACCGGATCGCTCGAGCACCTGCTCTCGCCGCTCGATCTGGTGGCGCTGAGCGTGTCGTACAACATCCAGGACTTCTCGGAGGAGCAGGTCGATCGTGAGTTTCTCGGCACCGGCCTGGTCTACCAGCACTTCCTGAACGAGCGCACGACGCTCGGTGCGCGGGCGTCGTGGAGCCGGCAGACCCTCATCGAGGACGAGCTGGACGACCGCAGTACGGACTACTTCAACCTCTCGGCAGTGTTCACGCGGGAGATCAGCCGGGGCCTCCATCTCGAGGTCTCCGCCGGCCCCGCCTACATCGTCTCCGACGTCGAGGACATCAGCCTCCCGCCCAGTGCGCCCCGACGGGCCATTCCCTTCGTTCAGGAGGACGGGACCGGCCGGCTCCTGAATGCGGACAGCTGCCCGCGAAACAACGCCGGCGAGCGGATCCTCAGCTCGGAGTGTGGCTTCCTCTCGCCCGCACTGACCCAGCAGCAGCTCGTCACGCTCCTCGTGACCCCCAACATCCCGATCCCGATCACCGGCACCGTTCCGAGCGCGGATGACTCGCAAACGACGTACTTCGCGGACATTTCGCTGGTCAAGGACTGGGAGCGCCTCCGCGGCGAGATCAGCTACCAGCGGCGCGAGTCGCAGTCGTCGGGCTTCGGCGCGTTCTCCGACATTTTCTATGGGGCTCTGCGGTGGCAGGTCAGCCGGCGCCTCTCGGCGAAGTGGATCACCTCGTACGAGATGCGCGAGCAGGCGACGGACGCCCTCGTGCTGGTGACGACCGTGGCGAACGAGCCGACGCCGCCCTTCCTCGCGGCGACGCACCCGCTCGCCGCGCAGACGCAGGCCGTCCACCCGGACCTGTTGAGCCAGAACGTCGGGCTGGACCTCTTCGTCACCAACGTCGGGCTCATCTACCAGCTGACGCGTCGCTCCGCCGTCTACACGAACGTCTACTGGCGCGACGAGCAGTCCTCCGGCGACGTCAGCTTTCCGCGCGACATGCAGCGCCTCGGCATTTCCGTCGGCATCCACTACGTCTTCGACCCCATCGAGCTCTGAAACAGAGGCACCCCCATGGACACCGAACAAGGCATCCAACTCGACGACCTGAAGCGCATCCTGGAGCGCCGGAGCCAGCTCGTGCTGGCCGTGGCGGCCGCCGGCCTGCTGCTGGCGATCTTCGTGGCGGCGATCCTGCCGAATCAGTTCGAATCGCGAGCCACGCTGCTGATCGAGCCGCAGACGATCTCGCAGAAGCTCGTCGAGTCGAACCTGACCGAGACCGAGCTGAACAGCCGGCTGCACCTGATCTCGATGCAGATCCTCTCGCGCGGCCGGCTCTCCCGGGTGATCGACGAGTTCGACGTCTACCCGGAGCTGGAACGCAAGCTGACCCGCGAGGAGATCATCGAGAAGATGCGCTCCGAGATCTCGGTCACCCCGGTGCTCTCCGAGCTCGAGGCGCGCGTGGGCGTTCGCAGCGCCGACGTCGAGATCAACACCTTCCAGCTCGGGTATCGCCACCGCAACCGCGACATCGCCGCGGCCGTGGCCAACCGGCTCGCCAACGACTTCGTCGAGGAGCACATCAAGGAGCGCGCCGAGATGTCGGGCGACACCTCGGAGTTCATCGAGGCCGAGCTGCAGCGTCTGTCTGCGCGCATCGCCGAGCTCGAAGAGAAGATCTCGACGGTCAAGAGCCTGAACATCGGCCGCCTGCCCGAGGATCTGCCGACCAACCAGAACCGGTACGAGCGCCTGATGCAGAGCATCCGCGACACCCAGCGCGAGCTGGCGATCGCGCAGAGCGACGAGGCGTTCTACCGCCAGCAGATGCTCATGGGCGGCACGGACCTGAGATTCCAGAACAACGACACGCCGGAGAAGCGCATCGAGCAGATGCGGCTGGCCCTGAACGAAGCGCAGGCGCGAGGGCTCACCGAGAAGCACCCCGACGTGATCCGCTTCCGCCAGGAGATCGCCCAGCTGGAGCTCGCGGTCAAGAACTCCCGCGCGGAAGACAAGCCGCTCTCGCTCGCGCAGGAGAACGCCCGAGCGGAGCAGCAGCGCGCGGGTCTGCGCTCCGACTCGGCCCGCAGCGAGCTCGAGCGCCTGCAAGAGCAGCTGAAGGAGGTGGAAGAGCGGATGGCGGAGACGCCCAAGGTCGCCGAGCAGCTCTCCGCCTACGAGCGGGAGTACCAGCACCTGTTCGACAGCTATCAGCAGTACAGCAGCAAGCGCCTCGAGGCGGGCGTGGCGGCGGACATGGAGCGGCGCCAGAAGGGCGAGAAGTTCCGCGTGCTCGAAGCCGCCATCCCGATGCCCCAGCCCGCCTCCCCCAATCGGCCGGTGATCCTCATGATCGGCCTCGTGCTCGGCGTGCTGGCCGGCGGCGGCCTCGGACTGCTGGCCGAGATCACCGACCTCTCGTTCCACGACGCGCGGTCGCTGCAGAGCCGCCTCGGCATCCCGGTGCTGGCGGCGGTGCCCCCGGTCTTGCTCGAGTCCGATCGCCTGTTCGCCCGCGCGCGCCGCGTGCGGCAGGCGATCGGCGCCGCGGCCGTGGTCTCGCTGGTGCTGGCGGCGTCGCTGGCCGGGAACTGGGTGGTGAACGGGCCTCCCGGTCCGCTGGCCGGGCTGGTGGGCGCGGGTGCGCCCGCGGCGCCGGCGCCGCCGGTCCCGAGCGGCGAGTAGGCGGAGGCCGCCGTGTACCACGAGTTCTTCGGGCTCGTTCGCAGCCCCTTCGAGATGACCCCGGACCCGGCCTTCCTGGTTCTCGGGGACACCCATCGCGAGGGCCTCGCGACGCTGGTCTATGCGGTGAGCTCGCGCAAGGGATTCGTGCTCCTCACCGGCGAGGTCGGCACCGGCAAGACCACCTTGCTGCATGCCTTGCTTTCGCAGCTCGACCGCGAGACCGCGACCGCCTTCATCTTCAACCCGCGCCTCGAGCCGCTCGACTTCTTCCACATCCTGCTCGAAGAGCTCGGCATCGAGGAAGCGTGTCGCACCAAGGCCGAGTACCTGCTCGCCCTGAACCGCTTTCTGATCGAGCGCCTCGAGCGAGACCTGCCGACCCTGCTGATCGTCGACGAGGCGCAGAACCTGTCGGCCGAGATGCTCGAGGAGATCCGGCTGCTCTCCAACCTGGAGACGCCCACCTCGAAGCTGCTCCAGATCATGCTGGTCGGGCAGCCGGAGCTCGCCGAGATGCTGGCGAAGCCCGAGCTGCGCCAGCTGCGCCAGCGCATCGTGCTGCGCCACACGCTGCGTCCCTTCACGGAAGAGGAGACCAACCACTACGTGGAGGAACGGCTGCGGCTCGCCGGCTACACCGGCAAGGCGCTGTTCAAGAACAAGGCGCTGGCGGAGCTGTACCGTGTGACGGAAGGCGTGCCGCGCCTGATCAACGTGGTGTGCGACGGCGCGCTGCTCCTCGGCTACGGGCGGGAGCAGCCGACGCTCGACGCGGACGCGATCCGCGAGGTCGCGCGTGATCTGGCGCTGATCCCGGCCGGCGAGCCAGCGCCGGCCCGCGAGATGAGGCGAAGCAAACCGCAGAACGGTCTGTTCGGCTGGCTGCGCCGGGCGACTGGGGGAAGCTGAAATGGGCAAGGTGTACGACGCCCTCAAGAGGGCCGAGGAGCAGCGCGCGCGCCGCGTGCAGGACGCCACCTCGGCGTCCGCCGCGGCGCCGCCGATGTTCGAACCGACACGGGCCGCGGGCGCGGAGCCGAGGGCCGCACGCTCGCGGCGGCTGCTGTCGAGGCTGACGCGCATGGCGCGCAAGCCCGCGCCCACCGAAACGGCGTCGCAGCTCAACAAGCGCCGCATCACCCTGCTGCAGCCCGAGTCCTTCGTGGCCGAGCAGTTCCGCACGCTCCGCGCGCGGCTCGACTCGCTCTCGAGCACCCGTCCCGTCCGCACGCTGGCGGTCACCAGCGCGCTGCCCGGCGACGGCAAGACGCTGGCGGCAATCGGCCTCGCGGTGGTGAACTCGATGCAGCCGGGGCGGCGGGTGGTGCTGGTGGATTGCGATCTGCGCAAGCCGACGGTGGGCGCGTCTCTCGGCCTTCGTGTGGACGCCGGCCTCGCCGAGCTGCTGGAGGGCACTGCGTCGCTCGAGGATGCGGTGATGCGGGTCGAGAACAGCCAGCTCGACGTGCTCCCCGTCCGCGCGATCCCCGCGAACCCCTCGGAGCTGCTGGCCTCGGAGAACATGCGCAAGCTGCTCGAGGCGCTCGCGAACCGCTACGACCGCGTCATCCTCGACGTGCCGCCGACTCTCGGGCTGCCCGACGCGAAGACGATGAGCGAGCTGTGCGACGGTGTGATCTTCGTGGTGCGGGCCGACGTCACGCCGGAGCCGGAGATCGCCTCCGCGCTCGACGTGCTCGATCGCCGGCGCGTGCTCGGCCTCGTCATGAACGGCTCGGATCCGATCTCGAGCCACTACGAATCGATGCGCTAGGGAAGCCGTGAGCTCGATCTGGATGCCCATCACCTTCGCTGCGGCGCTCGCGACCGCGGCGCTCGCGACGCCGCTCGCGTCGAAGCTCTCGTTGGCGCTCGGTGCCATCGACCGGCCGAACGAACGCAAGGTGAGCGCGCGGACCAACATTCCGCGCTGGGGTGGGCTTGCCGTCGCGCTCGGCGCCTTCGTGGGCATCGCCGTCGCCCTCCTGATCGGGCCGGCGGACGCGGACTTCCAGGGGAACCTCGAGGGCCTCATGGTGGGCGCGCTGCTGGTGCTCGGCATCGGTGCGATGGACGATCGCTGGGCGCTCGCGGCCTGGCCGAAGCTCGCCGTCGAGATCGCGGCGGCGCTGATCGCCTTCGCGGTCGGCTTCCGCATCGAGCACGTCAGCGATCCCATCACGGGTACGGTCTGGTACTTCGATCCCTGGCTCTCCTGGCTGCTCACCACCGTCTGGATCGTGGTGGTCACCAACGCCTTCAACCTGATCGACGGCCTCGACGGCCTGTGCACCGGCGTCTCCGTCATCATCGGCACCGCGCTCACGCTGCTCGCCTGGCAGGGCGGGCACGTGCCCGCTATGATGATCGGGGTGCCGCTGGTGGGCGCGATGCTCGGCTTCCTGCCCTTCAACTTCCCGCCGGCCCGCATCTTCGTCGGCGACACGGGAGCGCTCTTCATCGGCTACTGCCTCTCGCTGCTCGCGCTCGAGGGCTACCAGCGCGTCACCGTCGTGACGTTCCTGGTGCCGCTGCTCGCGCTGGCGGTGCCGCTGCTCGACACCACGCTCTCGATCCTGCGCAGGCTGCGCCGCCGCGCAAACGTGATGGTGGCCGACCGCGAGCACATTCATCACCGCCTGCTCAAGGACTATCACGGCTCGCATCGTCCCGCGGTGCTGTCGCTGTACTTCCTCACCGCCTGCTTCTGCCTGATCGCCATCTCCTTCACGCGCCTCCACGGCTACGCGGTCGTGGTCTTCCTGGCCGTGGTACTGCTGCTCACCTACCGCATCCTCAAGAATCTCGGCCTGCTCGGGCTGCCGCCCGCCGCGCTGCCCGCAGACGCCGAGCACGAAACGTCATGAGCGAACCGCGCGCGCTGATCACCGGCGTCACCGGCCAGGACGGCTCGTACCTCGCGGAGCTGCTGCTCGAGAAGGGCTACGAGGTGCACGGCATGGTGCGCCGCTCGAGCACCGAGAATTTCGAGCGCATCGCACATCTGACGCCGCGGCTGCGCCTGCACCAGGCCGATCTGCTCGACCAGAGCTCGCTGATGTCGCTCCTCCAGGCGGTGCGGCCGGCGGAGCTCTACAACCTGGCCGCGCAATCCTTCGTGCCCACTTCGTGGACGCAGCCTTCGCTCACCGGCGAGTTCACCGCGCTCGGCGTCACCCGCATGCTCGAGGCGGTGCGGCTGGTCGACCCCCGCATCCGCTTCTACCAGGCGTCGAGCAGCGAGATGTACGGCAAGGTGCGCGACACGCCGCAGAGCGAAGACACGCCCTTCTACCCGCGCAGCCCCTACGGGGTGGCCAAGGTCTACGGGCACCACATCACGGTGAACTACCGCGAGAGCTACGGGCTGTTCGCGGTGTCGGGGATCCTCTTCAACCACGAGTCGCCGCGGCGTGGCCGCGAGTTCGTGACGCGCCGGATCAGCGAAGGCGTGGCGCGCATCAAGCTCGGCCTCGCGGACGAGCTGATGCTCGGCAACCTCGACGCGCATCGCGACTGGGGCTACGCCCCCGAGTACGTGCAGGCGATGTGGCTGATGCTGCAGCGCAGCGAGCCGGGCGACTTCGTGATCGGCACGGGGGCGCACCACACGCCGCGCGAGTTCGTCGACCTGGCCTTCGCCCACGCGGGACTCGACCCGGCCGACTTCGTCCGGACCGATCGCGCGCTGCTGCGGCCGGCGGAGGTGGACACCCTGCTCGCCGACCCGAGCAAGGCGCGGCGCGAGCTGGGCTGGGAGTCCCGCACCAGCTTCGCGGAGCTGGTGCAGATCATGCTCGAGGCCGATCTCGCGGCGCAGGAACGGGCGAGCGGGCGCCGCCGCGGCGGCCCCGGCACGCGATGAGCCGCAGCGCGCTCGTCACGGGCGGCGCCGGCTTCATCGGCAGCCACCTGGTGGACCGGCTGCTCGCGGCGGGCTGGCGCGTGCGGGTGCTCGACGACTTCTCGTCGGGGCGCGAGGCGAACGTCGTGCACCTCGCCGGGCACGCGGAGGTGCTCCGGGGCGACCTGCGCGACCGCGCGCTGCTCGATCGCCTGCTCGGCGGCGTCGAGGTGGTCTTCCACCAGGGCGCGGTGCCCTCGGTGCCGCGCAGCGTCGCCGAGCCGGAGCGCACGAACGACGTGAACGTCACCGGCACGCTCGGCGTGCTCGAGGCCTCGCGCAAGGCCGGCGTGCGCCGCGTGGTCTTCGCCTCTTCGTCCTCGGCGTACGGCGACACCCCCGTGCTGCCCAAGGTCGAGAGCATGCCGCCGTGCCCGCTCTCGCCCTACGCGCTCCAGAAGTACGCGGGCGAGCGCTACTGCCAGCTCTTCCACCGGCTCTACGGGCTCGAGACCGTCGCGCTCCGCTACTTCAACGTGTACGGGCCCCGGCAGAACCCGAAGAGCGAGTACGCGGCGGTGATCCCGCGCTTCGTGGCGGCCTGCCTGTCCGGCAAGCCGCCGGCGGTGTTCGGGGACGGCGAGCAGACCCGCGATTTCACGTACGTCGGCGACACGGTTGCCGCCAATCTGCTCGCGGCCGATGCCGAGCGCGCACCGGGCGAGGTGATCAACGTGGCGGGCGGGCGCCGCGTGAGCCTGAACGAGCTCTTTCGCGAGATCCGGGACCTCACCCGCGCCCGCGTGGAGCCGCGCTACCAACCGGCCCGTCCGGGCGACGTACGAGACAGCCTGGCCGACCTCTCCCGAGCGCGGGAGCTGCTCGGCTACGAACCCCGGGTGGATCTCCGCACCGGCCTCGCGCGGACGATCGAGCAACTCGAGAGCGCCAAGGAGAGCTGAGACATGAACGTGTGCGTGATCGGCACGGGCTACGTCGGTCTGGTGACGGGCGCCTGCTTCGCCGAGTTCGGCGTCAACGTGATCTGCGCCGACAACGACGAGGCCAAGATCGACATGCTGGAGCGCGGCGAGATCCCGATCTACGAGCCCGGCCTCGAGGCGCTGGTGAAGCGGAACGTGAGCCAGGGGCGGCTGGCCTTCACGACGGACACGCCGGAGGCCGTGCGCGCGTCGCTGGTGGTGTTCATCGCGGTGGGCACGCCGCCGCGCACCGACGGCGGCACCGACCTCAGCTTCGTGGATGCGGTGGCGCGCGAGATCGGCCGCGCCCTCAACGGCTACAAGGTGATCGTCACCAAGAGCACGGTCCCCGTCGGCACCTCGAGCCGCGTGCGCGAGCTGATCCAGCAGGAGCTCGACGCGGCCGGCAGCGACGTGAAGTTCAGCGTCGCGTCGAACCCGGAGTTCCTGCGCGAAGGCGCCGCGATCAACGACTTCATGCGGCCCGATCGGGTCGTGATCGGCACCGACGACGAGATGACTGCGGCGATCATGCGCGACCTCTACCGGCCGCTCTACCTGAACGAGACGCCCTTCGTGATCACCAACATTCCGACGGCCGAGCTCACGAAGTACGCCGCCAACGCCTTCCTGGCCACCAAGATCTCGTTCATCAACGAGGTGGCGAACCTGTGCGAGAGGATCGGCGGCGACGTGAACGCGGTGGCCCGCGGCATCGGCCTCGACGGCCGCATCGGCAAGAAGTTCCTGCACGCCGGCCCCGGCTTCGGAGGCTCCTGCTTCCCGAAGGACACGCGCTCGGCGGCCCACTTCGCGCGCGAGGTCGGC
>Ga0307409_100001307_pt1 | contig 12084 bp, 9 predicted proteins | sample 322Ometagenome_2_FD_203888 | JGI IMG/M metagenome (GOLD analysis project Ga0307409, IMG submission 203888) | Maize rhizosphere microbial communities from greenhouse at UC Davis, California, United States - 322HYB-O-2 | ecosystem: Host-associated > Plants > Roots > Rhizosphere > Soil | place...
GCCGAACAGTTCGATACACCGCATCATGGAGGCGTGCGGAAGCGTGCCGCTGCCGTACTTGAGGTCGAAGCGGTCAACGCCCAGACTGCGTTTCAGCAGGACGATCTTCTGCGCCACCGTCTCGGGCGACCCCACGTACAGGGCTCCTTCCGGCCCGCACATGGCATCGAACTCCGCCCTGCTCGCCGGACCCCAGCCTCGCTCGGCTCCGATCCGGTTGCGCTGCGCCAGCCAGTGCGGGAAGAGCTCCTCGCGGGCGGCGTCGTCCGTATCGGCGATGTGGCCCGGCGAATGCGTGGCGATCTGCTGCATCGGGTGGCCGTACTTGGCCATTGCCTCGCGGTACAGGTTGACGAGCGGCACAAAGGAGCGGGGCTGGCCGCCGATGATGGCGAAGATAATCGGGTAGCCGTACTCGGCACACCGCAGCACGGATTCCGGAGTGCCGCCAACCCCGATCCAGGCCGGCAGCAGATGGTGCTCCAACGGCGGATAGACGCTCAGCCCGTTGATGGGCGGACGGGTCCGTCCTTCCCAGTGGACCGGCTTCTGGGCGCGGACCTTGTCGAAGAGCTCCAGTTTCTCCTCGAACAGCACCTCGTAGTCCGCGAGGTCCAGTCCAAACAGCGGAAACGATTCGATGAACGACCCGCGCCCCAGCATGACCTCCGCGCGGCCATCGGAGATGGCATCAACGGTGGAGAATCGCTGGAAGACACGGACGGGGTCATCGGAGCTGAGCACTGTCACGGCGGATCCGAGCCTGATGTGCTTGGTCCTGGCCGCCGCGGCAGCCAGGAACACCTCGGGTGCCGAGACGGCGAAGTCCCGGCGATGGTGCTCGCCCACGCCAAAGGCATGGAGTCCGACGTCGTCCGCCAGTTCCGCCTGCTCCAGCAGCTGACGCAGCACCTGCGCATGCGGCACCGGGTGCCCGTCGGGGTAGACCCCGACATCGCCGAAAGTGTTCAGCCCCAGCAGGACCTTCCCCGGGCCGACGGGGGCAGTGACTGGCGCGTCGCTCATCAGGACTCCTTCAGCCAGCCGGCGAGCTCGGAGGCCCAGTACGTCAGGACCATGTTGGCCCCGGCCCGCTTGATGCCGAGGACGGACTCGGTGATGGCCGCACGGCGGTCGATCCAGCCGTTGGCGGCGGCCGCCTCGATCATGGAGTACTCCCCCGAGATCTGGTAAGCGGCCACGGGCACGGAGCTCATAGCCGCGACGTCGGCGAGGACGTCGAGGTAACTCATGGCGGGCTTGACCATCACCAGGTCGGCGCCTTCGGCCAGGTCCAGCTCCACCTCGAGGATGGCTTCGCGGCGGTTGGCGGCATCCATCTGGTAGGTGCGCCGGTCCCCCTTGAGCTGCGAATCCACTGCTTCCCGGAACGGGCCGTAGAAGGCGGAGGCGTACTTTGCGGCATAGGCCACCACGGCAGTATTGACATGCCCGGCATCTTCGAGCGCCTGCCGGATCACGCCGATCTGGCCGTCCATCATTCCCGACGGGCCCAGCATGTGCGCCCCGGCGTCAGCCTGTGCCACCGCCATCGCTGCGTAGATCTCCAGCGTGGCGTCGTTGTCCACATAGCCGTTGGCATCCAGCACGCCGCAGTGGCCGTGGTCGGTGAACTCGTCCAGGCAGACATCGCTCATGACCACCAGTTCATCGCCCACCTCGGCGCGGACGTCCCGGATGGCCTTGTTCAGGACACCGTCGGGATCGAGGGAGGCGGTGCCCTTGGCATCCCGCTCGGCCGGGATGCCGAAGAGCATGATCCCGCCCACGCCCAGTTCCACAGCCTCCGCCGCCGCGCGCTTGAGGGAATCGGTGGTGTGCTGCACAACTCCGGGCATGGAGGCGATCGGGTTGGGTTCCGTGAGTCCCTCGCGGATGAACGCCGGAAGGATCAGTTCCGGTGCCGCCAGGCGGTTTTCGGCTGTCATCCGGCGCATGGCCGGAGTGGTGCGGAGCCGGCGGGGGCGATGGGTCGGGAAGCTCATGTTCTGTCCTTCTCGTGGGTCTCAGGGGCTGTCGGGGACGGGGTGGAATGTTCTGGTGCAAGCGCGCGGATGACGGCGGACACCAGCCCGGATGCTGTTGGCTCCTCTGCGACGGCGGCCACCGGCAGCCCGAGCGATTCAGCCTCTGCGGCCGTGGAGCGGCCGATCGCCACGAAGCGGCAGTCCCCCAGCGGCGACAGCCCGGCATGGATGCGGCGGGCGGCGCTGGGTGAAGCGGCGACGACGGCGTGCAGCCGCCCCGCGGCAAGCTCGGCTTTCGCTTCGACAGGGTTGAGTACGTCCGTTCCGGGCTGCGCAGTGGCCGACGGCGGGCCCGCCGGCAGGTCCGACGCATCGTTCGGTGCGACGTTGCGTGCCGGTGCGAAGCTGCGGGACGGATCCGCCGGATAGTCCACTGTGTGGTAGGCGGTGACCGCCTGGACACTGGCACCGAGTGCTTCCAGCCCGGCGGCCAGCCTGCTGTCCGCGATGTCGGCCTGTGGAAGGAAAACGCTGCCCTGGCCCCGCGGCCAGATGTCGAGGAGGCCGACGCCGGACTGGAGCCGGGACGGAGCCAGGTCAACGGCGATTCCCCGGGATTCCAGTTCAAGCCGGGTGGCGGGCCCGATGGTGGCAACCTGGAGGGAGCCTGGCAGCCATTGTCCCAGCGTCGTGCCCCGTTCCCGGGCCAGTTCCTCGAGGGCCTGGACGGTGGTGGTGCTGCTGATCACCAGCCAGTTGTAGGCGCCCGCGCCCAGTGCGTCGAAGGCGACCTCCAGCGAATGAAGGTCACGGGCGCGCTCGAAATCGATCAGGGGAAGCAGCAGCGGTTCGGCACCGGTTTCCCGCAGGGCTGCGAGGAGCGGCGCGGCCCGGTCGGGGCTGCGCGTGACCAGGACGCGGGCACCCTCAAGCACGCGCAGCCCGGGTTGGTCGTCACCCCGGCGGACACTGCGCCGTCCCATCATCTGCCCGGCCCTGCCGGTTCAGGAAGCGGCAAGGTCCGCAATGTCGGCTGCGCCGGCCGCCAGCAGCACCTCTGCCAGTTCGATGCCAAGGAGCGTGGCGCCCACCTCGTTGAGTCCGTCCGTGGCGCGCTTGTCGCGGACCGAGGCTTTGCCGTCGACGGCGCAGACCACGGCTTCCAGGTACAGCATGCTGCCCTTGCGGAACGCGTAGGCGCCGACCGGGGCTGCGCATCCGGCCTCCAGCCGGGCCAGGAGTGCCCGCTCGGCCGTGACGGCCAGCCGGGTGTCCTCGTCGTCCAGTGCTGCCAGCGCCTGGGCGAGCGGAGCCTGGGACCCTTCGGTGGATCCGGGTTTCCGCGGTGCATCGGCAGTGCGGCATTCGATGGCGAGCGATCCCTGGCCGGCGGCCGGAAGCATCACGTCGGTTTCGAGGTATTCGCTGACGGTGTCCAGGCGGCCGATGCGTTCCAGGCCCGCGGCGGCGAGGACGACGGCGTCGAGGTCGCAGGATTTGCCGGCCACTACGGCGTCCGTGGCGTTGCCCGGCAGACCGGGGACGCGGCCGAGCCGGGTGTCCACGTTGCCGCGGATGTCAACGACGTCCAGGTCCGGGCGGGCGGCCCGGAGCTGCGCCGCACGGCGCGGCGAGCCGGTGCCCACCCTGGCGCCCTGCGGGAGGTCGGCCAGCTTGAAACCGTCGCGGGCGCAGAGCACGTCACGCACGTCGACGCGCTTTGGCGTCGCGGCCAGGGCCAGGCCGGGCGCTGCGCCGGTGGGCAGGTCCTTGAGTGAGTGAACTGCAACGTCGCACTTGTCCTGCAGGAGGGCATCCCGCAGGGCCGCCACGAACACGCCCGTGCCGCCCATCTGCGAGAGGGAACCGGTCAGGACGTCGCCCTCGGTCCGGATGTGGACCAGTTCCACGGGGAATCCGCCAACTGCCGCCAACTGGTCAGCCGTCTGCTGGGTCTGGGTGAGCGCGAGCTTGCTGGCACGCGTCCCGATGCGGACTGTCACCGTGTTTCCTGTCCCGCCGCCGGAGCGGCCTGGTTGGCGGCCGGTTCGGAGGGGTAGGCGTCGTGGCCGGTGCCCACGGTGGTGTCCGCCCCTGCGATGGTGGGCTTCTCGCCCCGGAAGTTGGCGCAGCAGCCCGGGCGGCAGACGTCGTACCAGGGGCCAAGGTCTGTCAGGTGCGGGCGGTCGGCGATGTTGTTTGCAGCAGTGCGCTCACAGATCAGGTCCACAATGCCGCCCACGAATTTGCGGTGGGTTCCCGGGGTGGGAACACGCGTTGCGGCAAGCCCAAGGTTCCGGCAGGTTTCCAGGGCCTCTGTGTCCAGGTCCCAGACAACCTCCATGTGGTCGCTGACGAAGCCCAGGGGGACGATCACGATTCCCTTGACGCCCTGGCCGGCGAGTTCCTCGATAGCATCGTTGATGTCCGGTTCGAGCCACGGAACATGCGGAGCACCTGAACGGGACTGGTACACGAGCGACCACGGCGCGGTGTCGCCCGATGCGGCCTCGACCCGGCGGATGACCTCCGCACCGGAAGCCAGGTGCTGGGCCACGTACGCCGAGTCTTCGGCGAACTTGCGCGGCTCACCCTCCGAGCGCCCGGCGGCTTCGGCGTCCCGCGTGGGGATGGAGTGCGTGGCGAACAGGATGTGCACCGGGGCTTCCGGGGTGCCCGCGGCAGCCAGCTGGGCGCGGACATCGGCAAGGCCCGCGGCGGTGCCCTCGACAAACGGCTCCACGAAGCCCGGGTGGTCGAAGTACTGGCGGACCTTGTCCACCTCGAGCTTGCCGTCCAGGCCGGTCTCCGTCAGGGCCATGCCGATGTCTTCGCGGTACTGGCGGCAGCTGGAATAGCAGGAGTACGCACTCGTGGTGACCATGAGCACCTTGCGGTGGCCGGCGTCGTACACGTCCTGCAGGGTCTGCGGGATGTACGGATCCCAGTTGCGGTTGCCCCAGAACACGGGGAGGTCGATGCCGCGGGCGGAGAGCTCGGACTCGATTCCGGCCTTGAGGTCGCGGTTCTGCTGGTTGATCGGGCTGATGCCGCCGTTGGCGCGGTAGTGGTGCGAAACCTCTTCAAGCCGCTCATCCGGGATGCCGCGTCCGCGGGTGACATTGCGGAGGAACGGGATGACGTCGTCCTGTCCTTCCGGGCCGCCGAACGAGGCGAGGAGGACGGCGTCGTACTCCTTCGGCGCCATCCGGCCGGCTTCGGTGACCGGATTGACGGCGGTCCCTGAAGCGGATGCTTCCTGCGACTCAAGCGGGCTCATGCGAGGACCTCGGCGATCTCGCCGGCCGTAACGCGGCGGCCGGTGTAGAAGGGTATTTCTTCACGGACGTGGTGCCGGGCCTCGGTGGCGCGCAGGTGGCGCATCAGGTCCACGAGGTCCACGAGATCCGGTGCCTCCAGGCCGAGGATCCATTCCCAGTCGCCCAGCGCGAACGAGGATACGGTGTTGGAGATGACCTGCGGGAAGTCGCGGCCCAGCAGGCCGTGGTCGCGCAGCATGGCGCCGCGTTCCGCATCGGGAAGCAGGTACCACTCGTAGGAGCGGACAAACGGGTATACGCAGAGCCATTCGGCCGGCTCCACGCCGCGGGAGAATGCAGGAGTGTGGTTCTTGGCAAATTCCGCCTCGCGGTGCACGCCCATGGCGGACCAGGCAATCTCCGTGCCGGCGAAGAGCTTGCTGCGGCGGATGTCGCGGACGGCCTGCTGCAGGGCCTCGGGCTTGGGGCCGTGGAGCCACACCATGATGTCCGCGTCTGCACGCATTCCCGAAACGTCGTAGCTTCCCCGGTGGACCACGCCGGCATCAGCCAGGCGGGCCAGCAGCGCTTCGAAGTCCGCGGCAGCATCGGCGGTGCGGGGGACGTCGGCGGAGCGCTTGAACACCGTCCAGAGAGTGAAGAACTGCTCTGTTTCCTCGGCTGCCGGATTTCCGGCGACTGATTCGGTTTTAGTGACAGATTCGGCAGAAGTGTGGCTCATAGCTACCAGTCTGCCCCTTCCATGCCGCCTAAGTCGAAACACAGCACTTCTACAACGCGTAGAAGTGCTTAATTTCACAACCTGGCCTGGTCTCCGCAGAAGCTGACCGCCCGTCCGCGGAACCCAGCAGACGGGGGCTGCCCGAAAACGTCCCTAGACCCGGCGCATTCGGACATAGGCAACCCCTGCGGCACAGGCCAGTGCAACGAGCCCGGCACCCCACCAGACCTGCGGCGACACGTCGCCCATGGGCAAGACGCTCACGGCGGACCTCATGACCGGCGCTCCCGCGACGCCATAGCCGGAGCCGGACAGCGGTTCGACGCCCGTTGACGTCAGGATGGCCATGTTGGCGGGACCGAACCTGTTCGTCGTGGTCCATGCTGACGCCGGGGCAGCCGTGGCCGGCCCCGCCGCCTTGCTGCCGGTCGCCCGCGAGGCTCCGCCCGACGCAGGCGCTTCCGCGGACGTGCCGGGGAGGATCACTCCGCTTCGGGGCGCGGCCGGAGCGGCAGTTCCCGGGAGGACTGCTGGCGGCGCCGCGGGAGTACCGGCCGAAGCCCCTCCCGTGGCGGGCGCAGGAGTCCCGGGCGCCTGCGCGGCGCCGGTGGAGGGAGCTGTAGCTCCGCCGGCGGGCGACGGTGCCGGGGTGCCCGACGGCGGCACACTGCCTCCGGAAGGGGAAGGGGAAGGGGAAGGGGAAGGTGCAGGCGACGACGGTACGGGCGACGGCGAAGGCCACACCGGGTCGGTCGTCGGAGACGGTGACGGCGTGGGCTGGCTCCGTTGGCCGGGCGGTGCCTGCTTGCCGGTGCCCGGTGCGGGCGGACCGGAGGGATGCGGCTTGGGTCCCAGCACCACGGAGGCCCAGACCTCCAGCGACCCAATACCCGCCTCTACGGACGTTGCCGTGTCGGCGTCAGCGCCGTCTGTGGTGTCCGGAGCCGGAACGAGGGACACAGCGTTGGATGCAGGAACACCTGCGGAAAGGACTAGTACCGCTCCGAGCGCCGCTGCTGCCGTGCCGCGCCGAAGACCCCCATGGAAACCAGCCAGCGTTCGAGTTTCTTCGGACTTCTGAATGACCATGGTCATCGACCCTAGCCAGAAATACGTGCCATTAGAAACTTGCAAAGGCGCCCTGAACGCGATACTCGAAGGCTAGTGGAGCACCTCTGCGAGTTGCCTTCGGGTGTCGGCCACGACGGCGGCGAGGCCGTTTCCCGCCAGCCACCCTCCCACCATCACCAGGCGGCCTTCGGCGGCGCAGACGCGTCGTACCTCCGCCACGCGCTGGCGGTGGCCCACGGCGGCGAACGGCAGCACGCCGCCCCAACTGACGACGTCCCAGTCGATCACGTCATCGGCAGTGACAGGCACTGTCAGGAGGGTCGACGCATCCCGTAAGGCCGATTCAAAGAGCACGTTGTTTTCCGCCCCGGAACCGTCTCCCCCGGGCAGGCCTGCGCAAGACCAGCGCGCGTCCTTTCCCGTGCCTTCTCCCCTGCCGTATGAGAGCCGGACAACATGGGTGCCGGGGCCCGCCGCAGCGGCGAGCCAGTCCCATTTGGCGGTGGCATGGGTCAACGCCTTTGCCTGGATGCCGGGCGTCTGCGGGGCCACCAGAATGCCCGTTCCGCGCGGCCGGCGGTCCAGTTCGGGCAGGTCAACAACAAGTGTCACAAGCTTTACATCGGGGCCGGAGCCGGGCCGGTGGCGGGCCAGATCCGGCACCGCGTCCTGCAGCAGCCCGACGGCGGAAGGGCCGTCAAGGGCCACCACCAGCAGGCGGGCGTCGTACTTCTGTTCCCCGGCCGAAACCCGCCAGCCGTCCGCTGTCCTGGCCACGGCCACCGCCGGCGTGCCGGCCAGGAGGGTTACTCCTCGCTGCCGCAGTTCTGCCACGAGGGCAGTGATCAGCTTGTGCAGGCCGCCTTCGAAGCCTGCGACGGCGGAGCCCGCTTTGGCGCCCTCCGCGCCTGTCCCCCGGCGCTGGGCGGCGACGGCGGCGGCCAGGGAGCCGTGGGCTTGGATTCCGGCGCGGAGCCCGGGGGCCACCATATCGACGTCGAGTAGTGCGGGATCGGCGGAATGCACGCCGCCCACCACGGGCTCAACCAGGCGTTCCAGAACGCGCCGGCCCATCCGCTGCCGGACCAGTGCCGAGACGCTGGTGATGGCAGCGCGGGTCCCGGCGGAAGCAGGCAGAACCTTGTCCAGGGATGCGCGGAGCGAGCCGGCGAACCCGAGGGTCCGTCGCACTTCGGGATCCCAGGGGTTGGCCGGAATGCCCAGGACACCGGTCTTGGGGAGTTCCCGGGCGCCGTCCGGGAGCTGGACCCAGGCGCCGCCCGGGTGGGGCGCAACGATGCTGCCTGCGATGCCAAGCTCTGCCGCGAGGTCCGCAACGGCACTCGAACGGGTGGCGAAGGACTCCGCCCCGCTGTCCAGTGTCAGGCCGGCTACTACATGGCTGCCCACACAGCCGCCCCAGCCCTGGCTCGCTTCCAGAACTGTGACCTGCCGGCCGGCTTTCGCCAGCTCCAGTGCTGCAAGCAGGCCGGAGATGCCGCCGCCCACCACCACCGCCGAAGTAGCGGATGCTTCCGGCGTGGCTGCGCTCACCGTATTACTCCGGGGAAATCGAGTGGATGAGTTCGACGACGCGCGTCAGTACGTCGGGGTCGGTCTCCGGCGGCACGCCGTGGCCCAGGTTCAGGACGTGCCCGGGCGCGGCGGAACCCGCCCTGATGACCTCCCGGACGTGGGCCTCAAGGACGGCCCAGGGGGCGGAGAGCAGCGCGGGGTCGATGTTGCCCTGCAGCGGCACGGTGCCGCCCAGCCGGCGGTTGGCTTCGTCCAGGGGAAGCCGGTAGTCCACGCCCACCACGTCGACTCCGACGTCGCGCATTGCCACCAGCAGCTCCGAAGTACCGGTGCCGAAGTGGATCAGCGGGGCGCCCAGGTGCCGGACGTGGTCCAGTGCGCGGGCTGACGCCGGCGCCACAAAGCGTTCGTAGTCGGCCAGCCCCAGCGAGCCCGCCCAGGAATCGAACAGCTGGCCCGCGGAAGCGCCGGCTTCCAGCTGTGCGCGCAGGAACATGCCCGAGGCGTCCGCCGCCCAGTTTGCCAGCGCATTCCAGGTCTCGGGATCGGCATGCATCATGGTGCGCGGGCCGAGGTGGTCGCGGGAGGGCTTGCCTTCGACCATGTACGCGGCCAGGGTGAACGGCGCGCCGGCGAACCCGATCAACGGCGTCTTGCCAAGCTGGGCGACGGTCAGGCGGACAGCCTCGCGGATGGGCTCCAGCGCTTCCCAGGTCAGCTGCGGGAGAGCCGCGACGTCCTCGGCGGTGCGTACCGGCTTGTCCAGGACCGGGCCGACGCCGGGAACGATATCAACGCCCACGCCCGCGAGCTTCAACGGGATCACGATGTCCGAGAAGAAGATGGCGGCGTCGACGTCATGGCGGCGCACCGGCTGCAGCGTGATCTCGGAGGCCAGCTCGGGACGCAGGCAGGAATCCAGCATGGCCACGCCTTCGCGCACCTTCAGGTACTCAGGCAGGGAGCGGCCGGCCTGGCGCATGAACCAGACGGGCCTGCGGGACGGCTTGCCGCCGCGGTAGGCCGTGATGAGCGGCGAATCGGCTGTGCGGCCGTCCATCAGCGGGTGTCCTGCATCCAGGGTGGCCTCGGAGTACGGGACGTTGGATACCGTGCCGTTGGACGTTGCAGCGCTTGAAGTCATGACTCCGATTCTCCCTAAATTCGCCGCCAAAAGATAACGACAGGCTGTCATCCACGGCCTGCGACGGCCGTCCGTGGCGGGAATCACAGGGCACCGTGCGCTTTGCCACTGGGCATTGTTGTTCTACGCCGCGACGTAAAAGCTATGATTGTCATGCTGTGGTTCTTTTTTCATTGGTGGCTACACACGCCGACATCGACCTCGAAACCGTTGCTCAACTGAGCACCGGCGCTTCCGAGTTAGCTACATCCGCACTCTCCGGGTCGCCGGCAGTGACGGGTGCGGTGGTGCTTGCCACCTGCAACCGCTTCGAAATCTACGGCGAAGCGCCGCATCCGGATGACGTCGAAGCGGCACGGGCCGCCCTCGTTGCCCAGATCAGTGAACGCACCGGGCTCAACGAGCAACTGGTTTCCCGGTCCTTCAATACCCGCACAGGCGGTGAAGTCAGCCAGCACCTTTTTGCGGTGAGCTCCGGCCTTGATTCGGCCGTGGTGGGCGAACGCGAAATAGCCGGCCAGGTGCGACGCGCCCTCATCAACGCCCAGCACGAAGGCACCGCAAGCTCAGGCCTCGTCCGGCTCTTCCAGGCGGCGTCCAAGACCGCCAAGGATGTAGGCGCCCAGACAGCCCTCGGATCACGCGGGCTGTCCATCGTGTCGGTTGCCCTGGATCTCGCCACCGACCTTTCCGAAAATGCCGACTGGTCCACCAAGAAGGCCGTGGTTTTCGGCACCGGCGCGTACGCCGGCGCCACCATGTCCTTGCTCCGCGAACGCGGGTGCACAGACATTTCCGTTTTCTCCTCCTCAGGACGCGCCGAAGGCTTCGTGGCGACACGCGGCGGCACGGCCCTCGACGCTGACTCACTCCCCGCAGCTGTGGCAGCAGCGGATGTCATGATCGGGTGCAGCGGCTCCGATGCCCGGGTGGAAGCGGAGGAACTCGCCCGGGTACGTGCACGATCACCCCAAACGCTGATCGCCATCGACCTGGCGCTCACCCATGATTTCGATCCCGCCGTCGGCGAGCTCGACGGCGTGGAGCTGCTGACGCTTGAGTCCGTGCGGCTCGCTGCTCCCCAGGAGCAGGCCGAATCCCTGGCCCAGGCCAGCGGCATCGTCACGGGCGCGGCCGCAGCTTTTGAGCAGGAGCGCGAGGCCAGGTCCGTGGACACGGCAATCGTCGCGCTGCGCCGCCACACCATGAACGTCCTCGATGCTGAAATGGAGAAGGTCCGGGCACGCCACGGCTGCACGGCCGCCGCCGAGGAAGTGGAGTTCGCCCTGCGCCGTATGGTCAAGCAGCTGCTGCACGTCCCCACGGTCCGGGCACGTGAGCTAGCCTCCAACGGCCAGCAGGAGCAGTACATTGCTGCCCTCGATGCGCTGTACGGCATCACTGTTGAGCAGCCCGCTGCCGCCCCGGCCGCCGAATGCCCCGTGGACCACGGCCAGGCCGGCCCGGCGTCCGCCGACGGCCGGCGCGAAACAGCCTGACCTCAGTACACCGGCTTGGCCGGTTCCACTTCCCGCACCCAGGCGAGGATGCCGCCCTCGAGGTGGCTGACCCGCTGGTAGCCTGCCTTGCGCGCCGCGGCCAGGACGGCTGCCGAGCGGGTGCCCGCCTTGCAGTGGAACACGATGTCCTTGTCCTGGGGCAGCTCGGCCCACGCCTCCCCCGCCAGGATCCTGCCCTGCGGGATGAGGACGGACCCGTCAATGCTGACGATGTCGTGCTCGCCCGGCTCGCGGACGTCCACAAGGTCGAAGTCCTTCAGCCCGGCTTTGCGTGAAGCCAGCATGGTGGCCAGCTGCGTGGCCGTCACGGTGTTCTCCTTGGCGGCGGCAGCCTCCGGAACTATGCCGCAGAACGCCTCGTAGTCGGTGAGTTCCGTGATGCGCTCGGTCTCCGGATCGCGTGCCACCTTGATCTCGCGCCAACTTCCGCCGAGGGCGTCGAACAGCGCCACGCGCCCCAGCAGGGAACGCCCGACGCCGGTGATCAGCTTGACTGCCTCAGTCACCATGAGCGAGCCCACTGCGGCGCACAGCATGCCGAACACACCGCCTTCGCCGCAGGAAGGCACCGAACCGGCCGGCGGCGCCTCCGGATAGAGGTCGCGGTAGGTCGGGCCGTGCTTTTCCCAGAACACGCTGACCTGGCCGTCGAAGCGGAAGATGGAGCCCCAGACGTAAGGCTTGCCGAGGATGGCTGCGGCGTCGTTGACCAGGTAGCGCGTGGCGAAATTGTCCGCCCCGTCCAGGATGAGGTCGTAACCGGCGAACAGCTCCAGTGCGTTCGAGGCGTCCAGCCTGACGTTGTGGAGCCGGACATCCACCA
>Ga0307409_100001308_pt1 | contig 12084 bp, 13 predicted proteins | sample 322Ometagenome_2_FD_203888 | JGI IMG/M metagenome (GOLD analysis project Ga0307409, IMG submission 203888) | Maize rhizosphere microbial communities from greenhouse at UC Davis, California, United States - 322HYB-O-2 | ecosystem: Host-associated > Plants > Roots > Rhizosphere > Soil | place...
GCAGCGGGCGCGTCGGTCGCTTGCTGCGCGCGCGCCGGGTACGGACAGGCGAGCACCGCCACCGCGATCATCGAACCCAGCGCACGCAGCGCGACGGTGGACACGCCCGCGCGCCGGGGATCAGAACGCCTCGACATGGGGCTCGGGCTCGCCAGCCTGCAGCGTGAACTGGTGCGGAAAATAGTCGGCGGTGCCGACGTCGACGATCGGCATCGGCGTCGACGCGTCGCCGAGCGACGGTGCGCGCTGCATGGCCGCTTCGCCGGCGACGACGATGAAGCCGACGACGACGATCGCCGCCGCGAACTTGCACGCGTCCTGAAAGCGCGTCTCGCGGTCGGGGGTATGGATCGAGTTCATGTCTGCCTCCAGGCGTTCGGTTCCGGCCCGGCGTTTCCGGTCCGGTCGGCGACCGCGGGTACGCGGCGTCGATGGAGGCAACAGTAGGGAAGCGGCGCGCTTTCTGGCAGCGTGCAATCGGCGACCGCCATGCGGAAAATTCGCCCAACGCTGGCGACGCGCGCGGCGCGTGGCCGACGACGGGCGAGGCGCCCCGGGGCAATGCCATGCAAGCGCGCGCTCCGACGCCGTTAGGCGCCGAAGGATCGAAGCGCCGCGCGAGCGGCTGCGCGCTACCAGCCGAGCGGCAGCTTGCGATGGATGGTGATCGTGCGGTCCTCGACGGCGAGGTAGCCGCCGGCCGTGAGATCCTTCATCAGCTTGCCGATCATGTCCCGTGACGCGCCGACGCGGGCGGCGATCTCCTGCTGCGTGAGCTTCTCCGGCACGACCCAGTGATCGCCGACCGGCTGCGCCAGCGTGTTGAGGAGCCGCACGAGGCGTCCGTAGACATCGGAGAGCGCGAGGCTCTTCACGTTCTCCGTCGCCACCCGCACGCGATGGATGAGCTTCTCGATCAGGTGCCAGGCGAAATCCGGGTGTGCGCGCATGAACTCGCGGAACTGCGCGCGGTTGACGATCGCGCAGCTGGTCGGCTCGACGGTCATGACCGACGCGGAGCGAGGCGCGCCGTCGAGGCTCATCTCGCCCACGTATTCGCCGGGACCGTGGAAGTCGATCACGACCTCCTTGCCTTCCTCGTTGCTCGCGTACACCTTCACGCGGCCGGTGAGGATGATGTAGAGCGCGTCGCCGACGTCGCCCTCGTGGATGAGGACGGTGCTCTTCGGGAACGCCCGCGTGACGCCGGTCGCCGCGATGGCGGCGAGCGTGGCGTCCGCGAGCGGCGGCGATGAGGGCACAGCGGAAGGCGTTGTCACGGGATCGTTCCGTATCGTGCCTCGGGAATCCTAGCACGCGCGCGTGACCGGCGCGGTATAGTCGTCGGCAACCGACGCCACGCGGAAGTGACGTCCTTGGCCCGTCCCGCGGTCCCGACTGCCTTTCGCGACACGCCCGCCAGCACCGTTCCGACGCGCCGCGTCGCGCGCCTGCTGCAGTGGACGTCGCGACCCGCCGGCGCGATCGTGGTCGCGACGCTGCTGCTCGTCGCAGGCGGACTTCTCGCGTACGTCCCGGGCATCCGCAATGCCGATCTCGCGCTGCTCGACGCGCGGTTCGCGCTGCTCGCGCGCGTGGCGCCATTGCCGGCGCCGGACAGCATCGCGATCGTGGGCATCGACGAGCCGTCGCTCGCCACGCTCGACGAGCCGCTCGGCCTCGCATTGCGTCCGCTCGCCGAAGCGATCACCGCCGTGGCCAGTGCACGACCGCGCGCGATCGGGCTCGACGTCGTCCTGCCCGATCGCTCGTACGAGTCGATGACGCCGGGCGCGGAGCGCGCGCTCGTCGCAGCGCTGATCGCCGCGCGGCGCGTCGCGCCGGTCGTCGCCGGCATCACGACGCGGGACGACGGCCGGGTGCGCGAGATCGTGCCCGCGTTGCTGGCCGCGGCGGGCGCGAGCGGGCTCACGCTGCTGCCGGTCGACGAGGATGGCCGCGTGCGCCGCTTCGACGACCGTCTCGGCGAGCGCGGCGAAACCGTGCCGACGCTGGCCGGCGAGATCGCACGGCTGTCCGGCGTTCCGGTCGAGCGCGGGACGCTGCAATACGCGCTGGGCGACGGCTACGACTATGTGCCGCTGCGCCGGCTCATCGACTGGGGACGAAACGGCGCCACGCGCGAGCTCGAGAGCGCGTTCGCCCGCAAGATCGTCCTCTTCGGCGCGGTGCTGCCGTTCGAGGACCGTTTCGCGCAACCGGTGCCGCTCGCGCGCTGGGATCGCGTTCGTGACGTGCCCGGCGTGCTCGTCCACGCCCAGGCGCTGCGCACGCTCGAGGCGGGTGCGATCGTGCGACCGGCGCCCTGGCCGGTGGCAGCGCTGCTGCTCGTCGCAGCCGTCGGCCTGTGGTTCGTTCCGGGCTGGCCGCGCCGCATCGGCGCGCTGTGCGCGTTCATCGCGATCACGTTCGTGGCGAGCGTGTGGCTGCTTCGCGCCGGCATCGAATTGCCGCTCGGCGCGAGCCTGCGCGTCGCCATCACCGCCACCGCGCTCCGCAGTGCGCTCGAAGCGTGGCAGGCGCGCGTCGAGCGGGCGCGGCTGCGCACGCAGTTCGGTGGCTACGTCTCGCCCGCCGTGCTTCGCGCGATCCTCGACGGCCGGCTCGACGACGACGCGCGTCGCGGGCGCCGCACGCTCGCGTTCCTGTTCGCGGACATCCGCGGCTTCGTCGAGCTCTCCGCCTCGCGCACGCCGGAAGCGGTGCTTACGCTCCTCAACCGCTACTATTCGGCGATGACGCCGGTGCTGCACGCGCATGGCGGAACGATCGACAACTTCCGCGGCGACGGCGTCATGGCGATCTTCGGCGCGCCGAACCGCCTCGTGAAGCCCGCGCGCCACGCGGCGCAGGCCGCTCGCGACATGCTGCGCCGGCTGGACGAGCTCAATGGCGAGCTGGTCCGCGACGGGGAGCCGCCGATCGCGATCGGCGTGTCGATCGCCTGCTCCGATGCGGTCGTCGGCAACGTCGGGTCGCGCGACCGGTTCAACTACACGGCGCTCGGCGACGGTGCCAACGTCGCAGCGCGTCTGCAGGAAGTCGCGAAGAGCAGCGGTTATCCGGTGGTCGCCACCGCCGAGCTCGTCGACGCCGCCGGCGAGGCGCGCGAGTGGACGCCGCTCGGCCGCTACCCGATCCGCGGCTACGGCGAGCTCGAGGTGCTCGGTTGGCGGCCGGCGAGGTGAACATTCCGCACCAGACGAGCCGAGGGCTCGCCCCGCGCCATCGCATGGACGCGCTAGTCTTGGCATCGACCGGCGACCCGACGTCGCCGGCCGCGCACCCCTCGCAACGCGCACGCAAGACGAAGGAAATGCCATGAACCGCACGTCGTTGGTTCGCTGCTCGGTCCTGATCGGCTGCGCGACGCTCGCCCTCGCCACGATCGGAACCCGCGTGCACGCGGCGCCCGTGGCGCTCGTCACCGACGTCGTCGGCGCCGCGCAACACGCAGGGGAGCCGCTTCGGCTGCTCGCCGAAGTGGACGCGGGACGGGAAATCGCCGTCGACGCCGAATCGACGGTGGTCGTGTTCTATCTCGCCGATGGCAGCGAGTGGACGCTGCGTGGGCCCGGTCGCTATCGGCTGTCGGCCAAGGCGCCCGAGGCGATGACCGGCACGCCGGCGCAGCGGCGGCAGGGGCCACCCGCGTACCGCGACATCCGGCTGCGCGCCGACCGCCTGCAGCAGGGCGGATTGGTGATGCGCGCGGGATCGGGCGACGAACCGATGGGACTCGTATCGCCGGCGAAGGGCGAAGTCGTGCTCGGCTCGGACGTGCGATTCCGCTGGAAGCCGCTCGACGGCGCGGGCAGCTACCAGTTCGAGCTCGTCGACCAGGCGGGACAGAAGCTCCTCGCCGCCGAAACACCGGACAACGAGCTCGACCTGCCGCTCGCGATCGCGCTCAAGCCCGGCCAGACCTATTACTGGGCGGTGCGCGGCCGTGCCGGGCATGCGCCGCAACCGCTGTATCGCGTCGCCGAGTTCCGCGTGCTCGACGCGGCCACGCGCCGCCGCGTCGAGGCCGCGCGTCCGAAGGCGGACGCACCGTTCTCGGAGCGTGCGCTGTTCATCGCCTTGCTCGAGGACGTCGGCGCGCGCAGCGAAGCCGCGCAGCAGCGCGTGCAGCTCGCCGCCGAGCGCCCGGTTCCGTGGGCGGCCTCGAAGTAGCGGTCCGCCCCCGACACTCGTCAGCAATCACCCGCGGCGCCCGTCGCGGGCACGAGTGCGGCCCGATCGGCACGAAGCGCGTGGGCGATGCGGCCCCGCCGCGCCCGCGAGCCACACCGGCAACTTCTGCAGTTGCGCTGCCGCGCGTGCTTCACTACGCTCACCGGTCGGCCGCCGAGTCGCGCGGCCGACCCGAGCCGAAGCCCCTCGCGGTGCGAATGCAGCGCCGCCCTTCACCCTTTCCCAGGAGCGCAAACGTGAAATTCGATTCCGCCCGGCGTTCGTTCGCGACCGCCGCCATGCTGTTGCTCGCGACCTTCGCTGCGTTCGCGCAGCCCGCGCCGTCGAGCGAGCCGCGTCGCCCCGACGTGATCTTCGTGCCGACGCCGGAAGACGTCGTCGAGGCGATGCTCACCGTCGCGAAAGTCTCCGGCAAGGACGTGCTCTACGACCTCGGCTCCGGCGACGGTCGCATCCCGATCACGGCGGCGAAGAAATTCGGCACGCGCGGCGTCGGCATCGACATCGATCCGCAGCGGATCAAGGAAGCGAACGAGAACCTCGCCAAGTCGGGCGTCGGCGACAAGGTCAAGTTCATCCAGGGCGACCTGTTCCAGCAGGACCTCTCGCAGGCGACGGTGATCACGCTCTACCTCTTGCCCGCGCTCAATCTGAAGCTGCGTCCGACGCTGTTCAAGCTGAAGCCGGGCACGCGGATCGTCTCGCACGACTTCGACATGGGCGACTGGAAGCCCGAGAAGACGGTGAAGGTCGGCACGCGCACCGTGTATTACTGGACCGTGCCCGTCGGCGGCAAGTACCAGAAGATCGACAAGTGAATCGAAGGCGTTTCTGCGCGGCGGCCGGCGCTTTCGCGCTCGTCGCCGCCGCGCCCGGCTGCACGCAGACGACGTCCGCGCCTTCGCGCGCGCCCGATGTCCCGTACGAGCCGTCGCCGCCGAACATCGTGCGCGCGATGCTCGATCTCGCCGGCGTGACAAAAGGCGACGTCGTCTACGACCTCGGCTGCGGCGACGGCCGCATCGTCATCGCCGCGGCGCGGGACTTCGGCGCGCGCGCCGTCGGCATCGACATCGACCCGCGGCGCATCGCCGAATCGAATGCGAACGCGCGGGCGGCGGGCGTGACCGACCGCGTGCGCTTCATCGAGGCGGATCTTTTCACCTCGGACTTCAGCGAGGCGACGGTCGTCACGCTGTTCCTGTGGCCGCAGGTCAACATGAAGCTGCGGCCGCAGCTCGAGCGTCTGAGGCCCGGCACGCGGATCGTGTCGCACGTGCACGACCTCGGCGACTGGACGCCCGATCGCACCGTGCGCATCCGCGCCGATGGCGAGAGCCGCGAGCGGACGCTCTATCTCTGGATCGTGAAGCGCGCCTAGTGCGGCGCCGTCGACCCGGCCGCGTCGGGAGCCGTCGGCGTAGCGTGGGCCGGTTCAACGGCCCCGGCGGCCGCGGCGTCGTCCTTGCCGGAGAGGATGTCCTCGGCGCGTTGCGCTTCGGTCGCCTCGCGGCGGCGCTGCACCTCCCGCCACTGCTCGTCGGCGCGGAGCGGCGCCGAGTCGCGGAACTGGTGCAGCTTGTCCGGCCGGTCGATCCACGCCTGCATCTCGGCGGCGGACAACCGGCCGTCGCGATCGGTGTCGATGTCGTTGAAGCGCCCTTGCAGATCGACTGACGCCATCACCTCCACCACGTCGACGTGGCCGTCGCCATTCGCGTCACTCTGCTGGAAAAGCGCCATGTCGATCGGCGCCGCCGACGCGGCCGAGCCCACGAGCGCCAGGATCACCAGACGTTTCATCGCGATTCTCCTCGATGTGCCTGCATGACCGACAGCCGCGGGCCCCCACATGTTCCCGGGCGCGCGACGCTCGCGTGCCGCACGTAGGCGTCAGTCGTACTTGCGGACGTCGTCGATGACCTTGCCGTCGTTCGGCAGCGCTCCCGGTTCGCGCGCCTCCACCTCGCCCCGCAGCTTGGTGACGTCGCGGATCGTCGCGACGAGCGCCTGCGCATCCACGCTCGAGCCGGCGCGCGGCTCGACGTGCAGCGTCATGCGGTCCTGGCCGCCCGCGTTGTCGACGACCAGTCGCGCCCGCGCGATGTCCGCATGCCGCGCGACGATGGCCGCGACCTGCGACGGGTGCACGAACATGCCCTTCACCTTCGTCGTCTGGTCGGCGCGCCCCATCCAGCCCTTGATGCGCACGTTGGTGCGGCCGCACGGCGAGCGGCCGGGCAGCACGGCCGAGAGGTCGCCGGTGCCGAAACGGATCAGCGGATAGTCGCGGTTGGCGAGCGTGGTGACGACGACTTCGCCGACTTCCCCTTCGGCGACCGGATCGCCGGTCCCGGGCCGCACGATTTCCACGAGCACGCCTTCGTCGACGACGAGGCCTTCGCGCGCGCTCGTCTCGTAGGCGATGTTGCCGAGATCGGCGGTCGCGTACACCTGGTAGGCCTCGATGCCGCGCGAGGCGAACCATTGCCGCAACGACGGCGGGAACGGTTCGGCGGACACGAGCGCCTTGGTCAGCGTCGGCAGCGGCACGTGGAGCTCGTCGGCGCGCTCGAGGATGATCTTCAGGAACGAAGGCGTGCCGACGTACCCCGCCGGTCCAAGATCGGCGATCGTCTGGACCTGCAGCTCCGTCTGCCCGACGCCGCCGGGACACACGGTACAGCCAAGCGCCAGCGCGCCGGTCTCGAGCATCGACCCGGCGGGCGTCAGGTGGTAGGCGAAGCAGTTGTGAACGAGATCGCCGCGCCGGAAACCCGCCGCGAACAGCGCGCGCGCAAGGCGCCACCAGTCGGCCGAACGCCCTTCCGGCTCGTAGATCGGGCCCGGAGACGCGAACACGCGCGCGAGATCGCCCCAGCCGGCAGCAGCGAGACCGCCGAACGGACGAGCGGCCTTCTGCAACTCGAGAAGCTGCGACTTGCGCGTGACCGGCAGGCGCGCGAGCGCGTCGCGCGACACCACGTCGGCCGGCTCGACGTCGGCCAGGATGCGCGCGAATGCCGGCGCGTGCGCCTTCGCCTGCGCGACCTGGGCTGACAGCACCGCGAGCGACTCCTGCTCGCGCACGTCGGGATCGCGCGTCTCGCGCGCATCGTAATGCTCGGTCATGGCGTCTTCTCCAGCACCGCCTCGCGCACTTTGCGCGTGAGCTTCGCCGCGACCAGCGCATGCGATCGTGCGATCAGCGCCCTCGCCTGGTCGAATCCCAGCGCGTTCGCGCGCTGGACCTGCACCCAGTGGGCTCGCGCGAGGTAGGGCGCAGGCACGATCGCGTCGCGGTCGGTGAGCTCGAGGAAGCGCTCGGCGTCGACTTTGAACGACAGCGAGCGCGCGCGGCCGCCGTGCAGGCCGAACACGGCGAACATGCGGCCGCCGACGCTGAAGCACTCGTCGGCGCCCCACTTGATGTCGCGCGTGGCGCCCGGCAACCGGGCGCAGACCGCGCGGAGCCTCGCGAAGCTCATCGGCGCAGACGCCGCGGCGTCACGCGAGCCAGCGCTTGCGACGCCGGTAGTGCTTGACGTCGCGGAAGCTCCTCCGGCCGGCGGTCGACAGGCCGAGGTAGAACTCCTTCACGTCCTCGTTGTTCGCGAGGTCCGAGGCCACGCCGTCCATGACGACGCGACCGTTCTCGAGGATGTAGCCATAGCTCGCGTAGCGCAGCGCCACCATCGTGTTCTGTTCGGCGAGCAGGAACGACACGCGTTCCTTGCCGTTCAGGTCGCCGACGATGGTGAAGATCTCCTCGACGATCTGCGGGGCGAGCCCCATCGACGGCTCGTCCAGCAGGATCATCGTCGGCCGCGCCATCAGCGCCCGGCCGATCGCCGTCATCTGCTGCTCGCCGCCCGACGTGTAGCCCGCCTGGCTCGTGCGCCGCGCCTTGAGGCGCGGGAAATAGTGATAGACGCGCTCGAGGTCGGCACGCAGCTCGCCGCGCGAGACCTTGCGCGTGAACGCGCCGGTGAGGAGGTTCTCCTCGACCGTCAGGTGCTGGAAGCAATGCCGCCCCTCCATCACCTGGCACACGCCCATGCGCACCAGCTGGTTGGGCGTGAGCCGGTCGACGCGCCGCCCGCGGAACTCGATCGTTCCCTTGGTGACGTCGCCGCGCTCGGCGCCGAGCAGGTTGCTGATCGCCTTCAGCGTCGTCGTCTTCCCCGCCCCGTTCGCGCCGAGGAGCGCGACGATGCCGCCGTCCGGCACCGAGAGCGACACGCCCTTCAGCACGAGGATCACGTGGTCGTAGATGACCTCGATGTTGTTGACGACGAGGATCGCCGGCGTGGACGGCGCGGGCTCGGCGGTCATCGGCAGGCGGTGTCGTCGGCGATTGAGGACGGAGGCCACCGCCGCGGCGTCCCGGCGCAACGGCGGCGGGACGCGCGGCGAGTGCTGCGATCGCGGATCAGCCCTCCTTCGCGCAGTCGCGCGGCGTGATGCTCTTCTCCTTCGCGTACTTCATCGACGAGTCCTCGATCATCGCGCGGAGCATCGCCTTGTCCGGCTCGATCCAGTCGGGCGTGACGATCTTCCACTGCTTGCCGTCCCAGGTCTGGAACTTCACGAGGCCCGAGCCTTCATGGTCGGCGCAGCTCATCTTGAGCGGCGGCAGCATGCCGGCCGCATTGAGCGCCTTCAGGCGTGCCTCGTCGAGGTTCAGGTTCTCGAGTCCCCAGCGGACCTGGTCGGCGTTCATCACCTTGCCCTTGCCGAACCGCTCCTGCGCCTTGCGGATCGCCTCGACGGTGATGATGCCGTGGACGAGCCCGCGCACGTGATAGACCGAGCCGAGCCGCGAGTCGTCCTCGAGGTTGCCCTTGCCCTTGGCGTACACGACGCGCTTGATGTCCTGCACGAGCGGCAATTGCGCGCCCGCCACGTTGAACCCGGCGGTCGTGTAGCCCTTCGCCGCATCGCCGGCCGGAATCACGTCCTCCTCCGATCCGGCCCACCAGGTGCCGATCATCTTCTCGCGCGGATAGCCGACGCGCGCCGCGGCCTTGAGCGCCGTCGGATTCATCACGCCCCAGCCCCACAGGATGACGTAGTCGGGACGGATCTGGCGGATCTGCAGCCACTGCGACTGCTGCTCGTTGCCCGGATGCGGCACCGCGATGGTCGTGAGCTCGAAGCCGAGCTTCTTCGCGTACTCCTGGAACACGCCGATCGGCTCCTTGCCGTACGCCGAGTCGTGGTACAGGTGGACGATCTTCTTGCCTTTGAGCTTGTCCTCGCCGCCTTCCTTCCGCCCGATGTACTTCACCATCGCCGACGCCTGCGACCAGTAGGTCGTGATCATCGGGAACACCCACGGGAACACGCGCCCGTCGGCCGCGTCGGTTCGACCGTACCCCAGCGTCACCATCGGCACCTTGTCGGAGGCGACGCGGTCGATGAGGCTGTAGGTGATGCCGGTGGACAGCGGCTGCACCATCGTCGCGCCGCTGCCGCCCTTCTTCTTCAGGCGCTCGTAGCACTCGACGCCGCGCGAGTTGTTGTACTCGGTCTCGCACTCCTCCCAGGCGAGCTTGACGCCGTTGATGCCGCCCTCCTTCATGTTGACGTAGTTCATGTAGTCGATGTAGCCGCCGAAGATGCCGGAGCCGCCGGCGGCATATGCACCGACGCGGTACGACAGCAGCGGGACGAACTGCTCGTTCTGCGCCGACGCGGTGGCCGAACCGAGGCCGACGGCCAGCGCAGCGAGGCAGGCGATGATCTTGCTATTGCGCGACATCCTTGTTTCCTCCTGTGGATCTCGAATGAGCACGTCTTCGACGCGAAACTCCCCGACGAGCCGCCGGGACTTCCGGAATCAATGCGGGAACGGCCACAGCCGCATCTTTTCCTTCCCGATCTGCCACAGCCTGGCAAGGCCGTGCGGCTCGACAATGAGAAAGAAGATGATCAGTCCCCCGAATACCATGAGCTCGAGGTTGCTCGTGAGCGAGGCGGGAAGCGAGAACGAGAATGCCGATTGCAGCACGTCGTTCGCGCCGTGCACGGCGACGTTCAGCACCACCGGCAGCAGCACGATGAACGCCGCGCCGAGGAACGAGCCCAGGATGCTGCCGATGCCGCCGATGATGATCATGAACAGGATGCGGAACGAGAGATCGAGCGTGAAGCCCTCGGGCTCGACGGTACCGAGATAGGCATACGCGTACAGCGCGCCCGCCACGCCGCAGTAGAACGAGCTGACGGCGAACGCGATCAGCTTGGTCGAGACGAGGCGGAAGCCGATGACCTCGGCGGCGACGTCCATGTCGCGCACGGCCATCCACGCGCGCCCGATGTTGCTTCGCACGAGGTTCTTCGCCGCGAGCGCCATCAGCACCACGATCGTCAGCGTGAGCAGGTATTTCTCGCGCGGCGTGTCGAGCTCCATCCCGAGCAGCGACATCTTCTGCGCGGTGATCACGCCCGACGTGCTGTGGTTGGAGAACCAGGGAAACTTCACCAGCGCCCAGACGACGAAGAACTGCGCGGCGAGCGTGGCGACGGCGAGATAGAACCCCTTGATGCGCAGGCTCGGCAACCCGAACACGGCGCCCACCAGCGCGGCGAAGCCGCCCGCCAGCACGAACGCGACGAGCAGCGGGATGCCCGGGATGCGCAACACCAGGTTGTAGGCGGCGAACGCACCGACGGCCATGAACGCCGCCGTCCCGAGCGAGATCTGCCCCGCGTAGCCGGTGAGGAGGTTCAGCCCGACCGCGGCGAGCGAGAAGATCAAGAACGGGATGAGGATCGCCGAGAACCAGTACTGCGACGCGACGAGCGGCACGGCGACGAACGCCACGAGGAGGACCGCGACGACGGCGATGCGGTCCTGGCGGATCGGGAAGATCTGCTGGTCCGCCGCATACGACGTCTTGAACTGGCCGGCTTCGCGATAGAGCATGGCGTCGCCTTCAGACGCGATCGATCCGGCGCTCGCCGAACAAACCCTCGGGGCGCACGAGGAGGAACAGGAGCGCGATCACGTACGCGACCCAGCCCTCGATGCCCCCGCCCACCATCGGCCCCAGGTACACCTCGGCGAGCTTCTCGGCCGCGCCGATGATGAGGCCGCCGACGATGGCGCCGGGCACCGACTCGAATCCGCCGAGGATCAGCACCGGCAGCGCCTTCAGCGCGGTGAACGTGAGCGCGAACTGCACGCCGTTGCGTGCGCCCCAGATCAGGCCGGACACGAGCGCGACGAAGCCCGCGACCGCCCAGACGTACGCCCAGATGACCTGCAGCGGAATGCCGATCGACTGCGCGGCCTGGTGATCGTCGGCGACCGCCCGCAATCCGCGTCCGATGCGCGTCTTCTGGAAGAACACGGCGAGCGCCGCCACCATGACGCCGGCGACGACCGCGGCGACGAGGTCGAACTGGCTCACGACCACGCCGGTGCGGTCGAGCAGCCAGTCGATCGGCTGGTCGGTGATGCCGAGCTCGAGCGCGCGCGGGTTGCTCCCCCACACCGCCTGCGTCAGTCCCTCGAGGAAGAACGTGAGCCCGATCGTCGCCATGAACAGCGAGATCTGCGGCTGGTTCACGAGGCGGCGGAGCACCCAGCGCTCGGTCAGCAGCGCGACGACGATCATCACCGCGAGCGTCACCGCGATCGCGAGCGGGAACGGCAGCCCCTGCTCCTTGAGACCGACGAACGTGAGCGCGGCGAGGAACACGAGCGCGCCCTGCGCGAAGTTGAACACTCCCGACGCCTTGTAGATCAGCACGAAGCCCAGCGCGACGAGCGAATACATGACGCCCGACAGGAGGCCGCCGATGAGCACTTCGAAGAAGAACGTCATCGTCGTCTCGTCCCGATCGCCTCAGCGCGCC
>Ga0307409_100001311_pt1 | contig 12073 bp, 14 predicted proteins | sample 322Ometagenome_2_FD_203888 | JGI IMG/M metagenome (GOLD analysis project Ga0307409, IMG submission 203888) | Maize rhizosphere microbial communities from greenhouse at UC Davis, California, United States - 322HYB-O-2 | ecosystem: Host-associated > Plants > Roots > Rhizosphere > Soil | place...
GTGCTCGACGAGCGCGCTCGTGCCGTCAGGGCTGATGGCCACGAGGCCGGCGTCGAAGGCGAGCACTCGCCGCTTCTCGGGCCCGTCGAGCGCAAGGACGTCGAGCGCCTCGCCGGCGTGCACCCGGTAGACGAGCAGTGTCGCGCCGGCCCAGCCGGCGACGACATAGCGGTCGGCTTTCGTCGTCCAGCGCCTGGCTGGGCCGCCCAGGGAGTCGCGCACGAAGACGTCGCCCACGTAACGAACGCCCGCGCGGTAGTCGCGGCCCGCGCCCTTGAAGTAGGCGATCGCGCCGTCCTCGCGCCAGGCCAGCGAGAAGGCGCCGACGACGTAGGCCGAATCCGTTCCCGTCTCGAGGTCGTGCAGGCGGATCGAGGGCCGGGCGAGCGGGTCGCCCGTCGAGATGCCCTGGTCTTCCCAGGAGAGCGCAGGGTCATCGTCGCGGAGCTCATGCCAGGCGTTGTAGGCGACGTATCGTTCGTCGGGTGACGGCACTGCGACTGGCGTGAGCCAGCCCGCGAGGGGAGTGACGGGCGCTGCCGCAAGCGTCACGCGGTCGTGTCCGGGGAGCCCCAGCAACGTGCGCCCGACCGTGTAGACGGCGGGCGGCCGTGGGCCCGGCGTCTGCGCTTCGCGCTCCGTCTGTGCGGAACCGCAAGCGCTCACGGCCAGGGCGAGGAAAAGGCAAAGCGGAATCGTCATGCGCGCCGCCACCGAAGGCTCCTTGTGTTCGCTGGGGTCGGCGGGCGCGACCTCCAGACACGATGACTGGGCCGTCGGTGATTTTCAATTCGCTCTTTCGGCCGTGTCTGGAAACGGCGTTCTAGGGTGCCGCGGTGCGCCACCGCGTCCCGCCCGACGTGCTTCTGCTCGTCACCGTGCTCTTCTGGAGCTTCAACTTCACGGTGGTCAAGTACGCGCTCACACATGGATGGGAGCCGCTTGCCTATTCGTCGGTGCGCTTCGCGATCGGTGCGCTTCTCTTCTCCGGTTACACCTACGCGCGCGAGGGGAGCCTGGCCGTCCGGCGGCGCGACGTGGCCTTCATGACCGGCGCGGCGCTCTCCGGGATCTGGCTGAACCAGCTGTCGTTCGTCTTTGCGGTGAAGCTGACGACTGCGGCGACCGTCGCCCTGATGTTCGGGACGCTGCCCATCTTCGTCGCGCTCATCTCCTGGGCGTTTCGGCTGGAGCATCTGCGCCTGCGCCACTGGGTCGCGACGGTGATCTCCTTCTCCGGGGTCGCGCTCGTCGCGGCGGGGGCAACGAGCGGGCTCTCGGGCGATCTCGGCGGGATCCTCCTCGGCTTGGCCGCCTCCGCGACCTGGGCGCTGTACTCGGCCGCGATGGTGCCTCTCATGCGTCGCTACTCGCCGTACCGGATCAGCGCCTTCATGGGACTCGTCGGCTCCGTGCCGCTGCTCCTCACCGCCATCGTGCAGATCCAGGAGCAGGACTGGGACGCGCTCGGCGGCCTCGCCTGGGCGTGCTTCTTCTACAGCCTTTTCTTCAGCCTCGTCTTCACGAACATCATGTGGTTCACGGCCATCGACAAGGTCGGTGCGGCCCGCGCATCGCTCTACGCCAATCTCCAGCCCTTCCTCGGGGCGTTCTTCGCGCTCGTCGTCCTCTCGGAGAAGATGGGCACTCTGCAGATCGTCGGCGGGCTCGTGATCGGCGCCGGGATCCTGCTCGCCCGGGGCACCCGGCCACCCGCGCCCAGCCAGGACTAACCAGGACTAAACTGAGGTTCGGATGCAGGACTTTATGCCGCTGCTCGGTTGGGACCACGTCGAGCTCTGGGTCGGGAACGCGAAGCAGTCGGCGTACTTCTACGAGCGCGTCCTCGGCTTCACCCGTAGGGCCTACGCGGGGCCCGAGACCGGGCTTCGCGACCGCGCCTCCTATGTGCTCGAGCAGGGCGAGATCCGCCTCGTCCTGACGACCGCGCTCCGCGAGGAGCACGAGATCACCCGGCACCACGGGCGCCACGGCGACGGCGTCCGCGACATCGCGTTGACCGTTCCCGACGCGACCGAGGCCTACCGCCAGGCCGTGCAGCGCGGGGCACGCGGCGTGAGGGAGCCGACGAGGCTCGAGGACGACCAGGGCGCCGTCCAGCTCGCATCGATCGCGACGTACGGCGACACGATCCACACCTTCGTCGAGCGTTCGGGTTACGAGGGCGCCTTTCTCCCGGGCTTCGTTTCGGTCTCGGCCAACGGCCAGACCGGAAGCGACGCCGGCCTGACGAACATCGACCATGTCGTCGGCAACGTCGAGCTGGGCCGGATGGACGACTGGGTCGAGTTCTACGAGAGCGTCTTCGGGATGACGAACATCCTCCACTTCGGCGACGACCAGATCCAGACGGAGTACTCGGCGCTCATGTCCAAGGTGATGTCGGACGGCGAGGGGAAGATCAAATTCCCGATCAACGAGCCGGCCGAGGGCAAGCGCAAGAGCCAGATCGACGAGTACATCGAGTTCTACAACGGTGCCGGCGCACAGCACATCGCGCTCGCGTCGAGCGACATAGTCGCCACCGTCGAGAACCTCAAGGGCCGCGGTCTCCTCTTCCTCGACACGCCGGACACCTACTACGAGGACGCACCGGAGCGTGTCGGCGAGATCGACGAGGACTACGCCGTGCTTCGCGAGCACAAGATCCTCGTCGACCGCGATGACGACGGCTATCTGCTGCAGATCTTCACGAAGACGGCACAGGACCGGCCCACGCTCTTCTTCGAGGTGATCGAGCGCCACGGGGCGCGCGGCTTCGGCGACGGGAATTTCAAGGCGCTCTTCGAGGCGATCGAGCGCGAGCAGGCCCTGCGCGGCAACCTTTGAGGCTCTGCACCTTCGAGGTGGCCGGTCGCCTCGCGCCGGGGAGGATCGAGGACGAGAGCGTGGTCGAGCTCGGCGCGCCCACGCTCGCCGCGTGGCTTGGGTCCGGCGGCGAAGATGTCGCCGACCATGCGCTCGCCGACGTCCAGCTGCGCGCGCCGGTCCCGCAGCCGCCCTCGGTTCGCGACTTCTACGCCTTCGAGCAGCATGTCCGGACCGCCCGTGCGTCGCGCGGGCTCGAGGTGCCGCCGGAGTGGTACGGCCGCCCTGTCTTCTACTTCTCGAACCCGGCTGCGATCTACGGGCCCGACGACGAGATCTCCTTTCCCGCCGAAAGCTCGGAGTGGGACTACGAGCTCGAGGTCGCGGCGGTGATCGGGGCCGAGGGTCGTATTGCCGGCTTCACCGTCCTGAACGACTGGTCGGCGCGCGATCTCCAGCGGGCGGAGATGACCATGGGGCTCGGCCCGGCGAAGGGGAAGGACTTCGCAACCTCCATCGGGCCGGTACTCGTCACCCGGGACGAGCTCGGCGACCTTCGCCTCGAGATGACCGCCCGCGTCAACGGCGAGGAGCGCTCCCGCGGGAACCTCGGCGACATCCACTGGCCCTTCGAGGAGCTCGCCGCTCACGCAGCCGAGGGCACTCGGCTCAACCCGGGCGACGTGCTCGGGTCGGGCACCGTCGGGACAGGCTGCATCCTCGAGCACGGCGATGGTCGCTGGCTTCGCCCGGGCGACGAGGTCGAGCTCGAGATCGAGGGGATCGGCGTCCTCGTGAACCGCGTCGCTACTGCTTGAACGCGTAGTTCACGAGGCCGCTCACCAGCGCGACGGCGCCGTAGGCGATCCCGAGCCAGACGGGCCCTGTGACGACGAGCCCGACCGCGACTAGCGCGAGCATGACGAGCTCGATCGCGAGCGCAGCCTCTTTCGAGACGCGGATCCGCGCTTTCGGCGCGATGAAGAGTCCCCAGACCGCGATGAACGCGACCGGCGCCAGGACGGCGAGGTACCACCGGCCCGGCCCGGACGTCACCTCCCAGCCCCAGTAGGCGGCGGCCGCCAAGCCGCCCAGCTCGACGACGAAGAAGCGAATCGCGAGGTTGAGCGCGTTGAGAGCCCGCAAGCCCTCGGTATTCTGCTCACATGCCGACCTACCAGCGACTCGGGCGTGTTCCGCGCAAACGCCACATTCAGTTCCGGGAGAACGGCACGCTCCTGACCGAGGAGGTCATGGGCCTCGAGGGCTTCTCCGGAAACGAGTCGATCCTGTATCACCTCCACTCGCCCTGCCGTGTGAAGGAGATCGGCTCCTTCGAGCGGATCGAGCGCAAGGAGTGGGATCCCGGCGCGCACCAGCATCGGCATTTCCGGACGATGGGGGTCGAGCCCGAGGGCGATGCGGTCAGCGGCCGCAAGCTCCTGATGTGGAACGACGACGTCGAGATCGCGCTCTGCCGGCCGAGCGCGGCGATGGAGCACCACTATCGAAACGGCGAGGGCGACGAGGTCGTCTTCGTCCACGAAGGCCAGGGCACTCTCGAGACGATCTTCGGCGATCTGCCGTACCGCGACGGCGACTACATCATCATCCCCCGCGGGACGACCTACCGGTTCGTCCCCGAGGGCGAGCAGCGCTACCTCGTCTTCACCTCGCCCGGCCTGATCGAGATCCCGCGCCGTTACCGCAACGAGTACGGCCAGTTGCTCGAGCACGCACCCTACTACCACCGCGACATCCACCCGCCCATGGAGCTCAAGACGCACTCGGACCGCGGCGAGCACGTCGTCAAGTTCCGGGTCAAGGATGGCTACCAGACCTATGTCCTCGACTACCACCCCTTTGACGTCGTGGGCTGGGACGGCTACGTCTATCCGTGGACGTTCAACATCAACGACTTCGAGCCGATCACCGGCCGGATCCACATGCCGCCCCCCGCCCACCAAACCTTCCAGGGTCGGAACTTCGTTATCTGCTCCTTCTGCCCGCGCAAGCTCGACTTCGACCCGCTCGCCATCCCGATCCCGTACCACCACTCGAACCTGAACTCGGAGGAGATGATCTATTACGTCTCCGGGAACTTCGGCTCCCGCAAGGGCATCGAGATCGGATCGGTCACGCTGCACCCGTCGGCGATTCCGCACGGGCCGCAGCCGGGTCTCGCGGAGAAGTCGATCGGGATGACGGAGACCCACGAGCTCGCCGTCATGTGCGACACCTTCCATCCGCTCAAGCTCACGGCGCTCGCCAAGGACACGGAGGACGCGTCCTACGCATACTCCTGGTACGAGGAGCCGGACGCGGCCAAGGACGCGAAGAACGCCGACGAGGACCCGGCCGGAGTGACCTCGCACTTTTGAGCGGCCGCACGATCGCCGTCGACTTCGACGGCACCGTCACAGAGATGGACCTGCTGGACACGATCGCCCGCGACTTCGGCGATCCCAAGGTGTACGCGGAGGTCGACCGTGGGCTGGACGAAGGAAACCTGCCGCTCCGCGATGTGATCACGCGCGAGTTCGAGCCGGTCACGACGCCGCTCGACGAGGTGGTTCAGTGGGAGCTCGACCACGTCCGCGTGCGCGACGGCTTCCGCGACTTCGTCGACTTCGCGCGCGGGCAGGGCTGGCGCGTCGTCATCGTTTCGAGCGGCTTCCACGAGTTGATCGAGCCGATTCTCGAACGCGAGGGGGTCGAGGTGGAGCTGCACGCGAACCGAGTCGACCCGAGCAGCGAGGGCTGGCGGGTCGAATGGCGCTACGACGAGAACTGCGAGTCCTGCGGCGAGTCGTGTAAGCGTTCGATCGTGCAGGAGCTCGCCGGCGACGACGAGCTCGTCTATATCGGCGACGGCTACTCCGACCGATGCGCGGCCGAGGCGTCGAGCCTCGTCTTCGCGACGCGCGGGCTGGCCGACTACCTCGACGAGCGAGGAGTTCCCTACGAGCCCTTCGACGACTTCCACGACGTCGTCCGCGGTCTCACTTCCTGAGCCGCTCGACTTCGCGCTCTCGACCGAGCGGTTCCGGGCCTTCGGCCCCGATCTCGCCAACCTTTGGCACGAGGGCGGCGTGCACCGCGTCTTCCAGGGCACGGAGGTGCGGATCGAGGAGCGGAGAGGCGGAGTCTGCATCACTCCTGGTCGCGCCGACCTCGCGGGCGAGGTGCGCCACTACCTCGGCGGCCCGTTCGACCTCGACCCCTTCTACGCCTTCGCGGAGACCGAGCCCGTGCTCGCCCGCATCGTCCCCGAGCTCCGTGGCTTCCGGCCGCCGCTCTCGCCGGATCCCTACGAGACCCTCGTCTCCGCGATCACTGCGCAGCAGATCTCGCTGCGCGCGGCCTTCGCCGTCCGCAACCGCTTCATTCAAGCCTTCGGCGTCAAGACGAGGGTCGCATACGCGTTCCCGACCCGGGAGCGGGTCGCGCTCGCCGAGCCCGAGGAGATCGTCGTGCTCGGCTTCTCCAGGCGGAAGGCCGAATACACGCTCGGGATCGCGCGGAGCGACCTCGACCTCGTCGGGCTCGCCGCTCTTCCCGACGACGAGGTGAAGGCGGCGCTCACCTCGTTGCCGGGGATCGGCGAGTGGACGGCCGACTGGTTCCTGGGCCGCCACCTGGCCAGGCCCGACGCATGGCCGGCGGGCGATCTTGGGCTGCGCAAGGCGGTCCTCCACTTCTACGGCGAGGAGGACACACGTGCGGCCGGCGATCGGTTTCCCGGCTTCCGCAACCTGACGGCGCACTACCTCCTCACCGGCCATAGGGTTCTCGGCGGATGAGATTCGACGAGCCGCCGAGCGAGGAGACCCTCCGTACATTGATCGACGAGGCTCGCGGCCGCGGCGAGGAGACGGTCACGGTCGAGGCCACGAGCGAGTCCGGCGACGCCTGGGTGCGCGCGGGGTTCAGCGAGCAGGCGCGTGTCCTCGAAGCGTCCGTCGCATCGCTCGAGCAGCGCCTTTCGAGCCACAAGGCGCCGTCCTTTGGCTCCGTGCACGTGCAGACCGACGACCTGGACGGCGTCGTGCGCGCGGTGCGGCAGTTCGTTCCGCGACTGCCGGGCGGCTCGAAGGGGAGCGTGGTCGCCCCGCCGAGGAACGGCTGGATCGGCGTGTACGACGAGCTCACCGACCGGAACCCCGAGATGCTCCGCCGGCTGGCCCGTGAGCTCTCCGACCGGATGGGCGCGGTCGTACTCCAGCTCGGCGTGGAAGAGGGGCAGGTCGTCCGGTTCGTCCTCCTCGAGCGCGGGCGGACCATGGACGAATACCTCTCCGTGCCGGAGTACTACGGCGAGGTTGCTCCAGGCGACGTCATCTCGCTCGCCGCGAATCCCACGGTGGTCGCCCGGCTGACCGGAGCAAATGCGAGCGAGGTGCGGCGCGTCATCGTCACGGGGAGGAGCCCGGACGAGCTCCCGCCCGCCGGCGAGCTGGCCGCGGCAGCGGGCTCGCTGCTCGGAGTCGAGGGCGGAGACCATGGATACGAGCGCGCGGGGGAGATCCCCGACGCGGTCGACGTCCCGCGCGAGTGAACGTCCTCCTTCTTCTGCACGCCTTCCCGCTCGACGCGCGCATGTGGGAGGGACAGGCGCCGGTGCTCGAGCAGGCTGGCTACGAGGTGATCGCCCCGAACCTGCCGGGGATTCAGCCGGACGCGAGCCTCTCGAGCTGGGCGGGGCGAATCCTCCAGCTCCTCCCAGGCGACTTCATTCCCGTCGGCATCTCGATGGGCGGCTACGTCGCCTTCGAGCTCTGGCGTCAGGCCCCGAAGCGGATTCCGGCGCTTGTTCTCGCCGACACGCGGGCGAACGCCGACGACGAGGAGGGCCGGGCGGCGCGGAACGAGACCATCCGCCGCCTTCGGGAGGACGGCTTCGATGCCTTCTGGAAGGGCCTCGCGCCGAAGCTCTTCTCGGCCGGGGCCTCGGAGGATGTCGTCGAGAGCGCACGGGCGATCGCCGCCGAACAGCCCATCGAAAGCCTGGTCGCCAGCGTCGAGGCGATGCGAGACCGGTCCAACTCGACGTCCACTCTCGCGGACGTCGACGTGCCCGCGCTCGTCCTCGTCGGCGAGGACGACGCCCTCACGCCTCCGCTTGCGGCCAGGGAGATGGTCACCGGTCTGGTCGAGGGGCGCTACGCGGAGCTCTCCGGTACGGGCCATCTCTCCCCGCTCGAACGGCCTGCCGAGTTCAACGAGGAGGTCCTCCTGTTCCTGCACGAGGTACTGGCATGACCGGAGACGAGCTCGCGCGCCTGCTCGAGGAGGGCTCGGTGACGCTTCTGGACGTACGTACGCCGGAGGAGTTCTCGGGCGAGGCCGGCTATCCGTGCGACCCGCGGCAGGGCCACATCGAGGGTGCGGTGAACGTCCCGCTCGAGGTGCTCCACTACGACGTCGAGGCAGCGCTCGAGGGCGTCGACGCGACGAAGTCGTTCGTGGCCTACTGCCACTCGGGCCAGCGATCCGAGATCGCCGCCGCCCTGTTACGCGCGGCCGGTCACGAGGCCACGAACTACGCGGGCTCGTGGCACGAGTGGTCTCAGCGGGAGGCCTGATCGAAGAACGCGTTCGCGAGAGCGCGACCGAGCTCGTTCCAGCGGCCGACGGGCTCCAGCGGGATCGGCGGCGCTGAGCCGTCCGCTCCGGCCCTCCAGGCCTCGAGCATCTCCAGCGTCACCTCGGGGTGGAACTGAACGCCCCAGGCGGCATCGCCGACGCGGAATGCCTGCGCGCAGGCCGGGCTCTCCGCCAGGAGTACACCGCCCGGCGGGACGTCGAACGCGTAGCTGTGCCACTCGAAGGCCTCGAAGCTCTCGGGTAGGGCGCCGACCACGGGGTCGGATGCGCCTTCGGGCGTGAGCTCGATCTCGAACCAGCCGATCTCCGGGCGCGAGGCTGGGCCGACGTGAGCTCCGGCGACCCGGGCGAGGAGCTGGCCGCCGAGGCACACGCCCATGAGCGGCTGGCCGCGGTCCATCGCCTCCCGCATGAGGTCGTGCTGGCCGGTGAGCCATGGGTGCCTGTCCTCCTGGTCGACATGCATCGAGCCGCCGAAGACGACGAGCGCGTCGAAGCCCTCGGGCGCCTCGGGCGGCGGCCCCTGCGAGACGTTCCATTCGAGAAGCTCGTCGCCGCGCTCGCGGACGACGTCCGCGAAAAGGCCGGCCGGGCCATCGTGCTCGTATGTCAAGCAGAGGACGCGCATGGCGCGAGTCTAGGGAAGACGGCCGGCCGTAGAGCCGTCCTGTTCGCATCACCAGGCGGAAGGAGAAGACGATGCAGCACGGACGAAACAGGAAGCTCAAGGCTCTCGCAGCCGCGCTCGCGGTTGCGGCCGTCGCCACCCCGGCGACCCAGGCGTCGATCGATACGGACGCGAGGCACCAGGCGCTCGTCGACAAGGCGCAGCAGGTGCAGGTGGATGCGCGTCACCAGGCTCTGCTCAGGCACGGGGAGCAGGGATCGGCGGTCTATTTGACGGGACAGACACAGTCCGCGACTTCGAGTGGCGGAACGGACTGGAGCAACGCCGGCATCGGCGCGGGCGCGGCCTTCGGGCTCGTCCTCATCGCTGCAGGCGGCGCGCTCGTCAGCCGCAAGAAGCTCGTCAACGCCTGAACTCAGCGCATGGCTGCCCGGCGCAGCGCTTCCTGGAGCTCCTGGGCCGCAGGCCCCGGCGCTCCCGCGCCGATCGGGCGGCTGTCGATCTCGACCACCGGCATCACCTCGCGGATCGAGGAGGAGGTGAAGGCCTCGTCCGCGGCGACGAGGTGCTCGAGGGGGAACACTCCTTCCCGCACTTCGCGGCCCGCGGCGGCGGCTTCCTGCATGAGGGCCGCGCGAGTGACGCCCGCGAGGATCCCGAGCTCGAGCGCGGGGGTGTAGAGGACGTCGTCGTAGCGCCACCAGATGTTCGTGACAGGCCCTTCGAGGACGATGTCGCCTGAGCCGAGGAAGACCGCATCGTCGGCGCCCCGGCGCTTGGCTTCCGCCTCGGCCGCCATGTTCACCGCGTAGCTCGTGGATTTCACGCCCCCGAGAAGCCATGGCGACGTCGCGCGGAGCTCCGGGTCAAGGCCGAGCTGGATCGAGACGAGCCTGATTCCGCGCTCGCGCAGGTCGTCGAGCCCCTCGGGCAGCGTGCTCACCATCGCGACCTGTGTCGGGCTGCCCGCTCCGTCGCGGCCCGGCGTGACGAATAGCCGGAGCATCGCGTCCGGCGCGCCCGCGGCCTCGAGCGCGAGCGCCGCCAGCCGGGTCAGCTCGTCCGTGTCGATCCGGCCGATCTCCACCCGCGCCGCCGAGCCCGCCAGCCGTGTCAGGTGCTCGTCGAGCTTGAAAGGACGACCTCCGTAGACCCTCGTCGTCTCGAACGCGGCGCGGCTGCGCAGGAACGCCTCGTCGTCGACGTGGAGGATCGGCTGGTCGGGATCGACGAGGCCGCGCCCACCGACTGCCAGGGCGATGAGGGTCACGTGGCCGCGGGCTCCTCGACGGGAGCGCCGACGGCGCTGAGCAACGGCCGTGCCTTCACCCAAGACTCCTCGATCTCCTCGTGCGGATCGGAGTCCCAAACGACCCCTCCGCCGACCCAGAGGTGGATGCGCCCCTCAGCGACGGCGAAGGTGCGGATGGTGAGTGCGAGCTCGAGGTCGCCGTTCGGCCAGACCCGGCCGAGGGCGCCCATCGCCGCCCCGCGGCCGACGGGCTCGAGCGCCGCGATGTGGTCGAGGGCAGAGATCTTCGGTGCCCCGGTGACCGAGCCGCCGGGGAAGGTCGCCTCGAGAACCTCGGCCAGACCGACCTCCGGCCTGAGGCAGCCCTCGACGGTCGTGACGAGGTGGGCCACACCCGCGAGCTCGTGCTCGGCCATCAGGTCGGGCCAACGGATGGAGCCTGGCTCGCAGACCCGGGAGAGGTCGTTGCGCTCGAGGTCGACGATCATCACGTGCTCGGCGGCGTCCTTCTGTGACTCCTGCAGGTCCTCGGAGGCGCCGAGCGGCCGCGTGCCCTTGATCGGCTTCGTCCAGACCCGGTCTCCTCGCCGGGCCAGGAAGAGCTCGGGCGAGGCGGAGACAATCGTCCACCTGTCTCCGGAGAGAGGCTGGGGATGGAGAGGGTGGAGGGGCGCGAGCGCCGCGGCAAGGCCCGCGGGATCGCCTTCGAAAGGCGCCGCCAGGTGCTGGACGAGGTTCACCTGGTACACGTCGCCGCGCTCGATCGCCGCCTTCACCGCCTCGACGGCGGTGGCGTACGCGTCCTCGTCCCAGGTCCGGCTCCACTCGCCGATGCGGAAGGCGCCCGCGGTCAGGCCGGGCTCGATCTCCGGCCGGACCCGGCACGCGGCGAGTGGAAGCGGGCAGGGCTCGGGAGGATCGGGGTGCCGTCCGCGTCGAAGCGCGCTCGAAAGCCCGTAGCCGAGATAGAGATCGGCGACGACTCCCTCCGCCTCGCCGCCGAAGAACCCGGCGGCGCGAAGGTGGTCCTCGATGGCGGCGAACGCGCCCTTGGGGGAGAGTAGTTCCAGCACGTGCCGAACGCTACCCGGTAGCGCTCCTAGAATCCTGGCATGGACACACGGCCAATCGGCATCTTCGACTCCGGCGCCGGCGGCCTGACCGTCCTCCATGAGTGCCTCGTCACCCTGCCGCACGAGGACTTCCTCTACCTCGGGGACGGAGCGCGCTGCCCGTACGGCCCGAGGCCGCGCGACGAGATCCGCCGCTTCGCCCACGAGATCGCGTTGTATCTTGAGGGCGCGGGCGTCAAGCTGATCGTCGCTGCCTGCAACTCCGCAACCGCCGCGGCGCTGCCGCAGCTTCAGGAGAAGCTCCAGGTGCCGGTGATCGGCGTGCTCGCCCCGGAGGCGCATGCCGCGGTGCAGGCAACGAGGAACCGCCGCATCGGCGTCCTCGCCACCGACGCCACCGTCGCGAGTGGCCGCTACGAGGAGGCCGTGCACGCGCTCGACGCGGGCGCCCAGGTCTTCTCGACGGCGTGCCCTCGGCTGGTGCCGCTGATCGAGTCCGCGGCGCCCAACCAGGAAATCGACGCCGCCGTTCGCGAGTGCGCCCAGCCGCTGAAGGACGCGGAGATCGACACCGTCATCCTCGGCTGCACGCACTATCCGCTGATCAAGCCGGTCTTCGAGCGCGTCTTCGGCCGCAGGACGACGCTGATCTTCTCCGCGGTCGAGACCGCGCGGGAGGCGGCC
>Ga0307409_100001313_pt1 | contig 12061 bp, 10 predicted proteins | sample 322Ometagenome_2_FD_203888 | JGI IMG/M metagenome (GOLD analysis project Ga0307409, IMG submission 203888) | Maize rhizosphere microbial communities from greenhouse at UC Davis, California, United States - 322HYB-O-2 | ecosystem: Host-associated > Plants > Roots > Rhizosphere > Soil | place...
GGGGCAGTCTCATGGAGCGAACCTCGGCAACCGGCCGGCAAACTCGTTCGCCAAAGCAACCCGTTAGACCACTCGCAAATCGTTCTGCCCCGCTGCCCCGCGGCCCCGCCGCACGTCCCGCCCCGCTGCCCCGCCGCTCCACCAGAGAGCGGGATGGGCTACCCGACACCGGCGAGCCGAAAATCATCCAGAAGGTTCGGGGACAGTTTGCCAGCTGGGCCGCCGTAACCGCGGGATGCGCGGGAATCAACGTCGCGACGGGCCTGGATCAGCCCTGGTTTCTTTTTCCGATGTTCGGGATGGGCATCGGGCTCATGCGGAGCTATGCGATGCTCTGGCAGAGCGGCTATAGCTGGCGTGATGTGCTGAGCCGTCCACCGGCACCCGACGCTATGGAGACCACGCTGGTGCGCGGCGGCAAAGGAAGCCGGGCAATCACGCCACCGACCTCGGAGGAGTTCGGGGCGCACGTGTCGTCGGTCCTTCAGGTCTACGGCGACCGCCTCGCCATCACCAAGCTCGTATCGAAGCTGCCGGCCTCCGAGCGAAAGATGCTCCCGGAGGTGCAGCAGACGGCCGATGCGCTCTACTCCCGGGCGGCCGATCTCGCCCGCACTCTGCAGGCAATGGACAGCAATCTCGACTCCGAGAATCTCGCCCAGATCGACGAGAGGATCGCCGGATTGTCACGCGAGCCTGATGATCCGGAGCGAAGCCGCCGCCTGAGTCTGCTGCAGCGTCAACGGGAGTCGATCGGGGTGCTGCGGGAGCGCCGGAGCCAGGTGGCGAGCCATCTGGAATCGTGCGTTCTCGCAATGCAGAATGTCCGGTTTGATCTACTGCGCTTGCGGTCTGCCGGTGTAGCGGCCGTGCTGGGCGACTTGACTCAGGCTACTCAGCAGGCGAAGGCGTTATCGCGCGATGTGGATAATGCGATCGCGGCAGCCGGGGAGATAAGGGAGGCCATGAAGTAAACTCCCTCGAACTGGCTCAACGTCCCGGCGGGCTGTCGCATGTTCGAGTGCGGAGGGAGTCCGGCCGGGCAGCGCAGCGGCGCGCAGCGGCCAGCAACTCCTCCACCGATTGAAAGCGGGACGGCCCCCCACTGATCTCGATGTGGGACCAGTCCCACGATTGCTCCGGCGTACCGATGATCCGGAAGCTCCCCCCGCCGTACGCCAGGAGCCAGCGCCGAAACTCAACCCATTGGCGCCGCGTGCGCCGGTGCCGAAGATTGCCGTCGCCCACGACGACGTCCACGGCCCAGCCCCCGGTATGGTGCGACGTGGCGGTGAACGTACGGGGGCCCCTTCGTGACAGGAGGTACGCCTGGCGCTCGGGCAATCGGTTGGTTTCCGCCACGCGGACTCGAAATCCCGCCTGGCGTGCGGCGGCCAGCATCCTCTGGGTCTGCGACCGTGCCGCCGAATTCAGCGAGGCGAGCGACGTGTCCGGCACCCGCACCGCTAGGTCAAAGCTCGAAGCGCGCATCCGCCGCACCCGACGTTCGAGCTGCTCCCAGGACTCGCCCGGCCTCCGCACCGATGAGGCCCCCACGCGGGCCGACATTACTACCACTCCCTCGCGGTCGCGCTCGGTATCGTACACGAGGTAGCGGTGCGAGGATGAGTCCGAGAGATAGAGCCGACTGGGATCCTCGATCCCGAATTGCTCCCGCAGGAGCTGCCGCTCTTCAGCCGAGAACGCGCGCTCGATGTAGTGGGGCACGCCGTCTTCGTCGCGGCCCATGTAGCTCTCCGGCTCGGGCTCCCGGTCCAGGGCGGTAGAGTCTCGGGAGGGCGCACACCCGTAACATGTGTAGCCTCGTGGTGCCTCTTCCATTTGGGCTGGCAGCGCTACCGGGACGCAGATCGCGAGCAGCGGCAGCCGGAGACGGGCGGAGAGGGATCGAATCAGCATGGAAGGATCCAAAAACGTGATACAATAGCATTGTTAGAAGGCTACGATCTCCTCCATCGCCCGCCTCAAGCTTTCTGCCTGCGGCAAAATTACATCCTCCAGCTCCGGCGCGTACGCCACGAAGGTATCAGTTGCCGCAACTCGCTTGACCGGGGCATCCAGATACGCAAAAGTCTCGTCCGCGATCCTGGCGGCGATCTCGGCTCCGTAACCCCACGACAGCGAATCCTCGTAGGCAACCAGCACCCGGTTCGTTTTCCGCACCGACGCGTAGATGGTGTCCCAGTCTACCGGGGACAGAGACCGGAGATCGATCACCTCGACGCTCACTCCGTGCTGGTCCTCCATCGCCTTCGCGGCCAAAAGGGACCGTTGGACCACCGCACCGTACGTCACCACTGTCAGGTCGGTTCCCTGCCGCACGATCTTGGCCTTGCCGAACGGGATCATGAAGTTCGGACCGGGGTTGGGCGCCTTGTTGTAGGTCTGGCGGTACAGATGCTTGTGCTCGAGGAACAGTACCGGGTCCTCGCAGCGAATCGCGGTACGGAGCAATCCGTTTGCGTCCAGCGATGTCGAGGGGCACACGACCCGGAGACCCGGGACCCCGGTGAACACCGCTGCTCCGGTCTGTGAGTGATAGACGGAGCCACCCTTCAAGTAGCCGCCGTACGTCACCCGAACGACCACCGGAGCCGCGAACGCGTTATTGGAACGCCAGCGCATCAGGGCGAGCTCGTTTCGAAGCTGCATGTAGGCCGGCCAGATGTAGTCGAAAAACTGAATTTCGACTACCGGCTTGAGCCCGCGGGTGGCCAGCCCGATCGCCCGGCCGATGATATTCGCTTCGGCCAGCGGCGAGTTATAGACGCGGTCGCTGCCGAATACCCGCTGAAGCCCCCAGGTCACCTTGAAGACTCCGCCCTTTCCCTTTACCTCACCGAGGCTCTCTTCCCGGCTGCAGTCCGCCACGTCTTCGCCGAACATCACTATTCGGGGATCGCGCGTCATCTCATCGCGCAGGCAAATATTCAGCAGATCCACCATCGTGGTGGGATCGCCGGTGAAGCGCGGATCGTCCTCGGTATCGAACTGCTCCGACGTCGGGTCGACGTCCGGAGAATACACGAAGTTGTACACCGTGTCCGTGCCCGGCTGGGGCGACGCCAAGGCGACATCGGACGCGACCTGAACCTCCTCCTCGACCTGGCGGGCGATCTGGTCGAGCTCGGCCTGAGTGGCGATGCCCTGCTCCAGGAGGTGCTTGGGGAAACGAGCGAGCGGGTCTCGCTCGGCATCGGCCTGCCGCTCGGTCGTCGGGCGATAGTGCACCTCGTCGTCCGATAACGAGTGGCTGTAGGGACGGATCACGTGAGCGTGTACCAGCGCCGGCCCTTTGCGGGCCCGCGCGTACTCCACGGCCTTAGTGAGCACCTCCAGCGACGCGAGTACGTCGCAGCCGTCCACTTCCTGGATGAACAGCCCTGGGAACCCTGTGAGAAGCTTGGAAATGGAACCGCCGGGGGTATTCACCTCCACCGGAACCGATATGGCGTAGCCGTTGTCCTCGACCAGGAAGACGACCGGAAGCTTCAGGTTGGTGGCGGTATTGAGCGCCTCCCAGAACTCGCCTTCGCTGGTGGTGCCATCACCAGTGGTGCAGAGCACGACCTCATCGCTCTGAAACAGCTGGTCCTTGTCCGGGATTCCGTCGATCCGCTTGTACCGGAGCCACGCCTCGGCACAGCCCACGGCTTGCAGGAACTGAGTGCCGGTGGGACTGGAGGCGCTCACAATGTTGAGCTCCTTGTGTCCCCAGTGTGATGGCATCTGGCGGCCACCGGAGTTCGGATCGTCCGCGGCACCCACGGCAGAAAGCAGCTGCTCCGTGGCTGTCATGCCCAGGCCGAGGCAGAGCGCGCGATCGCGGTAGTAGGTGTAGAACCAGTCGTAGGAGGGACGAAAAACCCGGGATGCAGCGGCCAGCACGGCTTCGTGCCCGGCCCCGGAAATCTGAAAGAAGATCTTGTTCTGGCGCTTGAGCTGGATCTCCTTGTCGTCGATCCGCCGCGCAAGCAGCATGACCCGGTATAGGTCCAGGAGATCCGGCTTATCGAGCTTGGGCGAGCTCTTGGCACGTCCCGATGTGCGTGTGGCCATGAAACTCGGGGTCAGGGTCGTCGGTCACCAGCAGTCGGCGAAAGATAGCGACCGAACGAATGGCCTGCAGACGTCAGGGGCCCGCGGTCGGCGCTCTAAGAAGCTGGGACAGGCACGGGAAGGCCGCTATGGCGGAGCGCACATCGGGGTCAGTGGTAAGCATCAGCTCGCTGCCGCCATTTGGAGCCAACCAACAAAGTCCACCAGGCCGTCAGCTAACTATTCCTTCTGAAACACCACCTTACCTCCAACGACGGTGGCCCGGACCTGAGCCTGGTTGATCTTACCAGGAGGTATCGAGGTCAGATTTCGGTCCAGCAACACCAGGTCGGCCAGGTACCCGGGAGCAAGTTTCCCTCTGCTCGACTCCGCGAATACTCCATAAGCGTTCGTGACTGTGTATGCCCGGAGGGCCTGCTCGACGCTAATCTTCTGCTCAGGTAGCCAGCCTTCAGGGTTCTTGTCGTCCAGCGTGCGCCGCGTCACGGCGGCATAGATACCCAAAATCGGATCGAGCGGTGCCACGGTCCAATCCGAGCCAAACGCCAGATGGGCCCCATTGTCGAGCAGCGAGCGATACGGATGCGTCGTCTTGATGCGGGCGGGCCCAACTCTCTTCTCGGCCCAGCGGCCATCGTCGATTACGTGGTACGGTTGCGCGGAGGCGATGACACCGCTCTTTCCAAGGCGCGCTATGTCCCGTTTCCGGAGGTGCTGAGCGTGCTCGATTCGGAAGCGCCGGTCACGGACTCCGTGTGCCTTAGCAACACTGTCGTAAATGTCAAGCAGGACTCCGTTGGCGCGCTCACCGATGGAATGCACTACGACCTGTAGGCCGGCAGAATCGGCACCGGCAATCCACGCTCGCAATGAATCCTCGGGAGTAACGAAGAGGCCGGAGGTCTCGGGTGCGTCGTTGTAGGGCTCGTAGAACAGAGCAGTGGAAGAGCCCAGTGATCCATCAACGAACCCTTTGACTCCGGCGGTCCGGAGCCAGTTATCCCCTGGCCCGCGCAACCGGAACGTATCCGCCATGGCGCGCCATGCATCGAGTGAAACGTAGGCCGATACTCGAATCAGCATGCTGCCCTTATCGTGAGCGCGTTTGAGCGCGGCCAACTCTCGCCAGGATTCGGCCACGGCGACTTTGCCTGGATCGTTCGACATCGTACCCACCGCCGTGACTCCCCGCGCCACTGCCCAACGCATTGCACGAACGAGCGCTGAATCGTCCTCGGCGGCTGACGGTCCGGGTATCGCCCGGTCTACTGCCTCTCTTGCGTTGTCCTTCAATACTCCGGTCGGCTCTCGGCTTCGTGGATCTCGCACAATGGTCCCACCCGGCACGTCAGGTGTTTCCCGACCGATCCCGGCCAAGCGGAGCGCGGCGCTGTTGGCGAGGCTCATATGGCCATCAAGGCGATTGACAAAGACAGGGTTGTTCGGGGTAATGGAGTCGATCCAGCTGCGGTTTGGCAGCGTGGCGCCGGGCCACCGCTCGTGGTCCCAATCACCGCCGGTGATCCATTGCCCATGCGGCACTGTTGCGGCGTGCTCCTTGAGGCGCCTGACAAAGTCACGAGGAGAATCAGCGTCTCTCAGGTTTACCCGGGCGATCTGGAACCCACTGCTCAGCAGATGCACGTGCGCATCCATGAAACCCGGCAGTACCATCGCCTTTCCATTCGCGATTATGCGGGTGCCGGAATCCTGGGTCCTCGCTATCGTGGCGCTGTCGCCCACCGCTAAGATCGTATCTCCGCTGACTGCCACAGCCTGGGCCCAGGGCTTGGCGGAATCGCCGGTCCATACGCGGCCATAGAGGACTAAATCGGACGCCGTCGTTACCCTATCCGGCTCCGCGCCAGCTCCACATGCGCCGGAGCAGAGCGCCGCACCCAGCAGGGCGGCCGACGACTTCCGAACCACGGAACACCCGTTCAACGAAGCTTCGTGAGTCTGCGAATGGATTCCAGCTTTTCCAGGGCGGTTGCGCCAGCGGCGGCCGGTGCCACCGAGAAGAGGTCACGTATGTCCAGGAGAATTTCCAGCATCAACTGATCGCGCATGTAGCCGCTCTCGAGATCCATCATTCGTCCCTCGTCCGCCGCCTTCTTCGCGCGATCGTACGATTCACGATAGATGCCTTCGAGGTTGCCGAGAATACGTTCGCGAGAGCGCATGGGAGATCCAGGGCTTGATCGGGATTCCAAATCTAGCGGGGCAGCGGGGCAGAAAGAAAACAAAGCGCCCCGACGTCAGCTCGGGTCGCTTTGATGGGCCTGGTGCTCGGGTCAGGCACCGATGCGCGGGTACCAGTACAGTATGCGGCGTTTGTTGAACACGTTGGCCGAGCAGTCGAAGGTGATCTTGAAGTTACCCTCGACCGTGTGCCCCACGGCCCACTGGGTCGCGCCGGGTGGCTGGGTGCCATTGGCGCACAACAGCTGGCCGAACATGGTAAAAGTACCCTGCGTCGCGCACTGAGCGCCTGCGTAGACCATCCCCTGGTAGCTGGTCGCTCCGGCAGCAGCGTTGCCGGCCAGATACACATCACCCGCAGCGAGCAGCAGAATACCATCCTCCTGATCGGCCACAAGGTAGGGCGTGCCCTCGACCTTGATCGAGCCAGTTGCGAGAATGGAGATCCTCTTCGGAACCGCTGCGCTGCCGGTGTTGCCGGCTATGAGGACATTTCCTGCCGCGCAATAGGTGCCGTCAGCACCTCCGGCAAAGGTCCACGTGAGCGAACCGGCGTTGTAGGTCCAGCCGGCTGCGGCTGCCGGGACCTGGAAGCCGGTGGCGACGGTCTCCACGTTTCCCGTCGCCAGAAGGCGGAAGTCAGCGGTAGGGCAGAAGTCGATTGGGTTCAGGTCGGGAATCCCGATCTCAGGCTGGCCGCCCAGCTTGGGGGCGGCGGTATTATCGGGCAGCTTGAAGGTGCCGGTCGCCGTACCAGTCGCGGTGGCCTGGGTGGATACGGTGGGGTTACCGGCGCCGTTGATGTTGCCGTTGGCGTGAGCACCTCCGCACGGGCCGAGGATCTCGGGCGAACCGGATAAGGTCAGATTTCCGTCGGCTGCCAGTGCCGGCATCGGGACGGCTCCCAGGATCGCGGTCACCTCCGCGGTGGCGCCGTCGCTCGTCAACACTCTGCAGCGCACCAGCACCCGCCCGTTCAAGTCGGTTGCCCCGCTCGCGTCGCCATCGGCGGGATCATCCCCGACAGTGACAAAGTACGTGTGGGCCTGAAAGGGCTTTCCAGCGAGTGGGATCTCATCATTTGCAGGAAGACCGTAGCCGATGAAAAGTGAATCATCCGCCGTGGGAACCATATTGTCTGCCCCCCGGAGAATTTGGGTGAAGCTTTGCGTCTTCAGGCTCTGCCGAAGCAGACCCAGGGCGTGGCTGACTCCGGCATCGGCCACTTGCACCGCTCTAGTGGCGCGCTCCTGATTCAACGCTGCCTTCGCGTTCAGATCGGCGAAGCTCACCATCCCGGCAGCCAGAATGCTGGCCGCCACCAGGGCGAACATCGCGGCTGGGAGAGCGATACCATCTCGCCCCTTGGCACTACACCCACGCGCATGAGCCAGATGCCTTCTCGTCGCTGCCGACATAGGGCCTCTTTCACTTGCATGTTTTGCTGTCGAGCGATCATTCGAAGGGACTGAAGGCTGCTGCGAGATTCTGCACTGGAACCGCTGCTGATGATGCAAACGGGTGTTCGGAACGTCCTGGAGGAGTACGAACTCGCAGAAACAGTGCCGTTTGGCTGGACGCCACATTGGACGAGGCGAAAAGCCTCGACCGCGGATTTACCGGGCGTGGACGGAGATACCAGCGGCGGAATGCTATGCAAGGTCAGTGCATTGCTATTCGAAAGCTTGCAGCGGGGACTGATTCAGAATCTGCACTCGCAGCTCCTAAAGGCTCTGAAAAAAGAACGCCCCGGCTTGTGGCCGGGGCGCTCCATGAAGCCGCTCTACGGCGATCTAGGCACCGATACGCGGATACCAGTAGAGCACTCGGCGCCTGTTGAACACATTGGCGGAGCAATCGAAGGTGAGCGTGAAGTTGCCCGATATGTCGTGTACGGCGGTCCACTCTGTGGCGCCGACAGGCTGGGCATTATTGGCGCAGATCAGCTGACCGATTGCAACGAAGTTACCCGTGGCCAAACACTGAGCTCGTGCGTACAGCAGTCCCGAGTAGCTGGTCGCTCCAGCCGCGGCGTTACCGGCGAGATAAAGATCGCCGCCGGCCAGCGCCAGGATTCCGTCGTCATGGTCGGCCCTCATGTATGGCGTGCCCTCGATCCTGATCGAACCGGTGGCGATGACGGACATTTGCCTCGGCGCCGCGGCGGTGCCGACGGATCCCTGGACATAGGCATTACCCGTTACGCAGTACGTCCCCGCAGGCGGAGTTATCGGAAGGCCGCCGACTCCGGTCAGGGTCCAGGTCAGAGTACCGGCGTTGTACACCCAGCCGAGAGGGACCGCGATACCCACACCGGCCGCGTTCTGTGCGACACCGCCCGCAAGAAGGCGGAAATCCGCCTGAGTCGCGTTAGTGCCGGTGCAGTAGTCGGCCGGCGTCAGATCGGGTATGTCGATCGGGTCGGCACCCGGCACCTTGGGTGCAGGGCTGGCATCGGGCTTATCCCAGTTGCCGGTCACGGTTCCCGTTGCGCTTACCTGGGTGCTGATCGTGGGGCCACCACCGATCGAGCTGATGTTTCCATTCGCGTGCGCACCACCGCATGGTCCGAGAATGTCCGGGCCACCGGCAAAGGCCGCATTTCCGTCCGCTGCGAACCCCGGCTGCGGGATCGACCCGACAATCGCGGAGACTTCAGCAGTGGCACCATCGGCCATCACGGCTCTGCAGCGCACCAGCACCCGGCCGTTCAGGTCGGACATGGCATTGGCATCGCCGTCCGCCGGATCATCCGTGACGGTGACGAAGTAGGTGCCCCCGTCGAACGCCCTGCCGCCGACCGGGATCTGCTCGCCTGCCGCAAAGCCGGCGTACCCACCACCGGCGGTCAGCGTTCCGTCATCGGCGGTAGGGATGAAGTTGTCGACCCCCCGAAATAGCCGGGCGAAGCTGTGCATTCTCAGGCTGGTACGGAGCACACTCACCGCGTGATTGAGGCCGGCCTCAGCCACGTGCACCGCACGGGTGGAGCGCTCCTGATTCAGCGTGGCCTTCGCACTGAGGTCTGCAAATGCAAACATGCCGGCCGCCAGGATGCCGGCGGCCACCAGCGCGAACATGGCACTGGGTAGCGCGATGCCACTGCGCCCAGAGGACTCACTGGACAGCCTTGGCTTTACCAACGATTCCGTAGGTAGATCCATGAGGTCCTCGTGGCGAGTTGATCCGTTCGTGAGTGTTTGGGTGCCTGAAGGGTGATCCTCACCCGCTTCGCGGCACGCTGAACATCGGCATTGGTCGTCCAGACGGTGCCACTCGAGTCGTACTGAAAGGTCAACGACCGAACCGGCCACGCCACAGGTGCTACCGCCGCGCCTGCCTGCCAGCGGACGTACAGGGTATCGTTCACGGCGTAGACCAGCACATCTTCCAGCGGATCCGTTACTAATCCGTTCGCCGGGTTGAAGTCGGCAACCACACGCAGCGTGTCGAACGCGGGGTTCGGATCCAGTGGATCGATCCGAGGCGCGCCGATCGTCATATTGAGTGGGTTCGCTCCCGCGTACCGAAGAATGGAGGAGATGACCACCTCAGCGTTGCGCAGAGCGTCCTCACTGCGGGCTGTCTCGCGCTGGCGGGTATACCCGCGCTGCATGGTGACCATCGATGTGGTCAGTCCCCCCAGCACGATGGCCAGCATGGTGAGAGAGATCATCAGCTCGATCAACGTGAATCCCGCGCGCGGCTGCTTCAGCATCTCTCCCCCCTACGGCATGATCAGGGTATGGAAATCCTTGGGCGCGGGCGGACGGTTGCCGGTCTGAGGCGTAATCCGTATGGTGACATCGCGGGTTCCGCCGACCCCGGCAGTCACGACCCAGAGCCGGGTGTAGCTCCGCCCCCGCTCGACTACCACGTCGTTGTATCCGGCAGTCGCTACGGTCAGGGAGCCGCCGACGGCCAGTTGCGCCATGTTTGCCGCAACCTGAGCCTTGGCGCCGGCAAACCCGCGGAGCTCCTCGAACTTGTTATCGGCCAACGCGGCCATGTCGACGCGAGCGGCCGTCAGGTCCTGAGTCCGGGTCATACTCACAGTCGTCGCCGCCACACCCAGCACACCGATCACGATCACGACCATGGCGATCATGAGCTCGATCAGGGTGAAGCCTTGCTCGGACTTGCTGGAGAGTTGGCTCATTGGACGCTCACCAGGCCGTTGGCGCCGACAGTGACCGTTTTGGTCCGGCCGGCGTAGGTGATGGTAAAGGTCGCGCCGCCGCCGACCGGCGGCCCGAACGACGCGAAGCTGACGGTCATGGCCGCCGCCCCGAACTCGATGCCCGGCTCGAACGTGCGGTTTGCCATGGTCTGTCCGACGCCACCGACGGTGTAGGTCATGCTATAGGTAGTGGTGGCGGTCTTGGCGACCGTGACGGTCACGTTGCGCTTGACCGCCTCCACCTGGGCGCGGCGGAGATCCCCGGCCAGCTGGTGGGCAGCGGTATCGATCAGGAAGCCATTTCGCATGGCAGTAAAGCGGGGCGCCGCGATCCCAAGCAGCATCCCTGCTATCACGATGACGAGCGCGACCTCCACCAGGGTGAAGCCCCGGCGCGATCTGGTGCCACGTGGAGCCATCCGGTCCTCCATTCAGGAGATGGCTCACCCGGCACGCACTGTGCCGTGCGCTAAGAGGTTAGAAGATCAGGAGTTAAGTTTAGAGCAGAGCTTGCATGTCATGCAGATAGCAAGGCCAGACACCGGTGATGACTGCAATAAACTGCACGGTCGCTGCAGTGCAGATTCTGCGTTCCCTGAATCGGTATACTTCTGTTCTGTACACCGGTACATCACGAACTTCGAGAAGGCATCATCATGTCTCTTCAGAACAAGACGATCCTTTTCTTCGCCGGCCCGTTGTACGAAGACCTGGAGCTCTGGTATCCCAAGATCCGGCTCGAAGAAGAAGGCGCCCGCACAGTGGTCGCGGGAACCGGAGAGAAGACGTACCAGGGCAAGCGCGGCTACCCGCTGACGGTGGATACCGACGTCGAGCGGATCCAGGCCGGAGAGTTCGACGGTCTGGTCATCCCCGGCGGCTACGCGCCAGACATCATGCGTCGGTCGCAGAGGCTGCTGCAGCTCACCCGGGAGATCTACCAGGCGGGAAAGCCGGTCGCCTTCATCTGCCACGCCGGCTGGGTTCCCATCTCGGCCGGCATCGTCCGGGGCAAGCGGGGGACCAGCGTCGGGGCGATCAAGGATGATCTGGTGAATGCCGGCATGCTGTGGGAGGACAGCCCGGTGGTTGTCGATGGTAATCTGATCTCGTCGAGAACCCCCGCCGATCTGCCGGACTTCATGAGAGCGCTCATTGCTGCACTTGAGAAGTCAGGAGTCGGGAGTCAGGAGTCGGGGAAGAGCGAGTCAGGAGTCGGGAGTCAGGCGTCGGGGGCGGTCGCGAGAAGCTCCTCACCCCCAGCGAAGCAGGGGATCCACTCCGGCGGCTCACAAACCAGGTGACGAAAAAGCATACCCCGACTCCCGACTCCCGACTCCTGACTCTCTCCCAGCTACAACAGCGCGTCGACCACTGGATACGCCAGTTCGAGGAAGGCTACTTCGATCCGCTCACCAATATGGCACGGCTGGCTGAGGAAGTGGGCGAGCTGGCCCGCGAGGTAAATCATCGCTTTGGCCAGAAAACGAAGAAGCGGGAGGAGCCCGAAGGTGATCTCGCGATGGAGATGGCCGACATCCTCTTCGTTCTGATCTGCATGGCGAACAGAGAGGGGATCGATTTACAAGACGCATTTGA
>Ga0307409_100001314_pt1 | contig 12044 bp, 14 predicted proteins | sample 322Ometagenome_2_FD_203888 | JGI IMG/M metagenome (GOLD analysis project Ga0307409, IMG submission 203888) | Maize rhizosphere microbial communities from greenhouse at UC Davis, California, United States - 322HYB-O-2 | ecosystem: Host-associated > Plants > Roots > Rhizosphere > Soil | place...
GACGACCTGCGCGGGCGGCTCGCCCGCACGCGCTTTCCGGACCAGGCGCCGGGCGCGCCGTGGGCCTACGGCACCGACGTCGGCTATCTCCAGCAGCTCGTCGCGTACTGGCACGACAGCTTCGATTGGCGCGCCGCGGAGGCACGCCTCAACACCCTGCCGCAGTTCAAGGTGCCGCTGCACGGGATCGAGCTGCACTTCCTGCACGTCGAAGGCAAGGGCCCGACGCCCTGCCCGCTGCTGCTCTCGCACGGCTGGCCGGGCTCGGTGTTCGAGTTCCTCGACATCGTTCCGCGGCTGACCGACCCGGCGCGATTCGGCGGCGATCCGGCCGACGCGTTCACCGTCGTCGCGCCGTCGCTGCCGGGCTACGGGCTCTCGTTCGCGGCCGGACAGGCGCGCTTCGGCATCGAGCGGATCGCCGACTGCTTCGCCGATCTGATGACCGACGTCCTCGGCTACGCACGGTTCGCTGCGCAGGGCGGCGACTGGGGCGCGTCCATCACCTCGCGCCTCGGTCACGCGCACCCCGACAAGCTGCTCGGCGTTCACCTCAACCTGCTGATGGTGCGGCGCGACCTGAAGCCGCTCCACGAGCCGACCGCGGAGGAGCGCGCGTATTTCGCCGAGCTCAAGGGCTGGCTCGACGAAGATACCGGCTACTCGTGGATCCAGGGAACACGGCCGCAGACGCTCGCGTTCGGCCTCACCGACTCGCCGGCCGGGCTCGCGGCGTGGATCGTCGAGAAGTTCCGAGCCTGGTCCGACTGCGGCGGCGACGTCGAGCGCGTGTTCACCAAGGACCAGCTGCTCGCCAACATCGCGCTGTACTGGTTCACCGGCGCGATCGGGTCGTCGTTCTGGCCGTACTACGCGCGCCGGCACGGCCCGTGGCCGATTCCCGACCGAGGCGTCGGCGTGCCCATGGGCTACGCCGAGTTCCCGCGCGAGATCATCCACCCGCCGCGTTCGGTCGCCGAGACGATGTACACCGACATCCGGCGCTGGACCGTGATGGAGCGCGGCGGGCATTTCGCCGCCATGGAGCAGCCCGAAGCGCTCGCGCGCGAGATCGTCGAGTTCTTCCGCCCGTTGCGAGGCGCGTAGCCGCGGGCCCGGGCGCCCGTCAAGCGCGCCTAGTGCACGACGCGCTCGAGAAACTCGGCGATGATCGGGTCGACGGTCGCCGGATCGGTCACCGGGCCCATGTGGCCGAGCTCGGCGAGCTCGACGAGCTCGGCGCGCGGCAGGACGCGCACCAGGCGCCGGACGACGCCGCGCGCCGCCGCGGTCGAGCGTGCGCCGGACAGGACGAGGACCGGAACGTCGAGCGCGGCGAACGCGGCGAGCGGCGTCGGCTCGTTGAAGAGCGCGTGGCCCCAGCGTCGGATGTTGGTGATCGACGCTGCCAGCGCGGGCTTGCGGTGTTCCGGGACGCGATCCCAGCTTCCCGCGCCGCTCCAGTAATCGATGAAGCGCCGCGCGGCGCCATCGACGTCCTCGTCGTCGAGCGCCTGCGCGGCGTCGGCGACGGCGTCGCGGATGCCGTCGGCTTCGTTCGGCGGCGCGGCGTCGGCGTCGATCAGCGCGAACAGGGTCGGCTCGTAGACGACGAGCGCCGCCAGCCGTTGCCGCTCGGCGAGCGCGGCGATCAGCGCCACCGCGGCGCCGTACGAGTGGCCGATCAGCACGAACGGGGTGCCGGCGGCGGCGAGCACCGGCCGGACGAGCGCGAGCTCGTCGGCGAGCGCGATGACGCGATCGGACGGCCACTCGGGGCTGTTGCCCGCGCCGTACAGGTCTGGCGCGACGACGCGAAAGCGCGGCGCAAGACGCTCCATGAGAGGCCGCCATTGCGCCGAGCTGCTGGCATTGGCGTGCAGGCAGACGATGCTCGTACCGGTGCCGGATTCGCGAACGTGGGGCAGTGGCGTGTTCATGGTGGTCATGGGCTGCCATCTTCGTCGAATCGTGCGGGCGCGCCATCGTCGCGAATCCGAGATTGCTGACCGGGCGTCCTGCGGCGATGCAGGCGAGCCGCGGACGCTCGGGCAAGGAACGATGACGCGCAGGCAGGACGCCACCGGCGGTACGGTCGCACAGTGAGGCCTTCACCAAGGACAGCGCCATGCATTGCAGCCCCCACCCCAAGGCGCCCGCCGCCGCGTTCGCGGTCCGTGCGCCGTGCGCCGACGGACATCTCGCTTGTGCCGGCGAACCACGGACCGTCGCTCGGACGCTCGCGGTGGCGGCGCTGGCGACGGCGTGCGCAATCGTGCTCGGCCTCGGCGCTCCGCAGGCCCCTGCGCCGGCCCCGACCGCGGCTCCCGGCGCCGCCGCGCTGCCCGCCTGCGCTGCCTACGAGCCCGGCCGGCGCGCGTAGCTCACCGTCAGGGCTTCCCAGACGTGGCCGTCGGGGACGCTCCAGTAGACGATCCGGCCGCCGTGCGACGTGTTGACCCGCATGTCGACCGGTCCGTGCGGCGTGCTGCGGTACGCGATCCGCTGCGCGACGAGCCTCGCCAGGAGCGCATCGAAGCCCGCCTCGTCGACGCGGAAGCAGAAGTGTTGCACCGGGACATCGCCGTCGACCTGGTCGAAGTCGAGCGTCAGCCCGTCGTTGACGAAGACCGGGCAGAACGGACCGACGCCGGTCTCCGCCCAGGGCACCTCGAGGAGCTTCGCGACGAGGCGTGCCGCGGCGTTCCGGTCGCGGGAGAACACCATCGTGTGGTCGAGATCGACGTTCATGGCCAGAGGATCCACGCCTCGCGTCCGATCGTCTGCCTGGCGGGACAGCACACTAGAGATGCGAGACGAAGGCAGGAACATCCTGCCATCGATCGTCGCGGCCGTCGACATACGTGATCGGCACCTTCGCGAGCTCTTCTTCCGAGAGGCCTTCGAGGCAGCCCACGTTGACGCCGAACATCGTGCCGATCGGCGTGTCGTTGCCGACGCCGAAGGCGCGAACGCCGCAGTGGCGACAGAAGAAGTGCAGGTTCTGCTTCCTGCTGAACGCGTACTCGTTGATCTCGCCGCCGCCGGCAAACAGGCGAAAGCCGTCGGGCCTTCGCGACGGCTGCCCAGAAGCGCAGGCGCCGCGCGGTCGGATCCGTGCGGCGCCTGGAACTCCGGTCGGGCTCGCCTCAGCGCGTGGCGCGGCGGCGGCGTGCGACTGCGCCGATCGCGGCCAGACCGGCGAGCATGAGCGCGTACGTCTCGGGCTCGGGAATGCCCGTGACAACGATGTGATCGAGCTCGGTGGCCGCGACGCCCTGGGCGAAGACGCTGAAGTCGTAGACGCCCGGCAGCAAGCCGGTGATGGTCAGGTCGAACGTGCGCGACTGCCCGCCAGCGACGTTGGTGCAGCCGAGCGCGTCGGTGCACGTGAAGCCCAGGCTCAGGCCGGGGCCTGCGAACGAGCTGCCGAAGACCAGGTCGATGAACGACGCCGCCGCGTCGATTTCCGCCAGCACCGCGGCGATGAACGCAGCGTTGGAGATCCCCAAGAAGTTGTTGGTCAGGCTGCCGCCGACGGCGCCGACGATGGCGCTCGCTTGGCCGCCTTGGTCGATGCCGCCACCGGCGCTGGTGTTGTTGAACGCGATCACCTTGGCGTTGGCGGCGTCGAGCGCAGCGATCGCCTGTGCCTGGGTCGTCGTCGCGGTGTGCGAGGGGGCGTCGCCGAACCAGACGACGAGCCGTTGCGCTTCGGGGCGCCAGGCCGTCGTGTCCGCGACCTGCTTCAGGCCGAAGAAGTTGCCTTCAGGGAAGTCGCCCCCGCCAGACGCGATCCAGCCGTTGATGCCGGCCTGGACCAAGGCGGTGTTGGTCGTGAGCGGCTGCAGCGTCGAGTAAGCCGTCGCCGGCGGGACGCCCTCCGAGGGATCGCCGAAATAGCGGCCGACGCCGAACTGATAGGTCGTTGGCAGCGCGCCGACGATGGCGGTCGCGCCCGCCTTGGCGGCGTTGATCGTGCTTCCCATGCTGCCGGTGTTGTCGGCGAGGAAGAAGACGTCGACGGTTGTCGCTGCCCTCGCACCGAGGGTGATCGTCTTGTGGATCGTGAGCGACTCGCCGACACCGATCGTCGCGTCGACGGCGTTCGGGCTGATCGATTGGGCTTGCACCGCAAGCGCCGAGCAGGCGCAGACAGCGGCGATGGCGAGACGCAGATGCGGAACGAAGCTAACCATGGAGACTCCTCGTGGGTGTTGTTGTCGCGGCAGCGTCGCTGGCGATCGGGTTCGGGTGGACTCGACCGCACGGATCATTCGCTCTTTGGTGCGTTCTGTCACGTCCCCGAGCGGGCTTCCCCCGCGATCGAGGGGTGGCCTTCGGCACCGCGCGGGATGCACCGGCGCCGAAGCGGGTTCGAGCTTCGCGACGCCGGCGCGCTATTTCTTCGCGACGTCGCACATTTCGATGAGCACGATGTTGTGCATGTTGTAGTCGGGGTCGGGCAGGACGCCGCCGCCCGGCGGCATCGTCTTGTTGATCGCCGTCGGCAGCACCGCGTCGCAGTAGTTCTCGCCCGGCGGCGTCGCGATCGCCTTGACGATCTCGGGCAGGCGCTGCCGCCGCCCGGCGCTGTGGCAGTCGAGGCAGCTTTCCTCGCCCGCCGGGATGGGCACCGTGGCAAGCTGGGTGTTGGGCCCGGGATTCTGCGGCCAGCCGGCCGCCACGATCGGCCTGTGCCAAGCCTTCGGCCTCAGGTTGGCGATGCCCTTGAACGCGTTGTCGTCGGGGTGGACGATGAACGCGTTCTCGCCGGCGTGGCATGCCGTGCACGTGCCCCCGGAGCCGCCGTCGAGCTCCTCGCCAGCGGCGAAGTTGGTGTTGATCGGGAACTCGCCAGTGCGCGGGAACGGGACGCCGCGCTTGTCCTTCTGGTTGTCCCAGAAGCACGCGCTTGCGACGGTCGCGCCGCTGCTGTTGACGATGCCGGTGCCCATGCAGATGATGCCGAGCAGCTCGATCTGCGCTCCCGGCGCGGCTCCGTAGCGCGGCAGCGCCAGGCAGACGCCCTCCGGGGAAGCGCTCTGGTACTCGAAGACCTCGGCGGTCAGCGTCGTGCTGATGAACGGATCGGCGAGGGTGCCCTTGCTGTTCCAGAACCCGCCGCCGGTCTTGCCCCACGTCGGCGGCAGCGGCACGCCCGCCTTCCGGCATTTCTTGGCGTAGGCCTCGCGCGCCTGCAGCACCTCAGCCGACGGCGCCGACGCCGCTGCAGTCGCCGCGAGCACGCCCGCAAGCCGGAGCTGCGCCTCCTCGTGCGGCTGCACGCGGTACGGCGCCCCTTCCGGGTGGCCGATGCCGCGCCGCAACAATGAGACGAGAACGTTGTTGCGCTGGCGCAGGCGCGCCGCGTCGGCCGGTGCGACTTCGTCGATCAGCCAGTCCAGCAGGAGACTGCGCGCGAACAGCGCACCCTGGCGGTCGGCCGCGCCGGTCGCGCCGCGCGCCAGGTCGTCGAGGTAGGCGCGCTTGGACTCGAACCTCGCCCGCTGCGCGGCGGTCGCGCTTTCCAGCGCGCGCGCGAGATAGATAGATTGGGCGCGGCCGATGAATTCCGTCGTGACGGCGATCTGCTTGCCGTCGCTGCCGAACACCGCGCCGTGCGCTGCGCCCTGGATTGGATCGTGGAACACGCCCGGCCCGAGGACGGCGGCGGCTAGGGGAAGGGCGACGGCGAGCGACACGGCACCCGCGATGCGTGTGAACCGATGCATGGTGACCTCCGATTCAGGTTGGCCGGCGGCGCCTCGCGCAGGCGATCGCTGCGAGGCCGAGCGCGGTCAGCGACCAGACCTCCGGCTCGGGGATGAGGGTGGCCCGGGTGATGACGATGTTGTCGACGCCGACCCAGTCGTCGAACGATCCCGGAGCGACCGCGACGCGGGTGATTCCCGCGCCCGTGAACGTCAGCGTCAGCTGGCCGACCTGGTCGTCCGGCAGCGCGCCGGCGACGGTGCCGAGCAAGGTGCTGCCCGCGAATGCGAAGATTCGGGTATCGGGCGCGCTGGACATGCCGCCGATGCCGGCGAACGTGACGCTCACCGACGACGCCGGGTTGCTGAGGTCGATCCGGAAGCTCGCGTCGCCGTCCTCGACGTTCTGCCAGTTGAGGAAGTGATGGAGGATGTTCATGCTCACGAGGCTCGGCACGCCGAGCGCGCCGTAGTCGAGCCCGAGCTCGCCGGTGTCGATCGAGACGATCGTCATGTCGGTGTTGGTCGCCCAGTCCGACCCGGAGCTCGACGATCCGGTGCCGCTGAAGGCGTTGGCGCTGAAGACGACGCCCATCGCCGCGTACTGGGCGCCGAGCGTCGCGCCCACGGCAAGGTCGTCGAAGTTGATCGTCTGGGCGCTGGCAGCGGCGGCCAGCAGCAAGCCCGCGCCGAGCAGCGCCGGGCAGCGCGTACGTTTCATGTGCAAGTCCTCCCAATGGCGTCCTCGTGGACGCTCGAGCGGTGGTGGAACCCTGCAACCAAACGCTTTTCGCCAGAATCTTCCAAACGCCGGAGGCTTGCAACTCAGGGTTTGCGCTATGTCACTGGAACTGGGCGAGCATCCTTTCCAGCGCCATCGTGAACGGCGTCTCCATCAGCGGCAGCGTCACCAGCACGCCGACGAGGCCGACGCCGAGCGTGATCGGAAAGCCGATCGCGAAGACGTTCATCTGCTGGGCGACGCGCGAGATCACGCCGAGGACGAGGTTGGTGAACAGCAGCATCGCCACCAGCGGCAGCGCGATCCACAAGCCGAGGCGGAAGATCTCGGCACCCCAGCGCTGCGGCTCGATCGTGCGCAGGAAGGCGAACGGATCGCCCGCCACCGGAAAGGCGGTGAAGCTCTGCACGACCGCGGCGATGACCAGCAGGTGGCCGCCGCTGACGATGAACAGCCACGCGATCGAGATCCCGTAGAAGCGGCTCACCGCCGTCTGCTCGCCTCCGCTCATCGGGTTGAAGAAGGTCGCGAAGTTCATTCCCATCTGGAGCCCGACCAGCTCGCCGGCGAATTCGACCGCCGAGAACACGATCCGCACCGCAAAGCCCAGGCAGACGCCGATCAGCACCTGCTGCAGCACGGCGAGGAGCGCGGCGGACGAGTCGAGCGCGATCGGCGCGATCGGCGGGATCGCCGGCTGGGCACAGAACGCGACCAGGAACGCCAGGCCGATGCGCATGCGCACCGGCACCGCGCGCTGGGCGATCACCGGCAACGCGCTGAACAGCGCGAGAACGCGCAGGAACGGCCAGAGGATCGGCGTCACCCAGGCGAGGACGTCGGCCTCGGTGAACGTGAGCATCGCTGCGGAATCAGCCGACGACGGTCGGGATCGACTGCAGGGTGCGTTGCAGGAACTCGACCAGCGACGTCAGCATCCACGGCCCGGCGATCGCCAGCACGGCGACCGCGGCGACGATCTTCGGCACGAACGAGAGCGTCGCCTCGTGGATCTGCGTCGCCGCCTGGAAGATGCTGACGACGAGGCCGACCGCGAGCACGGTGAGCAGGATCGGCGCCGAGATCATCAGCAGCATGTAGAGGCTCTGCTGGCCGAAGGTGAAGACCTGTTGTGAATCCATCGAGGAGATCCTTCGCTTCGCTCAGGACGACAGCTGCGCCGTCAGGTGACGAAGCTGGCCGCGAGCGAGCCGAGGAGGAGGTTCCAGCCGTCGGCGAGGACGAACAGCATCAGCTTGAACGGCAGCGCGATCAGCACCGGCGACAGCATCATCATGCCGAGCGACATCAGCACGCTGGCGACGATCATGTCGATGATCAGGAACGGCAGGAACACCAGGAAGCCGATCTGGAACGCGCTCTTCAGCTCGCTCGTCACGAACGCCGGAACGAGCACCTTGAACGGCACGTCGGCGGTCGGCACCGCGGGGTCGATGCGCGCGAGCTTTGCGAACAGCATGACGTCGGCCTGCCGGGTCTGCTTCATCATGAAGCTGCGCACCGGGCTCTCGCCGCGCTTGAGCGCTTCCTCGAAGGCGATCTTGTTGTCGGCATACGGCTGATAGGCCTCGCTGTACACCTTGTCGATCGTCGGCCCCATGACGAAGAAGGTGAGGAAGAGGCTGAGGCCGATGACGACCTGGTTCGGCGGCGCTGCCTGGGTGCCGAGCGCCTGGCGCAGGAGGCTGAGGACGATCACGATGCGCGTGAAGCTCGTCATCAGCAGCAGCACCGCGGGCAGGAAGCTGAGCGCGGTGAAGAACAGCAGGGTCTGCACCGGCACCGAGTAGCTCGTGCTGCCGGCGTTGGTGCCGACGAGGAGCGGCAGCGTCGCGCCGCCTCCCGCGGGCGGCGTCTGCGCGGCGACGGGCAGGGCGGCGACGAGGAGCGCGACGGCGGCGAGCGCGACCATCGCGATCCAGGCGACGCGGCGCTGCGCCGGCCGGCGCAGCGCCGCATCGAGCTCGGCGTCGCCGCGCCGTTGCTCGGCGAGCGCGATGCGCTCAGCGGGCACCGTCGTCTCCGGCGCGGCTGCCGCGCAGCCGGGTCAACATCTGGGCGAACGACGCCGGCGGCTGCGCGCCGGGCGCCGCCTCGACGCTCTGCGCGGCGGGCGCCATCGTGTGCAGCGTCGTGATCGCCGTCGGCGTCACGCCGAGGACGAGCCAGCGGCGCTCGTCGCCATTGCCGATCTCGACCGTGACGATCCGCTGCGACGTCGACAGCGGCAGCACGGCGATGCTCTTCATCACGCCGGCGCCGCCGGCGCCGCCGAGCGGCGTGCGCTTCAGGAACCACAGCGTCAGCGGGATCAGCGCGACGATCGCGCAGAACCACAGGACCGAGCTCAATGCATTCGGCATCTTGCGTAGGGGAACATGGAGGAGCTCAGCCGCGCGAGAGCCGGCGCATGCGCTCGCTCGGCGTGACGATGTCGGTCAGCCGGATGCCGAACTTCTCGTTGACGACGACGACCTCGCCTTGCGCGATCAGATAGCCGTTGACGAGCACGTCCATCGGCTCGCCGGCCATCGCCTCGAGCTCGACGACCGAGCCCTGCGCGAGCTGCAGGATGTTCTTGATCGGGATCCGCGTCCGGCCGAGCTCGACGGTGAGCTGGACCGGGATGTCGAGGATCATGTTGATGTCGTTGCCCGCCGTCGACCCCGTGGTCGGCGTGAAGTTGGCGAACGACGCCGGCGAGACCTGCTCGGCCGCGGCGTGGATCTCGGTCGCGGTTTCGGTGCGGCCGTCGGCAGCGGCCCATTCGGCGGCGGCGTCGTCGGGCAGCGAGCCCGGGCTTTGTTCACTGGTCATGGTGTTCTCCGAGCCAGCCTTCGCGCGAGCCGGCGAGCAGTTGATCGACCTTGAGCGCGTAGCGGCCGTTCGAGGTTCCGTAGTGGCAGTCGAGCACGGGAACGCCGGCGACCTTGGCCTGGATCGCCTGGCGCAGGTCGAGCTCGATGAAGTCGCCGGCCTTCAGCGCGAGCAGCTGCTCGACCGTCGCCGGCGCCTGCGCCAGCTCGGCGACCAGCTCGACCTCGGCGGCCTGGATCTGCTGCGTCATCAGGTTGACCCAGCGCCGGTCGGGCGCGTTCGAGCTGCCGTGCATCGTCGAGTAGAGGACGTCGCGGATCGGCTCGAGCGTCGCGTACGGGATGCAGAAGTGGATCGTGCCGCTCGCCTCGCCGATCTCGAGCGTGAACGAGGTCGAGACGACGATCTCCGACGGCTGGGCGACGTTGGCGAACTGCGGCTGCATCTCGGCGCGCTGGTAGTCGAGCTCGAGCGGATAGATGCCGTCCCAGGCGCGCTTGTAGTCGGCCATGATCACGTCGCAGAGGCGCCGGATGACGCGCTGCTCGGTGGCGGAGAAGTCGCGCCCCTCGATCCGCGTCGGGTACTTGCCGGCGCCGCCGAACAAGGCGTCGATCACGGCGAAGACGAGCGGCGGGTCGCAGACGACGAGGCCGAGGCCGCGCAGCGGCCGCACCGAGACGATGTTGAAGTTCGTCGGCGACGCGATCTCGCGCAGGAAGGCGCTGAACTTGTGGACGTGCATCGGCCCGATCGAGACCTCGGGACTCTTGCGGATGAAGCCGAACAGGCCGGTGCGGATGTTCTTCGCGAAGCGCTCGTTGATGATCTCGAGCGCCGGCATCCGCTCGCGGACCATCCGGTCCTGGTTGACCAGGTCGTAGCTGCGCACGCCGTCCTCGGCCGGCTCCTCCGGCGCGAGCGACTCGCTCTCGCCGGCGATGCCCTGCAGCAGCGCGTCGACTTCGTCCTGGGTCAGGATCTGGTCCGTCATTGGATGATGAAGCTCGAGAAGTGGACGTGCTGGATCGGGTTGCGCGGGGCGTTCAGATTGCGCCGCGGCGCCTTCGGCTTGACTGCGGCTGGCGCAGCCACGGCGACGCCGCTGGCCGCGCCGCTCGCCGCAGCGGCGGCGCTGCTCGCGATGTCGACCGGCGCCGGCGTCACGGGCTCCGGCGCGAGAACCTCGATGCCCATCGGCCGCGCCGCCTCGCGCAGGATCTCCTGCGCCAGCTGCTCCTTGCCTTCTCGGTTGAGCAGCTCCTTCGACGTCTTGTTGGCGAGGATCAGCAGGATCGCGTTGCGGATCGCCGGCATGTAGGCCTTGATCTGATCGCTCGAGGCACCGCTGTCGAGCTCGAACGTGATGCCGATTTGGGCGTAGCGGTCGGCCTCGCGGTCGGCGAGGTTGACGACGAAGGGGTCGAGCGGGAGGTAGATCGGCGCGCTTTTCTGCTCGGCGTGCGCAGCGCCACGGGCTTGCTCGGTCGCGGCCTCGTCGTCGCCGGCGGCGGCCGCGCGAGCGGCGCGCTGCTTCAGGAGCACGACGCCGCCGGCGGCGAGCGCGAGCACCAGGGCGAGCACCGCGGCGCCGACGATGAGGAGTTTTTTCCTCGGGCGCCGGATCGGCGCGGCGTCGGCGGCCGGCTCGGCCATCACTGCAGACATCGAAGCTCCTTTGGGCCCGCGCACGGGGTCATCGCGGCATCCGCGCCGGCTGGCCGCGCACGCTCGCTGTCGAGGAAATTATGAAAACCGGCTCCGTTCCGGAAGCGGCGATAAGCGAGGCTTTTCGCCACCAGACGGGTGTCGCCGATGCGGCGCTCGTCTACGCGTAGAGATCGACGCCGCCGTCGGCGACGCGCCGGACGACGCGCGCGCCCGTCACCTCCGGCAATGCCGTGCCGATCGGGCCGCGGTGCTCCTGCGATGCCGCCTCGTCGCCGCCAGGGGGGCTGCCGGCGTGCTGCGAGACGCCGCCGCCGGTCAGCGTCAGGCCGGCATCGCGCAGCGCGCTCGCGAGCTCGGGCAGGCCGCGTTCGATCGCCTGCCGCGTCGCCGCGAGATCGGCGCCGAACTCGACCTGCGCGGAGTCGCCGTCGACCGAGATGCGGATCGAGACCGGGCCGGTCTCGGCCGGGTTCAGATGGAGCTCGGCGTGCTGCACGCCGTCCTGCGCGAGGACGCTGACCTGGACGCCGAGCGCGACGGCGAATTCGGGGGCGGCGATCGGCGTCGCGAAGGCGAGCGCGCTCGGCGCCGGCCCTTGCAGCTCGCCGATGGCACGGGTCGCGCCGGCCAAGCCGATCGACAGCGCGGCGGGATCGCTGGCGACGGCGCGGGAACGCGTCGCCGGCGTGTCGACCGCACGAAGCGCGTCGCCGAGCGCGGCGCGGACCATCGGATCGAACGCCAGCGATGCCGCCCGCGCCGCATCGGCATCGACGGACGCGGGCCCGCCGTTCGCGGCATCGACGACCGCGGCGCCGCGCGCATGGCCCGGCGCGCGCGGCGCGACTTCGCGCGACTCGCGCGAAGTCGCCGTAGCGTCGGCAAGGTCGGCGGCAGACCGACGTTCGCCAGCGGTCGACTCGGCGCTTGCGGAACCGCGGTCGGCCGCGTTTTCGGCCGCCGCCGCGGCGAGCATGGCCAAGGCGGCCGCGCGCTCTCCGGTCGACGTCGGCGTCGTGGCATCTTCCCTCGCGGCGGTGCCCTCCGCGACCGGCTCGGCAGGCGCCTGCGCGTGCTCG
>Ga0307409_100001315_pt1 | contig 12043 bp, 10 predicted proteins | sample 322Ometagenome_2_FD_203888 | JGI IMG/M metagenome (GOLD analysis project Ga0307409, IMG submission 203888) | Maize rhizosphere microbial communities from greenhouse at UC Davis, California, United States - 322HYB-O-2 | ecosystem: Host-associated > Plants > Roots > Rhizosphere > Soil | place...
TCGGGCCCCTCAGCCAGGTTCACGTCCGGCTCCATCCCGCCGAGCTCCGGGACTCCGCTCGCCACGACGGCCTTGCCGGCGGCGAGGTACTCGAAGACCTTGAGCGGCGAGCAGTTTCGGGTGTACGCGGTTGCGCGGTACGGGATCACGCCGACCGAGAATCCGGAGACATAGGCCGGAAGCTGGTCGTAGGGGACGAAACCGAGCACGTGCACGTTGTCGAGAGCTCCGAGCCTGTCGAGCCGCCCGCGCGCGTCCTCCGCCGGAGGCCCGACCAGAACGAAACTCCAATCCGGGCGAGTACGTGCGACGGCCTCGAGCAGGTCGAAGTCAACCTTCTCCGCCGTCAGATTCCCGGCGAAGCCGACGACCGGCGCGGCGACGGAGCGCACCTCGGGCGCCGTCCCGTTCGTGTGCGAGAAGTGTGCGAAGTCGGCGCCGTTCCGGACGAGGTGGGTCTCCGGGTTCCGCTGCAGCTGGCGCTCGTAGAGTCCGGTCGTGGTCGCGAAGACGACCTGGGAGCGCGATGCGGCGGCCTCGTCCGCGGCCGCCACGAAACGGCGGCGGCGCGCGTCGGGGCCGACCTGTTCGGCATAGTCGTCCACGACGTCGTAGACGGTGAGGTCCTCGCCCGCCCGGCCGACGAGCTCGAACGCGGTCGGGTCGTAGAGCCAAAGGATCCTCGGGCCGTCCGCCGCGCGGCGCGCGCGGCGGACCCGCATGCCCGTCAGGCGCGAGTTGATCCGGTTCGCGAGCGGGAACTTCTGGCCCCAGGGGACGATGGTGAGCGCCTTCTCGACCGTGATCGCCTCGGTCGGCCGCTCGCCGCCGAAGAGCCTGCGTGCGACCGAGCCGCGGTTCGGGCCCGCGACGAGCCGCCACAGGTGCCGGCCGATGTGCCCACCGCTCTCGACGAAGAGAACGCGGTGGCCTCGCTGGGCCGCCCGGGTCATGATCTGCTGGCGGTTCGTCGGCAGCCCGGCGTCCCAGTCCTGGCGCGACACGCAGACGATTGAGAAGCCCGGCTCGGTCATGCGCCCTTCTCCGCAAGCGCGCGCTCGTAGACGCCTAGGGTGGCGTCCACCACCGAGGAGACGTCGAAGCGCCCCGCCTCGGCCTTCCCGCGCTCGCCCATCTCGCGGCGCCGGGCCGGGTCGCCCAGGAGCTCCCCGATCGCCTCGGCCAGCCGCTCGGGAGAGCGGGCCGGTACGAGGAGCGCGGCGCCGGCACGCTCGGCGACGGACGCGGAGCCGGCGGCCGCGGTCGTGACCACGGGAACTCCCGCCGCCATCGCCTCGATCACCGGGATTCCCCACGGGTCGCTTCGGGTCGGCAAGACGAGCAGGTCCGCGGCCGCGTAGTAGTCCTCCGGGCTGTCGACCGGTCCGGCGAAGTGGACCCGGGCCGAAATGCCGAGAGCCTCCGCCTCGCGGCGGTAGGCGTCCGTGTCCCCGCTGCCGACGACGACGAGGTGTGCGTCCGTCCGGGAGCGCGCGAGGGCGGCCACAGCGTCGGCGAGACCCTTGCGCTCAAAGGAATGCCCGATGAAAAGGAGGACGCTGCGATCGGGCTCGATGGCGAGCTCGTGGCGGAGCTGTCCGTCTTCCGCCTCGGCGAAGCGCGCGACGTCAACCGCGGGCGGCACCACGTCGATCCGCTTCGCGGGGACGCCGTGCACCCCGATCAGGTCGTCGCGCACCTGCTCGGTGACCACAGTGGCGCGCAGGTACCGGCCCGGCCGAAACTGGAGGCGTTCAATTGCGCGCACGGCCGCGACCTCGGGGCGAAGGAGCGGGGCGAGCTTCGCGCGGGCACCAGCTGCCCGGTAGCCCCGCCCTGCGCGCTCCGGCCACCGCGCCTGCTCGGCGGCCATGACGGCGGGGACGTGGACGATGTCGTGCTTCCAGGCCGAGACGCCGAGCACGTGGACCAGGTCGTACCGGTCACGGTCTCTACGTAGCGCCTTCGTCGCCCGCGCGGCGAAGCTCCCGCGGAGAAGCGCAAAACCGATCCGCGAGCGCGAGCGCGTGAGCGGCACGACGTCGTGGCGAACGACGCCGTCGACGTCGATGCTCGTCCCCGGGTCGCAGTAGCAGTGGATCTCGACGCCGCGCGCCGCGAGCCCCTCGAGGAGGAAGACGCTGTCGCGCTCGAGGCTTCCCGAGCGGTTCAGGTTTCGGTAGACGAAGGCGACGCGCACGCTAGGAAGCTCCGAGCTCGGAGTAGGTCTCCCGCCACCGGTGGGCAATCGTGTCGGGGCCGGCCTGCTCGGCGACCCGGCGGCGGGCCGCCTCGCCGAGGCGAGTGCGGAGCTCCGGGTCCGCCGCGAGCACCGCGATGGACACGGCCAGCGCGTCGACGTCGCCGGGCGGTACGAGGAGACCATTGTCCTCGTGCGCCACGTAGTCGGCGATCCCGCCGACCGGCGTCGCGATCACCGGCAGCCCGAACGACATCGCCTCGAGGAGGACGAGCGGGACTCCCTCCCGCCGCGACGGCAGGCACAGCACCTGGGCCTCGGCGTAGCACTCGGCGAGGTCGGGCCCGTCTTTCACGCCGGCGAACTCGACGGCTGCGGCGACGCCGAACTGCTCGACGTCGTCGCGCAGAACGCGCTCCTCGCCGTCGTACTCCTCCCGGCCGACGAAGCGAAGCGTCGCCTCCGTGCCCGCCGCGCGGGCCTGGGCGAGCGCGGCGATCAGCTCGTAACAGCCCTTGCGCTCCCCGTAGCGGCCGACGAAGAGGAGCCGGAGAGGCCCGCCCGCCACGTTCGGCAGGTGGCCGTTGGGAAGGATGCGGATCGGATTCGGAACACAGTCCGCCTCGATGCCGATTTGCGCGAGGGCCTGCACCGAAGTCGGCGAGAGCGTGACCCAGCGGTCGACGAATCGGTCGAGTGAGCGCAAGGCGCGTGCCCGGCCGCGCGAGCCCTCCGGGATCACGTGGATGTGGCCGAGCACCGTGTGCCCGCTGGCCTTGAGGACGGAAAGGAAGAGCAGGTCACGGGCGAGCCCCGTGGCGGTGTGCGAGACGGAGTAGTGGACGAGCCGCGGCGCCCTCCGCGACCAGCGCAGGAAGCGCGGCAGCACGCGTGCCTGGATCCCGACCGCGTCGAGGGACAGGCGGCCGCCCACCTCACCGGTCTCCGGGCGCCATAGGTCGAAAGCATCGAAGCGGCACCCGATCTCCTCCTCGTGAGCCAGGAGCCATTCCGCGAAACCTGCGACGCCGCCGACCTGCGGGGGGAGCGGCGCGACCAGCCCAACCGTCTTTTCAGCCACGGCCGTCTTAGTAGGCCTGCCGCCCCCTGAACACGGCAGGGATCGTGCGGGCGATGAGTCTCAGGTCGCCCCAGAGAGACCAGCCGCTGACGTAGACATAGTCGAGGTTGAGCATCTCGCCGAACGGGATGCTGCTGCGTCCGCACACCTGCCAGAGCCCTGTCATGCCGGGCTTGAGCGTGAGCCGGTGCCTGCCCCAGTCCTCGACGCGCTCGTCCTCGTCGAGTGGCAGAGGCCGCGGGCCGACGAGGCTCATGTCCCCCTTGAGCACGTTCAGGAGCTGCGGAAGCTCGTCGATCGAGAGCCGCCGCAGCGCCTTCCCGAAGCTGGTGACCCTCGGGTCGTTCGGGATCTTGAGCATCCGGGCATCGCCGTTCGTCACGTGCATGTTGAGGTGGGCGACTTCCTCACGCCGCGTGTCGGCATCGGCGACCATCGTCCGGAACTTGAACATCAGGAAGGGCCTTTCCCCGCATCCCATGCGCAGCTGGCGGAAGAAGACCGGCCCCGTCGAGTCGCGCTTGATCTTGATCGCGATGAACGCGAAGACGGGTGCGAGCAGGAGCAGTGCGACTGCCGCGAGGGCCAGGTCGAGCGTCCGCTTGAGGAGCCTGGACGAGCGCGAGAGCTTCACCTGGGGCAGGCTGATCATCGGCAACCCTTCGACCGTGTGGATCTCGACGCCCGGACCGACGATCTCAAAGAGCCGCGGGACGATGTCGATCTGCACAGGCAGGCCTTTGAGCGAGCGGATGAGCCGTAGAAGCTCCTCGTGCGACTCGTTGGAGAACGCGATCACGACCCGCTCCACGTCGTAGGCCTGGACGAGCTCCGCGAGCTCATCGGCGGGGCCGAGAAGCGTCAGGTGCTCGAGGTCCGGACGCGGCGCCTTCGGCGAGGCGTCCACGAACCCGACGAGGTTGATGCCGTACTCCGGGTGCTTCAGGAGCTTGCGGGCGACCAGCTGGCCCACGTCTCCGGCCCCGACGATGATTGTGTTCTGGAGATACGAGATCGTTTGACGGCACACTGCGCGAGCCGTCGCGCGGCCTGCGGTGACGAACGCGACGCCCGCTCCCCAGAAGAAGACCAGCTCGGCGAGCTCCGGCGACCAGATGCCCGTGAGCCATGCTCCTGCGAAGAGGATCCAGGCGCCGATCGTGACCAGGTGGAAGACGCCCACGAATTCGTCGGCGGTCGAATGGTCGGCCCGCTCCTCGTCGTTGTCGTAGAGCCCGTAGAGCTTCGCCACGACGACCCAACCCGGGAGCGTCACCGCGAAGAAGAGGACCCGGTCGGCGCTCACGCCCGCGCCGATCAGAGCTTCTGCAAGAACGAAGGCAAGGGTAAGCCCGGCGATGTCTGCGGCGGCAAGCGCCCTTCGGACGACCCATCCGCGCCGCCGCCCACCGTGGGTCCCCGGCTTCTCCAGGAGCTCTGGGACGGTAAGCGCTTCGGCCTCGTCGAGGACGAGCGGCGCCGCAATGGCGAATCTGTCAGCGTTCACGTACGTGTACCCCCCTCAGGTAGATCCCGGCTGCAACTGCGCTGCGGATCCGCTCCGGTGAAGCCGAGCCGTCGGAAAGGTTCTGCCAGCGACCGGCGTGCAGCAAACGAAGACGATCCTCGCGAAGCGACACGTGCACGAGAGTCGCGCGCGCCTCGCGGGCGAACTCGGCCGCCGCCTCGGCCTCCTCCGCACTGTCGACCACGACCGCCGCCGGCTGCAAGAGCCGGAGGAAATCGGCCGTATCCCCTTGTCCTGCGGGAAACGCGCGTACCTCAGCGATTCCCTCGAGCGCTCCCTCGACTGCTTCGGCGAGGAGCGGGTAGCTGGAAACGACCGCCACCAGCGGGAACGTCGGCTCAGCCGCCATGCGAGCCTCCGCGTTCACGCCGTCCGGTCCATCTCGAAGATCCCGGCCGACTCGAAGGCCGACCGGTAGAAGAGCCCGGCCGCCCTGCGAGAAGGCAGGTCGAGCTTGTGCAGGATGTTCTGCATGTGACGCTTGACCGTGAACTCGGAGATCGAGAGGGCCTGCGCGATCTGCCGGTTGCGCGCGCCCCTCGCGACGAGGGCGAGGACTTCACGCTCGCGCGTGGAGAGAGCGACGGCGCGCTCGCGGGCCCGGCCGCGCTCCTCGAGCCCGTGCACCGCGTCGATCATGAGCGTGGCGAGGCCGCGCGAGAGCGGCGCCTCACCGCGGACGACGCCGCGGAGCGAACGGATGAGCCCGGCCGGCGAGATTTCCTTCGGCAGGAAGCCCTTACTGCCCGCCGTGACTGCCGCGAGCACCGCGTCGCTCGACACCTCGAAGCCCCAGACGATCATCCGCGCCTCGTAGAGCGGCGCAAGGCCAGCAACCGCCGCGACGCCACCCGAGGGCGGAAGCTCGAGATCGATGAGCGCGATGTCCGGCTGTTGCTCCTCGAGCGTCTGCGAAAGCGCAGGAAGCGTGGCCGCCTCGAAGACCTCGAAGTCGCTCTCGCGCCCGAGCAGATGCTTGACGCCCGCCCTGAAGATCGGTCCAGGGTCGGCGACGACGATGCTCGTTCGCCTCATCGAGCCGGCCGCTCCCCATCGGCCGTGCCCGCGGCAGCCGCAACCTTCATGCCGCTCCTCTCCCTACCCTTGTTCGACGCCAGTCCCGGTGGTGCTTCCCTCCGGAAAGAACCGCTTCCCTCCGGAAAGAACCATTCATAGGTCTCCCGGCCTATGTCTCGATGGTCATCTCCGTCGGGAACATGACTCTAAACCAATCTCTGGAAGCTTTCAACCCCGCCTCGGAACCAGCGGACGTGGTGCTTTCATGGAGGTGGCCACTCGGGGCCGACGCCGGTATCATTTGCAGTTCGTGGTTCGAGGACGTTTTCTGCGGCTGCTCGGGGGAGTGGGTCTTCTCGCTTCTGCCTGCCTGCTCGTCCTCGCGCCGGCAGCAGCCGCCGCCGGGTCGCCCCAGGACAGCGGCGTCTACGACCAGTACACAGAGCAGATCCCGACCGCCGACGGCTCGCAGCACAGCGGCACGACGGGCGGGCCCGGTTCCGGCGGCCCGTCGACTCCCGGTCCGACCGTGAGCATCGTCCTCCCGGCGAGCCTGAACACGGACGGCGGCAAGGACGCGAAGACGCTTCGTGAGCTCGCCACGTCGCCGCGTTACGGCGCGCCGACCCCGGGCGGCTCGCTCCCGGAGAGCTCGGCCAGCTCGCCCGCAGGCGTCTCCGCCGCCGTCAGCGCGATCACCGACGGAAGCGACGGGCGCATGGTCGGCCTCTTCGTCGCTCTCCTCGCGGTGACCGCTGTCTCGCTCGGTTTCGCCGCGGCGCGCCGCCGAACGATCTAGCGCGGAAAGTACTCCTCCAGGTCGTGCGGCTTCACGTCGTCGCGGACGAGCACGACGTCGTTCCTGCCGGCGAGCATGATCGCCACCGAAGGAGGCACGCCCTGCACCGACGTGACCTCGACGTGCTCCGCGGGACTGGTCGTCCCGGCCCCACCCGTGTCGTTGCAGGGAGGGATCGTGCCGTTGCCGATGGATTCCCCAGCCACAGTGGCCGCCTCGACAGCGGTGCCGAGATAGGTGTGTCCGTCGTAGGAGACGAGCATCGCGCAGCTCGCCGAGGCTCCGCCTCTGCTCACCTCGGTTGTGGCTCCTCCTCCGCTCGCCTCGGTGCTCTTGCCTCCGCAGGCCGCGAGCGCGAGTGAGAGGACGAGCAGAGCCAGGGCGAGAAAACGGGTCGCTCGCTGAATGGTCATGTCGCCTACGACCGTACTGACGGCCGATTTGTTCCCAGCGTCAGCGAAGATCTTTATTGGATTCCATGTCGAACCACATGGCGAAGAGGAGAAGCTGGAGCCCCGAGATGACGAGGAGGGCCACGAGGACGATCGAGGCGCTCGTGATCGGGTTGCCCGCGATACGGAGCCCGACCTCGAGGCAGCCGAGCAGAAAGCCCGCGCCGAAGAGCAGCATCCCCAGCGAGTAGAAGAGGACCAGGGGGTGGAAGTCGCGGATGATGTACTTCTCCTTCATCCGCCAGAAGAAGCCCTTCGTCAGGAGCCAGGAGATCTTCGGGACGACGTGGCGCAGACGGATGCCGCTCCGCTCGCCAACGCCGTAGATAGGGCGCGAGGGATAGTCGCGTACGCGGCGGTTCCAGACGTTCAGGTGGACGAGCAGGTCGTTGGGGAAGCCGTAGCGCTTGTAGATGCGGTCGAGGTCGAGCAGCTTGAGCGTCTCGAGGTTCACGGCCGTGTAGCCCGACTGCGAGTCGGCGACATGCCAGTACCCGGACGCGATCTTCGTCAGGAAGGAGAGCACGGCGTTCCCCAGGTAGCGCGTGCGCGGGATGAGCTCCCATGCCTGGCCGGTGAAGAGCCGGTTTGCCTTGGCGTAGTCGACCTGGTCGGAGACAATGCCCTGGACGAGTGCCTCCAGGTCATCGGGATCCATCTGCCCGTCGGCGGCCATGACCGCGGTGATGTCGATCTCCTCGGCGATTGCGCGCTTGTAGCCCGTGACGATTGCCGCGCCGACGCCCTGGTTTCGTTCGTGCTCGATCAGGTCGACGCGCGGATCGGCGACCTTGACCTTCTCGACCGTGGCGTCGGTGGACGCATCGTCGACCACGATGATCCGGTCGACGAAGTCAGGGATCGTCGAGACCGTGGAGGCGATGAGCGGCTCCTCGTTGTATGCGGGCACGACAACGGCGACGCTCTTTTCTTCGTACATGGCGCCGACTCTAGCCCGAGCGTCGGTCGTTCATGAATGCAGGTCGTAGAGCGCGAAACGCCGGTCCTCATAGATGGGTCTGAGGCCTGCAAGGAAGTCCTCGGGCGCGGGGCGACGCTTGTCGATGAGCAGCCAGTCGGCCTTCCAGCGGGCGAGAATCGCACGCCGCGCCGAGGCGCTCAGATTCCTGCTCCGCAAGAACCGGCGCGTATCGTGCTTGCGCTCCCGAAGCCGATTCTTGACGGTGTCAGCGACGTGCCCGGTTTCCGAATCGTTGATGTACACGGGTGCGAAGGCGGCAAGCGCGTAGGCGGTCTCCGGGTCGGAGAAGACGACATCGCCTGGGCTGACGTTGTCTCGGACCGCCGCAACGATCCCCGGCGGCAAGGCTGCCGGGCCTTGCTGCCCAAATGCCATGAATCCCGCCACGACGAGCGGAACGAGGAAGGCTGCAGTCGTGCCCACGGTCCAGGGACTGAAATCCGGGCCCCTCGTGCGCACGAATGCCCCGACCACCAAGACGATCACACCCCCTCCCATGGCCACCCAGACGACCCAGCCCGGGCCTCCAGTGGAGTACGCGTACGTGAACGTTCCCGGGAACAGGAGCAAGAAAGCCGCACCGAGCCCGCCAGCGACGAGAACGCCGACAACCCGAAGAGGAGCGAGGAGAGCGCACCCCCCGACAACGGCGAATGGGATAGGAAGGAACTCAGGAAGGTGACGCGCTTGAGAGAGTGAGAGCAGATCCGCGGCCGCTGTGAATGCGGGCGGGATCACCAAGGTGCCCAAAAGCGCAAGCGTCCCGCCCACGACGAGAGCTGCCCAAAGACGAGTGCTCGCCAGCAAGGCGAAGGGGACGACGAGGAGACCCGCGACGACCAGCGTTCCCGCTTGTGCAATGGCGCCCGGATTCATCGCGATCCAGTGACCGACGTGCGAGACGAGGTCGCCGTAACGATCTGTGTCGTGGCTACGCTGCGCAGCCGACGGCGTAAAGCCCGACGTCCCGCTGATCACGGGGAGCAGAAGCGCAAGCAGGACCGCAAACGGAGCGATGAGCGCTCCCAGCGCGACACCCGTCTTCGTCAGGAGAGGCTCCCATCCTCGAATGAGGATTGCTCGGGCTACGAGAAATCCGGCAAGCACGAGTATGAGCATCGGCGTGTAGGAGATATGGATCGCGCTGAGCGCAAACGACGCCGCGGCAAGGCAGAGCCATGTCAGTAGCCCGCCCTCTATTGCGAAGGCGAACGCGAGCGCGATCACCGCTGTTGCCAGAAGCATGAGCGTGGCCGACTGCGGCAGAGGGAGCGTCTCGAAGCGCCCGGTTGCCGCGGCTCCTCCATCGCGGCGCAAGAAGCCGAAGTAGCCGACCTCGACGAGAACGAACGCGAAGCCGCCGAAAGGCGAGCGAAAGACCTCTGAGCCGGCCGCGTACGCAAGCACCACGGCCAGAGGCACGAGGATCGCCGGGAGGTGAAGCAGGACTTCGGTCGAATCGACGCCGGCGAGCCGAGAGATGAGGGCATCCATGCCATGCCACAGAGGGAAGACGTAGCCGGGATGAAGGCCGCCGTCCTTGAACTCGTCAACGGTGGTCAAGGCGCCGAGGGAATCGAACTCGGCTAATTTGCGAACGCGGGCCAGATGGAAGAGCCCGTCCGAACGCGCCGGACGAGCCCCCCACCAAACGAGCCCCGCGTAGACGACAGAAAGGCCGAGAACCGCCGCCAACGCACGCGAGTCGGTGCGAGAGTTGCGCGCCTCTGCTTTGCGCCGGGCAGCGGGCACGAGTGCGGCCAGGGCCACAGTGAGGAGGACCAGCTCCGCGAGGACGATCGATGCGCCCAACGCGAAGACGAGCGCAAGACCAAGGGCGACGACGGCCAGGCTGACCACGAATGCGCCTGCGACGGCGGTAGCAGGCGAGGCGCTCCACCCGACTGCTCGCAGGACGAGCGCGCCGGGTACGAGCAAGACGCAGGCGGCGGCAGCGGCGAGCCGAAGGGCGAGCCCAAAGCCCGTCGCAGGCAGTAGGTGGGCGACGAGCAGGAGCGCCGGAGCAAGGGCGACCCATGCGATGAAACGGCCTGGCGGCCGCAGTGCCAACGGAGCTCTGAGGGACGCTACCCGGCCGCTTCTTCCCTCCACCGGCCCGATTCTAGGGTGCTACCCCTCGCGTGGCCGCATGAGCGCGGGCCGCAGGCTGTCCCAGATCATGATCGCGCCGCCCGGGATCGAGGCGGCGACGGTAACCGCGTAGAAGAGAAAGCCCGTGGCGAACGCCGCGTCGGCATCCACCCCGAAGCGCCCGAGAAAGGCGATGAAGAACGCCTCGCGCACGCCGAGCCCGTTGATCGTGAACGGGATGAGCATGACGAGGAAGAGGAGCGGGCCCATGATGACGTAGACGAGCGGGGAGACGTCGACGCCGACCGCTTCGCCGCAGAGCCAGATCGAGAGGATGCGGACGAACTGGAAGACGACGGTCGCGCCGAGAACGATGAGGAGCGCTCGTGGCTGCGCGCGGTAGCCGTGCAGCGCCTCCCAGAGGGTTCGGAACCCGCGCGCAAGGGACCGCGTGCCACCCCGCTCCTGCAGCCAGGCGTTCGTCCGCCGCGAGAACATGAGCGCGAGAGCGAGGGCGAGCGCCACGGACAGCGCGATCTCGAGGATCAGGACTTCCTGGATGTTGTTGTAGCGCCCGAGCGCCAGCACCAGCCCGATCGCGACGAGTACGAGCGTCCCTACGGAGCCAACGACCCGCTCCATGAGGACGGCGCCTGCGACCTCCCCCTTTGCCTCGGGCCTGCGGCGAACGTGGGCCGCGATGCGCACGGTGTCTCCTCCGATGGACGTGGGGAGCACCTGCCCGGCCGCGTACCCGACGAAGTAGAGCTTCGTCAGCCAGGAGAGCGGCTCGTGGATCCCCTTCGAGGCCAGGAGCGCCTTCCAGCGCCAGGCCATTCCCACGGTCGTCACGAGAAAGATCACGTACGAGGCGAGCAGGTACCAGCCGTTGCTCGACCCGATCAGGTCGATCGTCGCGCCGAGATTGATCTGCCAGATCAGGTAGGCGAGGACGCCCGCGCTGACGACCACCTGCAGAGCGATGCGAACCGGCCGGCTGATCCTCACGTCATCAGGTGGTGAAGCGGGCGTGGACACGGCGCAGCGCGTCCACCGCGTCCGCGATGTCCTCGTCCGAGTGCGCCGGCGAGAGCGGCAGGGAGAGCACCTCGCGCCCGGCCCGCTCCGCAACGGGAAGCGGCGGCTGGTCGGGGAAGCGCTCGCGGTAGTACGTCAGCGTGTGCACCGGGAGGAAGTGGATGCTCGTGCCGATGTTCTCCTCGGCAAGGGCATGCTGGTAGGCGTCGCGGTCAGCGCCCGCGTCATCGGCATCGATGCGAACGACGTAGAGGTGGAGCGCGTGCCGGTCGCGCGGATCGCGGGCAAGTGGCGTGACCCCTGGCAGGTCGGCCACTGCGGCGTCGTAGGCCTCGACATGGCGGCGGCGGATCTGGGCATGCGCGTCGACCTTGTCCAGCTGGCAGAGGGCGATGGCGGCGAGGACGTCGGAGAGGTTCGCCTTGAACCCCGCGGTGCGGACGTCGTAGAGCGAGCCGTGGCTCCTCCGCATCAGGCGGAGCTCCCGAACCTCGTCGGCGAGCGCGTCGTCGTCGGTGGTGATCGCGCCGCCTTCGCCCGCGGCCACGTTCTTGGTCGCGTAGAGGGAGAAGCACGTCGCGCGGGCGATGGAGCCGATCCGCCGACCTCGGTAGCGCGCCTCGACGGCATGGGCCGCGTCCTCGACCACCGGAAACCCGAGCGCGAGAAGTGGGTCGAGGTCGGCGGGCTGGCCGGCCAGGTCGACGGGAAGGATCGCCTTGGTCCGGTCGGTGACGGCCGCTGCCGCGAGGTCCGGGTCGATGTTCAGGTCGGAGTTGCGCACGTCGACGAAGACCGGGGTCGCGCCGGTGTGAACGACGACGTTGGCCGTCGCGGGCCAGGTGATCGGCGTCG
>Ga0307409_100001317_pt1 | contig 12031 bp, 13 predicted proteins | sample 322Ometagenome_2_FD_203888 | JGI IMG/M metagenome (GOLD analysis project Ga0307409, IMG submission 203888) | Maize rhizosphere microbial communities from greenhouse at UC Davis, California, United States - 322HYB-O-2 | ecosystem: Host-associated > Plants > Roots > Rhizosphere > Soil | place...
TCGCGAAAGAAGCCATTCTGGTTCGGCAGCGCGAGGTGGACGCGCGCCGACTGCACGGCGGCGAGCGACGAGATCGAGCGCATCAGCTCGCCCTCGAGGCCGCGCTGGAAGGTGAGGCGCTCCTGGAACTGGGTCTGGCCGAAGCGGGCGCTGTCCATCAGCTCGAAGCCCGAGACCGCGCCCTTCGGCAGGCCGGCGGTCGCCATCTTCAGGCGCAGGTCGTGGACCTGCGCGGAGGGAACGAGGATCGCGGCGCCGCCTTCGGACATCCGGTACGGCACGTTCATCTGCGAGAGCTGCGCGATGACGGCGCCGCCGTCCTTGTCGGACAGGTTGGCGTAGAGCACCTTGTAGTCGCCGTGCGACTTCCAGGCGGTCATCGCGACGACGATGCCGGCCAGCGCCGCGACGCCGACCAGCGCGCTCAGCTTGCTCCTCAACGGCATCGCTTGCAGGCGGCCGGCGAAGGTGGCGGGAACCGCCGTGGCGTTCGGCGAGAGGGCAACGGCGTTGTCCATGGGGGTCGCTTGGCAGCCGGGGCGAGAAGCCGCCGGGGCAACGCCATTATTCGAAACGGCCCTGCCGCGGGATGGCCGAAACAGGCCGGCAATGCGGCGTCAGTTCGCACCAACGCCGACGAGCGGTCTGCCTACGATGACGGCCTTGGAGCGACCGCCATGAACGTCACCCTCAAGCCCTTCGACTTCGCCCAGGCGGCAGCGAGGGCTGGCCTCGGCACCGACGGCATGCCGCTCGCGAAGAGCGGTGCGGTCGCCGAGACCGGCTTCCAGAAGGCGCTCGGCCACGCCCTCGAGGCCGTGAGCAAGTCACAGAACGACGCGAGCCGGCTGCAGCGCGAGATCGCGCTCGACAACCCGACCGTGAGCCTCGAGCAGACGATGGTCGCGATGCAGAAGGCGCAGATCGGGTTCGCGGCGACCTTGCAGGTCCGCAATCGCCTGGTGCAGGCGTATTCGGACATCATGGGGATGCAGGTCTGACGTCTTGTCCCGGGCGCTCGTCGGCGGTGCGACAGCGCGGCTCGTAGTGTGAGAAGGCCGCGCTGTCGTCGAGCAACCACAACCCGCTCAGTCGTCGTCTTCGTCGCGATTCGGATCATTCGGGAACGCGACCCTTCTCGCACGGCCGGTGACGCGCAGGATGTCGAGACCCGACCCATTGCGGTCGACGGCGTAGACGAAGCCGCGGTTGTCGACTTCGACGTTGTTGGTCATGTAGCCGGTTGCCGTCGTGTTCTGGTTCGCGACCGGCACGTAGAAGCCGACTTCCTCCGGCTCCTGCGGCTCGCGGATGTCCCAGACGCGGATGCCACCCGTGAAATAGGCGAGGAAGGTCAGCCTGCCGTAGTACGGATTCCTGAAGTTCTCCTCGCTGGAGTGCACGCCGAAGCGGGCACCTCGCTTGCAGTAGTTGCCCCTCGGGTACTTTTCGCCAACGCGGGGGTCGACCGACATCGTGGACAGCACCATCGGACCTTGCCAAGGGTTTTGTTGAGGACTCGTGCCGGGCGGCACCGTGAGCGAGTTTTCGACCGTGACGTCAACCAGGAACGCCCAGTGCGGAGCTTCCTTGCAAAGGTCGGCCGTCGACTCGGAAGAGAGGATCACGATGTCACGGACCTTGAACTCGGTGAAGTCCTGGTAGCTGCTCGGCGTCATCCCGATCACCGGCATGCTCGTGTGGCCGCCTTGGTCGGGCGACATGTAGAGGATCGACGTCTGCGCCGAGTTCAGCTGTTCGTTCGTCGGGTTGTTCCGATCGCCCATGAACGTCCCGTAGGGAGGCGGCAGCAGCTTGCTGCGATCGAGCACCTGCATGATCCCGTCGTCGCCGACGCCCCACGCCGTGTAGACGCGGTTGCCGATGACGTCGGTCAGCATCGCACCGCGCGCCAGCCGACGCGTCGGGTTCGGGTGCTCGCGGCCGGAAATCGCGCCGTGCAGCGACGGCGGCACCGGGCCGGTTCCGGTGGGCTGCGATCCGGGAAGCCCGTGCGTGCGCAGGTACACAGGGCTCGTTGGATTGGACCAATCGACGATCATCATCGATTGCGGCTGGCGCCACGCTTGAGCCGCGATGCTGCCCGGCAAGTAGGCGATCCCGGTCTGGCACTCCCAATAGTGCTTGTGCGTCGATGCAAGACCGCGCATCGCGCCGACCAGGAACGGATTGCTGACGTTGGTGACGTCCCAGACCTCGTAGCCGGAGGCGACGCTGCCCTGCACGTTTCGCATCAGGTAGACCCGACCCGGGGTTCCCGCCGGAAGGTCGGAGCCGAGGCACATCCGCACCGACTGCGTCTGTGCGCCCGTCGCCGGACCGGGGATGTGGAACTTCTCGACCGGCTGATTCGGTCTCGTGACGTCGATGATCATCACCCCGTTCAATTCGACGACGCCGCCCTTGAGCGGGTTCGGCTTCGAGCCGCCGTGCGTGCCGACGAAGGCGATCGTCCTGCCGTCTGGGTAGACAATCGTGTTGGGCTGGTAGGCGGGGCGGCCCTGAAGGTCGGTGTGTCCCACACGACGCATGTTCTTCTGCTCGCCGCTCTGGCTGACTTGCGCAGCGGCAGTGCTCGTGAAAGCCACTGCCAGCAGCGCTACGGCAGAGATCGCCGCGTTGATCTTGTTGATCCGTGTCCTCATCTCGTCTCCTCGGGCTGTGAACGCCGGGCGCATCAATGCCTGCCGGCACCGCCCCGGCACTGCGCGAACCGAACGGTTCGCGACATTCGCTGACTTCGTGGGACCGTTATAGACCCGCGCGAAACCGAGGACAAGAAGCGGACGCCAAGGGAAAGCGATAGCTGTCTTCTCGAGCACAGCTTGGCCCGGTGACTCGCGATGTCGCGCAAACGCGGGCGCGCGATTTGCCGACGCGGAGGTTCACTGGTCGAAGGAGGCGAGGCGATGAGCAAGCTCGGGGTTCGCTTGGCGGCGGCAGCCGTTCTGGCGGGATGGTTCGTGCATGCACATGCGTCGCTGAGCCTGAGGCCGCCGCAGAACTTTCCGGCAGCGCTCGGTGCCGAAAACACGATCCTGACCCTGCAGAATATCGGCAGCTTCAGCTTCGAGGCGGGCAGTGTCGGCCGAGTCGTCGGCAGCGCCACCGATGTCATCAGTGGTGACGTCCTCACCGGTCCCTCGCAGACCCGAACGCGCAGCCTTGGTTCGCTGGGCATCGGATCTGCCGCGGACCTTCGCGTCGTCTTCAAGCCGCTCGAGCCCGCAGACGTGCTGAACCAGGGCATCTCCCTCAACAACCTGCAGCTCAGCATCTACAGTCCGACGGGCTCCCTGCTGTTCAACTCCGGGTTCTTCGAGCCCATCGACTTTGCCGACGCCATGACAGGGGCCGGCAACTCGGGCTTCGTCTTCGCTCTCGATCCGGTGCAGGCCGCCCAGGCTCAGACGTTCGCATTTGGCAGTGGCTTCGCCGCCAACCTCGTCGGCCTGAGCGCCGCGGCATCGAATGCCACGGGCAGCTTCGAGACCTTCTACGTGGCCAGCGCGGTGGCGATCGCGCCCATCCCCGAACCAGAAAGCGTTGCGCTCTTGCTGGTGGGTTTTGCGGCGATGCGGCTGGTGCTGCCCCGTCGCGCCAGGGAGCGAACTTGAGCGCGAAGGACTGAAGCGTATCGGAGCGGCGGTTCGGATCGACGACCGACTTGAGCCGAGTCGACGGATCGATCGCGTTCCGCCGCAATCGCCGTGATGGTGCTCGGCTTGTCCGGCGCCGACGCGCCGCTGCCGAGGATCTTCATGGCCTGCTTCTTGGCGGCTTCCCAAGTCATGGCGGTTCCTTCCGTTGTGACGGAGCCCGCCGTCGCGGGCGTCCAGATCGCCGCTTCCCGCGGCGCGGCCTAGAAGGCACAGGAGCTTAGCCGAGGCTCGGCGACGGGACGCGTCCCGACCGGAGGTTCATCCGGCCAACGCAGCCTCGGGCCGCCCACCGACTTCACACCCTCCGGGCCCGGTTTCGCGAACGGCTGGGGGCATTCCGTCGCACCCGCCGGCCCCGGGAAGTCGATCTCTCTACAGTGCGGCCATGGACGCGTCGGTCGCCGTCGGAGAGCCCGCAGGCCGCAAGGGATGGCGATTCGCACGCAGCAGTCTCCAGCTGATGCTCGTGATCCTCGCGGCCTGCGCGTTCGACGCCGCCATGTTGCTGTACTTGGATGCCGTCCACGACGCGATGAAGGGGCGGCCAAGGACGTTCGAGTGGCAGCCGCGGCTCTGGCATCTGCTGCAACTCAGCGCAGTGCTGATCGCGCCCGGTGTGCTGGCCGCGTGGCTGGCTGCACGCGGCTATCCCGCCAGCCTTCGCGCGTGCATCAGGACGGTGGTGGCGTTCGTCCTCGGCTCGGCGGTCGGTCACTTGATGTCCTCTGCGCAGCAGGTCTGGCTGTCGTCCGGCTCCCGCCCCGTCTGGCATCACTATGCCGACAGCATGCTGACCAACGCGATCACGGCGGCGGCCGTCGTCGGGGCGATGTACTGGTGGCGGCGCGAAACGGTCCTCCGCGAGGCGCTGCATCGCACGCGAATGGGTCTGCTCGCGCTGAAGGCCGATTGCGCGGACGCCGAGCTGCTGCGACTGCGCACGCAGATCGAGCCCCACTTCCTGTTCAACACGGTGGCCACCATCGTCCAGATGTACCAGGCCGATACGGCTGCCGCCCGTCGCACCTTGGCCCGGCTGATCAACTACATGAGCACGGCGCGCGTCCACATGCAGCGCCAGGAGGCCCCGCTGGAGGAGGAATTGGCCCTGACCGAGGGATACCTCGAAATCCAGCGACTGCGGATGGGCGCGCGGCTGCGCTACGAGATCGAGGTCTCCCCCGAGTTGCGCGGCAACCGGGTTCCTCCCGCCGCGTTGCTGACGCTGGTCGAGAACGCGATCAAGCACGGGCTGTCGCCGCGGCCCGGCGGCGGCGTGTTGCGGGTCGTGGCGCAGCGGGACGGCGTCTGGGTCACGTTGAACGTGTCCGACAGCGGCGTCGGCTTCCGGGCGACCGGCGGGCGCGGCCTGGGCCTGGCGAATCTGCGCGCCCGCATCCTCGGGCTCTACGGCGGCGACGCATCGTTGCGCCTCACCGGCGCGGAGGAAGGCGGCGTCACGGCGACGATGCGATTGCCGTTCGGCCCCCCGCCTGCAGCGGCGGTCGCATGAGCCGTTCGCCGTCGAGGTTCGATTGGCACGGCTGGCGCGCCGATGTCGTCGAGCGGCTCGATCGGCGCTCGATCGGCCTCGGCGTGGCGTGGGTGGCCGTCACCATGGTGTTCACCCTCATGAACCCCGGCGGCGACAGTCCTGGCGCTTCCGCGCTGTTCAGACTCAGCAGCGTCATGGCGACCCTGGTGGTCCTGGCGGTGGCGCTGGTCGCCGTCGCGCGCGGCATCTCGGCCTGGGTGGCCTATCCGGCGGCGGGCTTCGCGGCCGTCGCGATCGGGTCGGTCCTCGGCATCGTGTTCGATCCTTTCCGCTGGCTCGCCGCCACGCCGCCGCCACCGTTGCACGCGGTGGTCCTGGCGCAGTTCTATTTCTTGTCGTTCCTGGCCCCGCCCGCTGTCCTGTACGTGGTCGCGAGCAGCGCCGCACACAACGCGAAAGTCTTGCGCGCCGTCGAGGCCGAACGGGCCGCGGAAGCAGAGCGCCTGGCCCAGCAGCGTTTGCAGACCGAGCTGGCGACGGTCGACCACGACCTGGTGCTGACGGCGATGCGACTGGCGCTGAGCATGCCCGTGCGCGACGCGGCGCGAGCGCAGTCCTTGCTCGAGGCAGTCACGGCGTACCTCAGGGCCGCGCAACAGCGCGACTCATCGGAACCTGGCCGCGTCGCGGCCGCGTTGGCCGAGCTGCGGCAGGCCTGCGCAAGCATCGGCGGCGAGCCCGCGCGGCACGTGCTCGCATGAGCGCCGATCCGCGCGCGGTCATCGCCGAAGACGAGCCGCTGCTCGCCGCCGGGCTGCGCGATGCGCTGGCCGCGCTGTGGCCGAGCCTCCAGATCTGTGCCCTGGTCGAAGACGGCATCCAGGCGCTGCGCGCTCTCGAGGAGCACAAGCCCGACATCCTGTTCCTCGACATCCAGATGCCGGGGCTGACGGGGCTCGAGGTCGCGCAGCAGGTCAACGGACGTTGCCATGTCGTCTTCGTGACCGCCTTCGACGACCATGCCATCCAGGCGTTCGAGCAGGGCGCGGTCGACTACGTGCTCAAGCCCCTGTCGGTGGCGCGGCTGGCGACTGCGGTCGCGCGCCTGAAGGAGCGGATCGGCAGCGCCCCGGCGCGCCTCGACGGCCTCATCGACCGGCTGGCAACGCCGCGCGAAGGTGAATATCTCCGCTGGATCACGGCCTCGCAAGGCCGCGAGGTCCGCCTGATCACGATCGCGGAAGTGTGCTATTTCCGCTCCGACAACAAGTACACCTCGGTCGTCACGCCGGACGGCGAGTCATTGATCCGCGTGACCTTGAAGGAGCTGCTCGACCAGCTCGACCCGGCGGTCTTCTGGCAGGTGCATCGGAGCACGGTCGTGAACGCCAACGCCATCGCCGGCCTGCTTCGCGACGGCCAGGGCCGCCTCAACATCAAGCTGAAGCAGCGCAGCGAGACCCTGGTCGTGAGCGAGACCTATGCATCCCGGTTTCGCGTGATGTAGCGGCGCTCCGGGTCGCTCGCTCAGCTCGGCAGCCAGGTGCTGTCGCCGTTCTCGACCGTCTGCAGGAACTCCGAATCGAGCGCGGTCGTCGTCGACCGGCGCAGGCGAGCCTCGGGAAAGGCGATCGGCAGCGAGAACTGCAGCCGGGTGCAGTGCTCGCCCGAGGCGTTCGTCTCGGCGCCGGCCCGTGCCGACCAGGTTCCCGCGACCTGCAGCTTGCCGCTGCCCTGCGCCACCGACCCTTCGACCCCGGTCACCGCAACGTCGAACGAGATGTTGCTCACACGGGAGCCGTCCGCCGTCTGGCCGACGCCGTTGCCCCGTGGGCTCGCGTCGATCGCGGGGTTGACCGCCACGCGATGGGCCGCTGCCGCCGCCTGGGCCGCGACGACGCCTTCGACGATCTGCGTGACGGCGGTCTGGATGAAGTCCTTCAGATCCATGACGGTTCCTCGAGGGCGAATGGTCAGTTGAGCGCCATCAACTTGCCGCGCTTCTGCGTCAGGTCGATGAAGCGCTGCAGCGTCCGGACGGTGTCGCCGTTCGGGCGCAGGAACTCGAAGCCGAGGCGGACGCCGCGCGCGTCGGCGTTGATCGACGTGACGTGCTGCAGGCGCAGGTCGACGGTGAGCTTGGTGTCGTCGTCGAGCTCCATGCGGACGCTGCCGAGGGTGACCCCGGCGTTGAGCATCGGCACGTCGGCCGGCAGGAAGAGGGCGCAGCCGCCGATGCTGAGGTCGATCACGCGCAGCGCGACCTCGCCGTCCTGTTGGTCGGGATGGCGCACCTTGGCGACCGGGGCGCTGCGGATCAGCGGCCGCACGCGAAAGGCGTTGCGGCGCTGGAAGCGGTACATCTCGCGCGGGAACGGGCAGCTCAGCACGCTCGCCCGGTTGCCGTGGACGAGCACCGGGTGGCGGACCTCGAACTGCACCTTGACGCTGTCGAGATAACCGACGACGACGATGTCCTGCGAGTGCAGGACCGCCTGCATGGCGTGGTCGTTGGGGTCGGCGTTGAAGCCGATCGTCGCCCGCGCGCTGTCCATCGTCCAGATCGCGCTGCGGAAGACGCTGCCGTCGCTGCTGTGCAGGCCGAGGACGATCGCGCCGTCGAGCAGCTGCTTCAGCAGCGTGCCGATCTCGCGCGGCGAGAAGATCCGGAACTCCTCGAGCGCCTCTTTGCCGGACATGCCCTGAAGCGGTGCCGGGCTGGTTTCCATTGCGTCTCCTTCGAACGCTGTCGTCGCCTGCGGGTCGCGCCTGCGCCCGCTCAGTGCAGGGTCTTCGGCCGGCCGGCCAGGATGTCGTCGAGGTCCTCGAGCCAGGGCTCGGCGAGCTGGCGGATCTCGGCGTCGTTGACGAGGATGCGCTGCATCAGGCGCGACTTCAGCTGCGCCTCGTCGGGCGGCAGCGGATGCTCGGCCGCGGTGTTCTTGAGCTGCGCGATCAGCACCGCGCAGGCGCCCTCGAGCTTGACGACCTGGTCCCAGTTGCCGCCCCGAGCGGCCTCGAGCATGTCCTGGCTCGCCTTCTCGATCGCCTCGTAGTAGTTGAGGAGCACGGAGTTCATGATCGTCGACCTTTGAGGATGTCCGCCGAGCCCGGTCATGCCGCGGCCTGCGCAGGGGAGTCGACCTGCGGCGCGATCGCGTCCCAGCTCTCGCGCATCGTCTGCACCAGCGTCGCGCAATCGGCGAGGGCAGCGTCGTCGGACTTGAGGTTGGCGAGCGTCAGGCGGCGCACGATGTAGTCGTAGAGGTCGCGCAGGTTGACGGCGAGCGCGCCGCCGGCCTCGAGGTCGAGCGGCGCGACCAGGCCCTCCTCGACGATGCGCACCGCGTGACCGATCGCGCGGCCCTTCTCGGCGATGTCGCCGCGCGCCATCGCGCCGCGCGCCGCCGCGATGTCGCCGGCGACGGCCTGGTACAGCATGCTGACGAGCTTGTGCGGGCTCGCGCCCTCGACCGCGATCGTCGCGCCGACACCGCGATACATCGACGCCATGGGCGCGCGGTGGCCGGGTTGGGAAGCGCTGCTGAACATCTCGGTGGGCTCCTGGCGTCTAGGCCGTGTTTATCGACGCCCGTGGAGGATTCTTTACCGGAGGAGACGCCTTGTTTCGGGTCTGATCGCGCGCCTTGGCGCGGCTCCGGACCAGCGGCGAGACCGCCGGCGCCCGCTCAGCTGTTGTCGTTGCCGGAATTCAACGACTGCGAGAACGAGTTGTTGAAATAGAACTGCTGCGTGACGTACTTGGCGAGCGCGTTGGCCTTCGACATCGTCGTGTCGAGCGCGCTGTACTGGGCGCGCATCCGCGCCTCGAGCGCGGCGAGCCGGTCCTCGAACGCGTCCTGGTCTTTCTGATTGCGCGCGATGCGCGTCTCGATCGACTTCTTCTTGCCGGGCAGCGAACCGTCGGTGGCCAGCAGGGCCGTGGCCCACGCCGAGAAGCGCTTGCCGATGCCGTTGTTGCCGGCGATAGCCGCGTCGACGTTGGCGAGCGCTTTGGTGAGCTCGGGCAGCTTGCTCACCGCGTCGGCGAACTTGGTGTCGTCCAGCTTGAGCGAGCCGTCTTTCTGCAGCTGCACCCCGATCGAGCTCAACGTACCGAACACCGACGAGGCGCCGCTGTTCCGTCCGACGAGCGCGCGCAGCTGGTTCTGGATCCCGGTCGCCGTGCCGTCGCCCTGCAGCAAGGCCGCCTGCTTGGTGGTGGGGTCGTACCGCGTCGCCTCGGCGAGAAACCCGTTCAGCTGGTTGTAGGCTGCGACGAATCCGGCGACCATCGTCTTGATCGCCTCCGTATTGCGAGTGACGTTCACGATGACCGGCTGCGTCGTCACCTTGCCGAGGTTGAAGGTGATGCCGTCGATCACGCCGTCGAGCGTGTTGCTGCTCGAGGTCACCGCGATGCCGTTGATCGTCGCCTCGGCGTTCGCCGCCGCCTGCGCGAGCGTCATCTGGGCGCCGGCGCCCGCAGGGTCGAACGCGAGCTGCGAAAGCCCGGCGGCGTCGCTGTGGCCGCCGTCGTCGTCGACGACGCCGACGCGAAAGCCGTTCGCCGCCCCCGGCGCCGTCGACTGCAGCGCCAGCCGCGCGCCGCTCGCGTCGGTGACGACGGTTGCGCTGAGGCCGGCGTTGGCGGCGTTGATCTTGTCGCGGATGCCGGCCAGCGTGTTTTCCGAGGCGCCGATCGGGATCGTGATGTCGGCCGACCCCGCCTTCGGCGTGAACGCGGTGCGGTCGGCATTCCAGCTGCCGAGCCGGATCGTCAGGCTGCCGCTGCCGACGACGGCGTTCGCGTCGACGAATGCGCCGCCGGCGCTGACCACCGACTGCGTCGCCGACAGCGCGCTCACCGCGACCGAGTAGATGCCGGGCACCGCCTTGGTCGTCGTTCCGGCGCTGACGCCGGTCGGATCGCTCGAGGTCGCGTTCGAGAGCCGGAACGAGTCGGCGCTGAACAGCGGCTTGGCGGCGTCCTGCAGCGACGAGACCAGCGACTGCAGCTGGCCGAACGCGGAAAGCTGCGTCTTCATCGTCGTCGCCGTCGTCTGCAGACGGGTCAGCGGCTGGCGCTCGACCGCCATCAGCTGGGTGACGATCGAATTGACGTCGAGGCCGCTGCCGACGCCCGCAGACGAGATCGTTCCGGTGCTGATGGTCGTCATGGCAGGGTTGGGCGGACGCGGGGCGACGTGAACGGGTTATCGGCGTCGCCGGGCCGACCTTGAACGCCGGCGACGCCCGTCGGCGCCGCGCGCTTCAGCCGGTCACTTCAGCAGCTGCAGGACGAGCTGCGGCAGCGCATTGGCTTGCGCCACCATCGCCGTGCCGGCCTGCTGGAGGACCTGGGCCCGCGACAACGCAGCGGTCTCGGCGGCGAAGTCGGCGTCCTGGATGCGGCTGCGCGACGCCGACAGGTTCTCGGCCGCCGTCTGCAGGTTCTCGATCGTCGACGAGAAGCGGTTCTGGACCGCGCCGAGCGCGGCACGGGACGAGTCGATCGTCTGCAGCGCCGCGTCGATCGCCGACAGCGCCGCGTTCGATCCGGCGGCGGTCGAGACGTCGATCGCGCTGACGGCGGTGCCGGTGCCGGCGATCGCCAGCGACGCCGCGAGGCCGCCGGTCTGCGCGAACACGACGCTGCCGCTGACGCCGCTCGGCGCCGTGTAGCTGAGATTGAGCGTGCCGCCGGTGAGCGCGGTCGCCGAGAGGCCGAAGTCGGCGGCGGCCGAGCCGGTGAACGTGCCGGCGGCGTAGGCGAGGGAGATGTTGCGGCCGTCGGCGGCGCTGAGGCTGACGCCCGAGCCGGTGTCGGTCGCGACGACTCCGGTCGCGGCCGACTGCGCGTTGATGGCGGCGACGGCGTTGGCGCGGTTGCTCGCCAGCGCCGCGGCGCCGTCGGTGCCGCTGATCGAGATCGCGACGCCGTTGACGGTGTAGGTCGCGGTGCCGGGTCCGGTCGCTGCGGCGGTCGACGTGCCGGCGGCGACGTTGGTCGCATTCGCCGTCGCGACCATGCCGGCGATGTTGCCGTTGGTGATCGCCGCCGCCTGCGCCTTGGCGTCGACCGCGACCGAGCCGAGCGCGATCGCCGGGCCGCCGCCGAGGCTGACGGTCAGCGCCTGCGCCGTGTTGCTCGCGGTGCCGATCGACTGGTTGACGACGTTGAAGCCCTGGTAGACGCCGAGCACGCTGGCGCGCGCGCTCGCGATCGAGGCGATCGTGATCGTCTGGCCGGCGTTGGCGCCGACTTGGAACTGCTGCGCCGTGAAGCTGCCGTCGAGCAGGTTCAGGCCGTTGAACTGCGTCTGCGTCGCGACGCGGTCGATCTCGGTCGCGAGCTGCGCGACTTCCTCCTGCAGGGCGCGACGGTCGGACGCGCTGTTGGTCGAGTTCGCCGACTGCACGGCGAGCTCGCGCATGCGCTGCAGGTTGCCCGTCACCGAGCCGAGCGCGCCTTCGGCGACCTGCGCCAGCGAGATGCCGTCGTTGGCGTTGCGCGCCGCCTGGTTGATGCCGCGGATCTGTGCCGTCATGCGGTCCGCGATCGACAGGCCGGCGGCGTCGTCCTTGGCGCTGTTGATGCGCAGCCCCGAGGACAGGCGGGCGATCGCCGTCGACAGCTCGTTCTGCGTACGGTTGGAATTGCGCTGCGCCGTCAGCGACGAGATGTTGGTGTTGATGATCTGGGCCATGGTGCTCTCCGGTGGAGGGTCCGGACAGCTCGACCGGATGGCGCCATTCTGAAGAGCGCGCAGACGCCGCAAGAGCGCGAAAAGCGGCGCCTTCTCGCGCCAATTCGTTCACCGCAACGACAAAGGGCCGGACCCGGGTTGCC
>Ga0307409_100001318_pt1 | contig 12028 bp, 9 predicted proteins | sample 322Ometagenome_2_FD_203888 | JGI IMG/M metagenome (GOLD analysis project Ga0307409, IMG submission 203888) | Maize rhizosphere microbial communities from greenhouse at UC Davis, California, United States - 322HYB-O-2 | ecosystem: Host-associated > Plants > Roots > Rhizosphere > Soil | place...
TGGCCATCGGAAACTTGCGTACGGAAGAGCATCACGTGGCCCGCGCGTGGGCGCTCCTGCGCGACCATACCCACGCGCTCTCGCGCGCGTCATAGGTTCTAAGTCCTATCGTTACAACAATTTGGCTCAGCTCGCCTTCCGCGATCCCGGAATGTCGCTTGCACTAGGACATGGTCGGAGACAAGGGCTCGGCTCCACATGCCGGGCTATGGATCGACGGGTCCAGGAGGAACGGCAGATGTTGAAGAAGATCGCAGTCATGGCAGCGCTCGCGCTGGCGCTCTCGCCGGCGGCGGCGCATGCGGATTGGTTGTTCACACCGAACATTGGCGGCGGCTTTGGCGGAGACGCCAGCGGCCGTGAGCACCTCACCTACGGCGCCTCAATCGGCTGGATGGGCGCCGGCATCATCGGTTGGGAAGCGGATCTTGGTTACACCCCGGAATTCTTCGAAGGCGATGACGACGACCCGGACTTCTTGAATACGGGTGACAGCAACGTGACCACGCTGATGGGCAACGTGCTCGTTGGCATTCCGGTAGGTGGCCAGACGGGCGGCGGCGTGCGTCCGTACGTCGTCGGCGGCGCCGGGCTCATGAAGTCGCGTGTCGAGGACGCCGACGGCCTCTTCGATGTCGATAACAACGACTTCGGGATCAACGTGGGAGCCGGCGTGTTCGGGTTCATGACGGACAACGTCGGGTTCCGCGGCGACCTCCGCTACTTCCGCGGCTTCGGTGAAGACACCGGCAACGACCAGATCGACCTGGATCTGGGCGACATGGACTTCTGGCGCGGCACGGTTGGCGTCACGTTCAGGTGGTAAATAGCGGTTCGCAAGGTTCGCAACGTTCGCAAGGTTCGCCGGGTTCGTGAGTTCGCTAGTTCGCGGGTTCGGAGCCGCGAACCCGCGAGCCAAGCGAACCTGGCGAATCTTTTTCTATTCTCCAGATTTCCTTCCAGTTCTCCGCGTCCGGTTCCATCGCCACCATTCCATGCAGCGGGAACGTCCGCGAGGACGTGTCCGGATCTTCCGCGTACAGGAGGCGCAGCAGGCGCGGGAGAAATGGCATATGGCCGACGATCATCACGTGGCCGGTTTCACCGGCAAGGCGGGCGCGCATCCACGCGGGCGGATCGTCAGGCTGTAGTCCGCGTTCGGCGGTGAATGTGGCGAACGGGTTGCAGAGCCTCAGGAACGCCTCGGCGGTTTGGCGCGCGCGGAGTTTGCCGCTGTGCCAGATGCGCTCAGGCTTCACGCCGCGTCGTGCTGCCTCATCCGCAAGCAGCAGCACCGCGGCCCGGCCGCGATCGGAGAGGGGCCTCGAGGCGTCGACTTCGGGCCCGACGGCATCACCGTGATGGACGAGGTAAATCACGAATTCTTGATTCTTGGTTCACGATTCTAGATTCTGGAATCCGCGGTTTATACTGGGCCGTTCTCGGTTCACTCAAGGAGCATCATGTCGCGTTTCACGTTCAGCTCAGAATCGGTTTCCGAAGGCCACCCCGACAAGGTCTGCGATTACATCTCCGACTCCATCCTCGACGCCTGCTTCAAGGAGGACCCGGCCAGTCGCGTGGCCTGCGAGACCTTGTGCAAGAGCGACACGGTGGTGCTCGCCGGCGAGATCACGACGAACGCGAGGCTCGATTACGACCGCATCGTTCGTCAGGCGGTCAAGGAAATCGGCTACACCGACTCGTCCGAGCCGTTCTGCGATTCGACGCTGAAGGTGATTTCACTCATCACGAAGCAGTCGAACGAAATCTCGCAGGGGGTCACGGCGACGACCAGCCAGAGCGGCGACCAGGGCGCCGGCGACCAGGGCATCATGTTCGGCTACGCCACCGACGAATCCGACGAGATGATGCCGCTTCCCATCCTGCTCGCGCACCGGCTCACGAAAGGGCTGACCGACGATCGAAAGGCCGGCAAAGTCGACTTCCTCCGTCCCGACAGCAAGTCACAGGTATCCGTCGTCTACGAGAACAACGAGCCGAAGTTCGTCTCGACGGTTGTCGTCTCCACGCAGCACACTCCCTCGGCCAACCAGAAGATGATCACCGAGTACGTCCGTGAAGACCTCGGACCGCGCGTGCTCGGTAACTGGTGGAAGACGGACGTGACGCTGTACGTCAACCCGACCGGCAGCTTCGTTCACGGCGGGCCGTCGGCGGACGCCGGCGTCACCGGCCGCAAGATCATCGTGGACACCTACGGCGGGTGGGGACGCCACGGCGGCGGCGCGTTCAGCGGCAAGGACCCGTCGAAGGTCGATCGCAGCAGCGCCTACTTCTGCCGCTTCGTCGCGCGCCAGGTCGTGGCGACGGGTCTGGCCAAGAAGGCCGAAATCCAGGTGGGCTACGCGATCGGGATGGCGAAGCCGGTGTCGGTGAAGGTGGATACGTTCGGCACCGGCGACGAGCATGCGGCGGCCGAATTCGTGATGAACGCGTTCGACTTCCGCCCGCGCGCGATCATCGAGCGGCTGAACCTGCTGCGCCCGATCTATCGCATGACCACCAACTACGGCCACTTCGGCCGGACCGGCCTGCCGTGGGAAACCGTGGAGAAGGCGGCGGCGGTGGCGAAGTAGAAAAACGAAGGGGTCAGGGACCAGGGATCAGGGACCAGCACCTCAGTGCTGATCCCGAGCCCCGAACCCCTGACCCCTGATCCCTGATCCCTGCCTACTTAGCCGCCTTGATCGACGTGACGGTAATGACCTTCTTGCCGTCCTTCTCGCTGACCTGGCCGGTGGCTTCCACCTGCGCCGCAACGAACGGAAGCAGCTTCTCATTCTTGTTCGCGGCGTAGTCGCCCTGAATCTCATACACAGCATCCTCGGTCAGGATGCCCATCTGCGAGCCCTTCTTCGCGCAGGCTTCGGCGCAGCCCTTGTGCGCTTCGCCCTGGCCGCCCGGGGCCTTCTTCATCTGGCACGCGACGTCGACCACTTCACCTTTGATCGTCGTGTCGGCCGCGAAGAGTGACGTGCTGGCCAGAAACGCCGCTGCTGCTATTACTGCTAAGGTCTTCCGCATTCGATCGCTCCTTCGTGAATAGTGCCGGCAAAAGCCCGGCTACGATACCCCCGGCCGGGGTACGCGTCAAGGCAGAGCCGTGGTACGCTCCCGATTCCGAGGAGAAGTCATGAACGCACGCCTGTTCGTCCTCGCGCCCGCCGTGCTGCTCACGGCGCTTCCGGCGCTCGCTCAATCACGCACGCCAGGTATCGACGAGGTGATCTCGCTTCGTCGCGTGGGCGGGCCGGCGATCTCGCCCGACGGGGCGCTCGTCGCCTACACCGTGCGCGAAACGAACTGGGACGAAGACGCGTACGAGACCGAGATCTGGCTCGGCGATCCGGCTGCCGGCACGCGACGGCAGCTGACGCGCGGCAGGAAGTCGAGCAGCCAGCCGTCGTGGTCGCCGGACGGCGCGTGGCTCGCGTTCGTGTCCGACCGTACCGACAAGCGTCAGATCTATCGCATCAACGCGCGTGGCGGTGAAGCGGAAGCGCTCACCGATGCGCCCGACGGCGTGAACGGCTTCGTGTGGTCGCCGGATGGTCGTGTCATCGCCTACACCGCGAACGAGCCGAAATCGGCCGCGATCAAGGAACGGGACAAGAAGTACGGCGAGTTCACGATCGTCGACCAGGATCACCGGATGGCACATCTGCACGTGTTCGATGTCGCCGCCCGCACGTCGCGGCCGCTGACGAACGGCGCGTTCGTCGTCGGCGACTTCACCTGGTCGCCGGACGGCACGCGCATCGCGTTCGATCACCGCATCAACAGCGATCCGGCGAATCTGGGCACCGCCGACATCTCGATCGTCACCGTTGCGGATGGCCGCGTGCAGCCGCTCGTCACGCTCGACGGTCCGGATGCGAGTCCCACCTGGTCGCCCGACGGGTCGCGCATTGCCTTTGAAACGACGCTCGCGAGCCCGTGGTTCTTCTACGCGAACACGATGATCGCCGTCGTGCCTGTTGGCGGCGGCACGCCGCAGCCGCTGACGCAGGCGTTCGACGAGGACGTGTCGATCGTGTCGTGGGGCACGCCGGGAATCTTCTTCTCCGCCTCGTCACGCACGTGGTCGTACCTGTACTCGCTCGATCCCGGCACGCGCGCGGTCAAGCGCCACGCGCCCGCCGAGCGCTGGATCGGATCGTCGTTCACGATGTCCGCCGACCACGCGACGACAGCCTTCCTCGCGGCGGATGCGAAGAGCTACCCCGAGGTCTACGTTGCGCCGGTTGCGACGATGGCCGCACGGCGCGTGAGCGATGAGGGGGCACAGGTGGCGCAGTGGGATGCGCCGATCAACGAGGTGATCGCCTGGACGAGCCAGGACGGCGCGCAGATCGAAGGAGTGCTGCACAAGCCGAACGACTTCAAGGCCGGCCAGCGCTACCCATTGCTGGTCGTGATTCACGGAGGGCCGACCGGCGTCTCGCGGCCGATTCCGTTCGGCAGCGCCTCGGCGTACCCCATCGACCTCTTCGTCGCGCGCGGCGCGCTGGTGCTCGAGCCGAACTACCGCGGCAGCGCCGGCTACGGCGAGAAGTTCCGCGCGCTCAACGTGCGGAATCTCGGCGTCGGCGATGCGTGGGACGTGATCTCCGGCGTCGACGCGCTGGTCGCGCAGGGGATCGTCGACAAGGACCGCGTCGGCGCGATGGGGTGGAGCCAGGGTGGCTACATCTCGGCGTTCCTCTCGACGCACGACAGCGCGCGCTTCCGTGCGCTCTCGGTTGGCGCAGGCATCTCCAACTGGATGACCTACTACGTCAACACCGACATCCACCCCTTCACGCGCCAGTACCTGCGCGCGACGCCATGGGACGACCCGGCGATCTACGCGAAAACGTCGCCGATGACCTACATCAAGCAGGCGAAGACGCCGACCCTGATTCAGCACGGCGAGCTCGATCAGCGCGTGCCGATTCCGAACGCGTACGAGTTGTACCAGGGCCTGCAGGACGTCGGCGTCACCACGCGGCTCGTCGTCTTCAAGGGATTCGGGCACGGCCTGAACAAGCCGAAGGCGAACCGCGCGGCGATGGAACAGAATCTCGACTGGTTCGGACAGTACGTCCTGACGACCGCACGGCCTTCCACAGCTCAATAGGAGATCGCCTTGAAACGCCTGCTACTCCTGCTGGCCACGATTGGCGTCGTGGCCTCCGCCTCGCCCCAGGGACAAACACCACCCGCCATCGCCATCCGCGGCGGCACCATTCTCACCGTGACCAAAGGGACGATCCCCAACGGCACGATCGTCCTGCGCAATGGGAAGATCGAAGCCGTCGGCGCGAACGTGCCGGTGCCCGCCGGCGCCCAGGTCGTCGATGCGACCGGCCGGTTCGTGTCGCCCGGGATCATCGACGCCCACTCGCACATCGCCGCCGACTCGATCAACGAGGGCGGCACGACGGTGAGCTCGATGACGGGCATCGAGGACGTCCTCAACCCGACGGACATCGACATCTACCGCGATCTCGGCGGCGGCCTCACCGTGGCGAACGTCCTCCACGGCAGCGCCAATCCGATCGGCGGCAAGAACGCCGTCATCAAGCTGCGCTGGGGCAAGACGCGCGCGAAGGACCTGCTTTTCGAGGGCGCGATGCCGGGCATCAAGTTCGCCCTGGGCGAAAACCCGAAGGACATGCGCCAGTTCGGCCAGACCGGGCCGCGGCGCTACCCGGTGACGCGGCCCGGCGTGGAATTCGTGATTCGCGACGCGTTCACACGGGCGAAGGCGTACCAGAAGTCGTGGCAGGAGTACGAGCAGCGGCGCAAGTCGGGCGAGGACGTGCTGGCGCCGCGCCGCGACCTGCAGCTCGAGCCGCTCGTGGAGATTCTCGAGGGCAAGCGCCTCGTGCACTCACACGGCTACCGAGCCGACGAAATGCTGATGCTGATACGCGTCGCCGACGAGATGGGCTTCAAGATCGCCACGTTCCAGCACGTGCTCGAGGGCTACAAGATCGCCAAGGAGATTGCCGTGCATGGCGCCGGCGCCTCCACCTTCTCCGACTGGTGGGGCTACAAGGTGGAAGTCGTCGACGCCATCCCCTTCAACGCCGCGCTGATGACGCGAAAGGGCGTGCTGGTCTCGATCAACTCCGACAGCGCCGAGCACGCGCGCCGGCTCAACACGGAGGCGGCCAAGTCGATGAAGTGGGGCGGCCTCACCGAGGACGAGGCGTTCGCGCTCGTGACCATCAACCCCGCGAAGCAGCTCCGCATCGACAACCGCGTCGGCTCGCTCGAAGCGGGCAAGGACGCGGACGTGGTCATCTGGAACCACCATCCACTCAGCTCCTATGCGATCGCCGACCGCGTCTACATCGACGGCACGCTGTACTACGACCGCCAGGCCGAAGCGGGACGCCTCACGCAGCTGACGAAAGAAAAAGAAACGCTCATGGCGGCCGAGCAGAGCGACAAGAAGACGCCGACGACCACCGAGCCGCAGAACCAGCCGCGCACCGCCACCAATGGCAATCATGTGGTCGGCACCACCGGAACGAACCACGCGAACGCGCCGAACCCGGACCAGGCGAACCCGACGAACCAGGCGAACCCCGCGAACCCGGCGAACCCCGCGAACCAGACGAAACCCGCGAACCTGATCGCGATCACGAACGCCCGCATCCACCCCGTGACGAGCGCGACGATCGAGCGCGGGACGATCGTGATCCGCGGCGGCACCATCGATGCGATCGGCGCGAACGTGCAGCCGCCGGCCGGCGCAACCGTCGTCGACGCGGCGGGCGGCGACGTGTACCCGGGATGGATCGACGGGCGCACGTCGCTGGGGCTGGCCGAACCGGGCTCGAGCACGTTCTACGACGTTAACGAGATGCTCGACTTCAACCAGGAACTGCGCGCCATCGTCGCCTACAAGGCTGACAGCGACGCCATTCCCGTGGCGCGAGCCAACGGCGTCACCTCCGTCGCCGTGCTGCCGTCCGGCGGCATTTTTGGCGGGCAGGCGGCGGTCGTGAACCTCGATGGGTGGACGTTCGAGGAAGCGGCGCTGAAGCGGCTCGCGGGCGTGACGTTCCAGTTCCCGACCGTCGCACGCCGCCAGGGCTTCGGGCCCAATCCCGATCGCAATCGCGACTACGACGAGCTGAAGAAAGAGCGCGACGCGAAGCTCGAACGCGTGGCGGGGCTCCTCGAGCGGGCGCGCGGCTACGCGAAGACCCCGGCGGCCGAGCGCGTGACCGACTGGTCGCTCGAGGCGCTCGTGCCGATCGTCGAACGGCGGGTGCCGCTCCTCACGTTTGCCGATCGCGAAGCAGAGATCCGCGAGGCGATCGCGTTCGCCGACGCGCACAACGTGCGCATCGTCATCACGGGCGGAATGGAGGCGCCCCTCGTGGCGCCGCTGCTCAAGGAAAAAAACATCCCCGTGATCCTCGGCGAGGTGCTGGAGCTTCCGTCGCGCGAGGACATGCTCCATTCGGAAAGCTACGCCGCGGCGGCGCAGCTGGCGCAGGCCGGTGTGAAGTTCGCGTTCGGGACCGGCGGGTATCAGAACATCCGGCAGCTGCCGTACAACGCGGCGATCTCCGTGGCGTGGGGGCTGCCACGCGACGCGGCAATCAAGGCGCTCACGATTGACGCCGCCGAGATCCTCGGCGTCGCGGATCGCGTGGGCAGCCTCGAGCGCGGTAAGGCGGCGAACCTTTTTATCGCGAAGGGCGACCCGCTGGAGATTCGCACCGAGCTCACGCACGTGTTCATCAATGGGCGCAGCGTCGGCCTGGATACGCGTCAGGTCGAGCTGTACAAGAAGTACGCGGCCAGGCCTTAGGTGGTGATCATGACAACTCCCAGACCCCAACCTCCAACTGCCAAGGCGCTCTGCTTCGCCGCGTTCGCGATCCTTGCTGCATTCGCATCCGTCCGCGCGCAGGCGCCGTACATCTACGCGATCACCAACGCGCGAATCGTGACCGCGGCTGGTGCGCCGATCGAGAACGGGACCATCGTGTTCCGCGATGGCGTCATCGAGCAGGTCGGCGCCAACGTGACGGCGCCGCCGACTGCGCGCGTGTTCGACGGCAAGGGGCTGACGGTCTACCCCGGGCTGATCGACATGGGCAACACCGCGGCCGTGACGCTGCCGACGCCGGCCGCGAGCACGCCGCGGACGACCGAAGAGGCCGAGCGCGGAAAGCGCGACCTGCTGCTGCATCCGCACGTTCGCGCCGCCGAGCACCTCGCGATCGACACCCCTGCGATGCGCAAGCTCGCCGCCGCCGGCGTCACGTCGGTGCTGGCGGTGCCGCCGGGGCCGGCCTTCTCCGGCCAGAGTGCGCTGGTCAACGTCGCGCTGCCGGAAGACGATCCGCAGATCGGCTCACTGGCGGACGTCAGGGCGGGCCAGCCGGTGATTCGCACGCCGGTGGCGCTGCACCTGGCAGTGCCGGAAGACCCTCCGGGCGACGCCTATCCCAATTCCCTCATGGGCATGATCGCGTTCGTCCGCCAGTCGTTCCTCGACGCGCAGTACTACGGCGCGGTGCAGGAGCGCACGGCGCGTCTCGGACGCGCCGAGGCCCGCGTGCCCTTCGACGCCGCACTCGAGGCGTTGCAGCCCGCGATCGCCGGACGGCTGCCGGTCGTGTACCGGGCGGGCAGCGTGCGGGAGATCGATCGGGCGCTCGACATGTCGCGCGCATTCAAACTGCAGCCGATCCTGGCCGGCGGGCTCGAGGCCGACCAGGTGGCCTCGGATCTCAAGGCCGCCGGCGTCAAGGTGATCTACAACCTGAAATTCCCCGAGCGCCTGAAGTCGCTCGCGCCGGGCGCCGACGAGCCGCTGCGCGTCGTCCGCGAGCGCGCGAACGCGCCGAAGACGCCGGCCGCGCTCGAGAAAGCCGGAATCCTCTTCGCGTTCGAGTCGGGCGGCCTCGAGGAGCCGAAGGACTTCGTGAAGAACGCGGCGAAGGCAGTCAAGGCGGGGCTCGCTCCCGACGCCGCGATTCGCGCGTTGACGATCAATGCGGCAACGATCGCCGGCGCGGCGCAGCGCCTCGGATCGCTCGAAAAAGGGAAGATCGCCAATGCCATCGTGACCGACGGCGACCTGTTCGCGGAGAAGACCGCGATCAAGCACGTGTTCGTCGATGGCCGATTGATCAGGATCGAGGAGCCGCCCGCAGAAAATCGTCGCGGGCGCCCATCGCAGCGCTGAAGGTGGTTCGCAGGTCGTAGATCGTAGGTCGTCGATCGTAGATCGTGTGGGGGCCGGCTTCAGCCGGCCCTTACCGATCAGCGCGACACCCAGTAGGTCATCTTCACAGCCAGCGATCGATTGCGGACGCGGACCTGTCGCGGGCCGGGGACGTCCGTTTCCCAGCCGTTGTCGTAGACCACATACAGGTCGCTGCCGGGCCGGTACACGTACCAGAACAGGAAGTTGAAGGTCGCGGTGCGGCGCTCGTCGTTGTACTGGAAGAACCCCTTCAGGAACACGTCGGGCGAGAGCGAGTGGCTCACGCGCGTGCTGAGCGTGTTGGTCACATAGAGCGGACGTCCAGGCAATGTGATGTGGTTGCGCGTGTAGTTCGGCTCGACGAGCAGCGTCTTGCCGACGATGAAGTTCACGCTGGCGCGATAGGTCTGCTTGTCGCCGCCGTAGTAGCCGCCGACGTCGACGCCCGCGTTGCCGTAGACGCGCTTGCTCTGATTGGATGTGTAGCTGAGGCTCGCGGTCGTCCAGTCGTAGCCGCCGACCGGCAGCGACGTGCCCGCCAGCGGAAATGGCGCCGGCAGAAAGTCGTAGTCGCGCGCGACGGCTGCACGCAGGCTCGCGTTGTCCTGCCGTGTCAGCACGAACTCGCCGAGTTGCGTGCGCGAGTCCACTCTCCCGCCATGGTTCTCGAAGTAATCGACGGCGCCGCCGAAGGTCAGCTGGCGTACGCCCTTCCATCCCGGGCGCGGCGTCCACGCCGCCTTTGCGCGCGTGTTGCGCACGTCGGCGCGCGGGATGAAGCCCATCTCCGCATTGAAGCGCTCGGCGATGTCGATGTAGGTCAGGCCGTAGTTGAAGCGATCGGTCCGCCAGATCAGATCGCCGACGCCGGCCATGTCGCGGCCGCTCACGCCTGGCGAGAACGTCTTCGCGAACATGCCGGTCATCATCAGGTGCGGACCGAGCACGAAGCCGGCGTCCACGCCCGCCGTACGGTTCCACGACGTGCGCCCGCCGTCGCGATTGAGCACAATGGCGCCGATGCTCGACTGCGCGAACACGTTGCGCTTGACGCGCACCGCCGTGTAGTTGGCGCGGCCGCCTTCGTCCGTCGTCAGGTTCATCGCGCCGACGGCGTACGCTCCGACGCGGCCCGTCACCTTGCCGCCGCCGGTGAGCGGCACCTCGCGGCCGTCGACGAGACCGATCGTGCGGCTGTAGAACACGGCGAGCAGCCCGGGATCGTTTGCCGCCGTCGCGCCGCCCTGGCTGGCGCCGCTGCGGCCGTAGTCGAAAATGCCCATGCTCTCGGTGAAGAACTGTCGCTTCTCCGGGAAGAACAGGCTGAAGCGCGTGAGGTTCACCACCTCCTGATCCGCTTCCACCTGCGCGAAGTCGGTGTTGTAAGTGAGGTCGGCGGTGAGATCGTTGGTGAGGCCGAGCCGCAGGTCGAATCCGAGCTTCGCGTCGGTGTCGGTCGGCGTACCTGCGGCCATGTCGCGCGACACACGCGGCGCCGCGAACGGCATGAACTCGAAGCGGCGACGCGCCTTGATGTTCTCGAGGCCGGTGAGCACGCCCGCGTTCGACACGCGCGCGAAGCCGCCCATCCCCCACTCGCGCGGGTACGGCACCCAGTAGGTGTCTTCGTTCTTGCGGATGATCACCCGGCAGATGTTCAGGCCCCACGTCGCCTCGCCAATCGTCGTGCGGAAGCGCAGCTGGCTGAGCGGGATCGACAGCTCCGAATACCAGCCCTTGTCGTCGATGCTCGTCTTCGTCTCCCAGACGGCGTTCCAGTCGTAGTTGATGATGCGCGCGTTCTCGACGGAGTGCGCGTCCTTGTAGGCGCCGAGCGGGTTGGTGAAGAACGAGAACGCGTTGCGGTGATCGTGGAAGGTGTCGATCGCGATCTTGACCTGGTCGCCTTTGCCGAGATTCGAGTCGCGCTTCAGCTCGGACGCGCTGATCCGATCGGGCTCGCTGTCGAACGCCCAGACGCCGATGTAGAGGCGGTTGTCATCGTAGAGGATGCGGAACTCGGTGCGCTCGGTCGCCGGCTGGCCGAACGCCGGCTCGCGCTGGACGAAGTTCCCCTGGATCGGCGCCGCGCTCCACACCTCGTCGTCGAGGCGGCCGTCGATGCGCGGCGGCGCCTGCCCCTCCGGCACGCGGACCGCAATCGCCCTGAACGTCTCGGGATCGATGCGGCGGATGTCGAATGGATCGTCGGCGCGCGCCGCGGCGGCGGACGCGATCACCGCCAAGACAACGTGGAGCGCCCCGCGGCGGATCATCAGCCGCGACATTCTACAAAGTCTGCTACGGTAAAGGCGAATGCAGAAGCGATTGATGCGCTCGCGCGACCGGATGATCGCCGGCGTCTGCGGCGGGATTGCCAGCTACTTCGGGTGGCCGCCGACGCTCACCCGGATCGGCTACGTGCTCCTCTCGGTCCTCTCTGCCGCCTTCCCCGGGATCGTCGTCTACATCATTCTGTGGGTGGTGATGCCGATGGAGCCGGCGCGGTGACACCCGGTTACGCGCGCACCGGGAATAGATACTCGAGAAACGGTCCGACGCGCTCGGCCCATGCCGCCTCGGTGTGATCGGCCTCCGGGATCTCCGCGTAACGCAGATCAGACCCGGCCACCCACCCTGCCCGCACCAGCTCGTCGCGCAGCGCCCGTGCGTCGCGCACGGTCCTGCCGCCCTCGCGCGTGCCGATGTCGAGCCAGATCGAGAGACGCGGCTTCGGGTCGGTCATGCGCACCAGCTTGAGGATCACCCGATCGTCCCACC
>Ga0307409_100001324_pt1 | contig 12008 bp, 3 predicted proteins | sample 322Ometagenome_2_FD_203888 | JGI IMG/M metagenome (GOLD analysis project Ga0307409, IMG submission 203888) | Maize rhizosphere microbial communities from greenhouse at UC Davis, California, United States - 322HYB-O-2 | ecosystem: Host-associated > Plants > Roots > Rhizosphere > Soil | place...
CGAACATTTCGTTCGGCCGGCCGCGCCGCGTGTGGATGACGGCGCTGCGGCCCGCGCGAAGTGCCCGGATCGCATTTTCCATGTCGTCCGCCGCGTCCGCGAATCCATTCGCCAGTGCCCAATCGACCTGCCGCGCCGAGATCGGCGAGCAACTGCCGCACACGGCGAGAATTGTCTCCGCCGGCGCGACGGGCGCGAAGCCCTTTCGCTCGGCGTTCCAGTGCGCCATCAGGGCCGACTCAACGCCGGACGAGCCGACGATGAATTTGCTGTCGGCGATCAGCCGGCCGACCGTCGCGAGCTGGCTTTCGTCGAGCAGGTCGACAAAGACGATGTCCGCATCCGTATCCGCCAGGCCGCCTGCGCCCCGCGAAAGCGCGACGACATCGATCAACCCGATCCTCTTGCTCGTCTGCTTCGCGAGGTGGAGCCGCAGGTCCGCCTCCGTCATCGGCGTCGTCGGATGTCGGCTCATCGACGGGTGTCGGTCGATGCGGATCGGCTCGGCGTCGCCGGCGTTGCGGACGAACACGTTGCCGAAGACGCAGTATCGCCCCAATGCCGGCGCGCCGACGACGACCGGCACGACGCCACCACCGAACAACGCCACGCCGACGTCGATCGCCCGCCCAATGCTCCCGACTGTCGGCGAAGAATCGAACGTCGAACAAACCTTGTAATGCACGATCGGCGCGCGGCAGGCGCGCATCGCTTCGAACGCCGGTCGCAGCGCGCGCTCCATCTCGTCCGGCGACATCGCCCGCGTCATCCCGGCGACGCCGAACGCGCCGAGACCATCGTACTTCGCGAGCTGCTGCGGCGTCGGCGGCTTGGTGAACAGCACCGTGCGGACGCCGCCGCGCGCGAGCGACTCCATCGCATCGGTCGACCCGGTGAAGTCGTCGCCGTAGAAGCTGAGGAGCAGGTCGCTCACGACTTGGCGCCTCCGCCTCCGCCGCTTCCGCCGCCGAACTTTTCAATCTGCTGCCGCAGTTCGGCATGGTCGCGCGCGTAGGCGTCGAGATCGACGCCCGCGACGGCCGCTTCCCACGCCTGGCGGATGGCCGTCACACCCGCGCTTGCTCCGCCGGGGTGCGCCAGGATTCCCCCGCCAGCCATGTAAAGCAGGTCAACGGTTCGCGTCCGCCGAAACGTTTCTGGCGCCTGCAATCCCGTTTGGCCGGATGACACGACAGGAAGAACGGAGAACCCGCCGAGCAACGGCGTCAGGCATGCCTGGATCGAGCGCACGACCGAGTCGTCGTCCTCCCAAAATTTGTTCGCGATGCCGTTCACGTGAATCTGATCGACGCCCGCCAGCCGCCACAGTTTCTGGTACGCACGAAAATCAACGCCGAGCCACAGGTGGCGGTTCAGCATGCCCCAGCCGTTGCGGTGGCCGTGAACCGCGAGCTGGCCGCGATCGCAGATCAGCTTCACGCCGGCCAGGCCGACGCTGTTCAGGCTCATCATGCACGCGGTCCCGCCGCGCGCGACGATCTTGTCGTAGTGCCGGCGCATCGCATCGATCTCGTCGCTGATGTTGAAGGCGTACATGACGCGCCGGCCGGTCCGGTCGGCGTGCTCGTTGATCATGCGCATGACCGCGTCGACTCGGGCGGCGAACGGCGAGTGCGGCGGGTCGGCCATCAACTCGTCGTCCTTGATGAAGTCGATCCCGGCGGCGACGAGCTGCCGCACGAGATCCGCGGTCTGCCGCGGCGGCATGCCGACGCTCGGCTTGATGATCGTGCCGATGATCGGCCGCTCACGGGCGGCGGTAAGTTTTCGGGTGCCGTCGATGCCGAATTTCGGACCGGTGAAAACCTGTGCGAACGACGGCGGAAAATCGACGTCCATCAGCTTGAGGCCGGAGAACTCGGCGAGCTCGTAGAGGTTGCCGCAGAGTGTGGAGACGAGCGTCGGGAGGTTGTATCCGACGTTTTCCAGCGGCCAGGAGACGCTGACCTCTGCGCGATGAAACTCGCGGGGCGATTGGCCCTTGGTCCGGCTCCCCGGAAGCGCCGGCGCATCTGAGGCTTGGAGCTCGACGATCTTCTCGACCCGCGCCCGAAACCGCTCGCGCAACTCCGCCGACTCCCCCGGCACGGCGACGAATGTCCCGGAGGACTGCTCGCCCGCCAGCACGTCGGCGGCCCGCGCCGGCGGCAGCGGCGTCTCGATGCGATAGGTTGCGGTGATGCGCTCGCCGGCGGGCATGGTGGTGCCTGCAATCGTCGCACGGGAGCGCGGAGGTGTCACGAACGATTCGCCGCAGACACCTTGAACTTTTTGCCGGATCTCTTGCACCCCGCCGCTCGATTTGCGCGTTGCGGTACAGTGGCGGCCGCGATGATCGATCCGCTCGACGCCTACAACGTCGTCTGGCACGAACCGCACGGCGACGCCGCCGACTCCGTGCCGTTGGGCAACGGCGACGTCGGCGTGAACGCGTGGGTCGACCACAGCGGCGACCTCCTCTTACTCCTGTCGAAGACCGACGCGTGGGACGAGAATTCGATCAACCTCAAGCTCGGCCGCGTGCGCATCCGGTCCGAACCCAACCTGCTCACGCCGGAGCGGGAGGTCCGCCTGTCGCTGAACCTGCGCGAGGGCGTTTTGACCATCGGGGTCGAAGTCCCCAACGACTCGGCGTACTTCACGATCTGGGTCGACGCGAACAACCCGGTCATCCACGTCGAAGCCGCCGCCCGTCGCGCGTTCACCATGCGCGCCGAGCTGGAGATGTGGCGGACCGAGCCGCGCGCGATCAAGACGCAGACGGGCGACCTGTTCAAGCGGCTCGGCGCGCCTGATCCGTACCCGACGATCGTCTCGCCCGATCGCGTCTTCACCGGCCAGTCCAATCGCGTCGTCTGGTGCCATCACAACGAGCCGCGCGAGCACGACGGGTTCGAGATCAACATGCGCCTGCAGGGGCTCGGCGGCTTCATCGATCACATGCCGCACCCGCTGCGCGGGCGCGCGCTCGGCGCGGCAATGGAGGGCGACGCTTTTATCTCGGCGGACGACCGGACGCTCCAGTCGTCGCAGCCGCGGACGTTTCACCGGCTCTCGATCTACCCGCTGACGGTGCACCCCGTGGCGTCCGTCGAGCAGTGGTGGGGGGCGATGGACGAGTCGATCGCGCGGATCAAGGCCGTCCCCATCGACGAGGCGCGCGCGGCGCACGAGCGGTGGTGGGGCGAATTCTGGCGGCGGAGCTGGATTTTCCTCAAGGGGTCGAATCCATCCGACATCGATGAGACCGGCTGCGCGATCGACGTGACGCGGGGGTACGTCCTTCAGCGCTACATGAACGCGTGCGGCGGGCGCGGCGCACAGCCGATCAAGTTTAACGGTTCGATCTTCACCGTCGGCACGCCGGACGATCGGGACTTTCGCCGGTGGGGCGGGCCGGGGTTCTGGTTCATGAACCAGCGGCTGATTTATTGGCCGATGTTCGCAAGCGGCGACCTCGATCTGATGATGCCGTGGCTGCGGATGTACCTCGACATGCTGCCGCTCCAGCGGCACCGCACGTCGAAATATTTCGGGCACGGCGGGGCGCACTATCCTGAGACGATCACCTTCTGGGGCGCCGAGGTCAGCGCGCATTACGGCTGGACGCCGTTCGAAGAGCGCGCGCGGCCGGAGGCAGAATGTTCGTACGTCACATACTACTGGACGTGCGGCCTGGAGCTGACGCTGATCCTGTGGACCTACTACGCGCACACGCAGGATGACGCGTTCGCGCGCGAATACGTCCTGCCGATCGCCGACGCGGTGACGGAATTCTTCGACCTGCATTACCCGCGCGACGCCGCCGGAAAAATCCGCATCGAGCCGTCGCAGGCGCTGGAGACCTGGCAGGACGCCACGAACCCAACGCCGGACGTCGCCGGCCTGCTCTACACATTGATCAAGTTGCTGGAACTGCCGGCGCACGTGACGTCGGCTGCGCAGCGCGAGCGGTGGTCGCGCATGCTAGACGAGCTTCCGCCCATTCCGGTCGGCGAGAAGGACGGTAAACACGTCATCCTGCCCGCCGAGCGATTCGACAAGCTGAAGAACAAGGAAAACCCCGAGCTCTACTGCGTCTTCCCATTCCGCCTGTACGGCGTCGCCAAGGCCGACCTGCAACTCGCGCGCGACACGTTCTTCGCGCGGCTGCACGCGTCGCACGACTGTTGGTCGCAGGACGACATCCACGCGGCGTGTCTGGGGTTGGCGGAGCAGGCGAAGGAGAGCATCGTCTGCCGTGCGGCGCCCGCGAAGGAGAGCCGCTTCCCGGCGTTCTGGGACGCGCATCACGACTGGGCGCCGGACATGGATCACGGCGGCGTGCTGCAACTGGCGCTTCAGAACATGCTGATGCAGTGCGAGGGCCGGCAGATCGTGCTGTTGCCCGCGTGGCCGCGCGAATGGGACGCGGATTTTCGCCTGCACGCGCCGTACCAGACGGTGCTGGAAGGAAAAGTTCGCAACGGGTGGGTCGAGGACTTGCGCGTGACGCCGGAGAATCGCCGCGACGACGTCGTCATCTGGCAGCAGCCTTGACGATCGGCGCGGCGAGAATGCCGGTGCGCTTGAACTGGTACTCGTACGAAAAACTCGCGCCTGTTTGCCGCCACGCGGCGGGTCCAATCCAGGTGAGTGTGTCGTTGGCGTTGTGCAGCGCGCCGAACGTGTTGGCGCGGTTGCCGAAAGCGGTGATGTCGAGGCGGTGGTCGCCGTGTGCGAGCGCGCCGAGGTCGAGTTGGAACGGCGCGAACGCGATCTTGCCGACGGGGCGGCCGTCGAGATCGACTGAGAGCAGCGGGTTCTTGAACTTCGCGCACTCGAGCTGGAGGTCGCCGCCGTCCGCGCCGACGCGGACAATGCAGTGGTAGGTGACGTTCCCCCCGTAGAACGGCAGGCCCTGGTGCGTCCAGTCGCCGCCGAACGCGAGCGTGCGGACCGGCGCGGTGATGCGCGCGTCGCGACCGGCGACGGCGACGCCGAAATCACCGAGCAGGTAGCACGCCTCGAGATTCGTCTTGCGCGTGAATCGGATCGTGATCGTCAGTTCGTGCTCGCCGGCGGTGATCGGCGGCAACGAAAGAGTCTTAAAAGCTTCGTCGACCCACCAGCCGGCGACTTCGTGCGAAACCGGTTGGCCGTCGAGGCGAATCTCGAGAGAGTCGGCGTCTTCGACCGCAAGCTGCGCCGTCGGCACGTCGACCTCGCTGTGGATGATGAACTTCAGCTCGAGGTTGGCGAGTACCGGCGCCGGCTCGCGATCCGTCCACGGTTGCGCCATCCGCCCGCCGCGCGGCGGGAGACTCAGCGTCGCGCGCACGAGGTTGTCCAGTCGCAGGATCTCCTCGACGTCCTGCCATTCCCCTGCATCAATGCGCCAACTCGGCTGATCGAGCACGAGAACGTTCGGCTCCGACAACGTCACCGGCACGGAGCCGTGCAGGCGCGCGACTTCGCGCCATTTCCGTTCCGCCGGTACCGAAACACTCAACGGCTCGCCGGGCATGAGCGTAAGCAGCAGGTGATCGTGCGGCTGGAAGGTCCACACGATAATCGTGTCGTCACCGTCGAGTCGCGCGGGGATCGGCCGCGTGTCGCCGGTGAAGGTGTTGCGCTGCGTCGGCTGCCATCGACCGCGGAGGCGAATCGATGTGTTCCAGCGCCCCCGGTCGCGATCGCTGTTGCAGATGAATAGATGCTGACGCTCGCCGTCGGCGCGGAGCTGATAGAGCAGCGAATCCGCGGGCACGGCGTCGGCGTGCGTGACGTCGATGTCGCGGAACGGCTTCAGCGCTTCCAGGATCGGCCGTTTCGCCAGTGGGACGTTCAGGCAGCGCGCCGCGAGGCGGGCGGGCGAATTTGACGGCCGCGCGTCAACCAGCGTCGGTGCTTCGCCGGCGAAGATGATCGTCTTTCCGCGCGTCGCCTGATCTTCGAGCCACTGAAGCGTCGTCGAGCGGATGGTCCGCAGGCCGGGCACGACAATCGCGTCATATTTGAGCCGCTGCGTCGGCAGCAGCGCTTCGCTGATGTAGTCGAAGTCGATCAGCCCGAAGCAGAGCCAGCTCGTGATGTTTTTGAACGCCGCTTCCCGTTCCTCCATCGCCGCCTGGTTGATGTCCATCGAGCCCCAGCTCAGCCAAAACGATTCGATCGGGTGAACCACGCCGACGCGCACGACGGGCTGGCCGCGCGTCATGACGGTCATCAATCGCGCGAAGTGATCTTCGATCAGCGGATACTCGCGGTGCCACGGCGACTGGTAGCCGATCGATGCGGGGTAATCCCGCTTCGCCTCGCCCGCCATCGAGACCCACGCGAGGTGCGGCACGCGCACGGTTACGCCGAGCGCCGCCTGCCAGTCGCCCTGCGCCTTGTGGCCGACGAAATCGAAGTCCCAGTTGGTCACGCCATACAGCTCGCTGACGACGCCGGCGCGATTGAACTGGCGCGCGAGGCTCTGCGCCTGCTTCGCGGTCGTGAGCTCCATCTTGTCCTGGAGGATGTCGATGCCCGGGAGGTGAAACGCGCGCATCGCGCGCATCACTTCGCCGACGCCGCGCGTCTGACCGAACAAGTTGATCTCGCCGAGCATGTGGCCCGTGAGCGCGATGCCGTGCCCCGCGCACCAGCGGCCGATCGTCTCGCCGAAGGCGGATGCGAAACGTTCGGCGGTGTGGTCGTGGTATCGGTAGCGCGCCAGCGACGGGGCGTCGTCCGGCAGATTCCAGAACAGCTCCGGCAGGTGATCGAGCAGGTCCTGGTCGTATGCCGCGCGAAACGAGTCGGGAAAGTCGCTCGTAAATGGCAGGATGACGTCACGTTCGTCGGCCGCGCGGGCCATCGCCTGCTTCTTCGGCATCTGCGGCTCGTCGGTGAAGATCGCCGGGACGATGCGACCGAAGTGCTCGCCGACGGCCGCCGCGTACTTTTCGTGCGTGACCGCGATGAACTGCTCGATCGCCTCGCGGTTGAAGCGATCGACGTCGGTCTGCCCGTTGAACCACGGGTCCGGCGGAATCGTTTCGAGGTACGCGTGCCACGTCGCCGCGGCCGCCGGCTCGTCGTCCTTCAATCGCCGATAGTGCTCCAACCGACTCGCGTTCAATCGGACGTCGAACCGCGCCAACGGCCGCTCGCCGTCGCGCGGCGTTCGCGTCCAGACAAGCCGCTTCGCCCGATATCGCTCGTTGCGCGTCACGATTCCGCCCGCGAAGCCGCTCGGCCAGCGGTCTTCGTCATACAGCCACGCGAGCATCGACAGCTCCGCCGCGCGCGCGGTGCACGCGACGACGGCGTGCAGAAAATCGTCACCGAGGTATTCCGTATCGAGCCCGGTGCGCGCGTGGATGTGAAACCCGCCGAAACCCATCGCGCGGAAGACGTCAATCTGCCGGAGCAATTGCGGCACGTCGAGCCGGTTGTTCCACGACCAGAAGGGCGTGCCGCGGTACTCGGGCGTCGGGTTGCGGAAGAGCGCTTCGTCGAGCTCCGCCGACGCGTTGCGCGGATACAGGGTCATGCCCGCTGAATCTATCGCACGTGTCGGTCGCTCGCCCGCGCGCGGCAACTCTTTCTCTAACGGTTTCAACAAAATCTCCAACGTGGTTAGCCCACTCCCGGTTAGATTAGTCGCCGCCTTGGGATCGCGCCCATGATTTCATGCCGCCGCCGCCGCGCTTGCGCCGCCGCAACGATTTTCGCCGCGCTCGCCCTCCTCATCTCCGCCAACGTCGCGCACGCGCAGGTCGACCCCGCCGCCTTCCGCCGCGACCTCGCGGAAATCTCCCGTCACGAAACCCGCGCGATCGGCTCCGCCGGGTACGACGAAACCGGCAAATTCCTCGAACAGCAGATTGCCGCGCTGCCCAACGTCGAGCTCCGAACGCACGAGTTCCCCGTCATCGTGCCGGTGACACAGTCGGTCACACTGGACCTCGGCGGCGGGCGCGTCGAGCGCGTCTACCCGTTCTGGCCCGCGCAGGTGCGCGTCAACGCGACCCCGCCGGCGGGCATCACGGGCAACCTCGTCTACGCCGCCGAAGGGCGCTACGAGCAGCTTCGCCCTACGTCGCTGCGCGGGCAGATCGCGGTCATCGAAGCCGCCGCGGCCGGGCGCTGGATGGACGCGGCGTACATGGGCGCCAAGGCGATTCTCGTGCTCGGCTCACGAGAAACGTCGTGGTCGGATCTGAACAGCCACGACCTGCGCATCCCGGTGAACATTCCGCGCTTCTACGTGCCGCCCGGCAGGTTTGCCGACGAACTTCGCGCTGGCACGCTGCCGCGCGCGACGCTCAAGGCGCAGGTGACGTGGCAGCGAAAAGCCGCGCGGAATTACTACGCCCTCGTCCGCCCCGCGAAGAAGTCGCCCGACGGGTGGGACTATTCAATCCCGCCGGCGGCGCTGACGTTCAGCGTGCCGTACGAATCGAGCTCGCTCGTCCCCGACCTCGCGCCGGGCGCGTCTCAAGCCGTCCAAACTGCCAGCGGCCTGGCGCTCCTGCGCTCGATCGCCGCCAAACCCTGGGATCGTCCCGTCGTGGTCTTCTTCGGCGGCGCCGACAGCATCCAGATGCTCGCGACGCGCAACATGTTCCTCGCGCTCGGGGAAGCGCCGGCGGTCTGGCACACGCAGGTCGCCGCGCTCGATGAACAGCTCGCCACCGCCACGCGCGACCTCGAGGTCGCGCGGGCCATTGCGAACACGCCGGCAAAACTGGTCATGCCGGCCAACGCGGACCTGATCACGCGCGTGGTGAAGATCATCGACACCGATCTCGCGCTCGACCAGGACCTGCTCTTTCGCGCCCGCGCAGTCCCGCCCGATCAGCGCAGCGACGAGCAGAAGGCATCGCTCAAGGCGCTCGAAGCACGACAGATCGCGCTGAACCGCCTGAAGTTCGCGTTCCAGCAGAAACCCGCGACGCTCGCGACTGCGCCCCTCGACGTCGACGCGAAAGATTATCTCGCCCGCGCGATCGCCCGTCTCGGTGGTGGCGATGAATCGACGGACGGGCTCGTGAAGCAGCTCAACGCGCGCAAGGCCGAGCTCGCGTCGCGCATCCAGCTGTATCACTGGCTCGCCGACGCGACCGGCCGGCCGCGCGAGCCGGAGGAGAAGCAGACCGACGCCCGCCTGATCGAGCTGCTCGTCGGCCTCGATCTGTCGGATCGCGGCACGCGCGTCGGCCCGATGTTTTTTGGGTTCTTCCAGCGCGTCTCCGGGCTGCCACAGATCCAGGAATACCGCGACTGGTTCACGCGCGTGCAGGCCGATTTTCCGGCGATCGATTTTGAGCCGCTGCGCGGCGCACGCGCGCCGTCGACGTACCTCGCCGGGCCGCTGCCGCTCGCGTCGGAGCTGGCCCAGGCGTGGGGCACGCCGGGGCTGTCGATGATCACGCTGAACGATCTTCGTCTGCGCCGCGACACCCCGGCCGACACGCTCGACCGGATCGACGTCGACAAAATCCTCCCGCAGCTTCAGGCGGTCGAACGAATGTTCGACCGCGCCGCCGCCGATCGAAAATTCGTCGGGCCGAGCGACATCAAGCACCTCAATGTCGACCTGACCGGCCAGGTCGTCAGCAACGCGCCGGGCAAGCCGGTGCCCGACCTGCCGCGTCCCGGCTTCCTCGCGACGTACTCGTACGTCGTCACCGCGCACGCGCGGATGCCGCAGCTGGGCGGGCTGCCATGGGCGACCGGCGTCCGCCGGACCGAGGTGCGCGATTGCGATGCCGAGGGGAATTATCAGTTCGAAGGCCTGCCACGATTGCGCGCCGAGCGGCTCGAAGGGATCGAGAAGCAGCAGGCTGACATGCAGGTGCTCGCCGTGCAGGTCTACCGTGTCGACGCGGAAAGGGGGGGTAGGGGGGGCGGCGGCGGCGGCAGGGGGGGCGCGATCACGGCGACGACCGACCTCGCCCAACAGAGCGGCGACATTTTATGGTGGGTCGACATCCGCACCGATTTTCGGCCGATCCGCAGCCTGGTCTTCAACTGCGAGGAGTTCACGCTCACCGGCCTGTACGACCCGCGCTTCCTGCAAACGCTCGGCGAGATCGTCCCGCTCGATGCCCGGCGAAACGCCGAGCCCAAACGCTTCAACATGATGATGGCGCACCAGATGCTCGCCGGCTTCCTCGAGCCGGGCACGCCGGCGCATCTGCTGGTCCGCTACGGCCGCGTGGGGAACCGCCTGGTGCTGCTGAACATGTCAGGCGACGGGAAGGACGCCAAGGCTCGCGGCTTCATGCCGCGCGAGCTGAACGATATCGGCCCGCTGGCGTTGCAGACCTCGCGTGATTTTTACCGCCTCGATCAGCAGCGTCTCGACGAATACCGCCGCGCCGGCGTTTCCGCGCCGTTGATCGATGATCTTCACGCCGACGCCGCCCGGCAGATCGATCTCGCCGACACCGCCGCCAAGGCCGACGACGGCGCGGGCCTGGTCCGCAACGCCAACGGCGCCTGGGCGAACGAGGCCCGCGTCTACCACGCCGCCCAGGACATGGCGCGCGACGTCATTCACGCGGCCATCTTCCTGCTCATGCTCTGCGTGCCGTTCTCCTTCTGCATGGAGCGACTCATCATTGGCACCGCCAACGTCTACAAGCAGATCGCCGGCATGTCCTTCATCTTCCTCGTGATGACGGCGGCGCTCTGGTCGTTCCACCCGGCCTTCCAGATCTCCGCCAGCCCGCTCATCATCATCCTGGCGTTCGCGATCATCCTGATGTCGTGCGTGGTGATCGTGGTCGTGTACAACAAGTTCGACGCGGAGCTGACGCGGATGCGCTCGCGGGCGGGGAGCGGCGCGGGCGCCGGCGGCGGCGCCCGCGTCGGGAGCCCGAGCGCGGGCATCCTCATGAGCGCGGTGCTGCTCGGCATCGCCAACATGCGCCGCCGAAAGTTCCGCACGCTGCTCACGAGCGTCACGATCGTCCTCATCACGTTCGCGGTCCTGTGTTTCACGAGCACGACCCGCTACGTCGGCGCCAGCGCCACGCCGACCGGTACGCCGGCGTCGCACCACGGCATGCAGTTACGGCAGCGCGGCTTCCGGCCGATGCCGGAGATCCTGCCGGATCAGCTCCGTGCGGTCCTCGCCGACCCGAAGCTCAAGCTCCCGGCGACGCTGAACGTAGTTGAGCGGTGGTGGGCCGTATCGACGAGTGAGCCGAACGAGCAGTACAACGTGGCGAGCGTTTCCAATGGCAAGACGATCGCCGTCCCCGCGATCCTCGGCCTCTCGCCCGGCGAGTCGAACATCTCGCGCATCGGCGAAACGATCGGCCCGGATAAATTCGCGCGGTTGGAGAAGGGCGAGCGCGACGTCCTCTACCTGAGCAGTGAAATCGCCGATCGCCTCGGCGTCCGCGAAAGCGACACCGTCCGCCTCGGCGGGATGGATTTGAAAGTCGCCGGCGTCTTCGCGACGAAAGCCTTCGACGACGCCGTCCGCACACTCAGCGGCGACGCCCTCGCACCGCTGAAATACTCCGCCGGTCAGCTCGACGCGGGCGGGCGGAAGTTGGACGACACGGAGGCGGAGTCGCTCGACGTCGCGGGAGATTTATCCGAAGCAGGCGCGACGTACGAGTTTCTACCGTCGTCCGATTTCATCATTGTTCCGGCCGACGTCTGCCGCCGGCTGCACAAGAGCACGCTGCGCAGCGTCGCGTTCAAGCTGGACGACGAAGCGCAGACGAAAGCGGTCGCCGACGAGCTGGCGCGGCGGTTTTCGCTGGCGATGTTCGCCGGCTACGACCCGCCCCAGGGCGTCGTCATGATCGCCGCGAGCAATCTTTCATCCGTCAGCGGCGCGGCCGAAGTCGCCGTCCCGCTGCTCGTCGCCGGCTTGATCATCTTCAACACCATGATGGGCTCGATCGCCGAACGAAAGCGAGAAATTCACGTCTACACGTCGCTCGGCCTCGCGCCCGCGCACGTCGGCGCGCTCTTTGTCGCCGAGGCGATGA
>Ga0307409_100001325_pt1 | contig 12006 bp, 12 predicted proteins | sample 322Ometagenome_2_FD_203888 | JGI IMG/M metagenome (GOLD analysis project Ga0307409, IMG submission 203888) | Maize rhizosphere microbial communities from greenhouse at UC Davis, California, United States - 322HYB-O-2 | ecosystem: Host-associated > Plants > Roots > Rhizosphere > Soil | place...
CTGCTCCAGCAGGGCCAGGTAGCTCCTGGCCATGGCGGCGCTGCCGGGGCGGGCGGCCGTCTCCAGCTCGACCGTCGGCTCGCCGCGGGCCTGGGCGGCCGCGACCACGTCCCGGTAGCTGTCGCGCTGGCCGCGGAACCGCCGGTAGAGCTGGTCGACCAGGTCGGCCAGGGGCCCCGGCGTGCCGGCGTCGTCGCCGGCCTCAAGCTCGATGCTGACCAGCTCCAGCTCGCGGAAGAGGGCGTCGTTGTGGGCCTGGAGCTCCAGGTAGCCGTCGACCGGCACCCCGACGAACCGGACCCGGCGCGCCCCTGGGACGCCGGACGGAGGCGGGGACGGGGCCTGGCGCAGGTCGGGTGGGCGGGGGGCGGGGACGTGGTCGCCGTTGGCGGCCAGCTCGGCCCAGACGACCTTGCCGTCGGCGGCCGCGCTGACGCCCCAGTTGTCGCTCAGGGCGGCCACCACCCCCAGGCCTCGGCCGGTGAGGGCGTCGGCCCGGTAGTGGCGCAGGGTCGCCGGCGCCTGGGAGTGGTCCCTGACGCTGATGCGGACCCGGTCGCGGCGCAGCTCCAGGGTCAGGACGAGCTCGGTCCGGGCGTGCAGCACGGCGTTGGTGACCAGCTCGGAGCCGATCAGGACCAGCTGCTCACGCGCCGGCTCGGGGAACGACCAGGCCGCGGCCCGGGCGGCGATGAAGCGCCGGGCCTCGGCGACGCTGGAGGGGCTGCGGGGCAGGGGGATCCGGGCGGGCTCGGGCCGCCCGGTGGACCGGGTCGTCGGCTCAGCCATCCCCCGGCGCCCTCCGGGGACCGGGAACCGGCCTGGGGCACGTGCGACAGGCAGAGGATGGCCACGTCGTCCGACAGGTCGCCGCCGTTGGCCTCGTGGACCACCTCCAGCAGCCGGTCGAGCACCTCGTCGAGCCCCTTCGCCCCCTCCAGCAGGCGGGCGGTGGCCGACGCCAGCGCCTCGATCCCGTACCGCTCCACCGACCCCGGGGCGCGGCGGCCCTCGACCAGCCCGTCGGTGTAGCACAGCAGCGTCCACGGCCCCTCGACCTCCAGCACGCCCGCCGGCCAGGGGTAGCGGTGGTCGTAGATGCCGAGGGCGGGGCCGTTCGGGACCTGGAGGACCTCCACCTGGCCGTCCCGGGCCAGCAGCGGCGGAGGATGGCCGGCCAGGGCCACGGTGATGCGGCCGTGGTCGGGGCTGATCCAGCCGCAGCAGACGGTGGCGAACATCTCCTCGGACTGCCGGTCGCGGGCCAGAACCTTGTCCAGGCCGTCCAGCAGGTCGTCGGGGCGGTGGCCGGTGAGCACCAGCGCCCGCCAGGCGGCCCGCAGGGCCACCCCGACCGCGGCCTCGACCGGGCCGTGCCCGGCCACGTCCCCGATCAGCAGGGCGACGGTCCCGTCGGGCAGCTGGAGGGCGTCGTAGAAGTCCGCCCCCAGCAGCGCCCGCTCGTGCCCGGGCAGGTAGCGGGTGCGCAGCTCCAGGGCCGGGTCGGGCAGCGACAGGCTCGGCAGCAGGCCGCCCTGGAGGCGGCGGGACAGCTCGGCCTGGGCCTGAGCCTCGACCAGCTGCTCCTCGCGCTGGTGCCAGTCGGTCACGTCCTGGCAGACGCCCAGCATCCGCGCAGGCAGCCCCTGCTCGTCCCGGGTGACGTCGCCCCAGCTGGACAGGACCCGCAGCTCGCCGCTGGGCCGCAGGATCCGCACCTGGAACCGGAACGACGTCCCCTGGCTGGCCGCGGCCCGCAGGGTCGCGGCCGCCTCGGCCCGGTCGTCGGGATGGACCTGGTGCAGGAGCACGTCCAGGGTGCCGCGGCAGGAGCCGGGGTCGAGGCCGAGGATGCGGCACAGCTCCGGGCTCCAGATCACCTCGCCGGTGGCCAGGGCCCACTCGAAGCTGCCCAGCTTGGCGACCGCCTGGGCCTCGGCCAGCTGGTACTCGCGGTCGCGGCGGGCCTGCTCGGCCTCCAGTTCGGCGGTCACGTCCTGGGTGATCTTGGCGTACCCGACCAGCTGGCCCTTGTCGAACAGGGCGGTGATGGTCACCTGGGCGTAGAAGCGGCGGCCGTCCTTGCGGACCCGCCAGCCACGCCCCTGGAAGCGTCCCTGGCGGGCGGCCCGGGCCAGCATCTCCTTCGGCAGCCCGGCCGCGATGTCGTCCGGCTCGTAGAACCGGGTGAACTCCTGGCCGAGGATCTCCTCGGACGACCAGCCCTTGATCCGTTCCGCGCCCGCGTTCCAGCTGACCACCCGACCCTGGGGGTCGAGCATGAAGATGGCGTAGTCCTTGACCGCCTCGACCAGCAGGCGGAACTGCTCGTCGCCGGCCATGCCGGGTTGGGGGCGCTGCTGCCTGCTCTGCATGATGGCCACGCTGCACCGACCGTCGCCACCGTGTCAATCGAGCCTCCGGATACGCTAGCGTTCGGCCGATGGGTGAGACCAACTGGGCCGGCAACCACACCTACCGGGCGGCCAGGCTCCACCGGCCGTCCAGCCGCCAGCAGGTGCGGGAGCTGGTCGCCGGCGCCTCCCGGCTGCGGGTGCTGGGCTCGCGGCACTCCTTCAACGACATCGCCGACGCTGACGAGCTGCTCAGCCTGGACCGGCTGCCCGCCGACGTGGTCGTGGACCACGCCGCGGGCACCGTCTCCTGCTCGGGCGCCGTACGCTACGGGGAGCTGGCCGAGGCCCTGGCCGCCGAGGGGATGGCCCTGGCCAACCTGGCGTCGTTGCCCCACATCTCGGTCGCGGGCGCCGTGGCCACCGGCACCCACGGCTCGGGCGACGCCAACGGCAGCCTGGCCACCGCGGTCGCCGGCCTGGAGCTGGTCACCGCCTCCGGCGAGACCCTGACCGCCTCCAGGGGCGATCCCGACTTCGACGGGCTGGTCGTCGGGCTGGGGGCGCTCGGGGTGGTCACCCGCGTCACCCTGGACGTCGAGCCGGCCTACCAGGTGCGCCAGCGCGCCTACGAGGGCCTGGCCTGGCCGAGCCTGTTCGAGCACCTGGACGCCGTCACCGCGGCCGGCTACAGCGTCAGCCTGTTCACCCGCTGGGGAGAGGCGGTCGACCAGGTCTGGGTCAAGAGCCGGGTGACCGGCGAGCCCGAGCGGGTCGCCGGCGACCTGTTCGGCGCGGTCCCGGCGACCGTGGACCGGCACCCGATCCTCGGCTTGGACCCGGTCAACTGCACGCCCCAGCTCGGCGTGCCCGGCCGCTGGTCCGACCGCCTGCCCCACTTCCGCATGGGCTTCACCCCCAGCAGCGGCCAGGAGCTGCAGTCGGAGTACCTGCTGCCGCGCCGCCACGCGGTGGCCGCCCTCCGGTCGCTGCTGGCCCTGGGAGAGGTCGTCCGGCCGGTGCTGCAGGTGTCGGAGCTGCGGACGGTGGCCGCCGACCGGCTGTGGATGAGCCCCCAGTACGAGCGGGACACGCTGGCCGTCCACTTCACCTGGGAGCCCGACTGGGCTCGGGTGCGGCGGGTGCTGCTGGAGGTCGAGGCCGCCCTGACCCCCCTCGGGGCCCGTCCCCACTGGGGCAAGCTGTTCCTGGCCGACGCCACCGCCATCGCCGGTCTGTACCCGCGCCTGCCCGACTTCGCCCGGCTGGTGGACCGGCTCGACCCGCGCGGGGTGTTCGCCAACGACTGGCTGCGCGAGCGCGTGCTCGGCGCCTAGCGCTGCCTGGCCACCCGGGCGGCCGCGGTGGCCAGGGAGCGGGCGTCGATGCGCTGGCAGACCTCGGTGAGCAGCGGGGTCGGGCCGGCCCAGCGCAGCGTCTCGACGTCGGGGAGCAGGGAGCGGTCGGCCCGGAGGGTGGCCAGGTCCTTGAACAGCATGGCCAGGCGGCGCTGGCTGCGCAGGGTGGCGGCCAGGGCGGGGCGGTTGCGGACGGCCACCGCCCACTGGCCGGGGTCGTCGGGGATGGCCTCGATGGTGCCGTGGTGGGCGAGCACGGCCGCGGCCGACCGGGCGCCCCACCCGGGCAGGCCCGGGTAGCCGTCGGCCGAGTCGCCGACCAGGGCCAGGTAGTCGGGGATGGACGGCGGGGCCACGCCGAACTTGGCCGTCACCCTGGCCTCGTCGTAGACGACCCGGTTTCGCCGGTCCAGCTGCACGACGCGGCCGCCGCGGACGCACTGGCCGAGGTCCTTGTCGGGGGTGCAGATCACCACCTGCTCGACCCCCGGGTCGTCGGCGGCGGCGGCGGCCGCGCCGGCCAGGGCGTCGTCGGCCTCCAGCTCGACCATCGGCCACACCACCACCCCCATGGCCTCCAGGGCCACCTCGAGGAGGCCGAACTGGCCGAGCAGCTGTGGGTCGAGCCCGGCCGAGGACTTGTAGGCCGGCCACAGGCGGTTGCGGAACGACTCGATGACGTGGTCGGTGGCCACCCCCAGGTGGGTCACGCCCTGCTCGAGCAGCCGCAGCATCGACCAGAGCACGCCGCGGGTGGCCGCCACCTCGGCCCCCTCGGCCGTGCGGTGCGGCGGGACCCCGTAGTAGTGGCGGAACAGCTCGTAGGTGCCGTCGACCAGGAAGACGCGCATGGGCCACCAGCCTAGCCTGCTCGGTATGCTCGCCAGGGAACCGCACGAGAGGAGCCGGATGAGCGCCTTCACGCCCCCCGAGATCGCGTACCTCACCAGCCAGGGCCTGGCCCGCCTGGCCACGGTCGGCCCCGACGGCCAGCCGCACGTGGTCCCGGTCACCTTCGCCTTCAACGCCGAGGAGGACACCATCGACGTCGGCGGGGTCGACTTCGGGAACACCAAGAAATGGCGCGACGCCCGCCAGAACCCGCTGGTGACCTTCCTGCTCGACGACGTCCTGCCCAACCCCCGCCGGGCCAGGGCCCTGGAGGTCCGCGGCCGGGCCGAGGCCCACGACACCGGCGGCAACGGGATCAACCCGCGGTTCCCCAACTTCGCCGGGGAGTTCCTGCGCATCCGCCCCACCCGGATCGTCAGCTGGGGCCTGGAGAGCCTGGACGGCACCATCCCGGACGAGTTCCGCGTCAGCTCGCGGCCGGTTGGCTGAGCGGCCATGTTCGACGGGTTCACGCTGGACCGGGTGGACACCGGCGACGCGGTCCTGCGGGTGCGCCACGGCGGGGCCGGGCCGGCGGTGCTGCTGCTGCACGGCCACCCGCGCACCCATGTGACCTGGCACCGGGTGGCGCCGCTGCTGGCCCGCTCGCACACCGTGGTCTGCCCCGACCTGCGCGGCTACGGCGAGTCCTCCAAGCCGCCGACCAGCCCGGACCACCGTCCCTACTCCAAGCGGACCATGGCCGGCGACTGCCTGGCCCTGATGGCCGCCCTTGGCCATGAGCGCTTCGCCGTGGTCGGCCACGACCGCGGCGCCTACGTGGCCCTGCGCACCGCCATGGACCACCCGGCGGCGGTGACCGCCCTGGCCGTGCTGGACGCCGTGCCCATCGGCGAGGCCCTGGCCCGCTGCGACGCCCGCTTCGCGGCCAGCTGGTGGCACTGGTTCTTCTACGGCCAGACGGCCAAGCGGGCCGAGCGGGTGATCGGCGCCGACCCCGACGCCTGGTACGGGGCCGGGCCGGAGACGATGGGGGAGGAGGCCTACGCCGACTACCGGCGGGCCATCCACGACCCGGCGACGGTCCACGCCATGATGGAGGACTACCGCGCCGGCCTCGGCATCGACCGCCGCCACGACGACGAGGACCGGCGGGCCGGCCGGCGGGTCGCCTGCCCCACCCTGGTCCTGTGGGCCACCGGCGACGACCTCCCGGACCTGTACGGCGACGTCCTCGAGGTCTGGCGTCCCTGGGCCGGCGACCTGCGCGGCCGCCCCTTCCCCACGGCCCACCACATGGCCGAGGAGGCCCCCGACGCCCTGGCCGCCGAGCTGCTGGCCTTCCTCGACGGCACCAGCTGAGCGGGACCGGGCCGGCCGGAGTCAGCGCGCCCAGGCGCGGCCCTGGTGGCCGGCCACGCCGATGCCCCAGCCGAGCATGGGCCAGACCGGCCACGGGTAGCCGGCCCCGCTGACCAGCCAGATCAGCCACAGCAGGGCGATCACGGCCAGGTAGGTCCGGGTCTGGGCATCCAGGCGGCGCCCATCCGCTCCTCGAACTCGGGCAGGGTGAGCCGCCCGGCGGCGTGGTGGTCGGCCAGCTGGTCGACGACCTGGCCGCGCTCGGCGTCGCCGACGCGCAGCCGGGGGTCGGCGGGCCGGGGCGGCACCTGGGTCGGGGGCTGAGGGTGGCGGTGCATGGTGCGCTCCTCTCAGGCGTCGGCGGGTCCGGGGTGGGGGGCGAGGCTGCGCCCGAGCAGGGCGCCGACCTCGCCGGCAAGCTCGTCGAAGGGGCGGCCGGCGTGGTCCAGGGAGCCGCTCAGCCACAGGGCGGCCAGCCCGTGCACGACCGACCAGGCCAGGAAGGCGACGGTCTGGGGATCGGCGCCGGCCGCCCAGCCCTCGGCCTGGACGTCGTGGACCCCGGCCAGCAGGAGGGCGAAGGTGGCGTCGGCGGCCTCGGTCAGGGCCGGGTCGTCGGTGTGGAGCAGGTCGCGCCGCCACATGACCGCGAAGTGGGCCGGGTGGGCGACCGCGAAGCTGGTGTAGGCCCGGCCGGTGGCCCGGAACCGCTGGCCGGCGGTCGCGTCCGGGCCGGCCTGGCGGGTGGCGTCGGTGATGGCCGCCCCCAGCAGCTCGAAGCCCTCGGTGGCGATGGCGGTGAACAGGGCCGCCTTGTCGGGGAAGTGGTTGGCCGGGGCGGCATGGGACACCCCGAGCCGCCGGGCCAGCGACCGCAGGCTCACCGCCGACGGCCCCTCCCGGGCAATCAGCTCCAGCGCGGCCTCCAGCAACTCCCGGCGCAGGTCGCCGCCGTAGTAGGTCGGGTTGGCCCTGGCCGATGCCGCCGTCACGGTCACGCCCTTCCCTCTAGGTTGACAGCGCCAATCTAGCGCCTGAGGTTGGCAGTGTCAACCTCGCGGGGCCGCGCCCGCCCACGGCCGAGTGTCGAGGGCGGACGGTAGCGTTTCCCTTCAGCGAGACACGCGCCGAAGGGAGCGTTGCTTCTTGTCCTCCGTCTCCACCTCGTCCATCTCGATCCCGCGGCTCCGCGACAGCTTCGACGGGCGGGTCACCGCCCCCGACGACGCCGGCTACGACCAGGCCCGCAAGGTCTTCTACGGCAAGTACGACCGGCGGCCGGCGGCCATCGTCCGCCCGGCCGACGCGGCCGAGGTCGCCCAGGTCGTGACCCTGGCCGCCGACAGCGGGCAGGAGCTGGCCGTCCGCAGCGGCGGCCACAGCCTGGCCGGCCACAGCGTGTCCGAGGGCGGGATCGTGCTCGACCTGTCCGAGATGACCGCGCTCGACCTCGACCTTGAGGGCCGCGCCGCCTGGGCCCAGACCGGGCTCACCGCCGGGGCCTACACCACCGCCGTCGGCGGCCACGGGCTGGCCACCGGCTTCGGCGACACCGCCTCGGTCGGCATCGGCGGCCTCACCCTGGGCGGCGGGGTCGGGTTCCTGGTCCGCAGGCACGGGCTGACCATCGACAACCTGCTCGCGGCCGAGGTCGTCACCGCCGACGGCCGGGTCCTCCAGGTCGACGCCGAGACCCACCCCGACCTGTTCTGGGCCATCCGCGGCGGGGGCGGCAACTTCGGGGTGGCCACGCGCTTCCGGTACCGGCTGCACGAGCTGCCCTCGATCGTCGGGGGGATGCTGCTGCTGCCGGGCAGCGCCGAGGTGATCGAGGCGCTGGTGGCCACCGCCGAGGCCGCCCCGGAGGAACTGTCGCTGATCGCCAACGTCATGGTCGCGCCGCCGATGCCGTTCCTGCCGCCGGCCGCCCACGGCCAGCTGGTGGTGATGACCCTGCTCTGCTACGCCGGGGACGCCGAGGCGGGGGGGCGGGCCCTGGCCCCGTTCCGGGCCCTGGCCGACCCGCTCGCCGACATGGTCCAGCCCATGCCGTATGCCGGGCTGTTCGAGCCGGCCGACGACATGGAGGTGGTCGAGGAGTCGGCCCGCTCGCTGTTCATGGACGGCGTCGACTCCCGGGCCGCCACGGCCATCGTCGAGCAGCTCCAGGCCACCACCGCCCCCATGGCCGTGGCCCAGCTGCGGGTCCTCGGCGGGGCCATGGCCCGGGTGCCGGCCGAGGCGACCGCCTTCGCCCACCGCGACCGGCGGGTCATGGCCGGGGTCGGCTGCGTCTACCAGGACGCGGGGGAGCGGCCCACCCACGAGGCCTGGGCCGACGGGTTCGCGGCCGCCCTGCGGGGCGGCCCGGGCGTGTACGTCAACTTCCTCAGCAACGAGGGGCCCGGCCGGGTCCGCGAGGCCTACCCGGGCAGGACATGGGACCGCCTGGTGGAGGTCAAGCGCCGCTACGACCCGGGCAACCTGTTCCGCCTCAACCAGAACATCCCGCCGACGTAGGCCGGTTGTCGGACGCTTGCGGAATGCAACGACAGCGAAGACTTGACACGCATCCCGCAAGCGTCCGCAATGTGCCCATAGGAGGGCACAGATGGGCGAACGGGATGGCGGTGGCGTCTCCGAGCTGAACCCGCTCGCCGAGGTGCGCCAGGCCCGCATGGCCGGGATCATCTGGGACCAGGGGTTCGCCCGGGTCACCGATCTGGCCGACCGGTTCGGGGTGTCCACGGTCACGGTCCGGGCCGACCTGACCGCCCTGGAGGCGGCGGCGCGGGTCCGGCGGGTCCGCGGCGGGGCGGTGCCGCCCTCTGGGCTGCTCGAGGAGCGGCCCTTCGAATCGTCGCAGTGGGAGGCCCCGCTCCAGAAGTCCAGCATCGGTGTCCACGCCGCCGCCATGATCGCCGCCGGCGACACGGTGATCCTGGACGTGGGCACGACCACCACCGCCATCGCCCGCGCCCTGGTCCTCCGGACCGACCTGCGGGACGTCACCGTGGTCACCAACGGGCTCAACATCGCCCTGGAGCTGGAGCGGGCCACCCCGCGCATCAGCGTCGTGGTCACCGGCGGCACCCTGCGGCCCCTCCAGCACTCGCTGGTCAACCCGCTCGGCACCATCCTGCTGGAGCGGCTGCACGCCTCGGTCGCCTTCGTCGGCTGTAACGGCGTCGACCCCGAGCTCGGCATCACCAACGTCAACCTGCCCGAGGCCGAGGTCAAACGGTCCATGCTGCTGGCCGCCAGGCGCCGGGTGATCGTCGCCGACGGCTCCAAGGTCGGCCAGGTCGAGCTGGCCAGGGTATGTGGCATCGAGGAGGTGAGCCTTCTGATCACCGACCCCACCGCCGACCCCCAGGTGGTGGCCGAGATCACCGCCGCCGGCTGCCAGGTGGAGCTGGCCCGGTAGCCCGACCGACACCAACCGTCCGCGGTCCACGTCCACGGCGCCCGAGCGCCACAAGGGAGGCGACATGTCCCGTCCCCGGTCGGAGTCCGAGTACCTGGCCCGTCTCATCCCGCCGTCGGCGGCGGTGGGCGGCCTCAGCCGGCGCGGCTTCCTCAAGGGAACCCTCGGCGCCGGCGCGGCCGTGTCGCTCTCCAGCATCTTGGCCGCCTGCGGCGGCGGCGACGACGGCGGCGGGAGCGGCAGCGGCTCCAAGGAAGTGACCTTCGGCTCCAACCAGTCCGACCCGGTGCCCAAGAAGGCCTATGCCGAGATGACCTCGATGTTCCAGAAGTCGTCGGGGCTGACGGTGAAGACCAACACCGTCGAGCACGAGACCTTCCAGGAGAACATCAACAACTACCTCCAGGGCAACCCCGACGACGTGTTCACCTGGTTCGCCGGCTACCGGATGCAGTTCTTCGCCTCCCAGGGCCTGGCCGGCGACATCAGCGACGTCTGGGGCGGCCTCAGCGGGATGAGCGAGGCTTTGAAGGCCGCCTCCACCGGCGAGGACGGCAAGCAGTACTTCGTGCCCCTGACCACCTACCCGTGGGGGCTCTTCTACCGCAAGTCGGTCTGGCAGGAGAAGGGCTACCAGCCCCCCAAGACCATGGACGAGCTGGTCACCCTGGCCAAGCAGATGCAGAAGGACGGCCTGGTCCCGATCGCCTTCGCCGACAAGGACGGCTGGCCGGCCATGGGCACCTTCGACCAGCTGAACCTGCGCATCAACGGCTACCAGTTCCACATCGACCTGATGGCGGGCAAGCAGGCCTGGGACTCGCCGCAGGTCAAGAAGGTGTTCGACACCTGGCGGGAACTGCTGCCCTACCACCAGACCGACGCCCTGGGGCGCGAGTGGCAGGAGGCGGCCCGGGCCCTGCAGAAGAAGCAGGCCGGGATGTACCTGCTCGGCATGTTCGTGGGCGAGCAGTTCCCCGAGGACCAGCGCGACGACCTCGACTTCTTCACCTTCCCCGAGATCGACCCGGCCGTCGGCACGGGCGCGATCGAGGCCCCCATCGACGGCGTCATGATGCGCGCCGACCCCAAGAACGAGGACGGGGCCAAGCAGTTCCTCAAGTTCACCGGCACCGCCGAGGCCGAGAACGTGCTCCTCAAGACCAACAACACCGTCATCGGGGCCAGCACCGAGGCCGACGCCAGCAACTACACCGGGCTGCAGAAGAAGGCGGCCGAGTTCATCGGCTCGGCCGAGTCGATCGCCCAGTTCCTGGACCGCGACACCCGGCCCGACTTCGCCTCGACGGTGATGATCCCCGGCCTCCAGACCTTCATCAAGAACCCCAACGACGTCGACGGGCTGACCAAGAGCCTGGAGAAGCAGAAGAAGTCGATCTTCACCTCCTGAGACGGGAGGGTCTGGGGGCTCAAGCCCAGCCCCCCAGTCGATCGAGGAGGCGCCGATGACCGACCTTCCGACCGTCCCGGCGACCCCGGCCTCGGCCGAGGCGGCCCCGCGCCGCCTCGGCCGCAGGCGCCGCCGCAGTGTCCAGGCGTCCGGCACCGACCGGGTCTTCCTCGCGCTCATGGTGGGCGTCCCCACCCTGCTGGTGGTGGGGCTGGTGTGGCTGCCGGCGGTCGCCACCGTGATCCTGTCGTTCGCCAGCTGGACCGGCGTCGGCGACCTGGACACGATCAAGTGGATCGGCACCCAGAACTACGTCAACGTCTTCACCATCTACCCGCCGTTCAAGCCGGCGCTGGGCCACAACCTCATCTGGCTGGCGTTCCTGTTCGTGCTCCCCACCTGCTTTGGCATCTTCCTGGCCGTCCTGCTGGACCGGGAGCTGCGCGGCACGCGCTTCTACCAGACCGCGTTCTTCCTCCCGGTGGTGCTGTCACTGGCCCTGATCGGGTTCATCTGGCAGCTCATCTACTCGCGCGACCAGGGGCTGCTCAACGCCGTCCTCAACACCCAGATCGACTGGTACGGCGACTCCAGGTGGAACCTCTGGGCGGTGCTGGTGGCCGCCGGCTGGAAGCACGCCGGCTACATCATGCTGCTGTACCTGGCCGGGCTGAAGGGCGTCGACCCGTCCCTGCGGGAGGCCGCGGCCGTGGACGGGGCCAGCCCGGCCCGGACCTTCTTCTCGGTCGTGTTCCCGGTGATGCGCCCCATCAACATCATCATCATCGTGGTCACGGTGATCGAGGCGCTGCGGGCCTTCGACATCGTCTGGGTGATCAACAAGGGCACCAACGGCCTGGAGCTGATCTCGACGCTGGTCACGGCCAACGTCGTCGGGGAGGCGAGCCGGATCGGCTTCGGCTCCGCGCTGGCCACCATCATGCTGGCCATCTCCCTGGTGTTCATCACCATCTTCCTGTGGACCGTGATGCGGGGGGAGCAGCAATGACCAGCACCACCGTCACCCGCAGCCCGACGACCCCGGTGACGGCCGCCAAGGCCAGGCGGCGGCCACTCACGCCGGGGCGGGTCGTGCTCTACGTCTTCGTCACCCTGACCGCCCTGGCCTGGCTGTTCCCGGTGCTGTGGGCGGTGTTCAACTCCTTCCGCGACTACGACTACACCTCCGAGCACGGCTACGTCTCCCTCGGCGGGTTCACCTTCCAGAACTACGTGAACGCC
>Ga0307409_100001326_pt1 | contig 12002 bp, 5 predicted proteins | sample 322Ometagenome_2_FD_203888 | JGI IMG/M metagenome (GOLD analysis project Ga0307409, IMG submission 203888) | Maize rhizosphere microbial communities from greenhouse at UC Davis, California, United States - 322HYB-O-2 | ecosystem: Host-associated > Plants > Roots > Rhizosphere > Soil | place...
AGAACTTTCCCATGGTCGCCGCACAGGTGGATCGCGAGGCGACAATGCTGCGGGCGCGGATCGGCGCGACCGGGACGCACGAGCGGGAGCACGCCTACGTGCTCGGGCCCGATTTCACGCTCGGCCGCCAGGGGGGCGTGGACGTGCGTGTCGACGCGCCGCTCGTCTTCGCTGGTTACGGCGTGTCGGCTCCTGAATTCGACTACGACGACTTCAAGGGTGTGGACGTTGCGGGCAAGGTCGTGATGGTCCTCACCCATGAACCGCAGGAGACCGATCCGGCAAGCCGGTTCAAGGGCCGCTTCAACACCGTGCATGCCTACAACTGGTGGAAGCCGGAGGTGATCCGGCGGCACGGCGCCGCGGCGATCCTCATCGTGCAGGACAACGTCACCCATCGGCCGCCGCGGGTGCCCAGCGGCCCGACCAACGGACAGGTCCGCACCGATCGGCCGGGGCACGCGCTGACCAGCCCCTTCTGGGACCTGCCGTTCTTCACCATCACGCGCCGCGTCGCCGACGAACTCCTGGCGCCTACGGGCAAGACCGTCGACCAATTACAGGCCGACATCGATCGCGCGGGCACCCCGCAGTCGCAACCGGTCCCCGGCGTCTCAATCGAGCTTCGGCGCGCCATCGCCTCGCGGCAGGTGATCCAGACCCGCAACGTCATGGGCATGCTGGAGGGATCCGATCCGAAGCTGAAAGACGAGTACGTGTTGATAACCGGTCACTACGACCACGTGGGTCAGAAGGAGTCGTTCATCTTCCATGGCGCCGACGACAACGCGTCGGCGGTAGCCGCCGTCATCGCGATGGCCGAGGCGTTCGCCGCGGGCCCGCGTCCGCGGCGGTCGATCGTGTTCCTCGTGTTCGAGGCCGAGGAAGACGGCCTGCTCGGTGCGTTCCATTACGTGAACACGCCGGTCGTGCCGCTCGACAAGACGGTGGCCGTCCTCAACATGGACATGATTGGCCGCGACGAAGATTCGCCGACGTGGAACACGAAGGCCGCGGACAACCGCAACGCCGTCAACGTGGTGGGCACGCTCTACAACCCGGACCTGCGCCGGATCGTCGAGGCCGAGAACCAGAAGATCGGGTTGAAGCTCGATTACAAGACGGACGGCGACGATCGCGAGGGGTGGTTCTCGCGCAGCGACCAATACCCGTTCGCCGTCAAGGGCGTGCCGATGGTGTTCTTCAACACCGGCGAGCACCCGGACTACCACACGGCGCAGGACACCTGGGACCGCATCAACTATCCGAAGATCGAGAAGATCGCGCGCCTCGTCTACCTGTCGGCGCGCAACGTCGCCGATGCCTCGACACGACCGAAGTTCGTCGCCGGCGCCAACGCCCCGGCGGTGACCAGCCGATAGACACCGGCACGACCACGACGCGGCGAGGTTCACGGCGATCTGCCGTGCTCGTCGTGTTCTTCAGGGCGCAAGAGCAGTTCTCGTCACGTCGTTCTCAGCAGGAGGTCCCATGCGACACACGATGGCTCGATTGTGGACGCTCGCCCTCGCGGCGATCGTGCTGATGGCGGCGCCGGCCCCGGCACAGGTCAGCAGCGGCAAGATCGTCGGCGTGGTGCAGGACAACTCCGGGGGCGTCCTCCCCGGCGTCACCGTCGTCGCGCGCAACGTCGGGACGGGCGTGACGCGCGAGGCGATGACCAACGACCGCGGGCGCTACGAAATCGCCGGCCTGGCATCGGGGCGCTACCAGGTCGACGCGTCGCTCACGGGATTCAAGCGCACCAGCCAGGGCCCGGTGACGGTGGCGGTCAACGAGGAAACGCGCCTCGACGCCGTTCTCCAGCTCGGAGAGCTCGCGGAGAACATCACCGTGCAGGGCGAAAGCAGCGTGGTGCAGACGTCGACGGCCGCCATCGGAAAACTGATCGAGGAGAAGCAGATCGTCGCGCTGCCACTCATCGACCGCAACTTCGCCAGCCTCGGACTGCTCACGCCGGGCGTGACGACGCGCGGCCAGTCCACGACCGACGCGTCGTACGTCGTGCACGGGCAGCGACAGGATTCGAACAATTTCCAGCTGGATGGCGTGGCCAACGTCACCCTCGGCGGCAACACCGTGCAGGCGCGTCCGAACGTCGACGCCGTGCAGGAATTCAAGATCCAGACGAGCAACTTCTCCGCCGAATTCGGCCGGAACGCCGGCTCGGTGGTCCAGGTCGTCACCAAGTCGGGGACCAACGCGTTCCGCGGCAACGGCTGGGAGTTCGTGCGCAACGATCGGTTCCAGGCGCGCAACTTCTTCGCGCAGGGCGACCCGCCGCCGCTCGAACAGAACCAGTTCGGCGGCACGTTCGGCGGACCCATCGTGATTCCCGGCGTCTACTCCGGGCGGAACAAGAGCTTCTTCTTCGGGTCGTATGAAGGCTTCCGCTCGACGCGCGGCCTGACGCGGCAGACGGTCGTCGCGACAGCGCAGGAACGGACCGGGGATCTCAGCTTCCTGTCGCGGCCGCTCATCGATCCGCTCACCGGGCAGCCGTTCCCCGGGAACGTCATCCCCGCCGACCGGATCAGCCCCGCCGCGCGCGCGCTGCTCGCGCTGATGCCGCTGCCGAACATCGCCGGCGCGCCGGCGCGCACGAACAACTACGTGTCGTCGCCGGCAAACATCAACGACTACAACCAGTACATGGCGCGCCTCGATCACAGCGTGACCGGTAACTGGAACCTGTTCTACCGCCACTTCCTCCAGCAGCAGAACACGTTCAATCCGTTCCAGGGCGCGGGGCCGGCCAACTACACCGGCTTCCCCGTCGAGGGCGACAACCGGATCCAGCACGGGACGTTCGGCGTGAGCACGGTGATCGGCTCGTCGATGCTGAACGAGTTCCGCGTCGGCTTCGCGACCAACCGCACGATCAGCCTCAACCTCCCGCTCCTCAACCCGCGCGACTTCGGCATCAACTACGACCGGCCGCAGGAAGTCGCCGGCGGCCTCGGCCTCCCCGACCTCACGATTAACGGCATGTCCGGGATCGGAAACCAGATCCAGGGGCCGACGAAGAACCCCTCGCGCGAGATCCAGTTCTCGAACGTGTTCTCGGCGACGGTGGGCCGCCACTACCTGAAGGCAGGCGCCGAGATGCGCCAGGGCAACGACGACTTCGACCTCGGCTTCTTCTTCGTCGGACGTTTCGTGTTCAACGGCACCTACACCGGCGACTCGTTCGGCGACTTCCTGCTCGGCCGCGCGGTCGAATTCAACCACGCGAAGGGACGGACGCGGCTGATCATGCAGAACGCCAACTACGGCGGGTTCGCCCAGGACGACTGGAAGCTGAGCGACCGCCTGACTGTGAACATCGGCGTCCGCTACGACTACTACAGCCCGATCACCGACGATCTCGGTCAGACGTCCACGTTCGTCGTGCGTCAGCCCTACGCGGCTGGCGTGCCGCAGAGCGGCGTCGCCGACGTCATCGACGCCGGCACCAATGGACTCCCCGACAAGGCGACCTACTTCCCCGACAAGAACAACTTTCAGCCCCGCCTCGGCTTCGCGTGGGACGTGCGGGGCAACGGCAAGCTCTCGGTACGCGGCGGCGCCGGCGTCTTCCACAACCAGCTGCGCAACAACCTCGCGCTGCAGCACATCCTGTCGTATCCATACCAGGAGCAGCCGGTGTATCGGGACACCACGCTCGAGAACCCGATCAAGGTGCAGGCCGGCGATCCGATCATCGGGCAGCTCTATGCCACCAACCCGGACATCGTGACGCCCTACGCGGTGGCGTGGAGCATCGGAACGCAGTGGCAGTTCATGCCCAACACGCTTCTGGAGGTCGCCTACGTGGGCAACCGCGGGCGCCGGCTGCTGCAGTTCGAGGAGATGAACCAGCCGTTCTTCGTGACCGGCCAGACCACGGCGGCAAACAAGGACCTCTTCCGGCCCTACCGTGGCTTCTCGTCCGTGCTGCGGTCGACCAACTGGGGGAAGTCCGAGTACAACGGGCTCGAGACCAGCGTGCAGCGCCGCTTCAGCAACGGGCTCGGGTTCCAGGTGGCGTACACGCTCTCGCACGCGAAGGATTACTCCTCCGGGTTCCATTCCGGGGCGACGAGTACGCTCTACCTGCTCAAGCCGCAGGACTCGAACAACCTTGCACCCGAATGGGCGGACGCCGACTTCGATGCGCGCCACCGGCTGGTCGCGTCGGAAGTGTGGGAACTGCCCTTTGGCCCGGAGCGGCGCTGGCTGAACACGGGCGTCCTGGCCCACGTGATCGGCGGCTGGTCGCTGGCCGGTATCTACACGGTCCAGACCGGATTCCCTTACAACGTGTTCGACGGGAGCGACCCGTGCCTGCGGGCGGGCGGCTACACGGCCAGCTGCCGCCCGAACCTGGTGGGCGATCCCGATCTCGCCTCGTCCGATCAGTCCGCGGTGCGCTGGTTCGACACGACGGCCTTCCGCAAGACCGCGCCGGGCGAGTTCGGCTCGACGCCGCGCAACGCGATCCGCGGCCCGGGCCTGAAGAACGTCGACCTGTCGCTCAGCAAGCGCGTGACGCTCGATGCGATGCGGCGCGGCATGAACCTCGAGATCCGTATCGACGCGTTCAACGCGTTCAACAACGTGAACCTCGGTGTGCCGAACCTCAATTTCGCGTCCGCCGCGTTCGGCCGCATCGGCACCGCCCTGGACGCGCGAGAGTTCCAGTTCGGGTTCAAGCTGAATTTTTGAACGGATGGCTACTGAGACACCGAGGACACTGAGACCCTCAGACCCTCAGACCAGGCGGGATTCACTCAGGGCCTCAGGGCCTCAGCGGCTGAGGGCCTCGGTGGTCGAACGAGTCACCTGTAATCGAGACACGCTTGTGAGTATCGGACTGCGCACCTCTCTGCTGTGGGTCCTCCTCGGCGTCGCCGCCATCGCCCAGCAGGACAAGGCGCCCTTCAATGACTCGATCCGCGTCGCCGACCTCAAGGCGGACCTGTTCTTCCTGGCGGGCGATGGGTTCAGGGGCCGGCTGGTCGGGACCCCGGAGAACGCGCTCGCCGCGGAGTTCGTCCGCTCGCGGTTCGAGCGCGCGGGGCTCAAGCCGGCTGCGCCCGGCAACTCGTTCGTCCAACCGGTGAACCTGATGATCGCGACGCTCGGGCCGGAAAACGTGCTCGAGATCGCGGCGCCCGATGGGCCGACGATGCGGCTGCGGCCGGAGCAGGACTTCTATCCGCAGCGGTTCAGCGCCAGCGGGCGCGTCCGCGCGCCCGTGTCCTACGCCGGCTTCGGGATCTCGTCTCCCGCACTCTCCTATGACGACTACGGCGATCGCGTGAAGGGACGGATCGTGCTGATCCTCGAACACGAGCCGGGCGAGCGCGATCCGCAGAGCGCGTTCGACGGGGTCGTCAGCGCCGAAGCCGCGGTCCCCATCAAGAAGGCGCTCGCGGCGCAGGAGCACGGCGCCATCGGCGTACTGTTCGTCGCCGACGTGCACAACCACCCCGGCGCGCAGAATTTCGAGGCGCAGGCACGCGCATTCTGGCCGGAGACGCCGCCGAGAGTCGACCGCTTCACGCTTGCCTCGTGGGCGGACCGCGTCCGCATCCCGGTCGCGCAGGTGTCGCCCGCCCTCGCCGACGTGCTGGTGCGCGGCAGCGGCCGCACACTGGCGGACTTGTCCAAGGCGGCGGAGACACCGCGCGGCATCGAGCCGATCGCTCTTCCCGGCGTCGAGGTCTCGCTCACGACCTCGGTGGACCGCCACGTCGTGCTCGATCGGAACATCCTCGGCGCCATCGAGGGGAGCGACGCCGCCCTCAAGAACGAGGTCGTGATCGTCTCGGCGCACTACGATCACGAGGGGCAGGATGGCGCCCTGGTCTTCAACGGCGCGGACGACGACGGCTCCGGCACCGTGGCGCTGATCGAGATCGCGGAGGCGTACGGACTGGCCGCGCAGGCGGGCCAGCGGCCGCGGCGCACGGTCCTGTTTGCGTGCTGGGGCTCCGAGGAGCGCGGCCCGCTGCTCGGCTCGTGGGGCTATACCGAGAACCCGATGTGGCCGCTTGCCAGGACCGTGGCCGTGCTGAACATGGACATGGTCGGCAGGAACGAGGAAGTGCCCGTCGGGGGCGGCCAGAGGTTCAACGGCCTCGACGTCCAGACCGCCGAGTCGAACCGCAACGCCGTGAACATCCTGGGGTACTCACGGACACCCGACCTGAGCGCGGTCGTGGAGAAGGCCAACAAGGCCTACGGCCTCGAGCTCAAGCTGAGATACGACAACAACGCCTCGAACCTGCTCCGTCGGAGCGACCAATGGGCGTTCCTGCAGAACGGCGTGCCGGCGCTCTGGTTCCACAGCGGACTCCACCCCGACTACCACACGCAGTTCGACCGTCCCGAGAAGATCAACTACGAGAAGATGGAAAAGATCGCCCGCCTGGTGCACCAATCAAGCTGGATGCTGGCAAACCAGCCGGAACGGCCAGGGATGGCGACGAAAAGGGGAACAGAACCCTAGCCCCTGAGGCCTAACCCCTGAGCCCTGAGCCCTGAGCCCTGAGCCCTGAGCCCTGAGCCCTGAGCCCTGACGCCTGAGGCCTGAGCCCTGAGGCCTGAGCCCTTTGTAACTCTATGTCTATGCCCCACAGGCCGTAAACGACCGGACGCCGGCGGGCGTATACCCCTGAGTCAAGCCATGAACTACAGACTCAGCCCGCCCCGGCGGCTCGCCGCCCTCGTTACCTTTGCCCTCTGCCTCACGCCCCTGCCGGCTGCCGCGCAGGGGTTCAAGTGGTGGCAGTCCGAGAAATTCCAGGAAGACCTCCAGCTCACGTCCGAGCAGATCGAGCGCATCGAGGAGACGTTCCAGGCCTCCCTGCCCGACTTTCGCGAGCAGAAGCAGACGCTCGACAAGCTCGAGACCGACCTGTCACGGCTGATCGACGCCTCTGCCGACGAAGCAGCCGTCATGCAGCAAGCGGATCGCGTCGAGGAAGTCCGTTCCGAGTTGAGCAAGGCACGAACCCGCATGCTCGTCCGCATCCGCCGCGTCCTGACGCCCGATCAGCGCGTCAGGCTCGCCGCCCTGCACCAGGAGTGGGAACGCAGCCGCAAGCGCGACCGCAAGCAGTAGCCAGCATACGCATCATGAAGAAGCATCTAGGAATTACCCTCCTCGTTTCGTCCCTGGTCTGCGCCGCGGCCCCGGCGCTGGCACAGGATGCCGCGGCCGATCGCGCGCGCACCGACGCGATCGCCCGTGAAGCGGCGCGGCAGTTCGATGAAGCCCGCCTGGCGGCGAACCAGACGCGGCCCACGGTTTCCCCGGCCGCGGCCGGGACGCCGGTGAACGTCACGCTCGACGAGGCCGTGGCACGCGCCCTCGAACGGAACCTCGACATCGCGGTCGAGCGGCTGAACCCGCGCACCTTCGACTTCTCGCTGTCGGCGCTGAACGCCAACTACAAGCCGACGTTCAATTCGACCGTGGCGTCGCGCAGCGCAACCACCTTTTCGACGAGCCAGACCGCGGGCGCCGACGTGCTCAGCACCGACACGATGACCGGCAACACCGGCCTCTCGCAGAACATCAAGTGGGGCGGCGGCAGCTTCGCGGTCGGCTTCAACAACAATCGAATCGAGAACTCGAACCTGTTCGCCACGCGCAATCCGACGCTGAACTCCAACCTCACCGCGAGCTACGTGCAGCCCCTGCTCCGCGGATTCCGCATCGACGGGACCCGCTCGCAGCTGCTCGTCACGCGGCTGAACCAGGAGATCTCCGAAATCAACCTGCGCGGCACGATCACGACAACGCTCGCCAACGTGCGGAACGCCTACTGGGATCTCGTCTACGCGATTCAGGCCGTCGAGGTCGCGGAGCGCTCGCTCGCGCTCGCGACCAAGCTCGTGGAGGACAACCGCTCGCGCGTCGAGGTCGGGACGATGGCACCGATTGACATCGTGCAGGCGCAGGCGGAAGAGGCGACGCGCCGCCAGACGCTCGCGCAGGCCCGCGCCACTCACCGCACGGCGGAGCTCGTGCTCAAGCGGCTCATCGTCAGCGGAACGGAAGACGCGCTCTGGGCCGGGTCGCTCAATCCAACCGATCGGCCCTCGTTCACGCCGGCCGTCCTCGACGTCGAAGGCGCGGTCAAGCATGCGCTCGACGTCCGCACCGACCTGCAGCAGTCGCGGCGGACGCTGCAGGCCAACGACGTGGCGGTCAGGAACCTCGTCGACCAGCAGCTTCCCGCGCTCGACCTCACGGCGAGCTATGGACTCGCGGGGATCGGCGGCACGCAATTCATCCGTCAGGGCAGCGGCCTCGGCAGCGCCATCGTCGGACAGATCAACAGCGGCTACGCCGCGGCGCTCAACACGCTGTTCGATCGTGCCGCCCCGACGTGGAACCTCGCGCTCACGTTCAGTTATCCGATTGGCACGAGCGCGGCCGACGCCAACGCGGCGCGCGCCAAGCTCCAGCAGCAGCAGACGCTGGCCCAGAGCAAACAGATCGAGTTGCAGATCGCGACCGAAGTGACGAACGCGGCGCTCCAGGTGCAGGCGACGATGGAACGGTACCAGGCGGCGACCGTCGCGCGGGAGCTGGCGGAGAAGCGGCTCGAAGCCGAGCAGAGCAAGTTCGAGGTCGGCATGTCGACGAACTTCTTTGTCGTGCAGGCGCAGCGCGATCTCGCCGACGCCCAGAACGCCGAACTGCGGGCCCTGCTGGACTACCGCAAGTCACTGGTCGACTTCGAGCGCGTGCAGGAAGCGCCTGCGAGCCGCAGCGGCGGCATCAACAGCATCACGGGGAACACGACCGGCAATACGCGCGCAACCGTCAATACCGGCCAGGGCGGCCAGGGTCAGGGCGGTCCGGGCGGCGGCGGATCCTAGACCGCAGATCAAAGGTCAAACGTCAACGGTCAAGGGTCAGAGGTCAAAGGACCGCATGAAGCGAGTCGTCATCATCGTAGTCATCGTGATCGCCGCGTTGTCGGGCGTCGCGTTGTATTCGGGCTTCTTCTCGAAGCCTCCCGCCGAGGCGGCCACGCCGAACGCGGCCGCGGCGGATCGTCAGGGAGGCCCCGGCGGCGGCCCGGGCGGGTTCGGCGGGTTCACGCGTCCGCCGATGACCGTCGAGCTCGCTTCGCCGGCGCGGGCCGACGTCTCGTCACGGCTCACCGTCGTCGGCAACCTCATTGGCGAGCAGACCGTCTCGGTGGTACCGAAGACCGCCGGGCGGCTCGAAGAGGTGTACGTGAAGCTGGGCGATCGCGTCGCGCGCGGTCAGCGGATCGCGCGGATCGAGGATCGCGAGATCCGGGAACAAGTCAAGCAGGCCGAGGCGGCGTTCGAAGTGGCTCAAGCCACCATCCGCCAGCGCGAGGCGGACCTCAAGTTCTCGCAGACGAACCTCGATCGAGCGCGCGAGCTGTACGGCCGCCAGCTTCTGCCCAAGCAGACGCTGGACGATGCCGAGGCGAGATATCAGGCCTCGGTGGCACAGCTCGAGCTCGCGCGAGCGCAGCTCACGCAGTCGCAGGCGCGGCTCGAGGAGTTGCGGATCAACCTCGCCAACACCGTCATCACGTCGCCGGTGAACGGCTTCGTGGCCAAGCGCAACACCGACGCGGGCGCCTACGCGTCGCAAAACGCTCCGGTCGTGGACGTCGTCGACATCAGCACCGTGCGCCTGGTGGCCAACGTCGTCGAGAAGGACATGCGTCGCGTCGCCGCCGGCGATCGGGCGACGGTCGAAGTGGACGCGTTCCCTGGTGAGACGTTCAGCGGCCGCATCGCGCGCGTCGCGCCGGTGCTCGACCCGGCGACCCGGACGGCTCAGATCGAGATCGAGATCGTGAACCCCGCCACCCGGCTGAAGCCGGGCATGTATGCCCGCGTGCAGCTCACGACGGAACAGCGCGCCAACGCGCTCGTCGTGCCGGCCAACGCGGTCATCGATCGCGAGGGCGAGCGCGGCGTGTTCGTCACGCGCAACGACACGGCCGCGTTCCGGCCCGTGCAGATTGGCATCGAGGACGGCTCGCGAGTCGAGATCCTCAAGGGGATTGCCGACGGCGACCGCGTGATCACGACGGGCGCCGCCGCCCTCCAGGACGGCGACCGGATCATCGTCGCCGGCGAGCGCGGGAACGGCGCGGCCGGCGGAAACGGCGGCAGACGGGCCCCCGGCGGCCGCCGGCCGCAGTAATTCTGAATTCGGATCCCCCATTCTGGTTCCCTCGGGATTCAGAATTGCGGAATCACCAATCACAGTGAGAAAGAATCAGAATCACGAATCGGAATAGGAATTTATGAGCATTCCTCGGCTCGCCATCCACCGCCCGGTCACGATGTTCATGATCTCGAGCGTCGTCACGCTGCTCGGGCTCATCTCGCTGACGCGGCTCCCGGTCGACCTCATGCCGGACGTGAGCTTCCCGAGCATCACGGTGCGGGTGAACTACCAGGGCGTCGGCCCGCTCGAGATGGAGGAGCTCGTCACGCGGCCGATCGAGCAGGCGGTCAGCGCGGTGGCCGGGCTCGAGCGCCTCGAGTCCACTTCGTCGGAGGGCAACAGCCGCGTCACCCTGAACTTCGCGTGGGGCACCGACCTCGCCGAGGCGGCTGACGACGTGCGGTCGCGCATCGACCGCATCCGCGGCCGGCTCCCGGAGGAAGCGGATCCGCCGACCATCTTCAAGTTCGACTCGACCTCGATGCCGATCATGGGCGTCGGCGTCGAAGGCGACTTCAGCGCGGTCGAGCTCCGCGAGCTGGCGCAGAACGATCTCGCCCAGCGCCTCGAGCGCGTTCCCGGGGTCGCCGCGGTGACGGTGGACGGCGGCCTCCGGCGGCAGATTCACGTCGAGCTGTCAAAGGAAAAGATCACGGCGTTGAACCTGTCGGTGGACCGCGTCGTCAGCCTGCTGCGCAACGAAAACCAGAACATCCCGCTCGGCGAGGTGGACGAGGGCGACTCCACGTACCTGCTGCGCAGTCAGGGGCAGTTCTCCAACCTCGACGACATACGCAACCTCGTGGTGCTCACGAAGGAAGGCGTCCCCGTCTACATGCGGGACATCGCGGAGGTCAAGGATGCCACCGAGGACCGCCGGCAGTTCATGCGGATCAACGGCCGCCCCGGCGTCCGCATGCGGGTGCAGAAGCAGTCCGGCGAGAATACCGTCGCGATCGCGCACGGCGTCAAGGCGGAGATGGAGCGCATCAACCGCGAGGTGCCCGGCGTGCGCCTTCAGGTGCTCGACGACAGCTCCGTTTTCATCGAGCGCGCCATTCACAACGTGCAGGAGCACGCGCTCGTCGGCTCCGTGCTCGTCATCCTCATCATCTTCGCGTTCCTGCGCGATTGGCGATCGACCCTGATCGTCTCGACGTCCATTCCGATCTCGGTCGTCGGGACCTTCGCCCTGCTCTACTTCGCGGGTTTCACACTGAACACGATGACGTTCGGCGGTCTCGCCCTCGGCATCGGCATGATCGTCGACGCCGCGATCGTCGTGCTGGAGAATACCTACCGCCATCTCGAGATGGGCAAGGAGCGGCTGGCCGCGGCGATCGACGGCGCCGAGGAGGTATGGTCGGCGATTCTCGCCTCGACGCTCACGCACATCGCGGTGTTCATCCCGCTGCTCTTCCTGACCGGCGTCTCGAGCGTGCTCTTCACGCAGCTCTCCATCGTTGTGATGTTCTCGCTGTCGATGTCGCTCTTCGTCGCGGTCACGATCGTCCCGGTGCTCTGCTCGCGATTCCTCACGCTCCCGCACGAGTCCGCCGGGCGGAACAGCCTGATGGGCCGGTTTTACGGCGCGAGCGAGCGGTTCCTCGACGGCATGGACAACCGGTACCGGCGCATCATCCACATCGCCCTGGCGCACCGGCCGACCGTCGTCGGTGTGAGCATCGCGCTGGTGGTGGTCGCGGCGGTGCTGCTGCCCATGGTCGGCTTCGAGCTCGTGCCGCAGGCGGACGAA
>Ga0307409_100001327_pt1 | contig 12000 bp, 8 predicted proteins | sample 322Ometagenome_2_FD_203888 | JGI IMG/M metagenome (GOLD analysis project Ga0307409, IMG submission 203888) | Maize rhizosphere microbial communities from greenhouse at UC Davis, California, United States - 322HYB-O-2 | ecosystem: Host-associated > Plants > Roots > Rhizosphere > Soil | place...
CTCCGCCTCTACTTCGGGCTCGAGGGCGGGCGCGAGCACACGCTCGAGGAGATCGGCTCGATGCTCGGCGTCACGCGCGAGCGCGTGCGCCAGCTGCGCGACCGCGCGCTCAAGCGGCTGCGCGAGGGCGACGTGGGGCGCGCGCTCGGGAGCTTCGCCGCGTAAGGTCCGGGCGCCCGCTCGCGCGGGCGCGATTGGCGGAAGGCGATCGGCGGGCCGGCCGGGAGAGATCCTGGCCGGCCCCGCTCGTTAGTCGCAAGGCTGGCGTCGCCCCCGGGGCGAGCGGCATCTTGCATCCGGAGCCGTGCCGCCGCGCTCGTTCCGCCCACCGCTCCTCGCCCCTGGCTCTCGCCCGCCGTTCATGATCCAGCTCATCGACGTCTACAAATCGTTCGGCAGCAAGCAGGTGCTCTCGGGCTTCACCCTCGACGTGGTGGAGGGGGAGACGATGGTCATCATCGGCTACTCGGGTACCGGGAAGTCGGTGGCGATCAAGCACATCGTCGGGCTGCTCGAGCCGGACTCGGGGCAGGTGCTGGTGGACGGGCTCGACGTCGTGCACCTGCCGCGGCGGGAGCTCTACAAGCTCCGGGCGCGCATCGGCTACGTCTTCCAGTTCGCGGCGCTCTTCGACTCGCTGAGCATCGGCGAGAACGTGGCGATGGGGCTGCGCAAGCAGGGCGAGCTGAGCGACGCGGAGATCCGCGAGCGGGTGAGCGAGGCGCTCGACCTGGTGGACCTGCCGAACGTGGAGGACCGCTTCCCGGCGGAGCTCTCGGGCGGGATGCGCAAGCGCGTGGGGATCGCGCGCGCGATCGCGCTCCGCCCCAAGTACATCCTCTACGACGAGCCGACCACCGGCCTCGACCCGGTGACGAGCGCGGTGATCGACAGCCTGATGGTGCGCATGCGCACGCGCCTCGGCGTGACGGGGATCGTGATCACGCACGACATGCGCAGCGCCTACACGGTGGGCAACCGCATCGCCATGCTGTACGAGGGGCGCGTGCGGTGGACGGGGACGGTGGAGGAGGTGCAGCGCACCGACGACCCGGTCGTGCGGCAGTTCATCGAAGGGCGCGCCACGCTGGACGCGGAGCCCGAGCCGGCGGGCGCGCGGTGATGTCGCGGCTGCGGGCGCGGCAGGAGACGTCGGCGGGCGGGGTGGTGTACCGCCTGGCGCCCGACGCCGACGGCGTGCCGCGCCCGCTCTTCCTCCTGATCCGCGACAGCTACCGGAACTGGGGGTTCCCGAAGGGGCACCTGGAGAGCGGCGAGGCGCCGGAGGCGGCGGCGCTGCGCGAGGTCGCCGAGGAGACCGGGCTCGCCGGCGTCGAGCTGCGCGGCGCGATCGAGACGATCGACTGGTACTTCCGCTTCCGCGGCCGGCTGATCCACAAGGTGTGCCACTTTTACCTCATGGAGACGGCGAGCGCCGATACCTGCCCGCAGCGCGCGGAGGGGATCACCGCCTGCCGCTGGGCGCCGTTCGAGGACGCGGTGCAGCTCACCTCGTACGCGAACGCGCGCGAGGTGCTCAAGCGGGCGCACGCGCTCGTGAGCGAGGCGCTGAGCGGCGGGACCGCGGGCGAGACGACGGCGGCGACCGGCCGTTAGGCGTTCGCGCGACCGCCGCGCGGGCTGCGCCCCGGCGCCGCGGCGACACCCGACGCGACGTGCGCCTCGCCACGCTCGCCGCCCTCGCCGGTCCCGCCGCGCTCGCGGCACCGCTCTCACTGCTCCACCGCCTCGGCGGCGGCGATGCGCAGCGGCAGGTCGCCCGGCGGGCGCTGGCCGGCGTCGCGCTGACGGTCGATGAAGGCGAGGTAGCCGGCGAGGAGCCGCCCGACGGTGGCCGTGCGCGGCGTGAGCTGCGCGAGGACCGCGGCCGGGATGATGCCGGCGTGGCGCGCGACGGCCAGGTGGGTCTCGAGCTCGGCGAGCGAGCGCCGGGCGAGCTGGAACAGGCGCCGCTCCTCGCCCCCCTCGTGCCCGCCGTAGCCCTCGGCGACGTGCGTCGCGACCGCGACCGCACACTCGATCAGGCGGTCGGTGAAGCTCTTCGTCTCCCGGCGCGCCGCCGTGCGCGCGACCCGCACGACCTCCCCCGCGAGCGCGACCGCCTCCTGCCAGAGCTTGAGCTCCTTGACCCCGGTGGCCATGGCGCGAAGGTAGCCCTCCGCGGCGCGTGGGGCGTACCGGTCGAGCGCGCTCCGGCGCCTTCGCCCGCCGGTGCGCGGGGGTCGCGGGAAGCGCCGCGCTGAGCGACATTGTCTGCTTGCAGCGCCGGCGCCCTTGTGATTATTTTCACAAGCTGCCCACGCCCTTCGCGACCCGCTCCTTTCAGCGTCAATACCTCTCATGGCTACCGAAACCACTCTCCGTCCCGGCGAAATCAAGGACATCCTCCTGCGCGAGATCGAGAACGCCGATCTCAACGACCTGGACGTCCAGGAAGTGGGGCAGGTGCTCGAGGTCCGCGACGGCATCGCGCGCATCTACGGGCTGCGCAAGGCCATGGCCGGCGAGATGCTCGAGATCACGGTGACGGAGACCGGGGAGCGCATCACCGCGCTGGCGCTGAACCTCGAAGAGGACAACATCGGCGCCGTGGTGCTCGGCGACTACTTCGACCTGAAGGAAGGCGACCAGGTGCGGCTCACGGGGCGCGTGCTCGAGGTGCCGGTGGGCCCGGCCCTCGTCGGCCGCGTCGTCGACCCGCTCGGCCGCCCGGTGGACGGCCTCGGCGAGATCGCCGCGACCACCACCCGCAAGGTCGAGTCGCCCGCCCCGGGCATCATCGTGCGCCAGCCGGTGAAGGAGCCGCTGCAGACCGGCATCAAGGCCATCGACTCGATGATCCCCATCGGCCGCGGACAGCGCGAGCTGATCATCGGCGACCGCGGCACCGGCAAGACGGCGATCGCGGTGGACACGATCATCAACCAGAAGGGGCAGGGCGTCATCTGCGTCTACGTCGCCATCGGACAGAAGAAGTCCACGATCGCGAGCGTCGTCGAGCGGCTGCGCGAGTCGGGCGCGATGGACTACACGATCGTCGTCGTGGCCGGCGCGAGCGACCCGGCGCCGATGCAGTACATCGCCCCCTACTCGGGGTGCGCGATGGCCGAGTACTTCATGTACAACGAGGGGAAGCCGACGCTGTGCGTGTACGACGACCTGTCCAAGCAGGCCGCGGCGTACCGCCAGATCTCGCTCGTGCTGCGCCGCCCGCCCGGCCGCGAGGCCTTCCCGGGCGACGTGTTCTACCTCCACTCGCGCCTGCTCGAGCGCGCGGCGAAGCTGCGCGAGGACGCCGGCGTGGTGGACGGCAAGAACATCCTCAAGCCGGGCGGCTCGCTCACGGCGCTGCCGATCATCGAGACGCAGGCGGGTGACGTGTCCGCCTACATCCCGACGAACGTCATCTCCATCACCGACGGCCAGATCTTCCTCGAGAGCGACCTGTTCTACTCGGGCGTGCGCCCGGCGGTGAACGTCGGCATCTCGGTGAGCCGCGTGGGCGGCTCGGCGCAGACCAAGGCGATGAAGAGCGTGGCCGGCCGCCTGCGGCTCGACCTCGCGCAGTACCGCGAGCTGGAGGCGTTCGCCTCGTTCGCCTCGGACCTCGACGCCGCCACCAAGCGGCAGCTCGAGCGCGGCGCGCGCACGGTCGAGATCCTGAAGCAGGGGCAGTACCAGCCGATGAGCGTGGAGCAGCAGGTGGTGAGCATCTTCGCCGTGACCAACGGCTTCCTCGACGAGGTGCCGGTGGGCGAGGTGCGCAACTGGGAGCGCGGCTTCCACGAGTACCTGTCCGCGCAGTTCCCGCAGGTGCTCGAGCGCATCCGCACGGAGAAGGCGATCTCGAAGGAGAACGATGCCGACCTGCGCCGCGCGATCAGCGGGTTCGGCCAGAGCTTCGGCAGCGGCACCGAGGGCGCGGCCCGCCCGGCGCTCGCCGGCGCGGGGCGGTAGCCCATGGCGAAGGGCCGCGAACTCAAGGGCCGCATCAAGACGGTCGAGAACACGCGCAAGATCACGCGCACCATGGAGATGGTGGCGACGTCGAAGATGAAGCGCGCGCAGGACCGGGTGGTCGCCGCCCGCCCCTACGCGAACGCCCTCGGCGAGGTGATCTCGAGCCTGTACTCGCCGGAGCTCGCCGAGCGCTTCCCGCTGCTGCGGCAGCCGGCGCGGGTGCGCCGCGCCGCCGTGCTGCTGCTGACGTCGAACCGCGGCCTGGCGGGGGGCTTCAACAGCAACCTGATCAAGGAAGCGCGGTCGCTGCTCACCCGGCTCGAGCGCGAGGGGACGGAGGTGGAGCTGCACGTCGTGGGGCGGAAGGGGCTCGGCTACTTCCGCTACGTCGGCCGCGCCATCGCCCGCAACCGCACCGACATCACCGACCGGCCGACGGCGCAGGACGCCGCCGACCTGGTGGACGCGCTGATGCGCGACTTCATCGCCGGCTCGCTCGACGCCGTCTACGTGGTGCAGGCGAAGTTCAACTCGGCGCTCTCCACGCCGCCGGCGTCGGTGCGCGTGCTCCCCGTGGAGCCGCCGGCGCGCCGCGGCGCGCAGCGCGACTACCTGCTGCTGCCCTCGGCCGACGAGATCCTCGGCGAGCTGCTCCCCTCGTACGTGCGCAACGCGGTGTACCGCGCGCTCGTGGAGACGGTGGCGGCGGAGCAGGGCGCGCGGCGCACGGCGATGAAGAACGCGACCGACAACGCCAACGAGATGCTCAACGTCCTCCGGCGGACCTACAACCGCGCGCGACAGGCGCAGATCACGCAGGAGATCGCGGAGATCGTGGGCGGCGCGGCGGCCCTGCAAGGCTGAACGGCGAGGGACGAGGGAAGAGGACGCAGGGCGAGAGGCCGAGCCCGCTGTTCCTCCTCCACCTCTTCCCTCTTCCCTCTTTCTTTCCTCGATTCTCATATGGCTGCCACAATCGCTCCCACCAAGAACATCGGCCGCGTGGTCCAGGTCATCGGCCCCGTGCTCGACGTCGAGTTCGACGCCGAGAAGCTGCCGGAGCTGTACAACGCGCTCGTCATCACCGGCACCTCCCCCTCGGGCGAGCCGATCAACGTGACCGCCGAGGTGCAGCAGCACGTCGGGCGGAACCAGGTGCGCGCCGTCGCGATGAGCTCGACCGACGCGGTGGTGCGCGGCATGGACGTGACGGACACCGGCGGGCCGATCGCGGTGCCGGTGGGCGAGGCGGCGCTCGGGCGAATCCTGAACGTGCTCGGCGACCCGATCGACGACGGGGCGGCGATCCCGGCCGGCACCCTCCGCTGGCCCATCCACCGGAGCGCCCCGGAGTTCAAGAACCTCGAGCCCAAGACCGAGGTGTTCGAGACGGGGATCAAGGTCATCGACCTGATCGCCCCGTTCGTGAAGGGTGGCAAGATCGGCCTCTTCGGCGGCGCCGGGGTGGGGAAGACGGTCATCATCCAGGAGCTGATCAACAACGTGCAGAAGGGGCACGGCGGCCGGTCGGTCTTCTGCGGGGTGGGGGAGCGCACGCGCGAGGGGAACGACCTCTACCTGGAGTTCAAGGAGGCCAACGTCCTCGACTCCGTGGCGCTCGTCTACGGGCAGATGAACGAGCCGCCGGGCGCGCGCCTGCGCGTGGGCCTCTCGGGGCTGACCATCGCCGAGTACTTCCGCGACGTCGAGAACCAGGACGTGCTCCTGTTCATCGACAACATCTTCCGCTTCACCCAGGCCGGCTCCGAGGTTTCGGCGCTCCTCGGCCGCATGCCGAGCGCGGTGGGCTACCAGCCGACGCTGGCCACGGAGATGGGGGAGCTGCAGGAGCGGATCACGTCGACGCGGAACGGCTCGATCACCTCGGTGCAGGCGATCTACGTGCCGGCGGACGACATCACCGACCCGGCGCCGGCGACGGCGTTCGCCCACCTGGACGCGACGGTGGTGCTCTCGCGCGCCATCACGGAGCTCGGCATCTACCCGGCGGTGGACCCACTCGCCTCGTCGAGCCGCATCCTCGACCCGCAGTACCTGGGCGCGCGGCACTACAAGGCGGCCACGGACGTGCAGCGGATCCTCCAGCGCTACAAGGAGCTGCAGGACATCATCGCCATCCTCGGGATGGACGAGCTGTCCGAGGACGACAAGCGGATCGTGGGCCGGGCGCGCCGCATCCAGCGCTTCATGTCGCAGCCGTTCGCCGTGGCCGAGCAGTTCACCGGCATCAAGGGGAAGTACGTGAAGCTGGAGGAGACGATCTCGAGCTTCGAGCGGCTGGTGGCCGGCGAGTTCGACGCCCTCCCCGAGCAGGCGTTCTTCATGGCCGGCGGGATCGACGACGTGGTGGCGAACGCCGAGCGGCTGGCGAAGGCGTAGGGAGACCCGCCATGGCCGTGCTCAACGTCTCGGTGATCTCGCCCGAGCGGGTGCTGTTCGAGGGGGAGGCGCGCTCGGTCGTCGCCCCGGCGTATGACGGCGAGGTGGGGATCCTCCCCTCGCACGCGCCGATGATGGCCGTCCTGGGCCGCGGCGTCCTGCGGGTGGACGGCGCGGGGGGGGCGCTACGCTTCCAGGTGGAGGGCGGCTTCCTTCAGGTGGTGGACAACCAGGTGCGGGTGGTGACGGAGCGGGCGACGGCGGCGTAGCGCCTCGCTCGCCGGACCAGCGCGGCGGCAGGTAAACGGCAGCGGGCCGCCCCTCCTTCGAGGGGCGGCCCGCTGCCGTTTCGAGGGGAGAAAGAGTGACGGGTCCTTGTGACCGGTGACGGCGAGGCTGGGACGAAACGCGCCTTTTCCGGGGTGAATCCCCACTGGGGTGAGATGAAATGCAGAAGCGCGCGCCTTTGTCGTTGACAGGGGCGCGTGCGCCTCACACATTCCTCGCTCGAAAACGGGACCGGCTGGAGCGCAGCGACGCGCGCGCCCAGCGGCCCGTGTGGAACGCGGTCCGTCACCGCCGGTCGAGCCCCCGCCGACCGGCGAAGTCTACGGGCCGCGTGTAGAGCGCCACTCCGTGGTGCGCGACACCCTAGCAGTTGACCACAGCGACCGATGCGGGGAGCTGCGCCGCGCGCGCCCCCGCCATGGATAGACGGCAGGAGGGCGGGCGCATTCTCACGTACGGCGCGCGCCGCCCACGGTTTCACGGTTCGTGGCTGTTGTTGTGGGAACGGGCGAAGGCCGGGGCGCTGCGGCGCACCGGCCGCCCGTGGGTTGATACGCGTACACTCGGAGGTCAGGAGATGAAACAGTTTCGTTGGCGTCGGGCCCTCTTGGGATTGGCCGTAGCCGGTACGGTCATCCTGCTGCCGCGCCTGGCGCGTGCCCAGACCGGCCGAGTCTCCGGCGTCGTGACGGACGCGGGCACCGGGCAGCCGATCGAGGGAGTGCAGGTGGTCGTGCAGGGGACCGGCTTCGGCGCGCTGTCCCAGGCCAACGGCCGCTACTTCGTGATCGGCGTGCCGCCCGGCACGTACACCATCTCGGCGCGCCGCATCGGCTACGCGACGTCGGAGGTCTCGAACGTCGCCGTGCGCATCGACGCCACGCGCGAGGTGAACTTCAGCCTGTCGAGCAGCGCCACGCAGCTGCTCACGCAGCGCATCACCGCGCCCCCCACCCCCCTCGTGGAGCGGGGCGTGACGGGGAGCACCTCGACGGTGTCGACCGAGGTGATCGAGGCGCTACCGGTCACGACCGTGAGCGGCATCCTCTCCCTGCAGCAGGGCTTCCTGCAGGTGCCGCAGAACACGGACATCGTGAGCTTCAGCGAGTCGCGCCGCAGCGTCCAGACGCCGCTGCGCGTGCGCGGCGGCCGCGGCGGCGAGACGCTCTCGCTGATCGACGGCATCCCGGTGAACAACATCGTGTTCGGCGGGCCGGCCTTCGAGCTCAACACCTTCGCCATCCAGCAGTTCGACCTGCAGACGGGCGGGTTCGAGCCGCAGTACGGCAACGCCCTCTCGGGCATCATCAACATCGCCACCCGCGAGGGCGGCGACGACTTCGGCGGCGCGCTCGAGTACCAGGGGACGGGCCTCGCCGGCACACTCGGCTCGACGGCCGACGAGCTGCGCGACGGCGACATCCTGCGCGGCTACCTGTCGGGGCCGATCCCCGGCACCACGAACAAGCTGCGCTTCCTGCTCTCCGGGCAGCTCCAGAACGGCGCCGACGACGTCTACGAGTTCGACAACGACGTCACCGACTTCGACCGGCAGAACAGCGCCTTCCTGCAGCCCGAGCAGCTCGACCTGTTCCCGGGGTGGCGGGCGGGCGGCTTCGACCAGATCCGCGACATCTTCGGCAAGCTGACGTTCCAGCCGACGGCGACGAGCAAGCTCAACCTGGCCGTGCTCGACTACGGCCGCTCGCGTCAGAACTTCGACTTCGACTACCTGCTCGTGGGCTTCGACCCGTTCGCCGCCCCGTCCGTGAACAGCCTGACCGACACGCTCGGCCTGGCCGGCTTCCGCAACTACCGGGACGTGGCGCAGTACGCGACGAAGGTGAACCACCAGCTCTACTCGGCGAGCTTCGACCAGCGCTTCGGCCGCAGCAACCTGCGGCTGCGGGCGGCGCGCTTCGACCAGAGCCGCAACACCTGCAACTACTTCCAGGGCGTGTGCCTCGGTGACCGGTTCGCGGACGTGAACTTCAACGACCGCTTCGTCGCCCCCGGCGTGACCCCCGGCGTGCCGCTCTCCGGCACGGACGTGTTCTACGGCGGCGAGGAGGTCACGACCTACGTCGCGCGCGCCGACCTCGAGAGCCAGGTGACGGACCACCACAACCTGCAGGGCGGCATCTTCTTCCAGCAGCACGACCTGGTGTTCCAGGAGGCCCAGAACATCGGTACGAACGTGCTGTTCACGCAGCGGCAGCGCTTCGCGGCCAAGCCGATCGAGTTCGCGACCTACCTGCAGGACCGCATCGAGTACGACTTCCTCACGGTCAAGCTGGGCTTCCGCTTCGACTACGGGCTGGCGCGCGGCACCGGCTTCGCGAACCCGCTCGACCCGAACAACGGGACCACGGCCCGCGAGGTGTGCAACGGGACGGCCGAGTCGCTCGGCGCGACGACGCCCTTCGAGTACACCAACGGGGGCGGGCAGACCTTCACCGGCGTCGCCGCCTGCACGGCCGAGGGGCAGGAGCAGATCGGCACGCGCTCCGTGCTGCTCGACAGCGCCATGCGCGTCGCGCAGCGGGACGACTTCCAGAAGGCCGACGCCCGCGTCGCCTTCAGCCCGCGCATCGGCCTGAGCTTCCCGCTCAGCGAGCGGTCGAGCGTCTTCTTCAACTTCGGCCGGTACGCGCAGAACCCGCTCTACAACAACCTGTACCAGAACACCGGCATCGGCACGACGGTGGGCGCGGGGCAGGGGGTGTGCGGCGAGGACGAAGCGCGGCCGGGCTCGACCGAGTGCACGCCGCAGCTCGCCGGCGACCTGGGCGGCGGCCTGCCGCAGGGGAACCCGAACCTCCTGCTGGAGCGGAGCACGCAGTACGAGGTGGGGTTCGCGAGCGAGATCGGCTCGGCGTACGCGCTGCAGGTGCTGGCCTACACCAAGGACAACACCGGCCTCTCGGGCTACCAGGCGTCGCGCCCGACCCAGGACATCGGCACCACGTACGACCAGCTCGCGCTGGCGAACTACAACGTGCTGACGAACCAGGACTACGCGACGACGCGCGGCGTGCAGGCGCAGTTCAAGCGCCGGATCACGAACTACTGGGGGTACGACATCAACTACTCGTACTCGCGCGCCACGACCAACGCGCCGCCGCCGGACCGCTCGCTCGAGACCGGGGCCGAGGGCGACCCGACGAACTTCCAGGAGGTGACGTCGGAGATCGACCAGCCGCACGTGTTCAACGCCTCGCTCTTCCTGCGCGTGGGCGAGCGGACGCCGGGCTTCCGCTACGGCGGGGCGCTCCGCAACAGCTTCCTGACGATCACGCAGCGGGCCTTCAGCGGCCTCCCGTACACGCCGACGCGCGACTTCAACGCGATCGGGTCCACGACGGAGTTCGGCGAGCCGAACACCTCGCGCGGGCCGGCGTCGTTCATCACCGACGTGCAGATCGGGAAGGACTTCAGCGTCCAGAACCTGCGCTACGGGCTGTTCGGCCGCGTGACGAACCTGTTCGACCAGAAGAACTGCGTGCAGGTCTACACGACCACCGGCCGCTGCGACGCCGGCGTGATCGACCAGCGCCGGTCGCGGCAGGGGAACTCCGTCACCGCGGTGACGAGCACGACGTTCTACGACCGGCCGAACTACTTCGGCCCGCGCCGGCAGATCTGGGCCGGAGTCCGCGCCAACTTCTGAGCAACGACGCGGTTCGTGACTACCGGGCGCGCCTGAACCAGGCGCGCCCGGACTTCCACACGAGGATCACGGGATGAGCACTAGGTTGTCTTACGGGGTGGCCACCGGCCGCCCCATCCCCCGCGGCGCGGTCGCCGCTCTGCTCGCTGCCCTCGCCGCGCCGCTCGCGCCGGCGAGCGCGCAGCGCGCCTCGAGCGCGCCGCAGCGCGCGGTAGCGATCGAGACGAACGACGGCGGCGCGCCGTACGCGCCGCCCCGCCGCGGCTTCTCGCTGTTCGGCAACTCCGACTTCGCGGCCAGCGGCATGCGCGTGTCGGGGAACATGTCGTACGGCGTCTCCAACATCGGCCCCTGCTCCGAGGGCGCGGTCGTCTTCAACGAGAACGGCTGCGGCGCCTACAACTCGAACAGCAGCACCTTCGAGATCGTGCTCGGCGCCGGCGTCCCGCCGCACGACTTCCGCAAGATCCGCTCGGTGTACCAGGGCGTGAACGGCCACCTGGGCCCGCAGGGCTACACGCAGCTCTCGTCGCACCTGCGCGTCGGCGCCGGGTCGCAGGACTGGGGCCCGGCGGACCGCACGCTCGGCACCCTGTTCAGCGGCGTGACGAGCACGAACGACGGGAGCTGCCGCGACAACTCCGGCCGCGCCAACAACTTCATGCTGACGGGCGTGTCGCTGCTCGCCGCCAGCGACTGCCCGCCCACGTGGGCGGGGGGCGGCTTCCAGGGCGCGCGCACCGTGTCGGACCAGGCGTTCGTCAACCTGGCGGCGCAGCAGGGGAACGCCTTCACCTTCGACTTCTGGCGCGTGGCCGAGGAGGACCTGGGGTCGGGCTTCTCGGGCAACTTCCAGACGTACGGGAAGATCTCCGACCACTACGCGGAGCACATCGGCCGCTACGGCAGCGTGACGCCGCTCGGCACGGGGCGCCCGTCGGTGAACGGCTTCCCGCTCGGGCTGGACATCGACTTCCAGGCGTTCACCTTCAACCGGCCGAACATCGCGGACGTGGTGTTCTACCAGATGCAGGTGATCAACCGGAGCGAGGACGTCTACGGCACCGGCATCGACTACGACTCGCTGTACATGGGGATCATGCCGGGGTGGCTGCTCAACGCGGACCAGAACCCGGCGATCTACGCGGACCCGTCGCGCAACCTGCTCCTCGCCTACCGCAACGGGCAGAACATCGGCTGCAACGGCGCGATCACCGGCATCCCCGCCGTCATCGCCTGCCAGAACCAGGGCTTCCGGAACGACCACGGCATGGGAATCATCATGCTGAAGAGCCCGATCGGCGACACGCGCAACAAGCTGATGACGCGGCCGGGCATGTTCAACAACCCGACGAGCCCGTACGCCGACGACACGATCACCTTCAACCACCACCACGGTTGCGGGTTCGGCGCGAACTGCTTCAGCTCGACGATCGCCGAGAACGACCGGCGCGGCTTCGGCATGATCTCCTCGACCGAGGCGAACGTGCTCGACGGGCGCGACCCGGGCTCGATCACGGCCAACCAGCAGTGGGTGACGTTCCGCCCGAAGGCGCACCCGGCGCAGCCGAACGCGCGCTTCAACCGCTACGTGCCGGGCTCCGCGCTCTGGGAGTACGAGAACAAGCCGTTCCGCGAGGAGAAGCGCGGGCAGGCGGACA
>Ga0307409_100001329_pt1 | contig 11992 bp, 9 predicted proteins | sample 322Ometagenome_2_FD_203888 | JGI IMG/M metagenome (GOLD analysis project Ga0307409, IMG submission 203888) | Maize rhizosphere microbial communities from greenhouse at UC Davis, California, United States - 322HYB-O-2 | ecosystem: Host-associated > Plants > Roots > Rhizosphere > Soil | place...
ATCCAAAAATTCAGGCAACGATCAAAGATAGCACAAGACTTCGAGCTGCGATCGAGCGGGCAAAGTGCGCGATCCGTGATTATGCCGATTTTCTGACGCGGGACCTTCTGCCTCGTAGCCGCGGCATTTACGCCGTCGGGGAAGAGCATTACAATTTGCTGCTAAGAAAAAAACACTTTCTCGAGCTCGACGCGCAGGCGCTTCTCACCTTGGGTGAAAATCTTTTCTCTCGAACCCGGCAGGAACTGCTAGCGCTCGCCGAGGAGGTGGCGCCGGGTAAAGGCATCGAGGATGTGACGCGGGTCATACAGGATAAGCATCCAGCGAGTCAAGAAATCCTGCCCGCATATCAGAAAGCCATGGAGTCTGCCCGGCAGTTCGTTAAAGAACTAAAACTCGTCACTTTCCCTCCCAGAGAAGAACTGCACGTGGTCGACACGCCGGAGTTTCGCCGCCACGAAATTCCATTTGCCGCGTATCTCTCGCCATCGCCCAAAGATCCGAACCAGGTCGGTTACTACTACGTCACACCGGTGGCGGATGACGATCTCTTACGCGAGCATAACTGGGTGGGTCTCGAGAATACCTCCGTTCATGAAAGCTATCCCGGTCATCACCTTCAATTCTCTGTGGCCAATTCGATACCGGCAGCATCGACCTTGCCGCGGCTCATGAACGAATCCTCGGTTTTTTACGAAGGCTGGGCGCTGTACTGCGAGCAACTCATGCAAGAGCAGGGTTTTTTAAAAACCAGGGAACACCGCTTTGTAATGCTCAAGGATCGGCTGTGGCGCGCGTTGCGCATCATCATCGATGTAAAGACGCAGACCGGCACAATGACTTATGACGAAGCCGCGGACTTGATGGTGCGCGAATTGCATTTTCCGCGCGCGCAGGCCTGTGGTGATCTCAATTGGTACAGCCAATCGCCGGCGGTTCCGATGGGCTACGCTTTGGGTTGGTCGATCATCAATCGCATGCGTCAGCAAGAGACCACGCGACTGGGTGCAAAGTTCGACTTGCGCAATTTCCACGATCGCCTGCTCGGCGCCGGTGGCATCTCCCTGCCGCTGGTCGAACGAAGACACTTCACGTGATTATCCTAAATGGCTGGAAATTTTGACGAATGGTGATGATCGGGTTTTCACCGTAGAGGCGCAAAGGACGCAGTGGTCGACAAACTAGAAAACAAGGATAAGAGAATGGCGGGCTCACTTAGGCGTTAGTCAGGCGGCAAAGGTGACTCCCGGCTCTGTGAGCTCTGCGTCTCTGCGGTGAATCAATCCCAAACAATTACCGCGGAGCCGCGAAGGAGCATTGGAACGGCTGTAGCCGCCGGCGCAGGTAATTCGTTCAAGAAGTTCAATCGTTCAAGCCGTTCAAGTATTATGACGCAAAAGCAAAAACCCCGCCGCCCGTTGCTCGGCGCCCATATGTCGATTGCCGGAGGGGTCGGCAATGCCCTACTGCTCGGCGCGAAAGTTCAGTGCGAGGCAATTCAGATCTTTACCAAGTCGTCACGCCAATGGGCGTGTAAGCCTTACACCGAAGAAGAGATTGCACAGTACCGGGAGAACCAGAAAACAACCGGGATCAAGAAGGTCATCGCTCACGACTCTTATCTTTTGAATCTTGGCTCGCCCGACGTCGTTCTGAGGCAGCGTTCCATTTTGGCCTTCATCGATGAGATGGAGCGCTGCGAGAACTTGGGCATTTCGAATCTGATCGCCCATCCCGGTTCCCACGTCGGCTCGGGAGAAGACCAAGGCATTAAGACGATCGCGAGTTCTCTCAATGAAGTTCACCAGGCATGCCCTGGCTACCGTGTAAAAGTGACCCTGGAGATCACAGCGGGCCAGGGATCAAATCTCGGATATTGCTTCGAGCACATCGTCAGAATGTTCGATGCCACCCGAGAAAGCGAGCGCTTGCGCGTGTGTTTCGATACCGAGCATGCTTTTGCCGCAGGCTACGATATCCGGTCAATAGAGGGCTATGAACGGACATTCACTGAATTCGACGAGGCCATTGGCATCGAGAGGCTTGCCGCGTTTCACCTCAACGATTCGAAGAAAGAATTTAACTCGCGGGTCGACCGTCACGAGCATATCGGCAAAGGCCACATCGGCGTGGAGGCGTTTCGATTGCTGATGAACGATGAACGGTTTTGGGGTGTACCGATGTGTCTCGAAACACCCAAGGGACTGGACCTAGCGGAAGATCGCGAGAACTTGAGTTTGCTGCGCAGCCTATTTATCCCGAATTCCGTTGTTCAAAGCGATACCGCGCTATTGGCGAGTGCGGCGGAGTGAAGGCAATCCAGCGGTCCCTTGTAGAGATCTGCACTCTCAGCGGTTGGTGCACTGAAGTCCGGGCAAAGTATCAGCCCTGGTCCAACACCGTAAAGGCCGTTTGAATTTGGCTTTATCTTGGCTCAGGTGCAGGAAATACTTACGGTGAACTTTGAGGCAGAAGCTTATGCCGGAGGAATATCAACTCCAGGAAAGAAGTACTGCACAACCAAGCCGATCAGAAATCCCGCTCCCGCGGCTCCGACGGCAACGAGGAAAAATTCTAAACCGCCGAGCGCTAATGACTTGCCCGCGAGTTTCGCCTTAAAAGCGCCGACGCCAAAAAGTGTTATGCCGCCAAGCAGAGCGGAAATATAAAAAGCCGTCAGGCCCGAGGTGATCATGTAAGGAATGATCGGCACGATCGCGCCAACAATAAAGGACAGGCCCATCACCAGCGCAGCCTGCACCGGCTGATTGATTTCAGCGCTGCCCAACCCGAAGACTTTTTCCTGGAAGGTCCGCATGAAGACGTTACGCTCTTGGCTGAGGACTCGGACCATCCGATAGCTTTGTTCCTTACTTAGACCCTCTTCGCCCAGCGCCCTCAGGAGTCCTTCAGCGGCGATATAGGGCTCTCGTTCAGCGAGCGCTTCGGCTTCGCGCAACTCCTTGTCGAATATCTCCTTCTGCGCGGCGGACGAAAGATAGGAGCCGGCGGCCATCGAAATCGCGCCCGAAAACATCGCGGTGAAACCCGCTATGATGACCACCAAGCGATTCTCAGTGGCCCCTTGAATACCGGCCAGGAGACCAACCGTGCTGATCAGTCCGTCTTGAATGCCGAAAACAAATTCACGGATACGCGCGCGGCTTTCAATGAATTGTTTCTTCTCTTGAATAACTTCCAGGCCCATTGTCGAATTAGCAGCGCTTCCAAATTAAAATACTCGTACTACCAGACAAGCGGACAGAGCAGGCGCAGATATTTTTGAAGCCGGCTCAATATTTGTGGTCGAGAGCGCCGGTGGGCTCGCCGGGCTTCCATCCCGACGGGCAAAGGCGCTTGGTGCGGAGCGCTTTAACAACGCGCAGAGTTTCCTCCACGCTACGCCCGACATTTACGTGACTGATAACCAAGTAACTGACTTCGCCGTTGGGATTGATGATGAAGGTAGCTCTTAACGGCACTCCCTCCCTTTCATCGAGAACGCCATACGCCCGGCTCAAAGTTTTGTCCTCATCGCTAAGCAGCGGGTAGTCGATACCGCCCAATTCATCCGCCCACGAACCATGGCTGTCCAGAGAATCGACGCTGACGCCAAGAATTTCGGCCCCTTGGGCGGCAAATTCCTTGGCCAGCTTGCTGAAGCCAAGGACCTCGGTTGGACAGATAAAGGTAAAATCGGCCGGGTAAAAAAATAACACGAGCCATTTGCTCTTATAGTGAGATAAGGAGTACTCGGAGACTCTCTTCTGGTGCACTCCTTTAACGGCAAAATCTGGCGCTTTCTCGCCGACTCTCACTAGACTCATTTTTGCTCCTCGCATCTATCATGTCTAAGGGACGTTGTGCCAAAGTGAAAAGGCATCTTTCTCTCGACTGGTGTTCGAAATAAACCAGCGCTCATCGATCTGTCCTGCTTTTAACACTCCAAAGAAGAAAATACGCAGCATCTGGTCGATGAGCTGAGGCAGCGGTAAATCGCGCTTGGCCTGATACCAGGTATAGGTCCAGTTCATCATGCCAAAAAGAGAAAAGGTTGCGACCCGCAAGTCCACCCCTTTGCCGCTTTCTTGCTGCTGCCATTCCTGAACCAAATCCATGAGAACTTTCACATAGCGGCGCTTGAGCACCAGAATCTTGTCGGCGAACTCCCCGTTCAATGATTCATCTTCGTGCGCCATCACCTTCATCTCATGCGTGTTATGCCAAAAAAAACTCAGGTGATTTGCAGCGAACAGTCCGATGCGAGCGCGCACATCCATCTCCGCGCCGGCAGCCTGTTCCCAACGATGCAACAGCGTTACGAAACAGCGCTCCTGGATCAGATAAAGGAGCTCCTCCTTGGTCGTAAAGTAATAATACAGACCCGCCAAGCTCATCTTTGTTGCGCGCGAGATGTCGCGCACCGAGGTGCGATGAAAGCCCTTTTCGGCAAAGATTTTGGCTGAGGTTTTTAGGATATGTTGAAGTTTTTCATCGTAGTGCCGGGTAGCAGTTTCCAAGCGGCTGGGCATAAGAAAACGATAGTTGCAAATCGTCGGAGGCCTGTCAATTGAGTTCGGCGAGCTATAACCCGTACGCACCCGATTGCAGAGCTGGCTGCATCATCATTGATTGGCACCCAAAACTTCTCTCCGGAGGCACAAGGATTTGTATTCGGTGGCATTTGGCACAGATCATCGATTGCCTGCTAAAAGCGTGTTTTTGCAGTTGTTCCAACCGGTGGCTAGTCGAAGCGTTTGTTGAAACAACCGAAGCCATGGTGTATGTCTTAAGCTTCAACCTAATCATGGATTACGAGAACGTTGTCGTTGAAATCGATGGCGCCATTGCCGTCGTAACTTTGAATCGGCCTCAACAGCTCAATTCGCTCTCCTATGACTTGGTCAAAGACTTGTCCTCGGCCATGCAAACCCTGGATCAAGATGAAGCCATTCGAGTCATCATCGTCACCGGTGGAGAGAAAGTATTCGCCGCCGGCGCAGACATCAAAGAGATGGCCGAGCTCGGCCCGTTCGACGAGCGGGTGCAAGGACGTCTCGCATATCGGGATAAGATCAATCAAATTTCCAAGCCGGTCATTGCCGCGGTCAGCGGCTTCGCTCTGGGCGGCGGTTGTGAGTTGGCGATGAGCTGCGACATCATCGTCGCTTCGGAAACGGCGCGCTTCGGTCAACCGGAAGTGAATCTGGCGATCATCCCGGGAAGCGGCGGCACGCAGCGATTGACGCATTTGATTGGCAAGCACCGCGCGATGGAGCTGGTGCTTACGGCAGAGATCATCGGGGCCGTCGAAGCTGAACGCTTGGGCTTGGTTAACCGGGTGGTTCCGGTAGAACTGATGCTTGAAGAAGCCAAGAATATCGCCAAGAAGATCGCCGTGAAGCCGAAACTGGCGATTCAAGCGGCAAAAGAGGCGGTGCTCAAAGCCGCTAACACCGCGCTTGACGAAGGCCTCGACTTCGAACGAAAATCTTTTTATATGCTGCTCGCATCCGAAGACCGCAAAGAAGGCATGAAGGCGTTTTTGGAAAAACGCAAAGCTGAATACAAAGGCAGATAGGCGACTCACCTCGATTGGCTTACGAAACGATCATCTACGGGAAGGAAAGCGGTGTCGCGACGATTACGCTCAATCGTCCCCAAGCGCTTAATGCCTTTGTGCCGCAGATGAACCAGGAAGTCATGGACGCGCTCAAAGGCGGCGAACGTGACCAAGAGGTGCGTTGTTTCATGATTACGGGAGCTGGCCGTGCTTTCTGCGCTGGACAAGATCTGAAGGGACGAACGCCGGATCAGAAGGGATCACTCGGCGCATCATTACGGGAAAAATATAATCCGCTGATCCGGCAAATCCGGCAGATGGAAAAGATCGTCATTGCCGCTGTGAACGGGGTTGCGGCCGGAGCGGGCTGTAATCTTGCTTTGGCCTGCGATCTGCGCGTGGCGTCGGAAAATGCGAAATTTATCCAATCCTTCGTCCGTGTCGGCCTAGCGCCGGACTCCGGCGGCAGTTTTATCCTGTCCCGCTTGGTCGGCCTGAGTAAAGCGATGGAGCTGCTGCTGTTGGGCGAGACAGTCGATGCTCGAGAGGCACAGCGGATCGGGCTGGTGGCCAAAGTATTTCCGACCGCTGAGTTTTCCGATGCAGCCAGAAAATTGGCCGAGAGAGTCGCGGGGGCGCCGCGCGGCATCGGCCTGATCAAAAGAGCGGTGAATCACGCCAATTTGCCAACTCTTGAAGCCGATCTCGAGTACGAAGCCTGCTTGCAGGAAATCGCCGGGCGAAGCTCGGACTACGATGAAGGCGTACGCGCGTTCTTAGAAAAACGCACTCCGAATTTTACCGGGAAATAAAATGCAGTGCGACTATGAGCAGTCGAACCGGCAACTGAATTATCAAAGCCCATGATCAATCCCATAGAAAAAATCGCAGTGCTCGGCGCCGGCACCATGGGGGCGGGAATCGCCCAGGTTGCGGCGCAGGCCGGCTTTGACACTCTGCTGTATGACATCAAGCAGGAGTTTATCGACACCGGCCTGGGTCGTATTCGGGGTTTTTTAAAGGGCAGCCGCGAGCGCGGGAAGCTTTCTGCCGAGCAGGAGCAGCAGATTGTCGGTCGCTTGCACAGCACCACCCAGCTTGAGGATTGTCAAGGAAGCGAGCTGGTGATTGAGGCCGCGCCAGAAAAATTGGAACTCAAGCGCGATATCTTCAAGCAGCTCGATTCCATTTGCGGCCCGGAGACTCTTCTGGCAAGCAACACATCTTCGTTTAACGTCACCGCGATTGCGGCAAACACGCAACATCAGGAGCGAGTGCTGGGCCTGCATTTTTTTAATCCGCCTCCGCTCATGGCCTTGGTCGAGGTTGTGCAGGGGGATCGAACCAGCCCGGCTACCATCGAGAAGGCCACCGATTTGATGCGCCGCATGGGAAAAACGCCAGCGCGTGCTAAAGACACGCCGGGCTTCATTGTCAATCGAATCGCCCGGCCGTTTTACAACGAGGCATTGCGCATTCTAGGAGACGGCGTCGCGTCAATAGAGACTATCGATCGTGTGATGAAGGAAGCCGGTAATTTCCGCATGGGACCTTTCGAGTTGATGGATCTGATCGGCAATGACATCAATTTCGCAGCCACTGACTCGCTCTATCAATCATTTTTCCACGATCCCCGATTTCGTCCGAGCCCCATCCAACAGCGCATGGTGATGGGCGGCAACTTGGGCCGCAAGACCGGCCGAGGGTTCTATGTCTACGACAAAAAGTAGCTTAGTGATTCTCGGCACCAACCGACTGGCGCAGGACTGGATCGCGCTCAGCAAAACCAGGGGTCTGGATGCAGAGTTAGCGAGCGATGCCGCACAAATTCAAGCCGACGCAGCGCTGGTGATCGAAACTTTAGCCGGCGACGAGGCAATGAAAAGGCGTACACTAGAAAAGCTCGACCGCGGGTTAGCGCCATCCTCGCTGATCATCACGTCCTGTCTGGTCGGCTCAACCACTCTAATGGCGTCTTGGACAAAACGGCCGGAACGGCTAGTCGGCTTTGCGACTTTTTACCCCCTTGCAGACAGAAAAATCATAGAGATCGCAGCGGGACTGCGAACCTCGGACAGCGCGCTGCAGCAAGCGCAGGATCATTTTAGGTCGCTAGGTAAAGAATTCGTTAAAGTGAAGGATGCCGCCGGTCTGACTTTTCCCCGCATTCTGAGTTTGATTATCAACGAGGCTGCGCGCAGCCTCGAAGAAGGCGTCGCTGAAGCCGATGAAATCGATATTGCGATGCGCCTGGGTGTCAATTATCCAATGGGGCCATTGCGTTGGGCGGACCAGATTGGTCTCGATGAAGTTCTCGCCGTCCTCGAAGGCCTCGAGCGCGAAACCGGCGACGACCGTTATCGTCCGGCGCCGCTCATTAAGAAACTGGTTATGGCTGGTTTCTACGGCGAAACCACTGGCAGAGGGTTTTACTCTTATGAACAGCAGGTGAAATCATGAAAGAAGTCGTGATTAGATGCCGTGCGCGCCGCCATCGCACCGTCACACCGGCATCCTTTGATAAAATCGGGTGAAATCATGAAAGAAGCCGTCATTGTCGAGGCCGTCCGCACTCCCATGGGGAGACACAGCGGCATCCTTAAAGACATTCGTACCGACGACCTCGGCGCCTACATCATCGCCAAGCTCGTCGAGAGAACTGGCGTTAATAAGGAAGAGATTGAAGACGTTTACTTCGGCTGCACCAATCAAGCCGGCGAGGACTCACGCAATGTGGCGCGTAATGCTTCGTTACTCGCGGGCCTTCCCTATTCCATTCCGGGCGCGACAGTTAATCGCCTATGCGGCTCGGGCTTGGAAGCGATCAATCAAGCAGGACGTGCGGTGGAAACCGACCATGGGGATCTGTTCGTCGCCGGCGGTGTCGAAAGTATGACCCGCGGCCCTTGGGTGATGGGAAAGCCGACCACTTCCTTCCAGCGCGGTGATGTGACTCTGTACGATAGCTCATTGGGCTGGCGTTTCCCGAACAAGCGCATGGGCGAGCTCTACTCACTGATCAATAATGGCGAGACCGCTGAGAATGTTGCCGAGAAATACCACATCAGTCGCGAGGACCAAGACGCATTTGCATTGTCCAGTCACAAGAAGGCTTTACAAGCGCAGGATCGAGGACTGCTTCGAGACGAGATCATTGCAGTCGAGATTCCACAGCGAAAAGGCGCACCGCTGGTGCATGACAAAGACGAAGGACCTCGCGCCGACACTTCACTGGAGAAGCTCGCGGCTTTGCAGCCCGCCTTTAGAAAAGGCGGTTCGGTAACGGCAGGCAACTCCTCGCCGCTCTCCGATGGCGCAGCGGCCCTGCTGATTGCCACACCGGAAAAAGCCGAGCAGCTGCGGCTCAAACCTATGGCCCGTATTATTGCCTCGGCGGCAGCCGGCGTTCATCCTAACTATATGGGCATCGGGCCGATCCCAGCCGCTCAGAAAGCGATGAAACGCGCCGGGCTCACCATTGATCAAATAGATTTAGTGGAAATCAACGAGGCGTTCGCTTCACAGGTGCTCGCCTGCGCGCGCGAGCTCGGCATCGATCTGAACAAGTTAAACGTCAACGGCGGCGCCATCGCTCTCGGACATCCGCTCGGATGCAGCGGCGCGCGCATTATGACCACTCTAGTTCACGAGATGAAGAGACGCGGCAGCCGCTATGGTCTGGCAACCATGTGCATCGGCGTGGGTCAAGGTATCGCGACCATTGTAGAACGGGTCAACTGATTGCCTGCCGAAATTGCTGGCAGCCATCGGGGCGACCAGCTAAAAAAGCTCTCGCTAAACACCGCCGCAAATTGAGAGTTCTGGTTCATCCCTCGGGCGCATGAGATTGTCCAAAAAATCCCTTTCGCTCGCCGTGGGCACGGTCATCATCGTAGCCCTTGCGCTGGTCTACTCTGTCAATCTTCTCGCCGCTATCAGACGCGATCTCGTCTATGAGGAACTCCAGAGAGTCGCCGGCAAAGACGTCGCTTTCGACGAATTCGAAGTGACCTTACTCACCGGGCTCGGTTTTTCCGCTAGAAACTTCCGCATTGGCGACAGTCCAATTTTTGCCGCAACTCCATTGTTACGAGCACAGGAACTCAGGATGGGTGTCAGCCTGCTCTCACTGATGCTCGGCAGGATTGTCATCAATAAATTGACTTTTGTCGAACCGGAATTTCAGATCATCACCAACGAAGAAGGTGTGATGAATATCTCTTCCTTGCAAGACAGGCGGAAACAGCTCGTGGAACCGCCCAAAGCACGCTCCTCGGCTTCCAAGAGGGAGCATAGCTCAATCAATTTCGTCGTTACCAATTTTCAAATAAAGAATGGGCGCATTGACTTTATCGATCGTTCGGTACGTGCGCCGGCGGAAATGCAGATCAAGCGGGTCGACATGAACATCCAAGGAATCAACCCCAACGGTCGAGCAAAAATGAGCTTGGCCGCGTCCTTAAGTGAGGATTTGGATCAGGACGTGCGAGTAGAGGGACATTTGGGACCCTTCGTTCGCGGCAAAGGATGGAAAGAACAACCGGTTGAAGTCAATGTAGAATTCGACTCGTTATTCGTGCCCCTACTCACGCGGGCGGTTCCGTTTTTCCGAGATAAAATCCCGCCGGAGCTCGATATCGCCGGGCCGCTGTCCTTGCGCGCGAAGCTTGTCGGCGTTCTCGCCCGGCCTCAGATTGTAGACTTCATCGTCAAAGCGCCGATCTTAGGCTCTCCAGACTATAACGCGGTCCTGAACGGCTCGGCGGATCTGTCAACGAACGGAGTTTGGTCCGAAGCTCAACTTAAGGGCAATCTTCGTCTGAGTTCGATCGATATCACACGTCTTCAAGGCACGACCCTGTTTCAGGATGTTTTGCCGATTGAGCTGAGCGGCGAAGGTGAGGTTAGTCTCGAGAGTGTCATTGAAGGAACATGGGATAAATTGCGCTTAGGAACGATAGTGCGGGCCCGAAAGAGTGAGATTCGCTACGGCACTTGGCTGCGCAAGCCACGAGGGACCATCGCTGAATGGTCAGCAAAAATTTCACGGCAAGACAACCGATTTGTGATTCATGAATCGCTTCTGACAGTGGGCAGCACCACAATAAATCTTTCGGGCGTTTATGAGCGTGGATCACGGCCTCGCCTACAACTCAGGGCGCGCGCCGACCGGTCTAATCTATCCGAGGTAATCGAGCTCTTTCCAGCCCTGCAGGCGTTTCGAGCAACCGGGACCTTACATGGCGAGATTGTCGCTTCAAAAGTGATGATCGGCGAGTCCTCCTGGAATATGAACGGCGAGCTTGAAATCAGTGAAGCGGAGTTAAGGCATGAGAGCAGCAGGCGCAAGATCGAAGGGCTAAGGGCCAACATCTTGTTTCTTGGCAAACAAGCTCGCATCGAAAATGCCGCGTTTCGGGTCAGGTCATCTGACATCGAGATGATAGGAGCAGTGGCTGACCTGGCGGTTCCGGCGCTAACGTGCGAGCTCCGCTCGGCAGATTTACGTCTAGTCGATCTTGCCGATTTTCCGGTGGCGAAATCAGATCGCCTGCAAAACGTCCGATTGAGCGGCAAGCTCACGTCGGAAAATGGCACACCGTGGCTGCGGGGCACGGTTTCATCGCTCGGCGGGACGCTGCAAGATCTGCCTTATCTCGACCTGCGTAGCCAGATAGTGTGGTCGGCAGAAGAGATAAGTCTCAAAGAATTTTCCTTTCGCGCTTTAAACGGGAGCTGGCGCAGCCGCGATGTATCGATCACCGGGACCGACAAATCTCAACGCCTGGAACTTTACGCGCAGCTGAATTCGGTGGATCTACAGGCTCTCCTCACAAGCAAATTTCCCTCGTTCAAAGACCGAATAGAGGGTCAGCTGAACTTCCAAGGAGAATTCAGTGCCGAGGCGCACAACGGTGCGATCAAGCCGGGCTCGTTAGAAGGCGGTGGCGAAACCCGAATTCCGGGCGGAACTCTCAAGGACTTTAACCTGATCGCGCTGATGATGTCTCGGATCGGCAGTTCTGGGTCAGCCATCTCGCTTCAGCTCTCGCCCAGTTTAGCCGAGTTGGCGAGATTCAAAGACACTCCTTTCGAAAACCTGGAGGCGCTGGTCATACTCGATCAACAAGTGATTCGCACCGAGAATTTACAGCTTTCAACCGCAGACTATAAAATCATGGCCGCGGGATGGATGATGACCGATCAGGTAACCCGATGGAATGGAATGTTGGTCATGTCAGTCCGAATCAGTCAGGAGCTCTTGCGCGAGAACAAAAGCCTGCGTTATCTCCTAGACCGGAGCGGTCAAATCAATCTGCCCTTCCGAGTCGAAGGCACTCCGGCCAATCTTCGAGTACGGCCGGACACCCGGATCATCGCCCAGATCGTCCGGCGCGGATCTCTACCGAAAACCATCGAACCACCTGT
>Ga0307409_100001330_pt1 | contig 11991 bp, 10 predicted proteins | sample 322Ometagenome_2_FD_203888 | JGI IMG/M metagenome (GOLD analysis project Ga0307409, IMG submission 203888) | Maize rhizosphere microbial communities from greenhouse at UC Davis, California, United States - 322HYB-O-2 | ecosystem: Host-associated > Plants > Roots > Rhizosphere > Soil | place...
ATATGAACGACGGGGCGCCGGGCCCGCCGCTGAGGTACTTGTAGCCGCAGCCCACCGCGAAGTCGGCGCCGCCCTCGTCGAGCCCGACCGGGATGACACCGGCCGAGTGGCACAGGTCCCAGCAGGCCAGGGCGCCCACGTCGTGCGCGGCCCGCGTGATCTCCTCGAGGTCCCACAGCTCGCCGGTGCGGTAGTCGACGTGTGAGTAGGACGCCAGCGCCAGCGAGGACCCCAGCTCGGCGATCCGGCCCACCGCCTCGCCGACCGGCACGAGCTCGACGGTCAGGCCGAGCAGGTCCGCCGCCGACTGCGTGATGTAGAGGTCGGTGGGGAACGAGTCCGGGTCGGTCAGCACGGTGCTGCGCCCGGGCCGCATCCGCGAGGCCGCGACCACGACCTTGAACAGGTTGACCGATGTCGAGTCGGTGACGACCACCTGCTCGGGCCCTGCGCCGACCAGCGTTCCGATCCGGTCGCCGACCCGCTCAGGGGCCCCCCACCAGTCGGACTCGTTCCAGGCGCGGATGAGCTGCTCGCCCCACTGCCGCGCCACGACGTCGGCGGCCGTCTCCTGCGCGGCGACGGACAGGGCCCCCAGGGAGTTGCCGTCGAGGTAGATGACGCCCTCCGGGATCCGGAAGTGGCTGCGGCGGTCGGTGTGGGCGTGCGCGGCGTCGAGCCGGCTCGCGCGCTCGGTCAGGTCGGACATGGACCCGAATGTACTGCCGCCCGGCGTCGGAGCCGGGAGGCCCCTGCGCATAGCCTTCTGCCGTGACCGACAGCCAGCCGCTCATCGGCGTCCTCGCCGTCCAGGGTGACGTCCGCGAGCACCTGTATGCCGTGGAGCGCGCGGGTGCGCGCGCCACCACCGTCCGCCGCCCGTCCGAGGTGGCGGCCGTCGACGGCCTCATCGTTCCCGGCGGGGAGTCCACCACGATGGACAAGCTCGTGCGCACCTTCGAGCTGCACGAACCGATCCGCGAGCGCATCGCCGCCGGCCTGCCGGTCTACGGCTCCTGCGCCGGGATGATCATGCTGGCCGACCGGATCACCGGCGGACGCCCCGACCAGCAGACGCTCGGCGGCCTCGACATCACGGTGCGCCGCAACGCGTTCGGCCGCCAGGTCGACTCCTTCGAGGAGGACCTGCACATCCACGCCATCGGCGGAGCCCCGATGCGGGCGGTGTTCATCCGGGCGCCCTGGGTGGAGGAGTGCGGCCCCGACGTCGAGGTCCTCGCCACCGTCGAGGAGGGGCCGGCGGCAGGCCGGGTCGTGGCTGTCCGCCAGGGCCGGCTGCTGGCCACCTCGTTCCACCCCGAAGTCACCGGCGACCACCGCTTCCACCAGCTGTTCGTGCAGATGGTGCGGGACGCCCGCGCGGGCGTCGCGACGGCCACTCAGTAAGATCGCCTGCGGTCTTTTCAGCACGACGTCCAGCACCACACCGTGGTCACACGTCGACCACCACACGTCGACCACATGAAGGAGAAGCGATGAGCGGCCATTCCAAATGGGCGACCACGAAGCACAAGAAGGCTGCGATCGACGCCAAGCGCGGCAAGCTCTTCGCCAAGCTCATCAAGAACATCGAGGTCGCGGCCCGCACCGGCGGCGGTGACCCCGCGGGCAACCCGACGCTCTACGACGCCATCCAGAAGGCGAAGAAGTCCTCGGTGCCCAACAACAACATCGACAACGCGGTCAAGCGTGGCAGTGGCGCCACCGCAGGCGGTGCCGACTGGGAGAACATCACCTACGAGGGCTACGCGCCCGGCGGGGTGGCGATCCTCATCGAGTGCCTCACCGACAACCGCAACCGGGCGGCGGCGGAGGTCCGCACGGCCCTCACCCGCAACGGCGGCCAGCTGGCCGACCCGGGTTCGGTCGCCTACGTCTTCGACCGCAAGGGCGTCGTCATCGTGCCCAAGTCCGAGGGCCAGGGTGAGGACGACATCCTCGAGGTCGTGCTCGACGCCGGAGCCGACGAGGTCAACGACAACGGCGACACCTGGGAGATCGTCTCCGAGGCCACCGACGTCGTGGCTGTCCGCACCGCGCTGCAGGAGGCGGGCATCGAGTACGACTCGGCCGAGGCCTCGTGGGTGCCCAACCTGCAGGTGCCCCTGGACGTCGAGGGTGCCCGCAAGATGATCCGCGTCATCGAGGCCCTCGAGGACTCCGACGACGTGCAGGACGTCTTCGCCAACGGCGACATCCCCGACGACGTGCTCGCGGAGCTCGACGCGGAGGAGTGACGCGCGTGTTGGTGCGCGGCTGCCGCCCCGGCGCTGTGTAGCGTTCGACCGAACACCTGTTCGGATCTGGAGGAGTTGTCAGCGTGCGCGTTCTCGGCGTCGACCCGGGCCTGACCCGTTGCGGCCTCGGTGTCGTGGAGGGCGGCCCCGGCACCCTCGCGATGGTGGCCGTTGGCGTCGTGCGCACCCCGGGCGGCAGTGACACCGGGGAGCGCCTGGCCTACCTGCAGGACCAGCTCGACACCTGGCTCGACCGCTTCGAGCCCGACGCCATCGCCCTCGAGAGGGTCTACGCCACCGACCACGTGCCCACCGTCATGACCACCGCCCAGGCCTCGGCGATCGCCCTCCTGGCGGGGGCGCGTCGCGGGCTGCCGGTGGTGATGCACACGCCGACCGAGGTCAAGGCCGCCGTCACCGGCTCCGGCCGTGCGGACAAGGCGCAGGTGACCGCGATGGTGACCCGGATCCTGAAGCTGGAGGTCGCGCCGCGGCCCGCGGACGCCGCCGACGCCCTGGCCCTGGCCATCTGCCACCACTGGCGCGGCGGGGGCGACCAGCGCCTCGCCCTGGCGGCAGCCTCCGAACGGGCTCGCCTCAAGGCGGCGTCGGGCGGGGCGGTGGTGCCGCGATGATCGCCTCGGTGCGGGGAAGCGTCCTGCACGTGGGGCTCGACCGGGTCGTCGTCGAGGTGGGCGGTGTGGGGATGCTCGTGCACACCACCCCCGGCACGGCGGCCTCGGTGCGCCGCGGGCAGGAGGCTGGGCTCTCGACCACCCTCGTCGTGCGCGAGGACTCCCTGACCCTCTACGGCTTCGGCAACGACGACGAGCGCGACATGTTCGAGCAGGTGCAGACCGTCTCGGGCGTCGGCCCGCGGCTGGCGCTGGCCATGCTGTCGGTCATGCCGCCCGACCGGATCCGGGCGGCCATCAGCGGTTCGGACGTCGCCGCCCTGACCAAGGTGCCCGGCATCGGCAAGAAGGGCGCCGAGCGGATGGTGCTCGAGCTGCGCGACAAGATCGGCGTGCCCAGTGCCGTCGCCGGCGCGGCCGCGCCCGCAGCCGCGCCGGCACCGGTCTGGCGCGACCAGGTGACCGAGGCCCTCGTCGGCCTCGGCTGGTCGGGCAAGCAGGCCGAGGACGCCGTGAGGCGGGTCGCCGACGGTACCGGCCTTGATGGCGCCGGCCGTGACGGGGCCGGTGCCACCCCCAACGTCTCCGAGATGCTCCGCGCTGCCCTGCGCGAGCTGGGGAGGTGACCGTGCCCACCGGCGCCGACGGCTTCAGCTCGGAGATGTACGAGGACAGCTCCCTCGACGCGACCGCCCGCATCGTCGACGCCGCCAGTGACGCCGACGAGCGCACCGTCGAGGCAGCGCTGCGTCCTCGCCGGCTGAGCGAGTTCCCCGGCCAGACGCGGGTGCGCGACCAGCTGTCGCTGGTGCTCGAGGCGGCCAAGCGGCGGGGGAGCGCACCCGACCACGTGCTGCTCTCCGGCCCGCCCGGACTCGGCAAGACGACTCTCGCCATGATCGTGGCCGCCGAGCTCGAGAAGCCGATCCGCGTGACCAGCGGCCCGGCCATCCAGCACGCCGGAGACCTCGCTGCCGTGCTCTCCTCGCTCATGGAGGGCGAGGTGCTCTTCCTCGACGAGATCCACCGGATGTCGCGCGCGGCCGAGGAGATGCTCTACCTCGCGATGGAGGACTTCCGGGTCGACGTCATCGTCGGCAAGGGGCCGGGCGCCACGGCCATCCCGCTCGAGCTGCCCTCCTTCACCGTGGTCGGTGCCACCACCCGGGCCGGGCTGCTGCCGGCGCCCCTGCGCGACCGGTTCGGCTTCACCGGGCACCTCGACTTCTACGCCACCGACGACCTCGTGCGCATCCTGCGCCGGTCGGCGCGGCTCCTGGAGGTCGAGGCCGACGAGGGCGGCATCGTCGAGATCGCCCGTCGCTCGCGGGGCACACCGCGCATCGCCAACCGCCTGCTCCGGCGGGTGCGCGACTGGGCCCAGGTGCACGGGCGCAGCGTGGTCGACGAGGAAGCCGCCCACGCGGCCCTGGCGCTCTTCGACGTCGACGACCGCGGCCTCGACCGGCTCGACCGGGCGGTGCTCGAAGCCCTGTGCCGCCGGTTCGGGGGAGGACCCGTCGGCCTGAGCACCCTGGCCGTCGCCGTCGGGGAGGAGGCCGACACGGTCGAGACGGTGGCCGAGCCGTTCCTCGTCCGTGAGGGCTTCATGGCCCGCACCCCGCGGGGACGCGCGGCGACCGGGCTGGCCTGGGCACACCTCGGGCTGACGCCGCCACCCGGCGGAGACCCCGTGCTCACCCTGCTGCCCCTCGAGGGCACCGAGGGCCGCTTCGGGTAGAACGGCGCCGGCCCTGACCGCGGCCGGCCCGAACGGCGGCGCCCGCTCCAACGGCCGCCTCGACCCGAACTGCGCGGGCCGGGTCCACGGCCCACGAGGTCACAATTGGAACGCGCCGGCGGTGAGGCGCGTTGGTCGGTGTGGTGGCTCTCACCTACACTCAACCGGTCCCCGGTCTTCACCGGGAGAACACGCGTGCCCGGACACCGGTGACGCGGCACGCCTCATCCCCCATCCGTGAAAGGGACGTCAACCATGTCAAGCGGTGGCCTCCTGGCCCTCCCCATGGCGACCAGCGGAGGATCCTCCGGTTCCGGCGGCCTGCTGATCTTCCTGCTGCCCCTCCTCCTCATCGGCTGGATGGTCTTCGCCCAGCGCAAGCGCCAGAAGCAGGCAGCTGACCTGCAGGGCAGCATCGTGGTGGGCGACGAGGTGTGCACCACCTCCGGCCTCTTCGGCACCGTCACGGCCGTCGACGACAGCACCGTCACCCTGGAGGTGAGCCCCGGTGTCAACGTGCGCTACGACCGCCGGGCCGTGGGGATGAAGGTCTCTCCGTCCCAGGCTCCCGCCTCGGGGCAGGCTCCTACTCCGAAGCAGCCCGGGCAGGGGGACTGACATGGCGCTCAGCCCGCACGCCCGCAAGCCGCTGAGGGTGCTCGGCGGCCTCGCTGCCATCATCGCCCTCCTCGCCGGCCTGCTCGCCAGCGCGAACCTGTGGGGCACCGCCCAGTGGGCCCCCAAGCTGGGCCTCGACCTCGAGGGCGGTACCCAGATGGTGCTCGAGCCCGTGCTGGTCGGCACCAACAGCGTCTCCAGCGACCAGCTGAACCAGGCGCGCGACATCATCGTGCAGCGCGTCGACGCCAACGGCGTGGCCGGAGCCGAGGTCACCACCCGTGGCGGCCGCAACATCGTCGTGAGCATGCCGGGCCAGCCCGACAAGGCCACCGAGGACGCCATCCGCAAGTCCTCGCAGATGCGCTTCCGCGCCGTGCTCGCCGCCGGCGCGGGCACCACGCAGCCGCAGCCGACCACCACGCCGTCGGGCAGCGCCACCGGCACCGGCAAGCCCACCGGCTCGGCCACGTCGAAGGCCCCCGTTCCCACGGCCACCGGTGCGACGACCACCGCGGCGAAGAGCGGCCTCCCGCAGGCGCTGCTGAACAGCACCACGTCTCCGTCCGGCACCACCACGGCAAAGGCCACCGCGACGCCGAAGGCCACCGCCAGCCCGACCACCGGTGCTGCCGCCAAGCCCAAGGACCCCACCGACCTCGCGTGGGTCACCGAGGACGTCGCGAAGCAGTTCCAGGCGCTCGACTGCGCCAAGCCGGGCGCCCTCGACAAGGTCGTCGACGACCCGTCGAAGCCGCTGGTGACCTGTTCCGACGACGGCGTGGAGAAGTTCGTGCTCGGCCCGGTCGTCGTCAACGGCGACCAGATCGACAGCGCGACCGCCGGCTACCGCCCGCTGTCCAATGGCCAGCCGTCGAGCGAGGTCGAGATCCAGCTGGCCTTCAAGTCGGCCGGCTCCAAGGCCTACGCCGACGCGAGCAAGAAGATGGTCTCGCTCGAGTCCCCGCGCAACCGGATGGCTGCGACCCTCGACTCCAAGGTCATCGTGGCCCCGCAGTTCAACGAGGCGATCCTCAACGGGCAGGCCTCGATCACCGGCGGCTTCAAGATCGAGGAGGCGCGTGACCTCGCGAACCAGCTGAAGTTCGGAGCCCTGCCGATGTCCTTCTCGCTGCAGACGCGCGAGAACATCAGCCCCACGCTCGGTGGCGAGCAGCTCCGCTACGGCCTCGTGGCCGGCATCATCGGCCTGCTCCTCGTGGCCGGGTACTCGCTGTTCCAGTACCGCGCGCTCGGCTTCGTCACCGTGGCCTCGATCATCATCGCGGCCCTGCTGACCTACCTCAGCCTCACGATCCTCGGCTGGTCGCACAACTACCGGCTCGACATGGCCGGTGTCACGGGCCTGATCATCGCCATCGGCGTCACCGCCGACTCGTTCATCGTGTACTTCGAGCGCATCCGCGACGAGGTCCGCGAGGGCCGGCCGCTGCGAGCCGCCGTCAACACCGGCTGGAAGCGCGCCAAGCGCACCATCATCGTGGCCGACGGCGTCAACTTCCTCGCCGCCGTGGTGCTCTACTTCCTGGCGTCCTCGGGCGTCCGCGGGTTCGCGTTCACGCTGGGCCTGACGACCCTGATCGACATCCTGGTGGTGTTCCTCTTCACCCACCCGCTCATGGGCGTGCTGGCCGAGACGAAGTTCTTCGGCGGCGGCCACAAGTGGTCGGGCCTCAGCCCGGAGCGCCTCGGCGTCGTGCCCTCCACGCGCTACGTCGGCCGCGGGCGGTTCGCCACCACACCTGTCGCCCGCACGGCCGAAGGGAGCGCCCGATGATCAACTTCAGCCAGTTCGGCAACGACCTCTACACGGGCAAGCGCTCGATCCCGTTCATCGCCCACCGGCGTCGCTGGTACGCCCTCTCGGCCGTCCTGATCCTGCTCGCCCTGCTCGGCCTCGGCATCCAGAAGCTCAACCTCGGCCTGGAGTTCACCGGTGGCTCGGAGTTCCGGGTCTCCGCCGGCAACAACATCGACAGCTACGAGTCCCGTGCCCGGGACGCGGTCGGCGAGGTGGCGCCGGGCCAGGCGGCCAACATCACCAAGCTCGGCACCAGCAGCAGCACCATCCGCGTCCAGACCGAGCAGCTGAACGACACGCAGAGCAGCCAGCTCCGCAGCGCACTCGCGAAGGAGTTCGGCGTCGACACCAACCAGGTGAGCGCGTCGTTCGTCGGCCCGTCGTGGGGTCAGTCGGTCAGCCAGCAGGCCTTGAAGGCGCTCCTCGTCTTCCTGGCGTTGACGTTCGTGGTCATGGCCGTCTACTTCCGCACGTGGAAGATGTCGCTGGCCGCCATGATCGCGCTGCTGCACGACATGGTGTTCACCGTCGGCATCTACGCCCTGACGGGGCTCGAGGTGTCGCCGGCGACCATGATCGGCTTCCTGACCGTGCTCAGCTACTCCCTCTACGACACCGTGGTCGTCTTCGACAAGGTGCGGGAGAACACGCAGGAGGCGTTCGGCAACAAGCGGCGCACGTATGCCGAGGCGGCCAACCTCGCGGTGAACCAGACGGTGGTGCGGTCGATCAACACCACCGTGGTGGCCCTGCTGCCCATCGCGGCCGTGCTCGTCATGGGCTTCACGGTCATCGGCCCGGGCACCCTGCTCGACCTCTCGCTCGTGCTCTTCATCGGCATGGCGATCGGCGCCTACTCCTCGATCTTCATCGCCACCCCGGCCCTGGTGACCCTGCGCGCCAAGGAACCCGCGGTGCTGCAGCTAGAGAAGGCGGCCGCGAAGTTCCACACCCGCCAGGCCAAGAAGGACGCCGAGGTCGAGGCCAGGGGCGCTGCCGTCGAGGAGGCGGGGGAGGAGCTCGAGCCCGTCACCGCCGGCCCGGCCGGCGCGGCTCGCCCGAGCAGCGACCACGCCGACCACAGCGACACCGCCGGCACGTCAGCAGCGGCTGGTCGCGCCATCCACCCGTACGCCCAGACCGGCCCGCGCAACCAGCCGCGTCGCAAGCCCAAGTCGCGGCGCTGAGGTGCCTGACGTGACCGACACGACCCCCGCCGTGGGCGAGACGCAGGCCCTCGTCGACCTGGTCTCCACCCACCTGCGCGACATCCCCGACTTCCCCGAGCCGGGAGTCGTGTTCAAGGACGTCACGCCGCTGCTGGCCGACGGTCCGGCCTTCTCCGCGGTGGTGCGCGACATCGCCGAGCGGCGCCGCGGCACGGTCGACCTGGTCGCCGGCATCGAGGCCCGCGGGTTCATCTTCGGTGCGGCGGTGGCCCACGAGCTCGGCATCGGGTTCGTGCCGGTCCGCAAGGCGGGCAAGCTGCCGGGCCCGACCCGGGGCGTCTCCTACGACCTGGAGTACGGCAGCGCCACCATCGAGATCCACGAGGACTCCTTCGTCGGGGGCGAGCGCGTGCTCGTCGTCGACGACGTCCTGGCCACCGGCGGAACGGCTGCTGCAACGTGCGGACTGCTCGAGGGCTCGAACGCCACCGTGGTGGCCTTCGAGGCCCTCATCGAGCTCGCCTTCCTGCACGGCCGCGACCGTCTCGAGGGCCGCGACGTGCACACCACCATCGTGGTCGGAGCGGACTGAACGCGGCGCTGGGTGGCACCTGAGCGCAGCCGGGGCGATCACGTAGGCTCTGTCCATGAGTGAGGCTGTCCATGAGTGAAGAGGTGGCGGCTCCGACGCCGAGCACCCCGGCGTCCTCCTCTGCCCGCGTGCGGGCCCGGCTCGCCCGCTTCGGTGGCACCCGCGGACCGGGCCCCAACCCGGTGCTCGAGCCGCTGCTCCAGACCGTGCGGGCGACGCACCCCAAGGCGGACCTCGCGGTCATCGAGCGGGCCTACGAGGTTGCCGAGCGGGCCCACCGGGGACAGCTGCGCAAGAGCGGCGACGCCTACATCACCCACCCGCTCGCGGTGACCACGATCCTCGCCGAGCTCGGCATGACGCCGTCGACGCTCGCAGCGGCGCTGCTCCACGACACGGTGGAGGACACGGCATACAGCCTGGGGCAGCTCGAGAAGGACTTCGGGCGCGAGGTGGCGATGCTGGTCGACGGCGTCACCAAGCTCGACAAGGTGACCTACGGTGACGCGGCCCAGGCCGAGACGGTGCGCAAGATGGTCGTGGCGATGGCCAAGGACATCCGGGTGCTGGTCATCAAGCTCGCCGACCGCCTGCACAACGCGCGCACGTGGCGGTACGTCTCCGTCGAGTCGGCCCAGCGCAAGGCCCGCGAGACGCTCGAGATCTACGCCCCGCTGGCCCACCGGCTGGGCATGAACACGATCAAGTGGGAGCTCGAGGACCTCTCGTTCGCCACGCTCTACCCCAAGGTGTACGACGAGATCGTGCGGCTGGTCGCCGAGCGCGCCCCGGCCCGCGAGGAGTACCTCGCGACGGTGCGCGAGCAGGTCAGCTCCGACCTCAAGGCCGCCAAGATCAAGGCGACGGTGACCGGCCGGCCCAAGCACTACTACTCCGTCTACCAGAAGATGATCGTGCGCGGCCGCGACTTCGAGGACATCTACGACCTCGTCGCGGTGCGCGTCCTCGTCGACTCGGTGCGTGACTGCTACGCGGCGCTGGGCGCGCTGCACGCGCGGTGGAACCCCCTGCCCGGGCGGTTCAAGGACTACATCGCGATGCCGAAGTTCAACATGTACCAGTCGCTGCACACGACGGTCATCGGGCCAGGCGGCAAGCCCGTGGAGATCCAGATCCGCACGCACACCATGCACCGCCGGGCTGAGTACGGCGTCGCGGCGCACTGGAAGTACAAGGAGGACCCGACGGCCCGCGCCGGTGTCCCGACCGAGGGCGACGCCACCGGGCCGATCAACGACATGGCCTGGCTGCGCCAGCTGCTCGACTGGCAGAAGGAGACCGCCGACCCCGGCGAGTTCCTCGACTCCCTGCGGTTCGAGATCAGCGCGCGGGAGGTCTACGTCTTCACCCCCAAGGGCGAGGTCGTGGCCCTGCCGGCGGGCGCGACGCCGGTCGACTTCGCCTACGCCGTGCACACCGAGGTCGGCCACCACTGCATCGGTGGCCGGGTCAACGGGCGCCTCGTGCCGCTGGAGTCGACGCTCGAGAACGGTGACGTCGTGGAGGTGCTCACCTCCAAGGCCGACGGCGCCGGGCCGTCCCGCGACTGGCTGACCTTCGTCAAGTCGCCGCGGGCGCGCAACAAGATCCGCCAGTGGTTCTCCAAGGAGCGCCGCGAGGAGATGATCGAGTCCGGCAAGGACGCGATCGCCAAGGCGATGCGCAAGGAGGGCCTCCCGCTGCAGCGCCTCATGTCGCACGAGTCCCTCACCGCGCTGGCCTCCGAGCTGCGCTACCAGGACATCGACGCCCTGTATGCCGCCGTCGGCGAGGGCCATGTCAGCGCCCAGCACGTGGTGGGCCGGCTCGTCGCCTCCCTGGGGGGCGAGGAGGGCGCGAGCGAGGACCTCGCCGAGGCCACCACGCCCACCCGGTCGATGCGGCGGCGTACCGGCGACCCGGGCGTGGTGGTGGTCGGCACCGCCGACGTGTGGGTCAAGCTGGCCCGCTGCTGCACGCCGGTGCCGGGCGACCCGATCATGGGCTTCATCACCCGCGGCAACGGTGTCTCGGTGCACCGCACCGACTGCACCAACGCCGAGTCGCTGCGCGCCCAACCCGACCGCATGATCGAGGTCGAGTGGGCGCCGTCGGCCGCGAGCGTGTTCCTCGTGCAGCTGCAGGTCGAGGCGCTCGACCGCAACCGGCTGCTCTCCGACGTCACGCGGGTGCTGTCCGACCAGCACGTCAACATCCTCTCGGCGTCGGTGCAGACCTCACGCGACCGGGTGGCCATCTCGCGCTTCACCTTCGAGATGGGCGACCCCGGCCACCTCGACCACGTGATGAAGGCGGTCCGCAGGATCGACGGCGTCTTCGACGTCTACCGGATCACCGGCACGAAGCACTCGCCCAGCACGTAGCGACCCGAGAAGCCAGCTACCCCGGGAAGCCAGCTACTGCGAGAAGCCAGCTACCCCGAGAACTCGTCGAGCCCCGCACGGGCCTGGGCCAGCCACTGCTCCTGGGCCTCGAGCTTGGCCCGGGCGTCGGCGACCTTGCGCTCGTTGCCCGAGGCCTCCGCCTTCGCGAGGTCGTCGCGCAGGGAGGCGACCGACGCCTCGAGCTGGTCGACCATGCTCTGGGCGCGGGCGGCCACCTCGGGGTTGGTGCGGCTCCAGCGCTTGTCGTCGGCCTCCCGGACGGCACTCTCGATGCGCCGCAGGCCCTTCTCCATGCGCTCGACGTCGCCGCGCGGGACCTTGCCCGCGGCGTCCCAGCGCTCCTGGACCGACCGCAGCTGGGCCTTGGCGGCGTCGATGTCGGTCACCGGGAGGATCGACTGTGCCTCGGCGAGCAGCTTCTCCTTGACCGCGAGGTTGCCGCGGAACTCCTCGTCCTCGGCGGCGGCGACCTGGTCCTTGGCGGCGAAGAAGGCGTCCTGGGCGGCCTTGAACCGCTCCCACAGGGCGTCGTCGTCGGCACGGCTCGCACGGCCGGCCTTGCGCCAGCGGTCCATGAGGCGCTTGAAGGCTCCGGCGGTCGGGCCCCAGTCGGTGCTGGTCGACAGCTCCTCGGCCTCGAGGACGAGCGCCTCCTTCGTGGCCTTGGCCTCCGCCTGGGTGCTCTCGAGCTGGGCGAAGTGGACCCGTCGCGCCTTGTCGAAGCTGTTCCGCGCGTGGGAGAAACGCTGCC